>JABAHO010000022.1_pt1 | contig 93245 bp, 73 predicted proteins | sample 7062071 | NCBI WGS metagenome assembly JABAHO01 (sample SAMN14534356, study PRJNA622989) | marine sediment metagenome | biome: marine biome [ENVO:00000428]; feature: marine pelagic biome [ENVO:01000023]; material: deep marine sediment [ENVO:00002113] | place: India: Gulf of Kutch | collected...
CCGGGATTGATGGCGGCGTCGGTCTGGATGAAATCCTCGAAGGTGTTGAGGCCGATGCGGCTGCGACCGGTGGCGCTGACGATGCCCATGGTCACCGTCTGGCCGACGCCGAAGGGATTGCCGATGGCGAGCACGACGTCACCGACGCGTGCCTCGCGGGTCTCGTTGATGGCGATGATGGGCAGGGCATCGAGATCGATCTTGAGAACCGCCAGATCGGTGTCGGGGTCGGTGCCGAACACGGTGGCACGGGTCTCACGACCGTCCTGGAGCGCCACGTGAATCTCCTGCGCGGCGCGAACGAGATGGTGATTGGTCAGCACGAATCCGTCGGCACTCATGATCACACCGGAGCCCCGCCGCGGGGCGGCTCTCGGTCTCGGCGTCTCGGCATCGGCGAAGTAACGCCTGAGGAAGGGATCTTCGAGCAGCGGCTCGGGCAGGACGCCGACGCTGCTGGTGGTGAGCACGTTGACGACCGCCGGGGTGGCGCTCGCCACGGCTCGGGAGTAGGAGACCGCGTCGCCGCGCCCGTTCGGCCCGGATTCCCGTGTCGCCGGGATGTCCGGGATCCATTCGGGTTTGAGGACCAGCACCACGAAGGCGAGCGCCAGACCGGCGGTCACCGATTGAATCGCAAACCTGAGCGCCGTGACAGTTTTCATTTCGCGTGACCCGGGGCGTCTACCCGGCGTGCCCGGCGAGGCATGCCCTTGACCTCAATGCGCTGTTTATAGGATTCTTCAAAAGTTCGTGCGCAGGCCAGCTGAGCGCGTCGAACCCAGCCTGAAATGCCCGGAAATGCGACAACAATAGCACCTCCACAGGCAATCTCGAACAAGGAGCTATCCAGACGATGACTACCGATGTAGATGCCGGTCGGCGTCGCTTTCTCACCGCGACCGTTGGCGTCGTCGGCGGCGTTGCCGCGGCCGGCGTTGCCGTCCCGTACCTGGTGGCGTGGCAGCCGAGCGAGCGGGCTCGCGCCATCGGTGCGCCCATCGAGGTCGACATCAGCAAGATCGAGCCGGGTCAAATGCTGGTTCAGCAGTGGCGCGGCAAGCCCGTCTGGATCGTCAGCCGTCCGCCCGCGGTTCTGGAGGCGCTGCCCGGTCTCGACGCGCGCCTGCGGGATCCGGATTCCAGCCAGGATCAGCAGCCTCAGTATGCGCGTAACGAATTCCGCTCCATCAAGCCCGAGATTCTGGTGCTGATCGGTATCTGCACGCATCTTGGATGTGCGCCGTCCTATGTCAAGCAGGACGAGGCGCCGCTCGGCGCCGGCTGGCCGGGTGGATTTTTCTGCCCATGTCACGGCTCGAGGTTCGACTACGCGGGCCGCGTCTACTCAGGGGTGCCGGCGCCGACGAACCTGGTGGTGCCACCCCATATGTATGTGACTGATACGCGCATACTTATCGGCGCCGATGAGGGGAGTGCCTGATGAAAGCAATGTTGACCGGCCTGCTGCAATGGACCGATGCGCGCTTTCCGCTCACCAAGCTGTGGAACGAGCATCTCGCCAGGTACTACGCGCCCAAGAATTTCAACCTCTGGTACTACTTCGGCTCACTGGCGCTGGTGATGCTGGTAATACAGATCTTCTCGGGAATCTGGCTCACCATGTTTTACAAGCCGAGCGCGGAGGAAGCCTTCGCGTCCGTCGAGTACATCATGCGCGAAGTGCCCATGGGTTGGTTTATTCGTTACATGCATACGACGGGCGCTTCGTTCTTCTTCCTGGTCGTCTATCTGCACATGTTCCGAGGAATGATGTACGGCTCGTACAAGAACCCGCGCGAGCTCATCTGGATAATCGGGATGCTCATCTACCTCTGCATGATGGTCGAGGGGTTCTTCGGCTACCTTCTCCCGTGGGGGCAGATGTCGTACTGGGGCGCACAGGTCATCATCTCGCTGTTCGGTGCCCTGCCATTCGGGTTGGGTGAGCCGCTGACCCTGTGGATTCGCGGTGACTACGTGGTTGCCGATGCAACGTTGAACCGCTTCTTCGCGCTGCATGTTGCCGCCGTTCCGCTGGCGTTGTTGGCACTGATTGGCGCGCACATCATGGCTTTGCATGAAGTCGGGTCGAACAATCCGGACGGCATCGAGATCAAGAAGGATAAGGACGCCAGCGGCGTTCCGCGTGACGGCATTCCCTTTCATCCCTACTACACGGTGAAAGATATCTGGGGCCTCGCCATCTGCCTGATTCTGTTCGCAGGAGTGCTGTTCTTTGCACCTACCTTTTTCGGTTACTTCATCGAGAAACCGAATTTTGTTCCGGCAAATCCGCTGAAGACACCCGAGCATATTGCCCCGGTGTGGTATTTCACGCCCTATTACGCGATTTTGCGCGCCATTCCGGACAAGCTTACCGGGGTGATCGCGATGTTCGCCTCGGTGCTGATTTTCTTCTTCCTGCCGTGGCTCGACCGTCATCCAATCAAATCGATTCGCTATCGCGGCACCTTGTTCAGGCTCCTGCTGGGCACCTTCGTAATCACGTTCATCGTGCTTGGATATCTCGGCACGCAGGCGCCTACCCCGGCGAAGTCTGAGCTCGGATTCCGCCTCGGTGAGCTGTATTTCGCCTTTTTCCTGATTCTTTGGCTGTATAGCAAGGAACGCACCCAGAGCTTCAACTACACAGTACTCGGTATTGTTGCCGTGCTTCTCATTTTCTTCGATGCCATCAGATTCGACTCGGAGAATGGGGCCCTGATGCTCGTGAGCTCACTTCTGGTCATTGGTTACTTCGTGGTGTTCGTACTGGGCTCCATGTACACCAGGCTGAATCAACCGAAACCGGTTCCAGAGCGGGTGACGTGAAGATGAACAGAATCATTGCTGCGATTGTGCTCGGGCTTCTTCCTCTCGCGACGCTGGGGGCCGGCGGCGGCGTGACCCCGATGAGCGCCAACAACAATCTCGAGGACAACACGTCTTTACAGCGTGGCGCCAAGGTATTTGTGAACTTCTGCATGGGCTGTCACTCGATGGGCTACATGCGTTACAGCCGCATGGCGGACGACATCGGGCTCGAGCGTGATCTGGTAGCCCAGCATCTGATGTTCACCACCGAAAAGATTGGTGATCCCATGAAGATCGCCATGAGGGTAGACGACGCGTCCGGCTGGTTCGGTGTCGCGCCGCCGGATCTTTCCGTGATCGCGCGGGCGCGGGGTGTCGACTGGCTCTACACGTACCTCACGACGTTCTACGCGGATCCTGACCCCGCGCGGCCGTTCGGAGTCAACAACGTCATGTTTCCCGATGTCGGCATGCCGCACGTTCTCTGGCCGCTGCAGGGCGTGCAGAGCTACATCAAGGCGGAACGCCCGGCGAATACCGTCTCGGAGCAGGTTGTGAGGATCGAATCGGACGAAAGCGGATTCGCGCTCTCGACATCTGTCACGACCAAAGACGGTGAGACGGCGCATGTGACCGACAGGCTGGAGGTCACGGTGCCGGGGTCGATGACGCCGGCAGAGTATCGCAAGACGGTGCGCGATCTCGTGAATTTTCTCGATTATGCGGGTGAGCCTGTCAAGCTGCTGCGGTTCCAGATAGGCTTCTGGGCACTGCTACTACTCGCCGTCTTTGCCGTGGCGGCACGGCTCCTATACAAGGAATATTGGAGAGACGTGCACTGAGGCAGGCGCCCCGGGTGCCTGACCGCACGCGGACGGACGTGCCACACGCGCCCTGGAGGCCGGACTTTTTCAGACCGGATCGCTACAATAGCCGGTTTGACTCAATGCTCGTGGAGACTCATGCATGGCTATCCTGGCCAATCGTAGATCCGTCATGACCCTGTATTCGGACGCCCTCGACCCCGCTAGCCATGCGGTCCGTTTCGTACTCGCGGAGAAGGCGATCAATGTCGAGATTCACACCGTCACGCCAGACAATCGGCCGGAAGACCTGAACGACCTCAATCCCTATAACAACGTATTGACGCTGGTGGACAGGGAGCTGGTGCTCTACGAGCCGCAGATCATCATGGAGTATCTCGACGAGCGCTTTCCGCATCCGCCGCTGATGCCGGTGGACCCGGTGGCACGTGCAAGCAACAGACTGTATCGATACAGAATCAAGCGCGACATCTACAGCCTGGTGTCAGACATCGAATCCGGCGACGCCGCAAAGGTCGATGCGGCCCGCAAGAGCCTGCGTGATCATCTCACGGCCGTGGCACCGGTATTTACACAAAAGCCCTATTTCATGTCGGACGATTACTCGCTCGCCGATTGTTATTTGGCGCCGCTGCTTTGGCGATTGCCGCATTACCGCGTCAATCTGCCGCGACAGGCGAAGCCGCTCCAGCAGTATGCACAGAGGTTGTTCGAGCGCGAAGCGTTCGAAGCGAGCCTTTCGGATGCCGAGAGGGAGATGGGTGAACGCTGAGCTTTTCCATGACCTCCAGTCGGCCTTATCTGATCCGCGCTATCCATGAATGGATCGTCGACAACGGCATGACGCCACATATCGTGGTAAATGCCGAAGCCGAAGGCGTTCGTGTTCCTCAGGGTTACGTGAATGACGGCCAGATCTCCCTGAATATCTCCGCCGGCGCCGTGCACGGCTTCTCCATGGACAATGATTGGATTCTGTTCGATGCGCGCTTTGGCGGGAAACCCTTCCAGGTCAGCGTTCCCACAGGCGCGGTGATGGCGATCTTCGCCAGAGAGAACGGCGCGGGCATGTCCTTCAGCGAGGAAGAGCACGGGGGCGATCCACCGCCCGAACCGCAGGACAAGGGCAAAAAGAAAAGCAGCGGCGGGCCGGCGCTGCGAATCGTGAAGTAGCTCAGAATTCCCGGGCGCCCTCGGGAAGATAGACCGATTCGACGCGGAAGCCGGACAGGGTGATACTGCCGACCCTGCGATCGTGTCCATCGGCGCTGAATTCGAATTCGTAGGTCCGGCGCAGCTGCAGCCAGCCGGGGGAGCCACGCACGATTCCCAACCGCGCGAGCGCGACAGTGTCGTCGAGAAACTGGTGTCCCCTGTGCGCACAGGCTTCACGACTGACGCGGATGGCCTCCTCCCTGGCGCGCAGCGTATTGCGCCAGAACACGAGCACGCCGGCTATGACGGCGAGCAAGATGAGCAGGTCCTCCTGTGCAAACCACATCTGGAGTGAATCGATTACGGAGCAGTCATGGTTACCGTGAAGGTTGGAGACATCACTCAACTACATGTCGATGCCATCGTCAATGCCGCCAACTCCTCGCTGTTGGGAGGCGGTGGTGTGGACGGGGCCATCCATCGAGCGGCCGGCCCGGGCCTGCTCGAGGAATGCCGCACCCTCGGTGGCTGCAAAACGGGCGACGCGAAGCTCACGGCGGGCTACGATCTTCCCGCCCGTTTCGTCATTCATACGGTCGGACCCGTGTGGACAGGGGGACAGAGCGGGGAGCCGGCACTGCTCGAGAGCTGTTACCGGCGCTGTTTCGAGCTCGCCCTGGAGCGCGGCGTCAGCACCATCGCGTTTCCAGCCATCAGCACCGGCGTATACGGCTATCCGAAGGACGCGGCTGCCGGAATTGCCACATCGGTCATGCGCGAGCACGAGGACCGGTTTGCCGAGATCGTCGCCTGCTGCTTCAGCGAGCAGGACGCGTCGGTCTACCGTCATGCGCTCGAATAGCGGTCCGGTGGTTGGCTCTCGTACTCAGAAGCCTTCACGACTTCCCACAGCAACGCGGCCCTCTCCACTCAAGCCGTGAACGCATTTCGGATCCATTCCAATCGATGCGCGTTGTCTCTTCTCGTTATCGACACGACATCGAAGCGGCATTTCGCGACAATATTGGCGTGGCGCTGGAGGTAATGCTCTGCGCTCGATATCAGGCGAGCCTGTTTTCTCGCGTCGACACTATCGGCGCCCGACCCGAAGTCCGTACGACTGCGCAGCCGTACCTCGATGAAGGCGATGGTTTCTGTGTCGCGCATGACCAGATCGATTTCACCGTGCCGGCATCGGTAGTTGCGGGTTATCAGTATGAGGCCGCGGTCGATGAGATGTCTGCAGGCCAGGTCCTCGGCCCAGGATCCGAGCCGCAGGGCGCTCCCCCGGGTCGCTGGCACTAGCGGGTCGGTTGTGGTTCGCCCGTCAGCAACCGCGGTCTGCCTCGAACGAATCGCGCCCACGAGAGCTGGCGATCGATCTTGTTTTGCTCGTTGAGCGACAGCTTGCCGGTCGCGCCCTGAAATTCCGTGTAATGCTGGGCGCGCAGCCGGCCGAGCTCCTTGACCAGGTGGTAGCCATCGACACCGAAAGCATAAAGGCGCACGAACGCCTTGAACGAATCGCCCCACAGGGTCTCGACGTTGCGGCGCAGCTCGGCGCTGCGCGCTGCCGGGTCGAGCACCCAGGGCATGTCGCCGAAGACGACCCCTTCGACATCCCTGTCGGCGGTGGCGTCGGCAATGCCGGAATAGACGTGCGAGGTCGCGTAAACGGGCAGGTCCTGCGCCTGGTGGAATTCGAGCTGCGGGCGCAGCTGTCGGGCCTGAACGGGAAAGGCCGCCATGAAAACGAAATCCACATCGCGGCGCCGGCGTGCCTCTTTTTTGATGTCGACGCCCAGCACCTGGCGCAATGAACGGTATCGGGACTCGCTGCCATCGATGTCCAATAGCTTTCTGACGGGCGTCGACATGTCCGATCCATCGTTCAGGTAGGTCTGCACCTCGACGACCCGGCCTCCGAGCTTCTCCCACGCCTGCGCGAACGCGCCGGCTACCCGTTCGCCCCACGCACCTGCCGGGGCCAGCACCGCGGCGTTGCTGTGGTCGGCAAACCACGCGTACTCGGCAACGAGCTTTGCTTCCGATTCCGGCGAGAGGGCGAACTGGAAAAGACCGGTCGTCGGCATCGCGGCCGAGCGCTCGCTGTCGGTACCGTTGTCGGTATCGGCGTGATTGAGGGTCAGCGTCGGCACTGGAAGGGCGGCGCTCTCGGCCAGTCGCGCCACCGATGCTCGCCGGAGCGGACCGACGACGAAATCCGCCCCTTCCTCGACGACCTGGTCGTAGACGCTGCGAACGTCGCCGCTCGAGGTGTCGCGCACGATGACGGCCGGCCGGTTCTGGACGTCGGGATCCGCGAACCACGCGGCCATGAAACCGTCGCGCACCGCCTCGGCAGCCTTGCCGAACTGGCCTTCGAATGGCAGCAGCAGCGCCACGCTTCGCGCCGGCGACCAGGCGAAGTGACCGTCGTCCATGAGCATCGGAACAACCGATTCGCCGGCCGGGTGCCCCGGGTAACGATGTCGCCAAAGGGCCACCGCCTGCGAGAGCGCGACCGGATCGGTGAGCGTTGCCGATCCGATGGCGGCGAGCTCGATCCAGCCGCCGAGGGTGCTCGGTGGCGGAATGTGCGCCGCCTCGAGAGCCTCGGGTGAGAGCTGGGTGAGCGACTGCCAGATGCGCCGGCGATTCTCGTTGAGCGCGGCGCCGTCGGTGACGAGCAGCTCGAGCTGGACCCGCTCGCGCGCGGACGCGAGGTGCTCGCCGGCCGCCTCCAGCGCGTCGGCGCGCACGCTACGGTAACGCGCCACGAGATCCGGCGGCGCGTCTTCGCGCGGGGCCGCGGCGAGCAGCCTGAGCGCCTCGTCGGTGCGTTCATCCACCAGCGCCAGCTGCGCCTCGACCAGGTTTCGGCGCACCTGCAGGTCCCGCGACGGCGTTGGCGCACCGCTCTCGGCGAGGATGCGACGTGCGGCGTCCGGCCTTTTGGCGAGCACGAAGGCCGAGGCCGCTTCGAGCCGGTAACGCATCGCCGCGTCGCCCGCGGAGAGCTCGGCGAGACGCAGAAACTCCTGGGCCGCCGGCAGGTACTCACCGCTCTGCATGTGCGTCCTCGCCACGCGCGTCGCCTCGCTGTCCGGCTCGACGGCACGTTGCGGAGCGGTTTCGCAGGCCGAGATCAGCACGGCTGAAACGACGAGGCTGGCGAATGTGCGCGCAATAGACATGAAGTGTCGAGTATGAACCACGGTCGTGGCTCCGCTTTCGAGGCGGCGGTCGGCGTGGATTGTGCTGCAAAGCGGTGCTCTCCGCCACCCCGAGAGCAGCCGCCAACCGCATGCGGGAGAATGGCCGACGTTTGCACTTCCACAGGTCGACATCGGCGGATCCCATCGGTCGCATCGCGACCCATGGCGGGCGCTGGCGCGTAGAATGCGATCTCCCGCGCTGAGGTGGAAATTCGATGAACAGCGAGGACCGCAGCTCGACGCCACGCGACCCGCAACGCAGCTCCGGCGCGCTGTACGTGGTCGCGACCCCCATCGGCAATCTTGCGGATATCGGTCGCCGCGCGCTCGACGTCCTGGCGGGCGCGGACCTGATTCTCGCCGAGGATACGCGTCACAGCGCCAAGCTGCTGTCGCACTACGGCATTTCGACCGCCTGTCGTTCCTTTCACGAGCACAACGAGGCGCGCCAGGTCGCGCAGGTGGTGAAACGCATCGCCGACGGCGCGCACGTCGCGCTGATCTGCGATGCCGGCACGCCGCTTGTCAGCGATCCGGGCTTTCGCCTGGTGGCCGCGCTGCGCGAGCAGGGCCTGGCGGTCATCCCGGTGCCGGGGCCGAGCGCTGCGATTTGCGCGCTGAGCGTCGCCGGCCTGCCCACCGACCGGTTCTGCTTCGAAGGCTTTCTTCCCAGCCGCTCGAGCGCGCGCCGGCGCGTGCTGCACACGCTCGCGCGCGAGCCGCGCACGTTGATCTTCTACGAATCGCCGCGCCGGCTGCTGTCCGCCGTCGCCGACATGGCCGTCGAGTTCGGCGACGCGCGACGCGCGGTGCTGGCGCGGGAGCTCACCAAGATCCACGAGAGCGTCATCAGCGGCACGCTCGCCGAGCTGCGCGATTGGCTCGCGGCGCACGCCGAGCAGCGCCGCGGCGAGTGCGTGATCGTCGTCGCGGGCGCGGCCCGTGACAGCGACGACGGGCTCGCGGGTGGCGTCGACCCCGAGGCGCTTCTGCGCGTGCTCATCGAGGCGCTGCCGGTCAAGCAGGCGGTGGCGGTGGCGGCCCGCGTCACCGGCATCAAGCGCAACGTGCTCTACCGCCAGGCGCTGGCGCTCGCCGCCCGCGGGCGCGAAGACGGCTAGCGCTGCGCGGGCGTGCCTTGATCTGCCGAGCGCCAGCCCCGACACTGGTTTATGGGAGTCGGCCAGGCAGTCGCCGTGCCGCGGCCATGCCGCTCGGCGCGGAGGAAAGTCCGGGCTCCACAGGGCAGGGTGCCAGGTAACGCCTGGGGGGCGCGAGCCCACGGAAAGTGCCACAGAAAATATACCGCCACGCCAGCAATGGCGCGGTAAGGGTGAAATGGTGCGGTAAGAGCGCACCGCGCCGCTGGTAACAGCGGCGGCAGGGTAAACCCCACCCGGAGCAAGACCAAATAGGGGAGCATAGCGTGGCCCGCACGGCTCCCGGGTAGGTCGCTTGAGGTGTGCGGCGACGTACATCCCAGATGAATGGCTGCCCACGACAGAACCCGGCTTATCGGCCGGCTCCCATCTGCCTGCTACGCGGGCAGACGGGAGCTGCGCGTCGCGCGCAGGCTCCGTTTAGAGCTTTCCGGCGCTGCGCGGCCCCCCCGGGGCCTCGCGGATTCGAGGGGAGCGGGGTCGGGACCGCGCCTCGTTCATAACCCTCACCCCTGACGCCTCTCCCATCGGGGCAGAGGCGGATCCTTTGTTTAGTTCCTGGAAGAGGGGCGATTTCGGGCAATCGCGGCCGCCCGCGCTCGGCCCGGCCCGCCTTTTGACAATTCGCTTTAAGTGTTGAGGGCAACAGGATGATGGGGAACAGGTTCTTCCATCGCGGTTCGGATCGGCGCCGGCCCGTCTGACACGGTTTGTCTCTAAGTCACTGTCTCATAAGCAAGATTTCGCCAGATTTCGGGGCGATTTTCTTGACACCGGCAGAGCCCAGTAACCATAATTTGCGCCAGTGGGAGATTGTGGGGAAAAGTGGATCTTTGGGGATGTTCGGGGATAGCAAGTGTTTCGAGGCGAGTATTCACTCAGCCTAGACGCGAAGGGACGTCTGGCCATTCCCAGCCGCTATCGGCAGCGGCTGGTGGAGACCTGCGGCGGCAAGCTGATCGTCACCATCAGCCTGCTCGAGCGCTGTCTCGTCGTCTATCCATTCCCCCGCTGGCAGCGCATCGAGGACGAGCTCAAGGGACTGCCGGCCCTGGACCAGAAAGCTCAGGCGATCAACCACCTGCTCATCGGCCACGCCGTCGACTGCGACATGGACTCCCAGGGCCGCGTGCTGCTCACGCAGACCCTGCGCGGCTTCGCCGGCCTCGACAAACGCATCATGATGGTCGGGCAGGTGGACAAGTTCGAGCTCTGGGACGAGGCGGGCTGGAACCAGCGCCGCGAAGAGCTGCTCGGCGCGGTTCCCCAGCTCCACGAGGAACCCTCCGATGCCTTGCGCAATCTGGTCCTCTAGGAGCGATGACCGACGCACATGGGCGCGCGCACGTACCGGTTCTACTCGCCGAGGTCATCGATGGCCTGCGCGTGCTCAGCGACGGCATCTACATGGACTGCACCTTCGGCCGCGGCGGTCACACGCGCGCGCTGCTGGAGAGGCTCGGATCGTCTGGACGGGTGATCGTCATCGACACAGACCCTGAAGCCGTCGCCGCGGGCCGCGCACTGGCCGCGCAGGACGCGCGCGTGAGCGTCGAGCAGGCCAACTTCGATCGCGTCGCAGCGGTGGCCGCCGAGCATCACGTGACCGGACGCGTGGACGGCATGCTCTTCGATCTCGGCGTGTCCTCACCGCAGCTCGACGACCCCGCGCGGGGCTTTGGATTTCAGGAGGACGGTCCGCTCGACATGCGCATGGACCCCGCTGTCGGGCAAAGCGCCGCCGCCTGGCTGGCCAACGCGCCCGCCGAGGACATCGCGCGCGTGCTGCGCGAGTTCGGCGAGGAGCGCCACGCCCGGCGCATCGCCCGTGCGATTGTCGTCCAGCGCGGCCAGCGCGCCATCGAGACCACCCGCCAGCTCGCGGAAATCGTCGCCGCCAGCCGGCCGCGCGCCGGCGCCGGGCGCCGGCACCCGGCGACGCGCACCTTCCAGGCGATCCGCATCCACGTCAACGGCGAGCTCGAGGCGCTCGACGCGGCGCTGGAGCAGGTGCCGGGCATCCTCGCCGCCGGCGGCCGGCTCGCCGTCGTCAGCTTCCACTCCCTCGAGGACCGCCGGGTGAAGCGTTTCATGCGTGCGCACGCGCGCCCGCCGTCGGCGCCGAAAGGCATGCCGGTCACGCCCGCGGGGCCGCCGCCGTTGCTGCGCATCGTCGGACGCGCCGTGCGCGCGGGCGCCGAAGAGGTGCGCGCCAACCCGCGCGCGCGCAGCGCCGTTCTGCGCATTGCGGAACGCCGCCCGTGAGTCGGCGCCTTGCTTTGAACGCGACGATCGCAATTGCGCTGCTCGCTTCGGCGGTGGCGACGGTGTACGTGCAGCACCACCGGCGCATGCAGTTCGTCGAGCTGCGCAAGCTCGAGCGAGAGCGCGACCGCCTGCAGGTCGAATGGGGCCAGTTGAAACTCGAGCAGAGCACCTGGGCGACCCACGAGCGCATCGAGCGTCTCGCTCTCGAGAAGCTCGATTTGCACATGCCACCGGCGGCCGACGTGGTTCTGGTCAACCCATGAGGAGCGCGGCGTGAAGGACACAGAGCGAGGACGCTTTGCGGGCCGTCGGCTGCTCGTCCGGCTGCTGCTGCTGATGGTCACCGCCGGCCTGCTGTGGCGGGCGGTGGACCTCCAGCACACGGAGAAGGACTTTCTCATCGGTCAGGGCGACGCCCGCCACCTGCGCGTGATGGCGATTGCCTCGCACCGCGGCAAGATCCTCGATCGCAACGGCGTGCCGCTGGCCATCTCCACGCCGGTGGATTCCGTCTGGGCCAATCCGGGCGAGCTCGCCACGGCGAGAAACCGCTGGAAGGAGCTGGGACCCCTGCTGGGGCTGGATCTGGAGCACCTGGAGCGCGTCATCGCACAGCGCCGCGCGCGCGAATTCGTCTATCTGAAACGCCACGTGCCGCCGCACCTGGCCGAAGCGGTGCAGACGATCGGCGTGCCCGGCGTGTACCTGCAGCGTGAGTACCGACGCTACTATCCGCTCGGTGAGGTGGCTGCTCACGTGGTCGGCTTCACCAACGTCGACGACATCGGGCAGGAAGGCATCGAGCTCGCCTTCGAACAGCGCCTGCGCGGCGTCGCCGGCGCGCGGCGCGTGCTGCGCGATCGACTCGGACGCGTGGTCGAGGAGGTCGAGAGCATGAGCGCGCCCAAGGCCGGCGGCGACCTCGGTCTCAGCCTGGACACGCGAATTCAATACCTCGCTTACCGCGCCCTGCTCGGGGCGGTCAAGCGCAGCCGGGCGCGCGGCGGATCGGTGGTGGTGCTCGAGGCGCGTAGCGGCGAGGTGCTGGCAATGGTCAACCAGCCCGCCTACAACCCCAACAATCGTGCCGATCGCGTCAGCGCGCGCTATCGCAATCGGGCTGTCACCGATGTCTTCGAGCCTGGCTCCACCATCAAGCCCTTCACCATCGCCTCCGCGCTCGAGAGCGGTCGTTTCCAGCTGCGCTCAGCCATCGACACGCACCCGGGTGTGCTCAAGATCGGCAAGTACACGGTCCGCGATCGGCGCAATCTCGGCGTCATCGACATGCCGACCCTCATGCAGAAGTCGAGCAACGTCGGCGCCACCCGGCTCGCGCTCGCTCTCGAGCCGCGCGAGCTGTGGCAGACCCTCACGCGGGTCGGCTTCGGCTCCGCCACCGGCAGCGGTTTTCCCGGCGAGTCCGACGGCGTGCTCACCCACTACTTCGACTGGGGCACGATTCACCGCGCCACGCTGTCTTTCGGTTACGGGCTGTCGGTGAGCGCCCTGCAGCTCGCACAGGCCTACTCGGTCATCGCCAACGACGGACGCTTCGTACGCGTGTCGTTTCAGCGCCTCGACCAGCCGGTCGAAGGCGTGCCGGTGATGCGTCGCGAGACGGCGAGCGCCCTGCGCGGGATGCTGGAAAGCGTTGTCGGCCCGGACGGCACCGCGCAACGCGCACGCGTGCCCGGCTACCGCGTCGGCGGCAAGACCGGCACGGTGCGCAAGTCCATCACCGGCGGCTACGCCGAGGACCGTTACAAGGCCGTGTTCGCGGGCATGGCACCGATCAGTGAGCCGCGGCTGGTGGTGGTGGTGGTCATCGACGAGCCCGGTGGCGAGGCCTACTACGGCGGTGAGGTGGCGGCGCCGGTGTATGCGGAAATCATGGCGCGCAGCATGCGCGTGCTCGCCATTACACCCGACGACCCGGCGCTCATCCGGCGCCAGGTGGACTTCGGACCGCCGCCGTCCGAGGCGACCCGCTGGGCGTACGCGCCCAACGTGGCGCCGGCGGAAACCCTGCCGGCCGGGGTGGTGCAATGATGGCCGCCGCGCCCCTGTCGACCCGCTGGCGGCTCGCGGGACTGCTCGACGGATGGGTCGACGTGCCCGACACCCACGACGTGCCGGTGTCGGGTCTCAGCGCCGACAGCCGCACGGTGAGGCCGGGCTGCGTGTTCATCGTCCGACGCGGCGCGACCACCGACGGCGCGCGCTACATCGACGAGGCGCTGAGGGCGGGCGCGGTGGCGCTGCTGCGCCAGGGTGAGCCTGGATCGATGCTGCGCCCGGACGGTGTCGTCGAGGTGCGGGTGGCGGACGTGGCGACGACCACGGGGCGCGTGGCGGATCGTTTCTACGACCATCCGTCGAAGGACCTGGAAGTGGTCGGCATCACCGGTACCAACGGCAAGACCTCGGTCAGTCACTTCCTCGCGCAGGTGCTGAGCGCCGGCGGCACGCAGAGCTGCGGCGTCCTCGGTACCCTCGGACACGGTCTCTACGGTGCACTGCAGCCGGGCGAGTTGACGACGCCGGATGCCATCACGGTGCACCGGCGGCTGGCGGAGCTGCGCGCCGCGGGCGCGCGCCGGGCGGTCATGGAAGTGTCCTCCCATGCGCTCGATCAGGGTCGCGTCGCCGGCGTCGCCTTCGACGGTGCCGTGTTCACCAACCTGACCCGCGACCATCTCGACTATCACGGTGGCATGCAGGCCTACGGCGATGCCAAGCGCGCGCTGTTCGAATGTCCCGACCTGCGTTACGCAGCCATCAATGCCGACGACGCCTTCGGCGCGGATCTGCTCGCGCACGCGCGCGCCGGTGTGCGCTGCGTCGCCTACGGCATCGACGCCGGCTCGGGCGCGCTCGCTGAAACCGGGGATCGGCGCTGGCTTCGCGCACGCATCGACGACGCGGCAGCCGACGCGGCGATCGCATTGTCCATCTCCGGCACGTTCGGCGAGGGCAGGCTGCAGAGCGGGCTGGTCGGGCGCTTCAACGCCTACAACCTGCTCGCAGCGCTGGCCGTGCTGCTGCTCATGGAGTGGCCGCTCGAGGCGGCCCTGGCAGCGCTCGCAACCGTCGAGGCGCCGCCGGGTCGCATGCAGCGCTTCGGCGGCAGCGGCGGCGAGCCGCTGGTGGTGGTGGATTACTCGCACACGCCGGATTCGCTTGCTCGCGCCCTCGAGAGTCTGCGCGATCGGTGCGCCGGCACGCTCTGGTGCGTGTTCGGCGCCGGTGGCGATCGCGACCGCGGCAAGCGACCGATGATGGGTGCCGCCGCGGCCGCCCACGCCGATGCCATCGTGCTCACCGATGACAATCCGCGCAACGAGGACGGCGATCGCATCATCGAGGATATCCGCGCAGGCATACCGGCGGATTTCCGCACCCTCGCCGAGCGCGACCGCGCCGCCGCCATCCGGCTGGCGCTCGACGCCGCCGCTGCCGGGGACGTCGTCCTGGTCGCGGGCAAGGGGCACGAGAGCTACCAGGAGTCGCAGGGAAAGCGCAGGCCGTTCAGCGACGCCGCGGCGGTGCGCGCGGCTCTGGAGGCGCGGCGCTCATGATACGCATGCAGGTGGCGGAAGCGGCGGCAGCCTTGCGGGCGCAGTTCAGCGACGGCCGCACCGAGTTCACCGGCTGCAGCACCGACTCGCGCAGCTGCGGGCGCGCGCAGCTTTTCGTCGCGCTCGCGGGGCCCAATCACGACGGCCATGCCCACGTCGCCGAGGCCGGGCGCCGGGGCGCGGCGGCGGCGATGGTGTCGCGGGCCGTCGATGCGCGCATTCCGACGATCCGCGTCGACGACACGCTGGTGGCGCTCGGCGCGCTGGCGGCGCACTGGCGCGGCCGCTTCGAGCTGCCGGTGATCGGCGTGACCGGCAGCAACGGCAAGACCACGGTGAAGGAGATGCTGGCCGCGATCCTGCGCACCGGGGCGCCGGTGCTGGCCACGCGCGGAAACCTGAACAACGAGATCGGGCTGCCGCTCACGCTGATGGAGCTCGGTGCGGAGCACCGCACGGCGGTCATCGAGATGGGCGCCAATCATCCCGGCGAGATTGCCCGCCTCGCCGAGCTCGCGCGTCCCCACGTAGGGGTCATCACCCAGTGCGCGCCGGCGCATCTCGAGGGTTTCGGCAGCATCGAGGGTGTCGCGCGCGCCAAGGGCGAGCTGCTCGAGCATCTCGACGGCAACGGCACCGCCGTCATCAACGCCGACGATGCCTTCGCGCCGCTGTGGCGCGAGCTCGCCGGCACCCGCCGCGTCCTCAGCTTCGCCATCGATGCTGCCGCCGAGGTGCGCGCCAAGTGGCGCGAAGAGCGTGCCGGCAGCCGGGTCGTGCTGGCGACGCCGCAGGGCGACATCGAGCTGCACCTGGCGCTGCCCGGGCGTCACAACGTCGCCAACGCGGCCGCGGCGTGCGCCGCCGCGCTCGCCGTCGGCGCCACGCCCGAGATCATCGCCGCCGGCCTCGAGAGCATGCGACCGGTGCCGGGGCGCCTGGAAGTGAAAACCGTCGCCGACGACGTGTGCATCATCGACGACACCTACAATGCCAATCCGGCTTCCCTGGAGGCCGGTCTCGAAGTGCTCGCGGCGTTCCCGGGACATCACTGGCTGGTGCTCGGCGACATGGCGGAGCTCGGTGAGGATGCGACGACCTATCACCGACAGGTAGCCGAGCGCGTGCGCGCGCACGGCGTGGAGAGACTCCTGACCGTCGGCGAGCTCAGTCGGCTGACCACCCGGCAGTTCGGTGCCGGTGCCGAGCACCATGCGTCCATGGACGCGCTCATCGCGACGCTCAAGGGCTCGCTCGGGCCGCACACCACGGTGCTCGTCAAGGGGTCACGCTCCATGGGCATGGAGCGGGTGGTCGCGGCGCTGACATCGGAGTGAACCATGCTGTTGCAGCTCACTGAGTATCTGAGCCAGTTTCACAGCGGCTTCGGCGTCTTTCAGTATCTGACTCTGCGCGCCATTCTCGGCGCGCTCACCGCGCTCACCATTTCGCTGATCGTCGGCCCGTCGATGATCCGCCGTCTGAGCCGCTTTCAGATCGGGCAGACGGTTCGCGACGACGGCCCGCAGACGCATATCGCCAAGGCCGGCACGCCCACCATGGGCGGCTCTCTCATACTGGTCGCCATCGCCACGAGCACGATCTTCTGGTCGGACTTGAGCAACCGTTTCGTGTGGGTAGTGCTCATCGTGACGCTTTTGTTCGGCGCCATCGGCTGGGTGGACGACTACAAGAAGCTCGTCCGGGGCCACCCGGAAGGACTGCGGGCCCGCTACAAGTACTTCTGGCAGTCGGTGATCGGCCTCACCTGCGCGTTGTTCCTGTTCTACACCGCGAGCTCTCCGGCGGAAACGCAGTTGATCGTGCCGGTATTCAAAAATGTCGCCATCGAGCTCGGCTGGTTTTTCGTGGTCCTGGCCTACTTCGTGATCGTCGGTTCGAGCAACGCGGTCAACCTCACCGACGGCCTGGACGGCCTGGCCATCCTTCCGACCGTCATGGTGGCCGGTGCGCTCGCGATCTTCGCCTACGTCACCGGCAACTTCTCCTTCGCGAGCTACCTCGGCTTTCCCTACATCGGCGGCGTCGGCGAGGTGGTCGTGTTCTGCGGCGCGATTGTCGGCGCCGGGCTCGGCTTCCTGTGGTTCAACACCTATCCGGCGCAGGTGTTCATGGGCGACATCGGCGCGCTGGCGCTCGGCGCGGCGCTCGGCGTGGTCGCGGTGGTCACCCGACAGGAGCTGGTGCTGCTCATCATGGGCGGCGTGTTCGTGATGGAAACGGTGTCGGTGATTCTGCAGGTGGCGTCTTTCAAACTGACCGGTAAGCGCATATTCCGCATGGCGCCGCTGCATCATCACTTCGAGCTGAAAGGCTGGCCGGAGCCGCGCGTCATCGTGCGCTTCTGGGTGATCACGATGATTCTGGTGATGGTTGGACTGGCGACGCTGAAGATTCGTTGAACGGGCATGATTGAGCGATCCACGCAACAGCGCGAGCAAGCCACCACCCTGGTGGTGGGGCTCGGCCGAACGGGGTTGTCCTGCGTACGCCACCTGCGCGGGCTGGGTCGTCGCGTGGCGGCGGTGGACAGCCGCGTGTCGCCGCCGGAGCTCGCCGCCGTCAGCGAGGAGTATCCGGAGGTGCGCGTGACGCTCGGCGGCTTTCTGCCCGAAGCCTTCGACGACGTCGGCGACATCGTCGTGAGTCCCGGAGTCTCGCTCAAAGAGCCGGCGCTCGAGCGCGCGCTTGCCGAGCGCATTCCCGTTTGCGGTGATATCGAGCTGTTCGCGCGCGCCGTCGGCACAACGCCGGTGGTCGCCATCACCGGCTCCAACGGCAAGAGCACGGTGACGACCCTGGTCGCCGACATGCTGCGCGCCGACGGCCGGCGCGTGAAGGTCGGCGGCAACCTGGGCCTGCCGGCGCTCTCGCTGCTCGACGGCGAGCGCCCGGAAGTGTACGTGCTCGAGCTCTCGAGCTTTCAGCTCGAGACCACCGACTCGCTCGAGCCGTGCGTCGCCGCGCTGCTCAACGTGAGTGCCGATCACATGGATCGTTACGCCGACGTCGAGGAGTACGCGCGCACCAAGGAGCGTATTTTCTCCGGTCGCGGCGCCATGGTTCTCAACCGCGACGATCCACGGGTCGCGGCCATGGCAAGAGCCGATCGAAGGGTCGTCTTCTATACGCTGGAGACGCCCGAGGATGATGATTTCGGTCTCAGGCACTGCGACGGCCGCGAGCACCTGTGTGCCGGCAAGACGCCCGTCATCGCCAGCGACGCGCTCGCGGTCGCCGGGCGTCACAACGTCGCCAACGCGCTCGCAGCCATGGCCGTCGCCAGCGTGCTCGGCGTTCGCCACGCCTCGATGGCGCGCGCGCTCGAAGCGTTCCGCGGTCTTGCGCACCGCTGCCAGCTGATCGCCGAGGCCGACGGGGTTCGCTGGTACGACGACTCCAAGGCCACCAACGTGGGCGCCACGGTGGCCGCCATACGCGGTCTCGGCGGCGCGCGTCGGCTCGTTCTGATTGCCGGCGGCGACGCAAAGGGTGCCGACTTCACCGCGCTCGAGGCGCCGCTGCGCGAGCACGTGCGGCTCGCGATCCTCATCGGACGCGACGCGGCGCGCATCGCCGAGGTCTCCCGGGGGGTTGTCGAGACCGTCCGCGCCGAGGGCATGGCCGACGCCGTCGGCATAGCGCGTCGCGCGGCCCGGCCCGGCGACAGCGTGCTGCTGGCGCCCGCCTGCGCGAGCTTCGACATGTACGCCAGCTACGAGGCGCGCGGCGACGCTTTCGCCGCCGAAGTGCGACGGGTGCTGGAAGCGTGAGCAGCGTGAACACCGGGCAGGCATGGTCGCACGAGCAGGTCGAGGAGATTCGCGGCCTGTGGCAGCGCTACGATGCTCAGCTGATGATCGCCGTGCTCGCTCTGGTCGGGCTCGGCCTGGTCATGGTGGCGTCGGCGTCCATCTCGATCGCGGCCCGCGAGCTCGGCGATCCGCTGCACTACTTCTGGCGCCAAAGCGTCTACGCCGCCATTGGCCTTGGCCTCATGCTGGCGGCGACGCGCATTCCTCTCGAAGTGTGGCATCGATCGAGCCCGGTGCTGCTCGGCATCGGCGCGCTGCTGCTCGTGCTGGTATTCGTTCCCGGCATCGGCAGGGAGGTCAACGGCAGCATGCGCTGGGTGAGCCTCGGGCCTCTCAACCTGCAGCCGTCGGAACCGATGAAGCTCGCCACGGTCCTCTTTCTCGCCGGGTACCTGGTGCGCCGCGCGGAGCTTGTGCGCAACACCGTCGGCGGATTCATCCGGCCGATGTCGATACTCACGGTGATCGGCGTGCTGCTTCTGCTCGAGCCGGACTACGGCGCTACGGTGGTGCTGTTCGCCACCGCGCTCGGCATGTTGTTTCTAGGCGGCGTGCCGTTCTGGAGCTTTATCGGCTGGGCGGCGTTCATCGCCCTCAGCATGGGTGCCGTGGTGATGGCGGCACCCTACCGGGTCGAGCGCATGCTGACGTTTCTCAACCCGTGGGCGGACCCGTTCGGCAGCGGCTTCCAGCTCACCCAGGCGCTGATCGCCATCGGCAGCGGCGAGTGGCTCGGCGTCGGCCTCGGCTCCAGCGTGCAGAAGCTTTTCTATCTGCCCGAGGCGCACACCGATTTTCTCTTCGCGGTGCTCGCAGAGGAGCTCGGTATGGTCGGCGTGCTCGCGGTGATCGGTCTTTTCGTTTTCCTGGTTTGGCGCGCCATCGCCATCGGCAGCCGTGCCGAGCGCGCCGGCCACGGCTACGGCGCGCACCTCGCCTACGGCGTCGGCCTTCTCATCGGCCTGCAGGCTTTCATCAACATCGGCGTCAACATGGGCATTCTGCCGACCAAGGGCCTGACCCTGCCGCTGATGAGCTACGGCGGTTCGAGCCTCGTCGTGAACTGCTTCGCCCTGGGGCTGGTCATGCGCGTCGATCACGAGCTGAGGAGGCGATCGTGAGCGCGTCGCCGGCGCATGGCGCGGCGGGCGACGTGTCGGTCGTGATCATGGCCGGCGGCACCGGCGGGCACGTCTTTCCCGCGCTCGCCGTGGCAAAGCGTCTGGCCGCCGAGAGCGTGCGGGTGATCTGGCTGGGAACCCCGGGAAGCTTCGAGTCGCGGCTCATCGCCGGCACCGGTATCCCGTTCCACCCGGTGCCGGTCAGCGGCCTGCGCGGCAAGGGTCTGCTCGGTTGGCTGAAGGCGCCCTTCGCGCTCTCGCGCGCGCTGCTGCTCGCGCTGCGCGCGCTCAAGGGTCTGTCGCCCGACGTGGTCCTCGGCATGGGCGGTTACGCCACCGGGCCCGGCGGGGTGGCCGCGAGGCTGCTCGGCAAGCCGCTCGTGATTCACGAGCAGAACGCCGTGCCGGGTCTGACCAACCGGCTGCTGGCGCACATCGCCAGCCGTGTGCTGGAAGCGTTCCCCGGCAGCTTTCCGGCTTCCCGCCGGGCCCTGCACACGGGTAATCCGGTGCGCGAGGAGGTGGCGCGGCTGGCAGCGCCCGAGCAGCGTCTCGCCGGGCGCAGCGGACCGCTGCGCGTGCTGGTGCTCGGCGGCAGCCAGGGCGCCAGGGTGCTGAACGAGGTGGTGCCGCGGGCGATCGCCGATCTTGCCGACCCGGGTATCGTCGAGGTGCGCCATCAAACCGGCGACGGCCACCTGGAGGATACCCGCCGGCATTACCGCGAAGCCGGCATCGATGCCGATCTGGTGAGCTTCATCGACGACGTGGCCGGCGCTTACGCCTGGGCCGATCTGGTGGTGTGCCGCGCCGGCGCGCTGACGGTCTCGGAGCTGGCGGTCGCCGGCGTCGCCTCGGTGCTCGTGCCTTATCCGTTCGCTGTCGACGATCACCAGACCCGCAACGGGCGCCATCTCGCCGAGGCGCACGCGGCGGTGCTCATCGACCAGAGCGACTTCGATGCGGGGCGCCTCGGCGGGCTGCTCGCCGAGTTCCACGGCGCGCGGCATCGGCTGCTCGCGATGGCCGTGGCCGCGCGGCGCCTGGGACTCCCCGGCGCCACCCGGCAGGTGTGCGCGTGCTGCTTGGAGCTCGTCCATGTCTGAGCGTCTGCGCACCATCGGCAGAGCCCTTCGAGCGAGCGCCGATGACGCCGGCGGGCGTGCGCACGTGGACCACGACGTCTGGATGAAACGCGTTCGCCGCGTGCACTTCATCGGCATCGGCGGCGCCGGCATGGGCGGCATCGCCGAGGTGCTGCACACGCTCGGTTTTCAGGTGTCGGGCTCGGATCTCGCCGCCAACGCCATGACCCGGCGTCTGCAGAACCTCGGTGTGCGCGTCGACATCGGTCACGATCCCGAGCACGTCGAGGACTGCGAGGTGGTCGTCGTTACGACGGCCATCGATGCGCACAACCCGGAGCTCGTGCGCGCCCGGGATCGGCACATCCCGGTGGTGCCGCGGGCGCAGATGCTCGCCGAGCTGATGCGCTTCCGCCACGGCATCGCCGTCGCCGGCACCCACGGCAAGACCACCACGACGAGTCTGGTCGCGAGCCTGCTCGCCGAGGGCGGGCTCGATCCCACCTATGTCATCGGCGGGCGGCTCATCGGCAGCGGTGTCAACGCCCGCCTGGGTGCGAGCCGCTATCTGGTTGCCGAGGCCGACGAGAGCGACGCCTCGTTCCTGTATCTGCAACCGATGATGGCGGTGGTCACGAACATCGATGCCGATCATCTGGAAACCTACGGCGGCGACTTCAAGCGCCTCAGGCAGACCTTCGTCGATTTCATCCAGCGGCTGCCTTTTTACGGTCAGGCGGTTCTCTGTTTGGAGGATCCGGTTATCCGCGAGCTGCTTGCGGAGATCGCGAAACCGGTGACCACTTACGGATTCAGCGACGAAGCCGACGTGTACGCCACCGACATCCGCCAGCAGGGCAGACGCAGTCACTTCCGTTTGCATCTGCGCGGTGTCCGCGGCGCGCGTGAGCTGGTGCTCAACCTGCCGGGAAGGCACAACGTTCTGAATGCGCTCGCCGCCGTTGCCGTCGCGCGCGAGCTCAATGTCGACGATGCCGCTATCGCTCGCGCCCTGGCCGGCTTCGAGGGGATCGCACGGCGTCTTCAGGACTACGGAACGCTGGCGAGCCCGGCAGGATCGATCACGCTGGTCGACGACTACGCCCATCATCCCAACGAAATCGCCGCGACCGTCCAGGCGGTTCGCTCCACGTGGCCGGGACGGCGCCTGGTGGTGGTCTTTCAACCGCACCGTTACACACGCACGCGCGACCTGCTCGACGATTTCAGCCGGGTGCTTTGCGAGGTCGACGCGCTTGCGGTGCTGGAGGTCTACCCCGCCGGAGAGAGCCCCATCGGCGGCGCCGACGGGCGCGCCCTGTGTCGCGCGATCCGCGCCCGCGGGCGGGTCGACCCGGTGTTCGTAGACGAGCTCGATGGCGTCGCCGGGATGCTCCCGGGCCTGCTCGCTGCCGGCGACGTGCTGCTGGTGCTCGGCGCGGGTGATGTCGGGCGCCTGCCCCCGGAGCTCGCCGAGATGTGGGCGGCGCCGGAGCGCGCACAGGAGGGCGGTGGCGCGTCATGAGCGCGCCGGCAGCGATCATGAATCGACCTCGCGGCGACCTGCGCATCGACGAGCCACTCTCGCGCCACACCGCGTGGGGCATCGGCGGGCCGGCGAAGCGCTTCTATCGGCCGGCGGATGTCGACGATCTCGCGTTTTTTCTCGCCGGCCTGCCCGCCAACGAGAGCATCTTCTGGCTGGGACTCGGCAGCAACGTTCTGGTGCGCGACGGCGGCTTCGAAGGCACGGTCATCGCCCCCGATGCGCTCGATGCGATCGCCCTCGCCGGCGATGATCGGGTACGGGTCGAGGCCGGTGTCGCCTGTCCCAAGGTGGCCAAGTTCTGTGCCGCGCGCGCCCTCGGCGGTTGCGAATTCTTCGCCGGCATCCCCGGAAGCGTCGGCGGCGCGCTCGCCATGAATGCCGGCGCTTTCGGCGGTGAGACCTGGGATCTGGTGGAGTCTGTGGAGACCGTTGCACGTGACGGCAGCCGCCACCGCAGGGCTGCGGGCGAGTACAGCGTCGCTTATCGCAGCGTCACCGGACCCGCCGACGAGTGGTTCACCCTGGCGGAGCTGCGGCTGTCGCCCGATGCCGGCGGCAGCGCCGCGGTGCGCATCAAGGAGCTGCTGCGCCGGCGCGCGCAAACCCAGCCGCTCGGAACGCGCAACTGCGGCTCGGTGTTTCGCAATCCGCCGGGAGACTTCGCTGCACGCCTCATCGAGGCCAGCGGCCTGAAGGGCGCGCGCGAAGGCGCCGCGGTGGTTTCGGAAAAGCACGCCAATTTCATTATCAACACCGGCGGCGCAACGGCTGCCGACGTGGAGTCGCTGATCGCACGGGTCGCCGAGCGCGTCGCCGAGACGAGCGGCGTGCGTCTCGAGCGCGAGGTGCAGATCGTCGGCCGTGCGCTCGCAGAGGGAGCGCAGAAATGACTCTCGCGACACGCAGAAAGGCCGTCGTTGCGGCTCTGCTGCTCGGCCTCGCCGCGGCCGCCTGGCCGGCGATCGAGCGGCTGCAGCGCCACACCGTCAACTCGGTGCGCATTGCCGGCGAGTTCAGGTACGTATCACGCGACCTGCTCGAGCAGGTGGTCGCCGATCAGATCACCAAAGGCTTCTTCGAGGTCGACGTGGAAGCCGTACGCAGCGCCTCGCGCGCGCTTCCATGGGTACGCGAGGCGTCGGTGCGCCGGGTGTGGCCGGACAGCCTGCACGTGGCCATCGTCGAGCGCGAGCCGGTGGCCCGCTGGAACGGCGATCACCTGCTGGAGGCGGATGGGACGCTCTTCGAGTCGCATGGCAAGGCCTCCAAGCTCGCTCTGCCGCAGCTGTTCGGACCGCAGCAAAGCGAACGCGAAGTGCTCGCGGCGTTCGGGCGGTTTCGCACCGTGCTCGGCCCGCTCGGGGGCGGTATCGAGAGCCTGCGTCTGCACGAGCGCGGGGGCTGGCGCCTGATGCTCGCCAACGGCACGGCATTGGTGTTGGCCGAGGGGCAGGACGCGGCGACGCTGAAGCGATTCGCGCGCGCCGCGGCCAAGGAGATCGCCGAGCACCTGGATCGGATCGAACAGGTGGATCTCCGTTATGCGGGCGGCTTCGCCGTGCGTTTACGACAGGCTTCGGAGAAGGGTAACGAGGGTTGAGTGCGGTGAAGAAGACCGACAAAAAACTGATCGTGGGTCTCGATATCGGCACTTCCAAGGTGTGCGCGGTTGTCGGCGAGGTGTCGGAGGACGACGGAATCGAGGTCATAGGCATCGGTATTCATCCGTCGCGGGGCTTGAAGAAAGGCGTGGTGGTCAACATCGAGTCCACTGTCCAGTCGATACAGCGTGCCGTCGAAGAGGCGGAGCTGATGGCAGGCTGTCAGATCAACTCGGTCTACGCGGGCATTGCGGGAAATCACATCCGCAGCCTCAATTCTCACGGCATCGTTGCCATCCGCGACAAGGAAGTTACCGCCGGTGACGTGGACCGGGTCATCGACGCGGCGCGCGCGGTGGCGATTCCCGCCGATCAGAAGATCATCCACATCCTTCCTCAGGAGTTCATTATCGATAACCAGGAAGGGATCAAGGAGCCGATCGGAATGTCCGGTGTGCGCCTGGAATCGAAGGTGCACATGGTGACCGGCGCCGTGAGCGCGGCGCAAAACATCATCAAGTGCGTGCGCCGCTGCGGGCTGGAGGTCGACGACATCATCCTGCAGCAGCTGGCATCCAGCTACTCGGTGCTGCTCGACGACGAGAAGGAGCTCGGTGTGTGTCTCGTCGATATCGGCGGCGGCACCACCGACATCGCGGTATTCACCGAGGGCGCCATTCGGCACACGGCGGTGATTCCCATCGCAGGCGATCAGGTCACCAACGACATCGCCGTGGCGCTCAGGACGCCGACTCAGAACGCCGAGGAGATCAAGATCAAATACGCCTGTGCGCTTGCCCAGCTCGCGACCGCCGACGAGACCATCGAGGTTCCGAGCGTCGGCGACCGACCGCCGCGCAGGCTCGCGCGTCAGACGCTGGCCGAGGTCGTCGAGCCGCGCTACGAGGAGCTCCTGACGCTCGTGCAGGCGGAGCTTCGCAGAAGCGGCTTCGAGGACCTGATCGCCGCCGGTGTGGTGCTCACCGGAGGCAGCTCCAAGATGGAAGGCTTGATGGAGCTTGCCGAGGAGATTCTGCACATGCCGGTGCGCATCGGCGCTCCGCAAACCGTGTCCGGACTCGCGGACGTAGTAAGAAACCCTATTTATGCCACCGGCGTCGGCCTTCTGCTGTTCGGCTACAGACATATGCACGAACGCGGCGCGGAGAGCGTGTCGGGCGGTGGTTTCAAAGCTGTGTGGGAACGCATGAAGAGTTGGTTCCAGGGAAATTTTTGAAGGTGTAACTGACCTCGATGTCGGAGGGGAAGCAATGTTTGAACTGGTAGATGCATATAGTCAAAGCAGCGCTGTCATACGTGTCATCGGTATTGGTGGCGGTGGCGGCAACGCCGTCGAGCACATGTTGAGCTCGAATATCGAAGGCGTCGAATTCGTGTGTGCGAATACCGACGCGCAGGCGCTCAACAAGTCCGCCGTGCGCACCGCGTTGCAGCTCGGGAGCAATGTGACCAAGGGCCTCGGTGCCGGCGCCAATCCCGATGTCGGCCGACAGGCGGCACTCGAGGATCGCGACCGAATCGTCGATCTCCTCGAGGGTTCGGACATGGTGTTCATCACCGCCGGCATGGGCGGTGGCACCGGCACCGGCGCCTCGCCGATCGTCGCGCAGCTCGCCAAGGAGCTCGGCGTCCTGACCGTGGCCGTGGTGACCAAGCCGTTTCCGTTCGAGCTCAAGCGGCGCATGAAGATCGCGGAGGACGGCATCGCCGAGCTGAGCCAACACGTGGACTCGCTCATCACGGTGCCGAACGAGAAGCTGCTGAGCGTGCTCGACGGCAGCATCACGCTCCAGGACGCTTTCAAAGCGGCCAACGAGGTGCTGCACGGGGCGGTGCAGGGTATCGCAGAGCTGATCACGCGACCGGGCATGATCAACGTCGACTTTGCCGACGTGCGCACGGTCATGTCGGAGAAGGGTCGCGCCATGATGGGCTCGGGCCGGGCCGTCGGCGAGGAGCGCGCGCGCAAGGCGGCGGAGGCCGCTATCGCCTGCCCGCTGCTCGAGGACGTCGATCTCAGCGGTGCCCGCGGCATTCTGGTCAACGTCACCGCCGGTCCGGATCTCGGCATGGACGAGTTTGCCGAGGTCGGCGAGGCCATTGGCGAGTTTGCCTCGGAGAACGCCCTGGTGGTTATCGGCACGACCCTCGACGAGGAGGTCAGGGACGAGCTGCGCGTGACCGTGGTGGCCACCGGCCTGGGGCAGGACACGGCGCGCATGGAGCGCGACATGCGCCTGGTAGCCCAGGCCGCCGGCAGCGACGTGGACTACAAGCGTTTTGACATGCCGACGGTGATGCGCAAGCAGCCGCCGAGGGAGAAGGAGCCGGTGACCGCGGTGGATGCCGATTCGGAGTATCTGGACATACCGGCGTTTCTACGCAGGCAGGCCGACTAGGCGCGGCGGGAGCGGGCCCCGTGGAGGGCGCCCCGGGGCGCCCCCCACCGCGGCGGCTGGTGGCCGCCCGGCGGTCATTGGCCCCGTGGCTTCGCGGCCGGCGGAACCTTCGATTGGTTCTTCGGCGCCGTCGCGCGGGCTGGTGGCCGCCGAATCGGCCGAGCGGCCCCATGGGACGGGAAGCTGATCGTGTGTCGGCAGCGCCGCTTTTGCCGGGAAGGTCTATAGTTGTTGCCATGGGTGCTCAATGGTCACCGCGGGGCGCACGGGTTCGCGCGTTGCGGAATTCTGTGCTAGCATTTTCGCCGCTTCGCGCAAGCGAACCGGCGGTCTCGAACCAGCCGCCGAGAGCAACAATCGATACAGACACCGAATACGCATTCCGCGCCGGTCCGGGGGGGCACGACAGTAATGATTAGGCAGCGAACGCTGAAAAACGTTATTCGTGCCACCGGCGTCGGATTACATACCGGCGAAAAAGTCTACCTCACTCTGAGACCCGCGCCTGCCAACAGCGGCATACGCTTTCGGCGCGTCGATCTCGATCCCGTCGTCGAGATAAAGGCAAGCCCGGAGAACGTCGGCAGCACGGCCCTGTCGACGAGCTTGAGCGCCGGCGACGTGCACGTATCGACCGTCGAGCATCTGCTCTCTGCGATGGCAGGACTCGGCATCGACAACGCGTACGTCGATTTGAGCGCTGAAGAAGTCCCGATCATGGATGGCAGCGCCGGTCCTTTCGTGTTCCTCATCCAGTCGGCCGGCGTCGAAGAGCAGAATGCCGCCAAGCGGTTCATTCGAATCAAGCGCCCGATAAGGGTCGAAGAGGCCGACAAATGGGCGCAGGTCGAGCCATTCGATGGTTTCAAGGTGTCCTTTGCCATCGAGTTCAATCATCCCGTTTTCAGTGAGTGCCGCAACGAAGCATCGGTGGACTTCTCCACTATCTCCTTCGTCAAGGAAGTCAGCCGCGCGCGCACATTCGGTTTCCGCTGTGACCTGGAAGCGCTGCACGCCAGCAACCGCGCGCTCGGCGCGAGCGTCGACAACGCAATCGTCGTCGACGATTACCGGGTTCTCAACGATGACGGTCTGCGCTACGACGACGAGTTCGTGAAGCATAAGGTGCTCGACGCAATCGGCGATCTGTATCTTCTCGGGCACAGCCTCATCGGCGCCTTCAGCGGATACAAATCCGGGCACGCGTTGAACAACAAGTTGCTGCGCACCCTGCTCGCAGACGAGACCGCGTGGGAGATGGTCACCTTCGACGAAGGTGTCGAGGCACCGATCATCTTCATGCAACCGGTGTCCGCCGGTTGAAGCGCCCGGCAGGCGGGCTTGCGCGACAAGATTAGAGACTAAAGGAGAACGACGGGGCGCGAGGGGAGAGGGCCCGCAGAGGCATCCACTTCGTAGACCCTGCAGCTCGGCGGCCGGGACTCAGTCCCGGTCCTGGTCGGAGACCCTGCCGGAGAGGCGCATCAACGCGCGCGCGAGCGCCGGGTTGTCCGTGCTGCGGGCGACGCTCTCAATGAGGCCGGCGGAGCGGCCCGAGAGGCGCGGGCGCGGCCTTACCCGCGGCNNCCGAGAGGCGCGGGCGCGGCCTTACCGGCGGCTCGCTTGGCAAAATCGTGGGCCGGGTCACGATTTGCACTTTGCTCAGGCGCGGGTTTTCCAGGCGCCTGCGCAGATGGTCTAGTATTTGAGGGGTCAGGTAGCGGATACGGGATGACCAGGCGGGAGACTCCGCCACCAGGGTCACGGTCCCTGCGCTTGCCCGGGCGACGCAGACGCGGCCTTTGAGGGGTTCGTCGAGAATCTCATCCAGGGCCTGGTTAGCGAGTCCCAGGCGGCGCGACGCGGCCGTGAGCCGCCCGAGAGGCGACAGGGCGTTGCCGAGGAGCTGGCGTACCGATATGTAGGGAACGCCGCTCATGTCCGACACCTGGCAGAGAACAAAACGACCGGGTTCGCTACCTGCGGGAAGGGGGGCGAGAACGCGCCGACGGACGGGCGCTCCCGGCGAAATACATAGTTAGCCCGTATGGAAATTATCGTCATCTCGAGCAACCGGCGTCGGCGCCGCGCGCACCTTGGCAATGGCGCCCTATTATCGCTGATAGTCGCCGTCGTTGCCCTGTGCACGGGGGCCTATTTTCTGGGATCCCGCTCGATGCCCGTCGCGGGCGATCCCGGTCCGGAGCTTTACGCAGCCGCCTGGAAGGCGGAGGTCTTGCAGCAGCGCGACGAGGTCCAGGGCGCTATCAAGGACGCCGAGCAGAATCTCGACGCGCTGGCGCTCAGAATGGGCGAGATTCAGTCGCGGGTGGTGCGTCTCGACGCGCTCGGCAGACGCCTGGTGGAGATGGCGGACCTGGATGCCGAGGAGTTCAACTTCGATGCGCCGCCGGCCCGGGGCGGGCCGGAGCTCGTGACCGAGCGTGAGCCCTTCGAGGTGCCGGATTTTCTCGCCTCCCTCGAGAATCTCGTCAGGCAGCTCGAAGACCGCGAGCCGAAGCTCGCCGTGGTGGAAGGCACGCTGATGAATCGCAAGCTGCATGCAGAGGTCTTCCCGACCGGGCGACCGGTGAAAAAGGGATGGATCTCGTCGGTATTCGGCTGGCGAAACGACCCCATCAACGGTAAGCGGGCTTTCCACGAGGGTATCGATTTCGCCGGTCGCGCAGAGAGCGAGGTGGTTGCCGTCGCCGCCGGTGTCGTCGTGTGGTCGGGAAGGCGCTGGGGATTCGGCAATACCGTAGAAATCAATCACGGCAACGGCTACACGACGCTCTATGCGCACAACGAGAAAAATCTCGTCAAGGTCGGAGAGACGGTCAAGAAGGGCCAGGTGCTGGCGTTGCTCGGCTCCACCGGCCGCTCCAACGGGCCTCACGTGCATTTCGAGGTGCGCAGGAACGGCAAAGCGGTCAACCCCATAAAATTCGTGCGCGAAAAGCCCTAGACGGTCGCCGGGGCGTTCAATCTCGCATCGCGGGGTTGCTTTTTACCGCGGCAGGCCCCATTAATCTCATTGCAGAGCGCGGGAGCGACGGCCTCGCCAGCGGGCCGGATTGTTGACAAACGTGCTCCGGTGACCATCATCACCCCACGCCGTCAAGAGCGTCCGCAGGCCGGGGCGACCACGGCCCGAGCATTGGCATGATCACGAAGGCAATCAGGAAAATCGTCGGTAGCCGCAACGAGCGGCAGGTTCGGCGCATGCGCAGGATGGTCGAGGGCATCAACGCCCTCGAGGCGGACGTTCAGAAGCTCTCCGACGCCGAGCTGCGGGCCAGGACCGATGAGTTCCGCCAGCGCCGCGCCGCCGGCGAATCCCTCGAGAGTCTGCTGCCCGAGGCTTTCGCGACGGTTCGCGAAGCCGCGCGCCGTACCCTCGACATGCGCCATTTCGACGTTCAGCTCGTGGGCGGCATCGCCCTGCACGAGGGCCACATTGCCGAGATGCGTACCGGCGAGGGCAAGACCCTGGTCGCGACGTTACCGGCTTACCTCAATGCGCTCGATGGTAACGGCGTTCATATCGTCACGGTGAACGATTACCTGGCCCGGCGTGACGCCGCGTGGATGGGGCACATCTACGAATTTCTGGGAATGCGCACCGGCGTCGTCGTGCCGGGCATGCTGCCCCAGGAGAAGCAGCAGGCCTACGCGGCCGACGTCGTTTACGGTACCAACAACGAGTATGGTTTCGATTACCTGCGCGACAACATGGCGTTCATGGCGGCGGAGCGCGCCCAGGGCCCGCTTCACTACGCCATCGTCGACGAGGTGGACTCGATCCTCATCGACGAGGCGCGCACGCCGCTGATCATCTCCGGCCCGACCGACGAGAACTCCGACCTGTATGTGCGCGTCAACCGGCTGATCCCCTCCCTCAAGCGCCAGGAAGTGGAGGACGGACCGGGAGACTACAGCGTCGACGAGAAGGCAAAGCAGGTCTATCTCACCGAGGAAGGCCATCAGCGCGTCGAGCAATTGCTCGAGGAAGAGGGCATGCTCGAGGCCGGACAGAGCCTCTACGATGCCAGCAACATCGTGCTCATGCACCATCTGATGGCGGCGCTGCGCGCCCATGCGCTGTTCACGCGCAACGTCGACTACATCGTCAAGGACGGCGAGATCGTCATCGTCGACGAATTCACCGGTCGCACCATGCCCGGGCGGCGCTGGTCCGAAGGGCTGCACCAGGCCATGGAGGCCAAGGAAGGCGTGCCGATTCAGAACGAGAACCAGACGCTCGCCTCGATCACCTTCCAGAACTACTTCCGGCTCTACGACAAGCTCGCCGGCATGACCGGCACGGCCGACACCGAGGCCGCCGAGTTCCAGCAGATCTACGGCCTCGAGGTCATCGTGATTCCCACGCACATGGACATGATCCGCGAAGACTTTCCCGATCTGGTTTATTTATCAAAGGACGAGAAGTTCGAGGCGATTCTCGAGGACATCCGCGATTGTCGCGAGAGAGGGCAACCGGCGCTCGTGGGTACGGCTTCAATCGAGACCTCGGAGTATCTGTCGAGTCTGCTCGCCAAGGAGAGCATCCCGCATCAGGTGTTGAACGCCAAGCAGCATGCCCGTGAGGCCGAGATCATCATGCAGGCGGGCCGCCCCGGAACGATCACCATCGCCACGAACATGGCCGGCCGCGGCACCGACATCGTGCTCGGCGGTAACGTCCAGGCGGAGATCGATCGCATAGAGAGCCCCGAGCGCGAAGAAACCAGCAAGATGCGCGCTGACTGGAAAAAGCGTCACGAAGCGGTCCTCGAGGCCGGCGGGCTGCACATCATCGGCACCGAGCGCCACGAGTCGCGGCGCATCGACAACCAGCTGCGCGGCCGCTCCGGCCGCCAGGGCGACCCCGGCTCGAGCCGCTTCTACCTCTCCCTGGAGGACGACCTGATGCGCATCTTCGCCTCGGATCGCGTGTCGGCCATCATGCAGAAGCTCGGCATGCAAAGAGGCGAGGCCATCGAGCACCCCTGGGTGACCAAGGCCATCGAGAACGCGCAGCGCAAGGTGGAGAGTCGCAACTTCGACATCCGCAAGCAGCTGCTCGAGTACGACGATGTCGCCAACGACCAGCGCAAGGAGGTCTATGCCCTGCGCAGCGAGCTGATGAGCGAGGACGACGTATCGGATCGCATCACTCAGATTCGCGAAAATATTCTGAGCGAGGTCATCGACACGCACATAGCGCCGCATAGTCTCGACGAGCAGTGGGACGTGCCCGGTCTGGAGGAGTCACTCAAACGCGAGTTCGACATCGACCTCGATATTTCCGGCTGGCTGGCCGCGGACGACGAGCTCCACGAGGAGCCGCTGCGTCAGCGCATCCTCGACGAGATCACCGCCGCTTACGAGGAGAAGAAGCGCCTCGCAGGCGAGGAGGTGATCCGGAACTTCGAGAAAGCCGTCATGTTGCAGGTCCTCGACACGGCGTGGAAAGAGCACCTGGCCGCCATGGACTATCTGCGCCAGGGTATCCATCTGCGCGGCTACGCGCAGAAGAATCCCAAGCAGGAGTACAAGCGCGAGGCCTTCGAGATGTTCCAGGGCTTCACCGAGCGCATCAAATACGAGGTCATCAATCTGGTCTCCAAGGTGCGGGTGCGCGAGGAATCGGATGTCGAGGCGATGGAGGAGCAGCGACGGATGCACGCGCCGGTGTCGGCCGTTCACCCGAGTGCCGCCGCCATGGAAGCCGAGGCAGCCGAGGCCGATCCTGTCGCGGCCGCCGTCGCCGACGAAGTGGCGAAGACGAATACGCCATTCAAACGTCCCAGTCGCAAGATCGGCCGTAACGAGCCGTGTCCTTGCGGCTCGGGCAAAAAATACAAACAATGTCACGGTCGTATCAGCTGAGGGGACGGCCCGCCTGAGGAGTCCGCGGGCGCCCCGGGCGTCAACGTGGAGATCGGTACATGGCGGTTGGCCTTAGCGACGAGATCAATCCTCTGCCCGTCGACGGCGCGCGTCTGGGCAGCGCCTCACTCGGCATTCGCAGCGAACCACGCGACGATCTCGTCGTCATGGAGCTTGGCGCCGGCAGCCGCGCGGCGGCCGTGTTCACGCGCAACGCCTTCTGCGCTGCACCGGTCACCATCGCGCGCGAGCATCTCGAAAGGCAGGCACCGCGTTATCTGCTGATCAATGCCGGTAACGCCAATGCCGGCACCGGCTCCAATGGTCTCGAGGATGCCCGCAGCTGTTGCCGGGCGCTTGCCGAGCGCAGCGGCTGCAGCCTCGAGCAGGTGCTGCCGTTCTCCACGGGCGTCGTCGGCGAACCCCTGCAGGTGTCGCGATTCCCCGAGGCCATCGAGGCTGCGCTCGCGGCTCTGGACGCCAATGGCTGGTCGCGGGCCGCGCGCGCCATCATGACCACCGACACCGTGCCGAAGGGCATCTCCAGGCAGTTCATCGTCGACGGCAGGACCGTCACCGTCACCGGAATCGTCAAGGGCGCGGGCATGATCCGGCCGGACATGGCGACCATGCTCGCTTTCCTCGCCACCGACGCCGACGTCGCGCAGCCGGTGCTCGATGCATGCCTGAAGCGCGCGGTCGCGCGGTCGTTCAATCGCATCACCGTGGACGGTGACACATCCACCAACGATGCGTGCGTCCTGGTCGCGACAGGCGCGCCGGGTGCGCCGCGCATCGACGAAGCCGCGGAACAGGGCGCCGAGGGATTGCTCGAGGCGGTGTCGGAAGTGTGCACGTGGCTCGCACAGGCAATCGTCCGCGACGCCGAGGGGGCGAGCAAGTTCATCACGATCGCCGTCAGCGAGGGCCGTGACGAAGCGGAGTGTCTGCGGCTCGCCTACGAGATCGCGCACTCGCCGCTGGTCATGACCGCCATGTACGCGAGCGACGCCAACTGGGGGCGCATACTTGCCGTCGTGGGACGCGCCGGGCTCGACGATCTCGACATCGACGCGGTGCGTATCGATCTCGGCGACGTGGCCATCGTCTGCGACGGCGGCCGCGCGGCGGGTTATACCGAGGAGCAGGGTCAGCGTGTCATGTCCGAGGACGAGATCACCGTCTCGGTCGCGCTCGGGCGCGGCTCGGCTCACGCGACCGTGTGGACCTCGGATCTGTCCCACGAGTACGTCACCATCAACGCCGAGTACCGCACCTGAAGCAGCGAGTTCACGTGGTCGCCGGCGTGCTCGACAACGCGCGCGGCGAGATTCTGGTTGCCAGGCGCTTCGACCATGCCCACCAGGGCGGCCTGTGGGAGTTTCCCGGCGGCAAGGTGGAGGCGGCCGAGTCGCCACGGGTCGCGCTTGCGCGCGAGCTCGACGAGGAGCTCGGTGTCGGTGTCGAGGCGGCACGCCCGCTCATTCGCGTGCGCCACGACTACGCCGATGTGCGCGTGCTGCTCGACGTGTGGCGGGTCACCACCTGGAGCGGTCGCATCCACGGGCGTGAAGGCCAGAGTCTCAAATGGCTCGCGGCGCACGCGCTGCGCGAACTGCCGATGCCGGCGGCGGATGAGCCGGTGGTGACGGCGCTGCGCCTGCCCGAACGCTATCTCATCACGCCGTCCCCCGGCCGCGATCGCGAATCCTTTCTGGCGGCCCTCGGTGCGAGCGTCGATGCCGGCGTGCGCCTGGTGGCGCTGCGGGCCAGGGAGCTCGCGCCGGCCGACCTCGTTGCTCTGTGCCGAGAAGCGGCGGCGCTCTGCCACCGGCGCGGCGCGCATCTGCTCTTGAACGGCGATCCGACACTGCTCGCCGAGAGCGGCGCCGACGGCGTGCACCTGGACAGCGTGCGTCTGATGTCGACGCGCTCACGGCCGGTGGGTGAGGCTTCCTGGCTGGCGGCTTCCTGTCACGACGCCCACGAGCTCGCCCGAGCCGCGTCTGTCGGCGCTGATTTCGTCGTGCTCTCGCCCGTGGCGGCGACGCCGAGTCATGCGCACGCAAAGCCGCTCGGCTGGCAACGCTTCGAGGCGCTGGTCGAAGAGGTCAACCTGCCGGTATTCGCCCTCGGGGGCATGGGCCCGGAGCACCTGGACGCCGCGTGGCGGCACGGTGCGCAGGGTATCGCCGCGATACGCGCTCTGTGGAGGGGGTCGGCGCAGCAGCGGTAGTCGTTGCCCCGCGGGGTGTCAGCGCTCCAGGTACTGGAGCTTGTCGGCGACGTCCTCCCACTCCGCCGCGTCCGGGGGTGCGTCGATCTTCTCGGTGAGCACCGGCCATTCTTTGGAGAGCTCCGCGTTGAGCTCGAGAAAATGCCGCTGGTCCTCGCGCAGATCGTCCTCCGAGACGATGGCGTCCACGGGACACTCGGGCTCGCACAGGGTGCAGTCGATGCACTCCTCGGGATCGATGACCAGGAAGTTGGGTCCCTCGTGGAAGCAGTCGACCGGGCATACCTCGACGCAGTCCGTGTATTTGCATTTGATGCAGCTTTCGAGAACGACGAATGTCATCGGCTAGTGATCCTGGCGTGTCGGCCGCAGAGAGCGGCATATGTTACTGGTGTTTCCCGGTGCTTACGAGTCCCGGGAGGCTCGCGAGCGCAGCCGTTTCAGGGGCGTTGCGCGTCCAGCAACGTGGCCAGCGGCGCGAGCCGCTCGGGCAGTTGAACATCCGGGTAGCGGGCGCGGAAGGCGCGCAGATTGCTCATCGCACCGTCGCGGTTGCGAGCCTCGAGCAGTGCTTCGATGAAGCGCAGCCACGCCTGCGGGTCGTCGCGCACGGCGGCGCTCGGCATTGGATGCGGGTCGCGCGGGGGAACCTGCGCGTCCGAGGGGGCCACTGCCGACGCCGCCCCCTCGGCGCGGCGTCCGGGCGCGCTGGCGGCTGCCGGCGCCGGCTCGCTGGCACCGAGGTCCGCCCGCTCGGCCTCGGCCGCGGCCGGCGCGCCGCCAACGGCCTCCTTGCCCGCGTTCTGCGCGGCAGACGGCTCGGCCGGCGCCGACTCGAGGGCGCGCTCGGCGGCAGTCGGCTCCTGCAGGGTCTGGGCCTTGTGCTTGCGAGGCAGCGCCTCGTCCGCGGCCGACGGCGCGCCGACGCTGGCCGGCGGCGAAGCCGGTTCGGATTTCCCCGTTCGCTCGAGGGCGACGTCGCGCTCGAGAGACCGGTCGGGCATCAGCAGGACCACACCCAGCGAGAGCACCAGCACCGCGGCCAGCGAGGCGGGTACCAGCCAGTGGCGCGCGAAGGGGCTGTGCACCACCCGCCTGCGGGTCGATACCGCACGGCGCGCCTCGGCGAGTATGCGCGCGTCCAGGCGCGCGTCCGGTTGCTCGTCGGCGCCGTCGCGGTAAAGGCGTGACAGCTCGGAGTCACCCTCCAGGTACTCGTCGAGCCATTCGTCGTCGCGCTCTTTGCCGCTCATGATGTGTCTCCCAGCCCGGCGCGCAGCTTCGACAAAGCGTAACGAAGCCGGCTCTTGACGGTCTCGCGGCCGACGCCGGAGAGCGCGGCGATGTCCTCGAGGCCGAGACCGGCTTCCTCGTGGAGCAGAAAGACGTCGCGTTGCTCCGCCGGCAGCGCGGCAATCAGGGTCTCGAGCCGGGCCGCCTGGCGCCCCGAGGACACGCGCCGCTCGGGCTCGTTCACCGGATCCGCCGCCGGCACGTTCGCTGATTGCGCGTCGTCGAGGGACTCGAATCGTCCCGGATTGTCCGCGCGGTGGCGATCGATGACCCGATTGCGCGCAATGCGGTACAGCCAGGTGGTGAACTTCGCGCGCGGCTCGTAGCGGCTGCGCGCGCCGATGACGCGCATCCACACGTCCTGAAAGGTTTCCTCGGCCGTGCTGCGTTCGGCGCAATGACGCAGACAGTAGCGAAACAGCGCACCCTTGTGGCGCGCGTAAAGCACCTCGAAGGCATCGGCGTCCCCGTCCCGGTACTTGAGCATCAGCGCCTCGTCACTCGCATCGTCTGCGTCCATACAGGACCAGACTAACGGCCAAACCACCGAATGCAAGCCCGTCCCGAGGCGGCGCGGGGCTTGCACTGGTTGCACATTCTTTAGTAAACGTAGCAACGTCTCGATTGGGTTCGGAAGCTTGCCAGCATGGAAAGTGTCGGAACGCGCACCCTGCGTGGAATTCTCGAGTATCGCGCCGCGACGACGCCCGAGAGCCCGTTTGTCGTCTTCGACGACCTCGACGCCGGCGTCGCCCAGTACAGCTACGGGGAATTCGACGCACGCGTCAACCGGAGCGCGCACATGCTGCACTCCCTCGGCATCGGAGCGGGAGACAAGCTGAACCTGCATCTCTCCAACTGCGTCGAGTTTCTGCTGCTGTGGTTCGCCGCGGCGAAAATCGGCGCGGTCATCATGCCCACCAACGTGGCGGCGACGGCCGAGGAGCTCGAGTATCTGATCGATCACTCCGAGTGCCGGCTGATCTTCACCCAGAGCCGCTACCTGGACATCACGCGCGAGGTGCAGCGGCGCTGCGCCCGAATCGAGGCGATCATCGTGTGCGATGAAGACGCCGAAACGCGCGAGGCGTCCTTCGCAGCGCGCGTGTCCTCGCAGCCGGAAACGCCGCCGCAGGCGCCCGGCGGGGCCGACGACGAGGTGGGCATTCTCTACACGTCCGGCACCACCTCGCGACCGAAGGGCGTGCTCGTCACGAATGCGAACTACATCTATGCCGGGGAGACCGTCGCCAAGGCGATCTGCCTCGCGCCCGACGACCGCCACCTGGTGGTGATGCCGCTCTTTCACGGAAATGCCCAGTACTATTCCACCATGAGCACGCTGGTGACGGGGGCGAGCATGGTGCTCTCGTCGCGCTTCAGCGCGAGCCGTTTTTTCGATCAGGCGATTCGCCACGGGTGCACGGTCTCGAGCCTTTTCTCGGCCCCCATGCGCATGCTGCTTGCCCAGCCCCGCCGCGAGGCGCTCGCCGAGAACAGGCTGCGCGCGGTGCTGTTCGCCCAATCTGTCACCGAGGAGCAGCTCGAGGAGTGGCAGGAGCGCTTCGGCGCGCCGCTGCTGCAGCTCTGGGGCATGACCGAGACCATGGGTCCGCCGCTCATGAACCCGATCCACTTCCGGCGAAAGAACATGAGCATGGGTCTGCCGGTGATGGGTTATCGGGTGCGTCTGGTCGACGAGCAGGGAAACACGGTACCCCGCGGCGAAGTCGGCCAGATCGTGGTCTCCGGCGAGCCCGGCCGCACGCTCATGAAGGGCTACTTCAAGAACAGGCAGGCCACCGAGGAAACCATTCGCGACGGATGGCTGTGGAGCGGCGACAACGCGCGCGAGGACGAGGAGGGCTATTTTTATTTCGTCGATCGCGCCAAGGACATGATCAAACGCTCGGGCGAAAACGTCGCCGCGAGCGAGGTGGAGGCGGTCGTTCTCACACACCCGAAAGTCTTCGATTGCGCCGTGATCGGCGTGCCGGATCCAATGCGCGACGAGGCAATCGTGGCGGTGGTCGTGACCGTCGAAGGGGAGGTCGTGGACGAAGCGGCGATCGTCGACTGGTGTCGGGAACGGCTGGCGAGCTTCCGGGTGCCCGAGCGCGTCGAATTCCGCAGCCAGCTTCCGCGCACCTCGGTAGGCAAGATTCAAAAGCACCTGCTTCGGGCCGAGCTGGAAGAGGCGGGATGAGCCGAAGCGCCAGCGCGCCGACGCGCGGCGATTATCCGCACTTTTGCGCGCTCGCGACGCGCTGGATGGACAACGACGTGTATGGGCACGTCAACAACGTCCTCTATTACAGCTTTTTCGACACGGTCATCGCCGAGTACCTGGTGCGCGAGGGCGGCTTCGCGTTCGAGACCGCCGAAGTCATCGGACTGGCGGTGGAGAGCGGCTGCCGTTATCGCCGGCCGCTCGCCTTTCCTCAGCGGCTCGAGGCGGGCCTGCGGGTTGCCCATCTGGGCAACTCGAGCGTGCGCTACGAGATCGGCATATTCTCCGAGGACGACCGCGAAGCGTCCGCCGACGGCTACTTCGTGCACGTGTTCGTGAACCGGGCGACGGGTCGGCCGGCCCCTATCCCGGCTTCGATTCGAAGCGCGCTCGAGCGCTTGACGACGACCTGACGCGCACCCGCTGCGCCGGCGCCGGCCGCTACCGGCTTTCCGATTCGATCAACTCTTTCAGCCGGTAGAGCATCGCGAGCGCATCGCGTGGCGACATGCCGTCCGGCTGCATGGCGTCGATGAGCTCGCGCAACCGATCCGGGCCGAGTGCGTCGCGAGCCGAACGCTCGAAGAGCGGCATTTGCGCATCGCCGCCCGCCGTCGTGCGCGCAGCCGCCTCGGCCTCCAGGGACTCCAGGGTGGCGCGGGCGTCCTCGATGACCCTTCTCGGCACGCCGGCCAGTGCCGCCACCTGCAGCCCGTAGCTGCGGTTGGCGGGTCCCGGGCGCACGCGGTGCATGAAGACGATGCGGTGCCCGTGCTCGAGCGCCTCCAGATGCACGTTGGCCACGCCGCTGAACTGCTCGGGCAGCGCGGTGAGCTCGAAGTAGTGGGTGGCGAACAGGCTGAAGGCGCCCACCTCTCTCAGCAGATGCGCGGCCGACGCCCAGGCGAGCGCCAGACCGTCGTAGGTGCTGGTCCCGCGGCCGATCTCGTCGAGCAGCACGAGGCTTTCGCGGGTCGCGTTGTTGAGGATGTTGGCGGTCTCGACCATCTCGACCATGAAGGTGGAGCGGCCGCCGGCGAGATCGTCGGCGGCGCCGATGCGGGTGAACACGCGATCGACGGGACCGATGACGGCGCGCTCGGCGGGCACGTAGCTGCCCATGTGCGCCAGCAGCACGATGAGGGCGGTCTGGCGCATGTAGGTCGATTTGCCGCCCATGTTCGGGCCCGTCACAACCAGCATGCGGCAGTCCTCGTCGAGCGTCACGTCATTGGCGACGAAGGGCTCGTCGAGCACCTGCTCGACTACGGGGTGGCGGCCGGCGGTGATGGCGATCCCGGGCGTGTCGGTGAGCTCGGGTTGCCGGTAGTCGAGCGTCTCGGCGCGCTCGGCGAGGGTGACGAGCACGTCGAGGCGGGCGAGATTCGCCGCGCAGGTCTGCAGCGCGGCGAGCTCATCGGCGAGACGCGTGAGGATCGCGTCGAAGAGGTGGCGCTCTCTGGAAAGCGCGCGCTCGCGCGCGCTCAGCACCTTGTCCTCGAAGGTCTTCAGCTCGGGCGTGATGTAACGCTCGGTGCTCTTCAGCGTCTGGCGCCGGCGGTAGTCTTCCGGCACCTTGTCGGCGTGGCTGCGGCCGAGCTCGATGTAATAACCGTGCACGCGGTTGTAGCCGACCTTGAGCGTCGCGATGCCCGTGCGCGCACGCTCGCGCGTCTCGAGCTCGGCGAGGAAGGCATCGGCGTCGAAAGCCAGGCGCCGCAGCTCGTCGAGCGCCTCATCGTAACCCTCGGCGATGACGCCGCCGTCGCGCAGTGTCACAGGCGGGCTCTCGACGATGGCCCGGCGCAGCCAGGCGCCGGTTTGCGGAAACTCTCCAATGCCCGCACGCAGCTCCGCGAGCAGAGGGCTGTCCACCGGCGCGAGCATCTCGTGCAGGGCCGGCAGCAGCGCGAGCGTGGCGCCGAGCTGGGACAAATCCCGGGGCCGGGCCGTGCGCAGGGCCACCCGCGAGACGATGCGCTCCAAATCACCCATGTCGCGCATGTGCCCGTGAACGCGGGCGTGAACGCCGGCGTCGAGCAGCGCGCCAACGCACTGGTGGCGGTGGCGCAGCACGTGGCGGTCACGCAGCGGCCGCCCCAGCCAGCGGCGCAGGCAGCGGCTGCCCATGGCGGTGGCGGTGCGGTCGAGCACGTCGGCGAGGGCGTGGCCGCGCTCTGCGGACAGGCTCGCGGTGAGCTCGAGGTTGCGCCGTGAGACGGCATCGAGCACCACCGCGTCCTCGCGACGCTCCATGACCAGGCCGTGCACGTGCGGCAGGGCGCTGCGCTGGGTGTCGCTCACGTACTGCAGCAGGCCGGCGGCGGCGGCGACGGCCAGGTGCGCCGAGTCGACGCCGAACCCGGCCAGATCGCGGGTGCCGAACTGCGCCGAGAGCCGCTCGGCCGCGGCGCCGCGCTCGAAGTACCAGGCGGGAAGCCTTTGCAGGCTGGCATGCTCTTCGAGCACCTCGAGCCTTGCGGCGTCCTCGCTGACGACGATCTCGGCCGGCTCGATGCGCTGCAGCTCGGCGCCGAGCGCCTCGACGCCGCTCACCTCGGAGCACACGAAGCGGCCGCTGGCGAGCTCCAGGCGGGCCATGCCGAACTCCGTGCCCTGTCCGTGCACGGCGCACACCAGGGTCTCGCGGCGCTCGTCGAGCAGCGCGTCGTCGGTGACCGTCCCCGGGGTGACGATGCGCGTGACCTGGCGCTCGACCGGCCCGCGGCTGGTGGCCGGGTCGCCGATCTGCTCGCAGATGGCCGCGGACTCGCCGGCGCGCAGAAGCCTGGCGAGATAGGCGTCGACGGCGTGAGCCGGCACACCGGCCATGGGGATCGGCGCGCCGTTGGCCTGCCCGCGCGCGGTGAGCGCAATGTCGAGCAGGCGCGCCGCCCTGCGGGCATCGTCGAAGAACAGCTCGTAGAAATCCCCCATTCGGTAGAAGAGCAGCATGTCCGCGTGCTCCGCCTTGATACGCAGGTACTGCTGGATGACCGGGGTGTGGGCGGCATCGGGGGGGCGCGTCATCGGTGGCAGTGTAACCAATGGCGATCGGCCGCGCATAGCGGTGCCGGCCGCGTGCCTTGAATTGACGGGAATCGCCCGCATATTCCCCGCTGACCCCGAGCCGAGCCCACTTTTTCCCGCCAGGAGCAGCACCAGGCCATGAGCGTCGAGACCACCAAAGAGACCCGCAGCTTTCAGACCGAGGCCCGCCAGCTGCTGGATCTCATGATTCACTCCCTGTACAGCAACAAGGACATCTTCCTGCGTGAGCTGATTTCCAACGCCTCGGACGCCGCCGACAAGCTGCGCTTCGAGGCGCTTTCCGACGAGGCGCTCTACGAGGGCGACGGCGAGCTCGCCATCCACGTGGACTACGACGAGAAGGCGCGCACCGTGACCGTGCGCGACAACGGCATCGGCATGAGCCGCGAGGAAATCGTCGAGAACCTCGGCACCATCGCGAAATCCGGAACGCGCCAGTTTCTCGAGGCGCTCACCGGTGACCAGGCCAGGGATTCCGAGCTCATCGGCCAGTTCGGCGTCGGCTTCTACGCAAGCTTCATGGTCGCCGACCGCATCACTGTCACCTCGCGCCGCGCGGGCCTCGCCAGGACCCAGGGCGTGCGTTGGGAGTCGAGCGGCGAGGGTGAGTTCACCGTGGAGAGCGTGGAGGTACCGAAACGCGGCACCCGGGTGGTGCTGCATCTGCGCGAGGGCGAGGACCAGGACGCCTATCTCGACGCAGCGCGGCTGCGCGCCATCGTTCACCGTTACTCGGATCACATTTCCTTTCCCGTCAAGATGTTCAAGCAGGGCGAGGGCGAGAAAGGCGAGGAGACCGTCAACACCGCGACCGCCATCTGGACGCGCAGCAAGCAGGACATCAGCGATCAGGAGTACAACGAGTTCTACAAGCACATCGCCCACGACTTCGAGGACCCGCTCGCGCACCTGCACAGCCGCGTCGAGGGCAATCTCGAGTACACCTCGCTTCTGTACATACCCGCGCGTGCACCGTTCGATCTGTGGGATCGGAACGTGCGCAGGGGAGTGAATCTCTACGTTCGCCGCGTGTTCATCATGGACGATGCCGAGCAGCTCATGCCGCCTTATCTGCGCTTCGTGCGCGGCGTCATCGATTCCGCCGACCTGCCTTTGAACGTGTCCCGGGAAATTCTCCAGCAGAACCGTCAGATCGACGCCATGCGCGCGGGGTCGGTGAAGAAGGTGCTCGATCTGCTGACTCGGCTCGCCAACGACGAGCCGGAGAAGTTCGCGCTGTTCTGGCGGGAGTTCGGCAAGGTTTTCAAAGAGGGGCTCATCGACGATCCCAAGAACAAGGAGGCCATCGCGGAGCTGCTGCGCTTTGCCAGCACCCACGGCGGGGACGACGCGCCGAGCGTATCGCTCGCCGACTATGTCGGGCGCATGAATGAGGGTCAGGAGCTCATCTACTACATTACGGCCGACCGCTACGACACTGCCGTCAACAGCCCGCACCTGGAGATCTTCCGGGACAAGGGTATCGAGGTGCTGCTGCTCACCGACGAGATCGACGAGTGGGCGGTGAACCATCTTCAGGACTACCAGGGCAAGCACCTGCGATCGGTCTCCAAGGGTGAGCTGGATGAGAGCATCACGGGCAAGCCGCCGGAGGAGAGCAAAGAGGGCGAGGAGCGCGAGCACAACGAGCTTCTCGAAGCGTTCGAGAAAGCGCTCGGTGAGCGCGTCAAGTCGGTCCGTCTGACCAACCGCTTGACCACCTCGCCGGCCTGCCTGGTGGCCGACGAGCACGAGCTCGGCGGGCACCTGGAACGGCTGCTGCGGGCCGCGGGCCAGGACGTTGCGAGCAGCCAGCCAATCCTGGAAATCAACCCCGAGCACATTCTGATTCAGCGCTTCGCCGCCGAGGCCGATGAGCAGCGCCGCTCCGACTGGGCTAGTATTCTTTTCGATCAGGCCCTCCTCAGCGAGGGCGGACGCGTGTCGGATCCCGCCGGCTTCGTCAGGCGCCTGAACGAAATGTTTCTGGCTCTGGCCGGCGAGGGAGGCGCGGCGACCGGCGCCGCTCCGAGCGCCGGCGGGACCCCCGCCGGGGCGACCGCCTCCGGTGCCACCGGCGGTAAAAAGGCCCGGCGCCAATCCCCGCGCAAGCCCGCGACCTGAGGGATCCGGGTCCCGGGAAAGGGGCCAATCTGCCGACCGTGACACGCTTCGCGCCGCGGCGGTGCGGGCCGTTATGGGAACTGTGTGAACCCGGTCACGTTGGCCGGGAATCGGCGGCTGCTAGACTGGCTCCACGCAACAATAAGGCCGCAGCCGGAGACCACGCGCTCGGAAAAGGCCATCGGCTTATGCCCAAAGCAGACAGCACAGCTTTCGAATCCATCAGGGCGCTTTCTGCCGTGGGCATCGCGCTATCGGCGGAGAAGGACGAACGCCGCCTGATGGAGCTCATCGTGCAGAGCGCCAAGCAGCTCACCAACGCCGACGGCGGCACCTTCTACTCGCGCACCGAGGACGACGAGCTCAAATTCGAGATCATGCATACGGATACGCTGGGTATCCACATGGGCGGCACCAGCGGAATTCCCATCGACCTGCCGAACATACCGCTCTTTGACAAAGACGGTAAGCCGAACCACAAGATGGTCGCCGCCAAGGCCGCGGTCAGCGGCCAGACGGTCAACATACGCGATGCCTACAACGCACCCGACTTCGATTTTTCCGGCACCCGCGCCTTCGACGAAACCACTGGATACCGCTCCAAGTCTTTTCTGACCGTCCCGCTCAGAAATCACGAGGACGAGGTCATCGGCGTCCTGCAGCTCATCAATGCAGTGAGCAGGGATACCGGCGGCCTGGTGTCGTTCAGCATCGCGGACCAGGAGCTGGTCATGTCGCTGGCTTCCCAGGCGGCCACGGTGTTGACCAAGGATCGCCTCATCAAAGAGCATCGCACGCTTTTCGAAGCCTTCATCGAGCTCATTGCTGCGGCCATCGACGACAAGTCACCGTACACCGGCGGCCATTGCCGCCGGGTGCCCGAGCTCACCCTGATGCTCGCCGACGCAGCGGCGCAGACCCAGTACGGTCCACTCAAGGACTTCACCATGAGTGAAGACGACCGCTACGAGCTCAATATTGCGGGATGGTTGCATGACTGCGGAAAGGTGACGACGCCGGAGCACGTGGTGGACAAGGCCACCAAGCTCGAGACGATTGTCGATCGTATCCACACCATCAATGCGCGCTTCGAGGTGCTCAAGCGCGATGCGCAGATCCGGGTCCTCGAGCAGAAGCTCGAAGCCCGGGAGAAGGGCAAGAAAATCAACGAGAAAAAGCTCGATGCGGCGCTTGCGGCCGAGCTCGAGCAGCTCGAGCGCGACCGCGAATTCCTCGGCGTGTGCAACGTCGGCAGCGAATACATGGCCAAGGAAGATCAGGAGCGGGTCGAGCGAATCGGCGCCTACAAGCTGATCGACGGCAACGGCAACGAGGCGACGTTGCTGAGCGATGACGAAATCTACAATTTGAGCATCGAGAAGGGCACGCTCAACGCCGAGGAGCGGGAGATCATCAATCAGCACATTGTCACAACCATCAAGATGCTGGAGTCACTGCCCTATCCGAAAAACCTGCGCCGCGTACCCGAGTTCGCCTGCGGCCACCACGAGAAAATGGACGGCACCGGCTATCCGCGCGGCTTGAAGCGCGAGGAAATGTCCGTGCAGGCGCGCATCATGGGCATCGCGGATATCTTCGAGGCGCTGACCGCGGACGACCGTCCTTACAAGGCGGCGATGCCGATTTCCGAAGCCCTGAGGATTCTCGGCACCATGAAGCTCAACAACCACATCGATCCGGATCTTTTCGATGTCTTCATCCGCAAGAAGGTATACTTGAAGTACGCCCAGCGCTTCCTCGAGCCGAGGCAGATCGATCACGTCGATTTGAGCAAGATTCCAGGCTACGAGACGCTGGCCGACGAGATTCAAAGAAAGACGGCGAGCATGGGGGGAGGATAGCTGCCCGACGCCGAGCAGGCCTTCGAGGTCCTGGCCCGATCCGCCGCCAGGGACCTTTGCAGCATCCGGGACTTCATTCGATGGGGCGCGAGCCGATTTGCCGAGGCCGAGCTTTGCTACGGTCATGGCACGGACAATCCCATCGTCGAAGCCTCGGTGCTGGTGCTGCACGCCCTCAGCCTCGATCCCGACCTGCCCGAGGGGCTGCTCAGCGCGCGCCTGAGCGCGGAGGAAAAGCAGCAGATCCTCAACCTTTTCGCGCGGCGCATCCGAGAGCGGATACCGGCGGCGTACCTGACCGGCCACGCGTGGTTCGCGGGGCTGCGCTTTCGTGTCGACAGGCGGGTGCTCGTTCCGCGTTCGCCCATTGCCGAGCTGATCGAAGCCGGCTTCGCACCCTGGGTCGATCCGCAAAGCGTGGAGCGCGTGCTCGATGTCGGCACCGGCAGCGGCTGCATAGCCATCGCCTGCGCGGTGCACCTGCCGCAGGTCGAGGTGGATGCCGTCGATGTCTCCACCGATGCGCTCGAGGTCGCGCGCCTCAACGCCGAGGAGCACGGTGTCGATGACAGGGTGCACATCTTCGCATCCGACGGCCTCGCAGCGGTGCGCGGCGCCTATGACGTGATCGTCAGCAACCCGCCCTACGTGGATGTCCACGACATGGATGCGCTGCCCGAGGAGTACCGGCACGAGCCCGCCGTGGGACTCGCCGGCGGTGAGCACGGGCTCGACGTGGTCGCGGAGCTGCTGGCGCATGGGCGCGAGCACCTTCGCGACGACGGCGTGCTGATCGTCGAGGTCGGCGCCAGCCGTCCGGCGCTCGTCGAACGCTACCCCGGCCTGCCCTTCGTGTGGCTCGAGTTCGAGCGCGGCGGCGACAACGTGTTCCTTCTCAGAGCCGGCGATCTCTGACCCCCCGCGGCCGGGGTTTCCGGTCCGAGGGTGCCGTGAACGGCGTCCTCATCGGTTACAATTGCCGGCCATGAGCGGAAACACCATTGGCAAGCTGTTCTCGGTGACCTCCTTCGGCGAGAGTCATGGCGCTGCTATCGGTTGCGTCGTCGACGGCTGCCCGCCCGGTCTCGAGCTCTGTGAGGACGACCTGCAGCCGGATCTGGAGCGTCGCCGCCCGGGCAAGACGCGCCACACCACACAGCGCCGGGAAACCGACCAGGTGCGGATCGTCTCCGGCGTTTTCGAGGGCCGCACCAGCGGCACGCCGATCTGTCTGCTCATCGACAATGTCGACCAGCGTCCCAAGGATTACACCAAGATCAAGAATGTGTTCCGGCCGTCGCATGCCGATTACACCTATCAGCAGAAGTACGGCGTACGCGATTACCGGGGCGGCGGGCGATCCTCGGCGAGGGAGACATCGGCACGCGTCGCCGCCGGCGGCGTCGCGAGAAAATACCTGCGCGAGCGCGAAGGTATCGTCGTGCGTGGCTACCTCGCCCAGCTCGGTCCGATCAAAAGCGAAGCGTTCGACTGGGACGAAGTCGAGCGCAATCCGTTCTTCTGCCCCGACAAATCGAAGGTCGCCGAGCTGGAAGCGTATATGGACGCGCTTCGCAAAGAAGGTAACTCCATCGGTGCGCGCATCAATGTCGTCGCAAGCGGCGTTCCGCCCGGTCTGGGCGAGCCGGTATTCGACCGCCTCGATGCCGACATCGCCGCCGCTCTGATGAGCATCAACGCCGTCAAAGGCGTCGAGATCGGCGACGGGTTTGCGGTGGTCGAGCAGAAGGGCACCGAGCATCGCGACGAGATCACGCCGGAGGGCTTTCTCAGCAATCATGCCGGCGGCACGCTCGGCGGCATCTCGAGCGGGCAGGACATCGTTGCCTCGCTTGCGCTCAAGCCGACCTCGAGCATTCGTCTGCCGGGGCGCAGCATCGACGTCGATGGTAATCCGGTCGAGGTGGTCACCCATGGTCGGCACGACCCGTGCGTCGGCATTCGCGCGACGCCCATCGCCGAGGCGATGCTCGCCATCGTGCTCATGGACCACCTGCTGCGACACCGGGCGCAGAACCTCGACGTGCGCTCGCCGACTCCCGTGGTGCCTGCGAGGACAGAGGATCAGGGCTGACGGCAGTCCATGACATTGCCGCACGCACCCCTGGCGACGTTTTACTTCTTCTTTTTCGCGGTCACCGGCGCCATGCTGCCGTTCTGGCCGCTGTATCTCGAATCTCTGGGATTTACGCCGGTTGCCATCGGCACCCTGGTGGCCCTGGTCATGGTCACGAAGATCGTCGCCCCCAACGTGTGGGGCTGGGTGGCGGACCGGCGCGGCCGGCGCATGGCGCTCGTGCGCCTGGGGTGCTTCACCGCCACGCTCGTCTTCGCGGCGGTCCTGCTCTCGAGCCGCTTCTGGTGGCTGGCGCTGCTGATGGTGATCTACAGCTTCTTCTGGAACGCGGCGCTGCCCCAGTTCGAGGCGGTGACGCTCAATCACCTGGAGGGGCGCGTCGAGCGCTACAGCCGCATCCGGCTGTGGGGGTCGGTGGGATTCGTGATCGCGGTGGTGGCGCTCGGGCGCATGATCGAGCAGGGCGGCGCCGCGGTGGTTCCGGTGGCGATTCTCTCGCTGCTCGCCTGTGTGGCCCTGGCGAGCCTGCTGGTCGAGGATGCCGGGACGCGCCCTGCGCCCGCCGGGCAGACCTCGCTGCTCACGGTGCTGCGCAAGCCTCCGGTGCTCGCGCTGCTCGCCGCCTGTCTGCTCATGCAGGCGAGTCACGGGCCCTACTACGCGTTCTACTCCATTTATCTGGAGGAGCACGGTTATCCGGCGAGCAGCATCGGCGCGCTGTGGGCGCTCGGCGTGGTGGCCGAGGTGGTGGTCTTCTTGTTCATGCAACGCCTGGTGCCCTGGGCCGGTTTGCGCAACCTGTTCCTGCTCGCGTTTGCGCTGACCGCTGTGCGCTGGGTGATGGTCGCCCTGCTCGTGGAATCGGGCGTCGCCATGCTCTGCGCCCAGCTGCTGCACGCCGCGAGCTTCGGCCTCTACCACGCCGTTGCCATCGCGCTGGTGCACCGGGAGTTCACGGCCGGCCACCAGGGACGCGGACAGGCCCTGTACAGCAGCCTGAGCTTCGGCGCCGGCGGCGCCGCCGGCGCCTTCATGGCCGGGTATGCATGGCAAAGCGCGGGCGCGACGGTCACCTGGCTGGCGGCCGCCGCCTTGAGCGCCCTGGCGCTGCTGCTGGCGTGGCGCTACGTGGTCTTTCCGCCAGCCCCGCTGCTGCGCGCGAACGCCCGCTTTCCGCTACAATAGCCCGCTTTCGGGATTCGCTGGCGAGAAAGACGATGGCCGGAAAGACCCTTTACGACAAGCTCTGGGATGCCCACGAGGTGCGCCGAAACGATGACGGCACATCGATCCTCTACATCGATCGCCATCTTCTTCACGAGGTCACGTCGGCCCAGGCCTTCGAAGGTCTCGAGCTTGCCGAGCGCAAACCCTGGCGCATCGATGCCAACCTCGCGGTTTCCGATCACAACGTTCCGACCACCGATCGCCGCGGCGGGATCAGGGATCCCATCTCCAGGCTCCAGGTCGACACTCTCGACGCCAACTGCGACAAGCACCACATCGTCCAGTTCAAGATGAACGATCGCCGCCAGGGCATCGTGCACGTCATCGGCCCCGAGCAGGGCGCCACCCTGCCGGGCATGACCGTGGTGTGCGGCGACTCCCATACCTCGACCCACGGCGCATTCGCCTGCCTCGCCCACGGCATCGGCACCTCCGAGGTCGAGCACGTGCTCGCCACCCAGTGCCTGCTGCAGAAGAAATCAAAGAACATGCGCATCGTCGTCAACGGCAGGCTCGGCAAAGGCGTCTCACCCAAGGACCTGATACTCGGCATCATCGGCAGAATCGGCACCGCCGGCGGCACGGGCTACGTCATCGAGTACGCCGGCGAGGCCATCCCCGCGCTTTCGATGGAGGGGCGCATGACCGTCTGCAACATGTCGGTGGAAGCCGGCGCGCGGGCGGGCATTATCGCCGTCGACGACAAGACCATCGATTACGTCAAGGGCCGGCCGTTCGCCCCGACGGGCGAGATGTGGGATCGCGCGGTCGCCGCGTGGCGTGGTCTCGTGAGTGACGCGGATGCGGTATTCGATCACGAGGTGGTGTTCGACGCGGAGAGCATCGTGCCGCACGTCACCTGGGGAACGTCGCCGGAGATGGTCATCGGTGTGGACGCGCGCATTCCGGATCCCCGCGAGGAGGAGGACCCCTTCCGCCGCGAGGGCATGGAGCGCGCGCTCGCTTACATGGGCCTCGAGGCCGGAACGCCGATGAGCGACGTGAAGGTCGACAAGATCTTCATCGGATCGTGCACCAACGGTCGTCTCGAGGACCTTCGTGCCGCCGCCGACATCGTTCGCGGCCGTCGCATCGCCGACAACATCAAGCTCGCCATGGTGGTGCCGGGCTCGGGCGTTGTGAAGCAGCAGGCCGAGGAGGAGGGCATCCACGAGGCGTTCATCGAAGCCGGCTTCGAATGGCGTGAGCCCGGCTGCTCCATGTGTCTGGGCATGAACGCCGACCGTCTCGAGCCCGGCGAGCGCTGCGCGTCGACGTCGAACCGGAACTTCGAGGGACGCCAGGGCCACCTGTCGCGCACCCACCTGGTGGGTCCGGCGATGGCCGCGGCCTGCGCCGTCGCGGGGCACTTCGTCGACGTGCGCGAGTGGTGAGGTGGCGGCTTTGAGCGCTAGGTGCTGGTGCCGCCGACGGTGAGCTCGTCGACCTTGAGCGTCGGCTGGCCGACGCCGACGGGAACGCTCTGACCCTCCTTGCCGCAGGTTCCGACGCCATCGTCGAGCGCCAGATCGTCGCCGACCATGCTGACCCGGGTGAGCACGTCGGGGCCGTTGCCGATGAGCGTCGCGCCCTTGACCGGCCGCGTGACCTTGCCGTTCTCGATGAGATAGGCCTCGGAAGCGGAGAACACGAACTTCCCGGAGGTGATGTCCACCTGTCCGCCGCCGAAATTGACCGCGTACAGGCCCTTGTCGACCGAGGCGATGATCTCCTCGGGCGTGTGCGGCCCGGGCAGCATGTAGGTGTTGGTCATGCGCGGCATCGGCAGATGGGCATAGGATTGGCGCCGGCCGTTGCCGGTCGGCGCGACGCCCATGAGGCGCGCATTGAGCTTGTCCTGCAGGTAGCCGGTGAGGACGCCGTTCTCGATCAGCACGGTGCGCTGGGTGGGAGTGCCCTCGTCGTCCACGTTGAGCGAGCCGCGGCGGTCGGCCAGGGTGCCGTCGTCGACCACGGTGCAAAGGGCGGAGGCGACGGTCTCGCCGATGCGCCCCGAGAATGCCGAGCTGCCCTTGCGATTGAAATCACCCTCGAGGCCGTGACCGATGGCTTCGTGCAGCAGCACGCCCGGCCAGCCGGGGCCGAGCACCACCGTCATGGTGCCGGCGGGGGCCTCGTCGGCGTCGAGGGCGACGATGGCTCTGCGCACGGCCTCGCGCGCATAGCCGAGGGCACGATCCTGGTCGCGGAAAAAGCCGTAGTCCAATCGCCCACCACCGCCGGCGCTGGCCTGCTCGCGACGCCCTTTGTGCTCGACGATGACGCTCACGTTCAGGCGCACCAGGGGGCGCACGTCGGCGCAGAACGTGCCGTCGCTGGCCACCATCATGACCCGCGTGTACTCACCGGCAAGGGCGACGTTGACCTCCTTGACGCGGGGATCCAGCGCGCGCGCGAAGGCGTCCACGGATTCGAGCAGGGCGATACGCTCGCTCTGCGCGAGGCTCGCCAAAGGATCGCTGCTGGTGTAGAGATCGCGGCTGCCTGCGCGCTGCCACGCCTGAACCTTGCCGCCGCCGCCGTCACGGGCGATGGCGCGCGCGGCGCGTGCCGACTGCGTGAGCGCGGGCAGGACGATCTCGTCGGAGTAGGCGAAGCCGGTCTTCTCTCCGCTCACGGCCCTGACGCCGACGCCCTGATCGATGTTGAAGCTGCCTTCCTTGACGATGCCGTCCTCGAGCGCCCACGACTCGAAGCGTGTCGCCTGAAAATACATGTCGGCCAGGTCGAGGCGCCGATCCATGAGCTGGCCGAGAATCGAGTGCAGCTCCGTTTCGCCGAGACCTCCCGGATCGAGCAGATCGGCGGTGGCGATGTCGAGCGCGGTGCTCAAAGGGCGTGAAACCCGAGCCGGATGTGGTCGATGGTGGGAAAGTTCGCGCGGATTCGCTCGATGCGTTGGCTGTCGATTTCGCCCACGATGACGCCGGTGCCCTTGGTAAGCCGCGCGAGAATCGTGCCCCAGGGATCCACGATCATGCTGTCGCCGTGCGTCGCGCGTCCGTTGGAATGATAGCCACCCTGGGCCGCCGCAACCACGTAGCACAGGTTCTCCACCGCACGCGCGCGCACCAGCGGCTCCCAGTGCGCCTTTCCGGTCACCGAGGTGAACGCAGCCGGCAGCAGGATGACGTCGACGCCGGCCACCACCATGGCACGGAACAGCTCCGGGAATCGCAGATCGTAGCTGGCGGCAAGGCCGAGGCGTCCGAACGGCGTGCTGGTGACGACGATGTCGCCGCCGGGCTCCATCACTCTCGACTCCTCGTACTTCTCCGTGGTGGTGCCTGTCACGGTGACGTCGAACAGATGCATGCGATCGTAGCGCGCCACCTGTCGGCCGCTCTTGTCGTAGAGCAGGTAGGCCGGGCGAATCTTGTCAGGGCGCTCGCAGGCGAGCGGCACGGCGCCGGCGCAGATCCAGATCCTGTGCTGGCGCGCCTGTCGGCGCAGAAAATCCTGGATGGGTCCGGCGCCGGGCGTCTCGCGGGCCGCCAGGATCGCGTCGCTGTCATCGCTGATGAGCGCAAAGCTCTCCGGCAGCACGACGAGCTCGGCGCCGTCGCGCGCCGCCTCGTGGATCAGCCGCGCGGCCTCCTGCAGATTCGCCGCGAGCATCGGTCCGGACGCCATCTGAATCGCTGCAAAACGATGGCGGGCGCCGGAGGCGGCATGCAACTCGGATTTCATGTTCAAGAGCCGATCAGTTCTCCATGTCCGTCACCGCGAGCTCGAGGGCATCGACGCGCGTCGAAGCAGGGCTCACGTCGACGGCCTGCGAAGGGATGCCCAGGGCGACCAGCCAGCCGCGCAGCTCCTCGGCCCACAGCACACCCTCTTCTCCGCGGGGATGGCGAATGACAATCCGCCGCCCGCGCTCTGCGTTCGCGTCGAGATACGCACGCACCGTGCGCTTGAGCGCGGGCATCTGCACGAGCGACTCGCCGCTTCGTGGCCGCGCCCAGTCGTCTGCGGTGATGACCTGCACGGTTTCCGCCGGGGCGATGGCTGCCCAGAACAGCGTCACCAGAAGCGGCAGCCCTCGGAGCATGAGGCCGAGGATAACACACTTGCCCGGGCCGCAAGGGCGTGTGCAGCGCATACGCAGCACCCCTCGCAACGCGATGCGAAGCGCGTTCCCGCCCATCGACATATGGCGCTGCCTGCCCCCGGCTGGCACGATCGGGCTCTTGTGGCGGCCGGCCGCGAACCCGGCGGCGCGCCGCTTCGGTTCTCACGCGTTGAATTCGGACATGTTCTGATGGAGCCCGTCAAAATCGGTCTGCTCGGCCTCGGCACCGTGGGTGGCGGCACGGTCAACGTGCTGCTGCGTAATGCCGCGGAGATCACCCGCCGCGCGGGACGTGGCATCCATGTNNACGTGCTCACCCGCAATCGCGAGGAAATCGCCCGGCGCGCCGGTCGCGCCATCGCGGTCGCGCGCGCCTGTGCCCGGGATCTGCACAAGCCGCGCATCTGTCCGCTCGAGGGCATCGCACTGACGACCGATCCGATCGCGGTCGTCGAGGATCCCGAGGTGGCGATCGTCGTCGAGCTGATCGGCGGCACGGGGCTCGCCCGCGATCTGACGCTGACAGCCATCGACGGGGGTAAGCACGTCGTCACGGCCAACAAGGCACTCATCGCCCTGCACGGCAACGAGATTTTCGAAGCCGCCCGCAGCCGCGGCGTAATGGTCGCGTTCGAGGCGGCGGTTGCCGGCGGCATACCGATCATCAAGGCCATTCGCGAAGGGCTCGCAGGCAACCGCATCGAATGGATCGCCGGCATCATCAACGGCACGGGTAATTTCATCCTCACAGAGATGCGCGACAAGGGCCGTGACTTCGAGGAGGTGCTCGACGAGGCCCAGCGCCTCGGTTACGCGGAGGCCGATCCCAGCTTCGACGTGGAAGGCATCGATGCGGCCCACAAGCTCGCGATACTCGCCGCCATCGCATTCGGCAAGCCGCTGGCATTCGACATGGTGTACACGGAGGGCATCAGGCAGGTGACCCGCGAGGACGTGCAGCACGCCGAGCAGCTCGGCTACCGTATCAAGCACCTCGGTATTGCGCGTCGAAAAGAGCAGGGCGTCGAGCTCAGAGTGCATCCGACCCTGATCCCGGAGCGCCGCCTGATTGCCAACGTGAACGGCGTCATGAACGCCCTGCTGGTCATGGCGGACGCGGTCGGACCGACCCTTTACTACGGGGCAGGGGCCGGCGCCGAGCCCACCGCTTCGTCGGTGGTGGCGGATCTGGTCGACGTGGTGCGCACCATGACCACCGATCCCACGCATCGCGTGCCGCACCTCGCCTTTCAACCGGACGCCATCTCGAATCTGCCGATGCTCTCCATCGACGACTGCGAAACGGCCTACTATCTGCGCATGCTTGCCGAAGATCGGCCCGGCGTGCTGGCCGAGGTCGCCACGATTCTCGGCAACGCGGGTATCAGTATCGAAGCGGTGGTCCAGCCGGAGCCACCGCGCGGCGCCTCGCAGGCGAAGCTCATCATGCTCAGCCACCGCGTGTTCGAGCGCCAGATGAACGAGGCGCTGGCGCAGATCGAGGCGCTCGAGAGCATCAGTGGCAAGGTGACACGCATACGTGTCGAGCAGCTGGATGGAGACTGAATCGCATGCCTGACGCTCCAAGAGCCTATCGCGGGTTGCTGGATCGGTATCGCCGGCGTCTGCCGGTATCCGATTCCACCCCGATCGTAAACCTCTACGAGGGCAACACGCCGCTGCTGCACCTGGAGAACATTCCGCGCGATGCCGGCATCGACGCCGAAATCTGGGTCAAGTTCGAGGGCCTCAATCCCACCGGCTCGTTCAAGGATCGCGGCATGACCATGGCGGTGAGCCGTGCCCTCGAGGAAGGCAGCCGCGCCATCATCTGCGCATCGACCGGCAACACATCGGCTTCGGCTGCGGCCTACGCGGCGCGCGCCGGCATGCAAGCGTTCGTGCTGATTCCCGACGGCAAGATCGCGGTGGGCAAGCTGGCCCAGGCCATGATGCACGGCGCCACGGTCATCAAGATCGGCGGCAACTTCGACGACGGCATGCGCCTGGTTCGCGAGACCGCCGAGGAAGCACCGGTCACCATCGTCAATTCGATCAATCCCTACCGTCTGCAGGGACAGAAGACCGTCGCCTTCGAGGTCGTCGAGGCGCTCGGTCGGGCCCCCGACTATCACTGCCTGCCGGTGGGTAACGCCGGAAACATCTCGGCTCACTGGATCGGCTACAGCGAGTGCTGTCCGGAGGAGCGCAACTGCATCACCGAGGCGTGCAACTTCTGCGGCGGCGACTGCCCCTACGCGGGCACGCCCCTGGCCGATTCCCGGCCCGTGATGGTGGGTTATCAGGCCCGCGGCGCGGCGCCCTTCGTCGAGGGGCATCCGGTGGAGAAGCCGGACACCGTCGCGACGGCCATTCGCATCGGCAATCCCCAGTCCTGGGACCTGGCGCTGGCGACCGCGCGCGAGTCCGGCGGCTGGTTCGACGCCTTCGATGACGACGCCATCCTCGCGACGCAGAAGCTGCTCGCCGAGCGCGAGGGGATTTTCTGCGAGCCGGCGTCGGCGGTGGCGGTGAGCGGCGCCATCAAGGATTTGAAAAGCGGCCGCATTGCCGCCGGCAGCACCGTGGTGTGCACCCTCACCGGTCACGGCCTCAAGGATTCCGACATCGCCATCGCCCAGAGCAGCGCACCCGTGATCACCGTCAGGGCGGAGCGCAACGCGGTGCGCGATGCCATCATGGGGGCGCTGGCGTAATCGGGGCGAACCATGCGCGCTGATGCGCCGCGCCACGTGACCCTCGTCGCGCCGGGCCTGCTCGGCCCGCCGTTGGCGCCCGATGCCGACCACGACGAGGCGCTGCGGCTGCTCTGCGAGGGGCTCTCGCCGCCCGCCCTGGAGCGCTTTCTTGGGCGCGCGCGCCGCGCGCCCACGGAGGCCACCCAGGAGGGCCTCGCGGCGACGCTGTTCGGCTGCTTCGGTGTGGTCCGGGACGGGCCGGACTGGCCGGTCGCGGCGGTCACCTACGGCGTCGACGCGGGCAGCGACGCGCCGCAATGGGTCATGCGGGTCGATCCCGTGCATCTGCGTGCCTCCATGGGCACGCTGGTGCTCGCCGACACGCGCCTGCTGCGCCTGGGCGCATCGGAAGCCGCCTCCCTGGCAGCCGCCATCAACGAGGGGCTCGGCGACCCGGGCCTTCGCATCGTGCCGCTCGCACCGACACGCTGGTACCTGTGCCCCGATGCGCCGCCGAAGCTGCTGACGCCGGCGCCGTGGGACATGGTCGGGGCGCCGGTGGATGCGCGTTTTCCCGGCGGCGAGGACGGCGCCCGCTGGCGGGCGCTGATCAACGACATCCAGATGATCCTGCACGCGAGCCCGACCAACCATGCCCGCGAGGCCCGCGGCGAGCCGCCCATCAACAGCGTCTGGCCCTGGGGCGGCGGCCAGCCCCCGCGCATCGCCCGCAGCGCCTGGGTGAGCGTGTGGCACGACGAGACGCTTGCCGAGGGGCTGGCGCGTCTGGCGGGCGCCTGCAGCGGTGCGCTCCCGGCGCACGCGGGCGCGTGGCTCGCACAGGCCCCGGCGTCGGGACATCATCTGCTGGTGATTACGTCGGGCTACGCCGCGGCGCGATCATCGGATGTGGATGGCTGGCGGCAGTTCGTCGAGTACCTGGAGCGGTGCTGGATGGCGCCGCTGCTGGATGCGCTCGCCACCGGCCGGGTCTCGAGCGTGGCGCTGCGCACCGGCGGCGCGTTCGACCTGCGCCTCGGGCGCGGGCGGCTGCGTCACTGGTGGCGCCGGCCGCTGCCACTGGCGCGCATGCTCGCCGCTCAGAAGAAGTAATGCTGCCAGCAGCCGAAGGCGCTGCCGTGCGTCTGCAGCGCGCCGCTGCGCTCGTTCGGTCAGCTCAGGTCGTCGTGCAGGATCGCTGCGGTATGGGCGGGCGCGAGGGGCGCCTTCGGCGCCCCCGTCCCGGATTCGGCGCCGCGCACGGCGCCCTCGTCGGATATGAGCGGCACCTCACGCGCTCAGCAGCGGCGCGACCACCGTCATGAGAAGGGTCACCAGGACCGCGGCCAGCAACCAGGCTCCGACCACGTGTCCAGCGTCGGCGGACAACTCGATCCGGCATTCTTCTGTGTCGTCTGGTGCCATCGTTCTGATCTCCGTTGGGTACGGTTTCAGTCTGGCAGGGTCGCGGGCAAGCGCGTGTGTGTTTTCACACCTTTCGGCGTGATCGGAAGTAACTTATTGAATTATAGCGATTTTTTACGACGATGCGGTGTGCACCTGGTCGATCATCTCGCGCAGGCGGGCCATGTCGTGCACCAGCAGGGACTTTCCCCGGCGCTCGATCAGCCCCATGTCGGAGAGACGACTGAGCTCTCTGGTGACCGCCTCGCGGCGCGTGCTCACGCGACTGGCGATGTCGGCGTGGGTCGGGGGGCGGGTGATCTCCACCACGCCGCCATCCTCCGGATACTCCTTCGCCAGCCGCAGCAGCTCCGCGTGAATGCGGTTGTTGACCCCCAGCGTGCTGAACTCGACGACGCGATCGGAGAGATCCCTCACCAGCTGGGTCAGCCGGCGCAGCGTGTCCAGGGCGACGGGGGGATGGTGCGCGAGCACATCGCGGAACACCGGCGCAGCCATCTTGAGCACCACGCTCTCTTCCAGGCTGATGACATCGGCGCAGCGCGGCTGGCCGTCGATGGCCGACAGGTCGCCGAACATCTCGCCTGCACAAAGGTCGCGGAAGGCCACCTCCCGGCCGATGCGGGAGTAGATGGTCGCGCGCACCTGGCCGCTCAAGACGAAGTACACGTCGTCGCTGGTGTCCCGGTTGCTGATGATCTCGCGATGCGGTGGGTAGCGGAACGCGTGGCAATGGCGTGCGACCGACGCGCGTGCGGCGCTGTCCAGGGACCGGAAGATGTCGACACCGAGCAGCGTGTCGGCCGTCGTTTCGACCACGCGCGTCATCTCAAGCCTCGTCGAGCCCGCTTTACCGGGTGGTGCAGACGGACAGCATAACGCGGTTGTCCGCCGCTGTCCCTCGTCGGCGCTGCGCGCGGCTTGCCCGCGAGCGCGAAAGCCGGCAGTCTTGCCCGCCATCGGTGTGTCACCCGGAGCCCACTCGATGAGCATGCTTATTGCCCGCCGCGAGCCCGCGTCGGTGCCGGAGGATCTGGCGGCGGCCGTTCATCCGGTGCTCGCCCGGGTGCTGGCGGCGCGCGACGTGCGCTCGGTCGGCGAGCTCGACTATGCGCTCGAGCGGCTGCATCCCGCGGCGAGCCTCGCCGGCATCGACCGGGCGGTGACCTTGCTCGAGGACGCGATCCGCGCGGACAAGCGCATCGTGGTGGTTGCAGACTTCGACGCCGACGGCGCAACGGGCTGCGCGGTGGCGCTTCTCGGCCTGCGTCTCATGGGCGCCCGCAACGTGGATTACCTGGTGCCGAATCGCTTCGAGTTCGGTTACGGGCTTACGCCGGAGATCGTTGCTATCGCCGAGCAGCGTTCTCCGGATCTGTTGATCACCGTCGACAACGGCATATCCAGCGTCGAGGGGGTGGCGGCCGCAGCCGCATGCGGCATCCCGGTCCTCGTCACCGACCATCATCTGCCCGGCGAGCAGCTTCCGGATGCGGCCGCCGTGGTCAATCCCAACCAGCCGGGCGACGCGTTCCCCAGCAAGTGCCTGGCGGGTGTCGGCGTGATGTTCTATCTGCTGATTGCGCTGCGCGCCGCGCTGCGCACCAAAGGCTGGTTCGCCCAGCGCGGTCTCGCGGACGCGAACCTCGGCCAGCTTCTCGATCTGGTGGCTCTCGGCACCATCGCCGACGTGGTACCGCTCGACACCAATAACCGCATCCTGGTCGCCCAGGGAATCGCGCGCATCCGCAGCGGTCACACGCGCCCCGGTATCGCCGCGCTTCTCGACGTCGCCGCACGCGATCGCCAGCGGCTCACGGCGGCCGACCTCGCCTTCGCGGTGGCGCCGCGGCTCAATGCCGCCGGCCGCCTCACGGACATGACGCTCGGTATCGAATGTCTGATCTCGGACGACGCGGGCGCCGCCGCCGAAATGGCGGCCACGCTCGACCGGCTCAACCGCGAGCGCCGCGACATCGAGGCGCGCATGCGCGACCAGGCCATGGCACAGGTCGATGCGCTGCGTTTCGAAAGCCCCGAGAAGTTGCCCTACGGATTGTGCCTCTACGACGACCAATGGCACCCGGGCGTTGTCGGCATCGTCGCCTCGCGCGTCAAAGAGCGCCTGCACCGGCCGGTCATCGCCTTTGCACCGGACGCCGACGACACCCTCAAGGGCTCGGCGCGTTCGGTCGCCGGCCTGCATATCCGCGATGCGCTCGACGCCGTTGCGGCGCGTCACAGCGGGCTGCTGAGCAAATTCGGCGGCCACGCCATGGCCGCCGGTCTGAGCCTCAAACGTGCGGACTTCGACGTGTTTCGAGCGGCATTCGACGCCGAGGTGCGGCGTCACCTCGACGCCGACGATCTGCGCGGCACCATCCTCAGCGACGGACCGTTGGCGTGTGCCGACATCGGCCTCGAGCTCGCCCGGGAGCTTCGCCGCGCCGGGCCCTGGGGCCAGGGATTCCCCGAGCCGGTTTTTGACGGCGACTTTCAGGTGGTGAGGAGCCGTGTCGTCGGGGACACGCACCTCAAGCTCACGCTGCGCGTGGGCGATGGCGGCGCGCCCATCGACGCCATCGCGTTCAACGCGGTCGATTCCTGGCCGTACGACGCGGGCACCGTTCGCCTGGCATACAGGCTCGACGTGAATGCATTTCGCGGCCGCGAGAGCGTGCAGCTCGTCATCGAGCACGCCGAGGCCGGCTGAGGCCGCCCGCTAGGTGTCTGCGGGGGCGAAATCCCTGCCGCGGCGCTCGCGGGCAGCCTCGCGGTCACGGCGCCCGTACACCAGCACGCGATCGCCGCCGGCACTCTTGGCGGCGTAGCAGGCCCGGTCGGCCGACCTCAAAACGCGGTCGAGGGAGCGGGTGTCGGCGTCGATGGGCACCACGCCGATGGTCACGGTAAAGCCGATGGTTTCGTCCATGCGCTCGAAGCGAAATTCTCTCACCGCGCGCTGAATGCTCTCGGCGACGCGCTCGATTTGAGCGAGCGAGCAGTGCTCCATGAGCACGGCGAAGGCGTTGCCGCCGACGCGGGCGAGGGTGTCGCGGCGTCGAATCTGCCTGCGCAGCAGCTCGGCGAGCTCCTCGAGCAGCAGGTCACCCGCCGGGTGGCCCCATCGATCGTTGATGGCCCTGAAACGATCCACGTCCACGTAGCAGAGTCCATGCTCGGATTCTTCGGCGCTGGCGGTATCGAGAACGCGCTGCAGGCGCTGCAGGAAAGCCTGCCGATTGATGAGCCCGGTGAGAGCGTCGTGACTCGCCAGGTGCGCCATGCGGCTCTGCAGGTCCTGCTGGGCTGATTCGTCCCGAGCCGTGCCGCGATAGCCGAGAAAGCGCTCGCGCGCGTCGAATACCGGCACGCCGCTCATGCGGATGATGCGCTTGCTGCCGTCTTCGAGAACGCTGGTGAAACGATAATCGTCGAAGGCCCGCCGGCGGGCCAGGTCCCGGTGATGATGCCGCGCAGGCTCGATGGCGTGATCCTCGCCGGGGAAAACCTCGATTCGCCGGCGGCCGAGCACCTGCTCCCTGGGGATGCCCATGATCGCCTCGAAGCGCGGTGACAGATAGACGAAGCGCAGCTCCGCGTCGAGCTCCCACAGCCACTCATCGATCATCGCCGCGAAGTCCTCGAAGCGCCGCTCGCTCTCCTGCGCCGCTTCCTGGGCGAGCTGCGCATCGGTGTGGTCACGCACGCAGACCGTGACGGCGTGGATCGCGCCGGATTCGTCGCGATTGGGCGTGAGCGCGATGCTCACGTATCGAAAGCCGAGGGCCGGAAAATCCCACCACTGGGCGCTGCGCACGGGCTCGCCTTCGAGTGCCGTCTCGAGGCAGCCCTCGACGAGACCGGCGAAGCTCTGCCTGCCCAGCGGATCGTCCGCGCGCTGCCCGACAACCTCGGCGCGCTGCCTGGCAAAGGCTTCCAGAAATGCGTCGTTGGCGAACGAGCAGACGCGCTCGGAGTCGAGCACGAATACCATGTCTTCGCCGGCGTGCACGCCCGGATCGCTTCCTGGATCGCTTCCCGGATCGCCATCGCGGGTCATGAGAGATCTGCGCCTCGTGTCCTTCGCCGAATCAAAGTCATTGCCAATGCGTCCCGCGTCGAGCCGTGCTCCACCGGGGTCTCCAGCATGTCGAAATGTGGATTCAAGACGGGAACGTTCTTGTCGTCGCCGGGAACTATACCGAAATTCAGCCGGCGATGCGCGCCTGCGCTGCGCTTCATCGGGGACGGGGTCTGTAGTAACATCTCGCCGCCGCCGCGTTGCAGATCGCCGACGCGCAGCGATGCGAGGAAACGATGCTCGAGCTCAATTCACTGTTCGCTCAGATCAAAAACATGCAGGAGCGTGTGGACGCTCTGAGGGGGTATCTTTGACGTCGATGCGCAGCGCGAGCGTCTGGAGGAAGTGCAGGGCGAGCTCGAGAACCCCGATATCTGGAACGATCCCGAGCGCGCCCAGCGCCTCGGCAAGGAGCGTGCCCGCCTGGAAGATATCGTGAACACCGTCGTCAGGCTCGACGACGGGCTCGTCGAAGCCCACGATCTCCTCGAGCTGGCCGGAGACGAGGACGATACCGATACGGTCAGCGCCGTGCGCGGCGACATCGCCGGGCTCGAGAAGCACCTCTGCGACCTCGAGTTCAGGCGCATGTTCGGCGGCGAGCTCGATTCCAGCAATGCTTTTCTCGATATCCAGGCCGGGTCGGGCGGCACCGAGGCGCAGGACTGGGCGGAGATGCTGCTGCGCATGTATCTGCGCTGGGGCGAGCGCCGCGGCTTCGCAACCGAGCTGATCGAGGTGTCTTCAGGAGAGGTGGCGGGCATCAAGAGCGCGACGGTGCGCTTTCAGGGCGACTACGCCTATGGCTGGTTGCGGACAGAGACGGGCGTGCACCGCCTGGTGCGCAAATCTCCCTTCGACTCCGGGAACCGTCGCCACACGTCTTTCGCCGCGGTATTCGTATCGCCCGAGATCGATGACGACATCGAGGTGGAGATCAACGATGCAGACCTGCGCATCGACGTCTACCGCGCCAGCGGCGCCGGTGGGCAGCACGTCAATCGCACCGAGTCGGCGGTGCGTATCACCCACCTGCCCACCAATATCGTCGTGCAGTGCCAGAACGACCGTTCCCAGCACAAGAACAAGGCGACGGCGATGAAGCAGCTGCGGGCCAAGCTCTATGAGCTCGAGGCGCAGAAGCGTCGCTCCGAGGCGCAGGCGGTCGAGGACGCCAAGGCCGATATCGGCTGGGGCAGCCAGATCCGCTCCTACGTGCTGGACCAGTCCCGCATCAAGGATCTGCGCACCGGCGTGGAGATCGGCAACACCCAGGCGGTGCTCGACGGCGATCTGGACAAGTTCATCGAGGCAAGCCTCAAGGCGGGCGTGTAGGCTGAACGCCCGCGCCTGAAATCGATACCATGGCCGACCCGACACCCAGCGACCAAGCCGCTCAACGACGCGCAAAGCTCGCTGCGCTGCGCGAGGAGGGCAAGGCGTATCCCAACGATTTCCGGCGCACGGCCTGGACCGCCGAGCTGCATCAGAAATACTCCGAACGCGAGCCGGCCTCTCTCGAGACCGATGCCATCGAGGTCGCAGTGGTCGGGCGCATGATGTCGCGGCGAATCATGGGCAAGGCGAGCTTTGCCCACATCCAGGACGGCTCGGGACGCCTGCAGCTCTACGTGCGTCGCGACGATCTGCCCGAGGGACTGTACGCGGACTTCAAGAGATGGGATCTGGGTGACATCGTCGCTGCGCGCGGCACCGTATTCAAGACCAAGACCGGAGAGCTCTCGGTGAAGGTCGATGACATGCGGCTGCTGACCAAATCGCTGCTGCCTCTGCCCGAGAAGTTTCACGGGCTGACAGATCAGGAGATCCGCTATCGCCAGCGTTACCTGGATCTGATGATGAACGAGCAGACGCGGGAGATCTTCCGCAGACGCTCGCGCATCATCGACTACATCCGCCGTTTCTTCATCGAGCGCGACTATCTGGAAGTCGAGACGCCGATGATGCAGGTGATCCCCGGCGGTGCGGTGGCGCGACCGTTCGTGACCCATCACAACGCGCTCGACATGCAGCTCTATCTGCGCGTCGCGCCGGAGCTTTTTCTGAAACGGCTGGTTGTCGGCGGGCTCGAGCGCGTGTTCGAGATCAACCGCAATTTCCGCAACGAAGGCGTGTCCACGCGGCACAATCCCGAGTTCACGATGCTCGAGTTCTATCAGGCCTACGCGGACTACTTCGATTTCATGGATCTCACCGAGGAACTGATACGCGGGCTTGCGCGCGAGGTCTTCGGCAGCGAGCACATCACCTATCAGGGCGCATCCATCGACCTCTCGAAGCCCTTTGCGCGCATGACGGTCAAGGAATCCATACTGCATTTCAATCCCGACCTGAGCGCCGAGATTCTCGACGACGAAGCCGGCGCGCGCAACGCCGCCACGCGCCTCGGTATTCCTCTGGTGGAGGAGTACGGCCTCGGCAGGGTATGGATTGAAATATTCGAGAAGACGGTGGAGGACCGGCTCCTGGATCCCACCTTCATCACCGCTTATCCGGTCGAAGTCTCGCCGCTCTCACGGCGCTCGGACAGCGATCCCTTCGTTGCCGATCGCTTCGAGTTCTTCGTCGGCGGACAGGAGATCGCCAACGGCTTCTCGGAGCTCAACGACCCGGAAGATCAGGAGGCACGTTTCCGCGCCCAGGCGAGAAGCCGTGCGGCCGGCGACGAGGAGGCCATGTACTACGACGAGGACTACGTGCGTGCGCTCGAGTACGGTCTGCCGCCCAGCGCGGGGGAGGGCATCGGCGTCGATCGCCTGGTGATGGTTTTTACCGATTCGCCGTCCATCAGGGACGTGCTGCTGTTCCCTCTGATGCGCCCCGAGGCCGGACTGCAGACACCGGAAGAGTCGTAGTCGCCGAGAGCGCGTTCAGGCTACCGCGGCCAGCGGGCAGGCCGGCGGACTCGCAGCCTTTTTCTTTGCGATGATGTCGGCGGAATACTTCTCCAGGTAGAAGCTGATGGTCTCGACCCGGATCTTCACCGAGCCCGCGGGCTTGGTGGAGTCGAGATCCTGAAACGAGAAGAACAACGTGCCGGAGCGTTCGACGATCTGCTGCACCGGCGAATAAGTCGGCTGGTCCATGCCGCACTCGTAGCTGGACAGTCGTATTACCCCGGCGACCCACGGCAGGCGCGCGGCGACCTTGGCGCCCCACAGAATTTCGTTCGTGTTGGCGCTGTAGGACGACGGCCACACGTCCGAGATGTCAAAGGGTGAAGAGATGATCCCGGCGTCCAGATCGTCTCTGAATATCCACTCGAGCAGGTCCGCGTCGGTCGGCAGATACTGTCCCCAGAGCACCGGATAGCCGTTGGCCTGCAGATCGACCTCGATCTCGTGGCCGATGCCGATGTCCATGTGGTAGGGACGCGCCAGCACCAGCAGACAGGGGCGGTCGTGCTCGGCGCACTCGTTCAGCACCTCGCGGCTGCGACGCCGGAGCTCGTCGTTGAACTCCTCGAGCGCTGCGTAGCCTTTGTCCACCGCCATCTGCGTCTCCCTCAGCGTCAGGCCGGGAAAGACGTCGCGCAGTCCTTCGAAGAGCTGCTTCGGCACTATGGGCCGATCGGCGAGGGCAACGAAAGGCGCCGCGTACTTGATGCCGCGGGCGGCGAAGGCGTCTTCCTCCTTGATGAATCCGGCTTTGATGTTCTCCGGTGCCGCCATGACACGCGGACAGGCGAGCGAGTCGGTGACATGGCCGTGCATGAAAGACGGCAGCGAATAGATCATCGGGGAGAAAAGCACGTCGAGCTTTTTCTTCTCGCGTGCGAGCAGCTCGCCGTAGTGCCCGGAGATGCACTTGACGGGGTAACAGCAGTCAACGGTGCCGCGGCCCTTGGCGAATTCCCGCGCCTGCTCCTCGGAGGTATCCGAGGAGAAATGAATGCGCCGCGGATCCACCCCGAGGGCGGTCAGAAACGCCAGCCAGAACCGATGGGTGGACCAGACGTTGAGAACCTTAGGTATTCCGACGCGCAGCTTCGACCGCGAGTCGGGTTGCCTTGAAGGCGTCGTCTCGAACCATTTCGGCAATGTTTGGAAAAACACGTTTCGTCTCCTCGAGCTCGGCTTTTACGATGCGCATCTCGTTCACGTCTTCCAGCAATCCTTTCGGGCAGGAGTTGCCGCTGATGACCCGCTCCCACCCTTCCTCGAGCGGTATCTTGCTCCAGGTGCGCCCCTTGCCGCCCGGAAGCTCGACGTCGATGAATGTGCGCCGGCAGTTGCACTCGCACCAGCTGCAGACCGTGTCGTCGTTGGTGGTGCTTCGATAGTTCAGCTCCTCGACGGTCTCGTAGCCGCGGAATCGGGAGCCTTCGGCGTTGCCGGCGCGCTCGAGCGCGCACAGCGCGGCACCGATGGCGCCCGCCTCGCCGGGGTAGGGATGCACGACGATTTCCGCGTCCGGCACCCGCTCGGTGATGAAATCCACCTGCGCCTTGACGACGGCGAGATTGCGATGGGTGCCCCCCTGGAGGATGAATTTGCGCCCGCACGCCGCCAGGTTCTGCAGCTGCCCGGCATAGACCCACACGTTGAGCGGCAGAACCGCGGCCAGCGACGCCATGATTTCCTCCGCCGCCCAGCCCTTGCGCTGCTGGTTGACGATATCGGACTGAAGGAACACGCCGCACCCCATGGCGAGCGTGGGCATGGCGCGCGCCTCGAAAGCGCGACTCGAGTACTCCTCGAGCGGCGTGTCGTAGCGCTCTGCGACGCCCTGAAGGAATGCGCCATTTCCCGACGAGCACTGGGAGTTCAGGCGAAAGTCGGCGACCGTGCCCTGGCGAAGCAGCATGATCTTGACGTCGCAACCGCCGACGTCGCAGATCACGTCAGCGTCGGGAAAGAAGTGCAACGCCGCCGTCGCGTGGGCGACGGTCTCGACGATGCCGACGTCGGCACCGAGTATGTCACCGAGAAGATCCTTGCCGTAGCCGGTCACGGCGAGTCCGCCGACGTTCTCGTAACCAGCCGCGCGGATCTGGTGCAGGATGGATTTTGCATCCTCGATGGGATTGCCCTTGGACATCACGTAGCTGTGATGCAGCAGCTCCCCGGTCGCGGACAACACCACCGCCTTGGCGGTCGTGCTGCCGAAGTCACAGCCGAGGTAGACGGCGTCCGGATTTGTCTGGTGCAGCGATTTCGCCGTCGGCGCCGCGCCGGGCTTGCCGTAGCTCGACATGAAGGCATCGAGCTCCGAGGGCTCCGATGCGAGGCTTCGTCCACCTTCCTTGGCCTTCTGCTCGTGCTGCCCCTCCTCGATCCACCAGCGAAGCTTCTCGCTGCCCTGGTATACGGCAACCGACTCGTCCTCACCGCTACCGACCTCGACGCAGCCGAGGCAGGCATAGTAGAGCGCCTCCTCGGGCACGTGGATGACGTCTGCCGGCTCGGCGCCGTCGGGTAGCTCGATGCCGCGCTCGCTCCACAGCTTTTGCAGATGATGGCGCCAGGCCTGCTGGAGACCGGCGAAGAACAGATTGGGTCCACCGAGCAGCAGCACCTCGGGCATCGGCGTGTTGCCCTTGGTGAGCGTCGCGAGATTCTGGTAGACGACCGCCTCGTAGAGGCTCGCGATGATCTCCTCGACCGGCACGCCGGCCTTGACCAGGGTGTTGGCGTCGGCCTCGGCGAAGATGCCGCACTTGGAGCTGACGTTGTGCAGGTCGAGCCCGCTGTAGTCCATACCGGCCAGACGCTCGGCAGGGATCTGCAGCTTGCGCGCCGTCTTCTCGATAAACGTGCCGGTGCCGCCGCTGCAGGCGGACTGCATGTAGACCTGCTTGGCCGTGCCGTTTCCGGTGGGCGTGAAGAAAACCGTCTTCATGTCCTCGCCGCCGATCTCGGAGACGAAGCGCACGCCGGGATGCAGCTTCTCGACGGCGGCGGCGACCGCAACCACCTCCTGCACGAACTTGGCGCCGACGAAGGGCCCCAGCAGCCCGGCACCGGAGCCGGTGAAGAAGATCCGATCCTCGCCGGCGGTGAGGCCGCACTCGCTTTCCATGCGCGAGAGAAATTCGAGGACTTTCTCCGCCTGGCGCGTGTTGTGGCGCTGGTAGTCCCGCCAGCGCACCGCGCCATCCTCCACCAGCACCGCCTTGACGGTGGTGGATCCGACGTCGACTCCGATCAGTTTCATGACGATGGCCTCGGTTCGGGTACACAGGGTCGGCAGGGAATGCAGGGCGCGCACATGCCGCCGTAGTCGAAGCTCACCGGCACACTGACCGCCGGCTCGAGCCGCGCGGGCTTCGGCGCCGGCTTCACCTCGGCCGCCGCCGAGCGCCGGTAGCGGGTGTCGGCGAGATGCAGCACCATGTTGGCCGCGGTGCCCGTCGCGCCGCGCTGGGGAACCGGCCAGCCGGCCGAGGCCGCCTCGGGCAGCGCCTCGAGGCGCTCGCGCGCGGTGTCCAAATCGAGTCCGGTCTGCTCGAGAACCTCCTCGAATTCCGTCTGTGCGCGCCGGCGCGCCTCGGTCAGCACCATCTGGCAGCGTGACAGGGCGTGCACCTCCGCATCGCCCTTGATCTCCAGGGGCGCGTAGAGGATCTCGGGATGACGGCCGAGCACGCCCGCCATGGCGCCGATGCTCATGGTGTTCGGCATGCAGGCGTAGGGGGAGAGCTCGCAGATCATGTGCGCCTTGTTGCGTTTGTACGCCCAAAGCGTCTTACCGACCAGCATATCGCCCTCGCCCCCGGTGAGGCGGCTGTGGTACCAGGGCGCGGCGAGCTCGCGAAGCTCCTTCTGGCAGGGAAGCGCGTGGGGCACGTCGTCGAGAGCGCGGCGCATGCGCTGGTAATTCTTGCGCAGCAGCCATTGGGCGGACTTGAGCAGCATCAGGTTCGAGCGGGCATTGCGATTGAGGCCGATGTGGTCCTCGAGCTCCTGGCAGGCGAGGCGCATCAGGTAGTCGAGCCAGATGGTGATTGCGGCCGGGTACACCTCGGCGCCCTCGGCCTCGAGCCAGCGATGGATGTTGTAATTCGGTTCGCCTTCGACGGTCTGGAGGTAGAACTCGCCGGTGATCTTCACGATTGGCTTGACCCGCAGGCGGTCGAGACGCACCGCTCGAAAGCGTCGATGGACCTCGCGCAGCGCTTTGACGAAATAGCCGGTGCTGAGGTACCAGGCTGCGGCGCCGACCTTGCCGCCGGGAACCGGTGCGTCACGGAATACCTCGCACAGGTAGTCGACGCACTCCTCGACGACCCGATCGGTCTCTCCGGGTACCACCTCGTAGGGGCGGGTCTGGTATTCCAGATCCTGCACGATGTCACTGACGAGAACCGCCCAGACCGCACCCAGCGTGAACGGCAGGTTGAGCTCGAGTCCGCCGCCCTCGACAGCGCCCTGATCGAGCCCGCTCTGGGCGAGCAGGAACATGCGAAACGTCTCCAGACCGCTGTTGCGCAGCGCGAGCTCGTAACTCTGATGATACTGTCCGAATCGGCACGAGCCGCACGAGCCGGCGGTGAAGTACACGTAGTTCTCGGCAACCTGCTCGGCACTCGACTCCTTGGCCCTGTCGCGCAGAAAGTTGGCCAGATTGCCTGTCGTGAAGCTCGTCGGGCAACACTGGCCGATATCCGCGAGCGCGCGCCCGGCGAGCAGATCCTCCCGCGTTGCGGTGGGAAGGATCTCGGTCCTGTAGCCGAGCCTGTCGAGCGAGGCCTGGATGATACGCTCTGCACGCCAGTGCAGACCTCCGAACAGGATTGTCACGTGCTCGCGCTCGTCTCTCATGAAAGGACGCGGCTTGTACGCTCTGAAATGCTCCGTGGAAGTGCTCACCATGATTACTCACCTCGGTGTCTTTGTGGATTTCTTCTGTTTCGTTTTTTCTTATCCATGGTCGTATTTTTTACTGTAGCCGCTGCGGCAGGGCCGTGCTCAGCCAGGGAACATACGTGATGGCCAGCACGCCCAAACCGAGCGCAATGAAAAGCGGAATGATCGAGCGGAAAACCTCGGTAATCGGTTTGTCGAATCGGTACGACGCAAAGAACAGATTCATGCCGACCGGCGGCGTGAGGTAGCCGAGCTCCAGGTTGGCGAGAAAAATGATTCCAAGGTGCACGGGATGAATCCCGAACGCCTGACCGAGAGGTACGACCAGCGGTACCAGGACGACGATGGCCGTGAACACGTCCATGATGCAGCCGGCAGCGAGCAGCAGCAGGTTCAGCGCCAGGAGAAACGTCCACCGGTGCTCGACCGTCTGCGTTACCCATGCGACCAGCACATCCGGGAGCTGTGCGTCGACCAGATAGTTCGTGAGGCTGAGCGCCACGCCGAGGATGAGCAGGATTCCTCCGACCATGAGCCCGCACTCGGCCACCACGCGCGGCACGTCGCGAACGATGTCCAGGTCCCGATGAATGACTGCCGTGATGACAAATGCATACAGAGCCGTGACAGCTGCCGCCTCCACCGGTGTGGCGAGGCCGCTCCCCAGGGCCAACACCGCCACGACCGGGACACTGAGCTCGTATTTTGCGTCATTGAGCGCCGAGCGTACATGCTTCCAGTCAAATTCCGGCCGCGCTTCGTCGCGCTCGCGACCCTGCTCCCGGCTCACGCCCCACACGGCAACGATGGTGAGCATGAGGGCGGCCGGCAACAGACCTCCCAGGAACATCTCCTCGAGGCTTACCTGAGCGACGATGGCGTAGAGAATCAGGGGCAGCGCCGGCATCAGCAGCACCCCCGGCAGCCCGCCGGCGGTTACCAGGCCCAGGGCCGCGCGCTGCGTGTAGCCCGAGCCGAGCAGCAGGGGCATGACCAGGCCGCCGAGGGCCAGGATGGTGACGCCGGAGGCGCCCGTGAAGCAGGTGAAGAAGGTGCAGGCGAGCACCGAGACCACGGCGGCGCCGCCGCGCAGGCGGCCGAATGCTGCGTGAAAGAGCACGATCAGGCGTTTCGGCGCCTGGCTCTCGGCGAGCAGATAACCGGCGAGCGTGAACATGGGGATTGCCGGCAGTGACGGATTGCCTACCAGGCTGTAGTGGTTGACCGCCACCGCCGCAATCGGCACGCCTCCCTCCGAGAGCAGCACCATCCCGGCGGCGCCAATTACGGCGAAAATCGGCGCGCCCAGGATCAGCGCCATGAGCACCACCACGAGCATGGGAGCCGTGACGCCGTCGGGATTCGCCAGCAGGTGGTTCATGAGCAGCACCGCGGCCAGGGTCACGACGCCGGCCAGGAGCTTCGCGGACTGGCTTCGGCCCGCGTGCCCGATCAGACGCACCGCGATGAGCGCGAAGCCGACGGGCAGGGGTATCTGGGCTATCCAGACCGGGAACCCGGAGATGAGCGTGTTGCCCGCCTCGCGCTCGATGGCGACGAACTCGATCGCCGCCAGGCTGAGCAGCACGCTGATGGCCGCTGCGATGCTGCTGCTCACGAGCGCGGCGGCGCCCGCGTACCGGCCCGCGAGCAGCGGCGTCACCGCCAGGGTGAGCAGACGCCGCTCGCGCGCGGCGACCGCGGCGCCGAGCATGCCGACCGCCAGGGTCAGGTGCTGCACGAGCGTCGAGGCGCCCTCGATGCCGGTGCTGGCGAACGCGCGCAGGGCGACCTCGGTGAGCGGCAGCAGGACCGCGGCGAACAGGGCCACGGCGAGCAGGGCGTTCTCCACCGTGACCAGGGCGCGGGCCAACCGCCCCCTGGTGCCCCCGGCGAGGGCCGTCTTGAGAACCTGCGGCGCGGAGCTGGTCATCAGTTCGCGTGCGCCTGCGCCCGGTAAGCGTCGAGGATGCCGCGCACCCTGTCGAAGGTCTGCGCCGGAACCATGGAGCCGCGCACCCGGGGCCAGGCCTCGGCAGCGAGATCGAGCCAGGCCTTCTCGATCTGCGGGGTGACCGTCTGCACCGTCAATCCGCGCTTTCGCATGGCATCGATGGCCTCGCGATCCTGCACGCTGCGGTGGGTGCGCAGTCTGTCCGCGCCCTCGAGGGCTCTGTGCATGAGCGCCTCCTGAACGTGCGGCGCCATGGCATCGAAGGTGCGCTTCCTGATGACCGTGGCGCCGACGATGGGCGCCCAGTTGATGGGCAGCATGTAGCGGGTGACGCGATCGAACTGACCGATCAGTGACCACACCGAGGCCACCGGAAGCGTCTCGATCATGCCGGTCTCGAGGCCGGTGAGGATGTCACCGATGGGCAGGGGAACCGGCTTGAAGCCCATGGACTTCATGATGTCCACCTGCGCGGGATTGCCGTCCCAGGCCCATATGCGCGTGTGTCTGTACTCGCTCGGCAGGGTGATCGGATCGCGGGTGAAGAACTGCACCCATCCCGCCTCACCCCACATGAGCACCACGAAGCCCTGGTCGGCCAGCTTGGCCTCGAGCTCCGGACGGATCTGCTCACGCACGTGATCGACCTCGTCCCAGGTGCGGAACATCATCGGCATGAACTGCAGGGCGGTCACGGACTTGTCGATTTTCGACAGGCCGACCACCGTGAGCATGGCGGCGTCCAGCTGGCCGACGCGCATGCGCCGCACGGTATCCGCCTCCGTTCCCTGAAGCCGGTCGGGGTAGACGTTGGCACACGACCGCGGTCCGTTGCTGTTCCGGTAGGCCTCGCCGATCTCCTGCAGGACCCGGTGGTAGATCGAGCCGCTCGGCGCCATCGAGGCGATCTTCAGGCACGCGGCGGCCTCGACGGCGCCGGTGGCCAGCAGCCACAAGCCGATGGCGGCACCCGCGCTGCGTGATATCGAAGTGAAAGTTCTCGGCATCATGGTCGTTACTCCAGGAAGTAGGCGTCTTTGCGTGCGAGCAGCCAGCGGGCGCGGCGCTGCATGACATGATTGGCGAGCCGCCATTCGGGGCGCGCGTCCGCGTCGATGCTGAGCGCCCGATCGAGAAGAGTCTCGAATGCGCGCCGCTCGCCCCGCGGGATGGCCACTGACTCGGCCATGCTGACAAAGGGTGCGGCGCGCGCGCCCTCGGAGAGCTCGACGGCGCGCTGAAAATGCCCGGACGCTGTTTCGAGCGCCTCGGCGCCTGCGCCCGGCTGACCCATGGTGTAGGCAATCATGAAGGTGTGCAGGCCGCCCGCGTCGAAGTCCGGGTCGAGCGCCGTCGCGCGATCGACCAGCGCATCGACGAGCAGCAGATCGGCGATGAGTGCCGGCTGGTCCTTACCGAGCGAGATGGCCGCCGACCACGCCAGGGTCGTCCAGTAGAGCGTCTCCAGGTTCTGCGCACCCACGTGGGCGATGGCGCTCTGCGGGTCTCGATGCAGGCGCTCCAGGGCCGCCTGGTCATGGAAGCCGAGCCCGCGCAGCCCGTAGTCGCGCGCGCGCAGATAAAGCTTTCTCGCGCGCGCACGCTGCTCGTAGGCGGCGGCCACGTCGCGGTCCTCCAGCTCGTCGGCCGGCAGCTGCACGAAGACATAAGCGTATTGTGTGAAGCCGCGCGCCGCGGCGGTCAGCAGCCCGCGATGGTCCGGCACCTCGACCAGCAGGGACTCCATGGTCTTGAGTCCGAACGGCACGGCGGCGCCGACCAGCTCGATGTCGCTCTCGCCGGCATACACCAGGGAATCCTGTGCCAGCGCATCGCCGAGTGAGGAGGCGACGAAGCGCGACGGCGAGCAGCCGGCGGCCAGCGCGGCGGCCGTCAGCGCCAGCGCCAGGGCGGCACACCGGTCGAGCCGGTTCTCGCTGCGCGGATGGCGCCGGCGTCGCGCCGGGGCGGTGGTCGTGGTCATAGCGCCTCCCCCTTGCCGGCAGGCACCGGCTGGCTGTGAGATTCACTGTGGGTCAGGCTAGCCCGGAGGGGCTTTCGGCGAGCTGACGGGGGGCTAACAGCTGCCTTTACAGATCCGCGAGCACGCGCTCGTAGATGGCCCGGGTCTCCGGTGACGGCTCGACAGCCAGCTCGGCGTTGAGAACGCGCTTGCAGGTGTTGTACACGTCCACCGCCTCGGCCTGACGGCCCTGATGGCGGTAACACAGCATCAGTCTGCGGTAAAAAGCTTCGGCCAGCTCATCGGCTTCCAGGCTGCGCGTGTAGCATGCGATGGCATCATCCCAATCGTCGGCAGTCTCGAAATAGCGCGCGAGCTCGCCCACGCAGCGCTCGAACTTGGTGCGCAGCCGCTCGCGCAGTCCGACGTAGCGCAGATCGTCGCCCTCGCTGGCCATGAAGGGGCCCCGGTAGAGGTCGAACAGGCGCTCACGCAGGGCGTTGACGCATTCCAGGGGCACCGAGGACAAATCGCTCTTGAGCCGGCTGTCGATGCGCGTGGTCACCTCCTCGAACGCGCGCAGATCCAGCCAGCAGATGCTGGGATCCAGAGCGAGCCTGCCGTTGCGAAGCGCCACCGCCTGGTCGAGGCCGAGGCTTTTGCGCAGCCGGTGCAGGGTGGTGGTCAAGGATCGCTGCGCGTAGTCGGCGTCGATGCGCGGCCAGATGGATTCGGCAACCCTCTCCTCCGGGATGTCCTCGCCGCCGAATCCCACCAGCGCTTTGAGCAGCTCCAGGGGTTTTCCCTGAAGCTTCGAGAAAAAACCTGCAGGCTTACCGTCTCTCAGGATCTCGAATCGGCCGAAGGCGCGAATCCGGAACGGCCACGGCCATGCCTCGATTTGCAGCGGCGGCTGCTCGGGCACCAGGTTTCTCTGGCGGATGAGGTCCTTGACGTACTCGACCTCGATGCCGGCCTCGAGGGCGCGCGCGCACAGCGTCGCCATCATCGTCGGCTGCCACCAGAGAAAATGCACGAAGCCGTGCTCTCGCCCAACGCCCATTGCGTAACGCAGGGCGTTCAAGCCCGAGCGCTCCCGGCCAACCCCCAGGGCGAGGTAGGCGTAGACCAGCAGCGACATGAATTCGAACAGCGGATTGCTGATATCGCGCGCGCCCTCGTGGACGCGCCTCAGCTGCGCGCCGGCACGCCGCTCGTCACCGAGCGCGGCGAGCACCTGGGACAGGGCAATGCGGCAGAGCATCACGTAGAACGGGCATCCGGTCTCCGTCGCCAGCCGCAGCGCCACCTTGAGCTCGCGATGGGCGCCGACGTAATCCTCGCGAAGCGTCGCGAGCCATGCCGTGTAATAGTGCAAATTGCAGAGGTCCATGCGGCGTATGTCGCGCGAGCCCTCGCGCATCTTGGCAATCAGCTCCTCGGCCGTGTCCAGGTCGCCGGCACCGAGCGCGCCGCCGATGCCGTTCGACAGCAGGTGCGTCGTCCAGGCCTCGATACCGCTCGATTCGGCGATTTCGATGCCCTCGCGCACGGCCTCGAGGCATGCGTCGCGATCCCCCGTCAGCATGTAGTGCAGCGCTTCGATGTCTTTCAGGATCGTCAGCGCGAACGGCGGCACGTCGGGCGAATCGCACATCGCCCGCATCTCTTCGTTGAGCGCCCGCGCCTTGCTGAACTGCCCGGTGTAGTTGAGATTGATGGCGACGAGCAGCTGTGCCGACATGCGTGAGAAGGTCTCGCTCGGCGCCCCGGACAGCTTTCTGGCCCGCTCGGACCATTGCTTTATTTCCGGGTGGTACGGTTTGCGCAGCACCAGGGAGATGAACAGGCTGACCGCCGCGCGCACCTCGGCCTGCGTGGGTCCGTCCTTTGTGGACTCCCAAGGGGTGCTCTCGAGCAGCCCGAGGCAGTCCTCGATCCAGCGATCGAGCAGCGAGAAATCGTCGAGCTCGTGGAGAATGGAGTTCATCGCGCCGGCGCAGGCGAGCAGCAGCCCCTCCCGGTCCACCGGATCCTGACTCAGGAACAGCGCGTACGCCTCTTCGTACAGCAGGCGGCTTTCGCGCTGCGAGGTCAGAAAGCGGCACGCCGCGCGCCAGTACAGCAGCCACGGATCCGGGTCGAGAATCGTCTCGGCAAATTCGTCGATCCAGTTCTCCAGCGTTTCCGTGCGCCCGTGCTCGAGCATCTCGGCGGCGTGCTCGAGCACGATACGCTTGGATTCGGTCCAGTCCTGATCGAGGTTCAGTATCGCCACCGCATCACCGATCAGGCCCTGCGATTCCAGCAGCGCCGCCGAGCGGCGACGCAGGAGCTTGCGTTCCGACTCGGGGAAAGTCTCATTGACGCGCGTGATGAGAAATTCCTGCAAAAGGGGATGGAAGGCGTAGACGGGGCCCGCCGAGCCGGATTTCATGGACACGTAGTAGTTGCCCCGGTGCAGCCTGGCGAGAATGTCTCCGGCGCCGGGATCGCCGCTGAGCTCGATGGCCATGGATTCGATGACTTCGGGCAGGAAGGCCGTCGTCAGCAGCAGATGCCGCGTGGCGTCATCGAAGGTCTGGAAAACCTCTCCCGCCAGGTAGTCGAATATGAGCTGCGGGGATGTCGCCGCCGGCACCGGGGCCGTCGTGCCGGCGGACGTGGCCTGATCGAGCATCAGAATGAGACCCGCGGCCCATCCCTGCGTCTTCTCGTAGATGCGGGCGAGACCGTGCTCGTCGGCATCCGGGCGCCACAGGCTGACGATGGCGTCGGATTCTGTGCGCGTCAGGCGCAGATCGTTCCAACCGAGTATCTGCATGGCCTGATTCGCCCGCAGGCGCACCATGCTCGCCGGCGGCTCGGAGCGGCTGATGACGATGATGCATCCGTGCCGGGGGAGCTCGGAGACAGCGGCCAGAATCGCCGGGTGGAATGCCGATTGCGGCGAGACCTCCTGAAAGTTATCGAGGACCAGCGCGAACGGCGCATCCAACGGCGCGTACAAGGCTTGAAAATAGTTTCGCGAGAAGGCGTCCAGATCGCCGCGGTATTCGGTGGTGTACAGGGGCAGCGACTCTTCGCTGCGTCCAGGCTCGCCTTTGACCGCCAGACCCATGTAGTAGAAGAAGGTTGCGACGTCCGAATCGCCGCTGTCGAGCTGATACCAGTGGGAGTCGAGCTTACGGCTCTCGAGGTAGCTCGCCACCAGGGTCGTCTTGCCCGAGCCGGGTGGTCCCCAAACCCAGAGGACCGAGGCATGCTGGCGCTCGTCGAGCACGGCGAACAGCTGCTCGCGCGCGAGCACCGATGCAAGCGTGGGGCGGGTCGTCTTCGCGAGCGCCCCTGGTCGGACTCGTGGATTCATGCTTGGCACCCCGTTCTGAGGTGCATTCTAGCGTGACGCGGGAGCCTTCGAAGCGCTCCGGCAACGATTGTAATGTAGCTGTAAGTGCCCGAGCCGCTGCGCGTGCCGTCCCCCGGCATCAGGGTCGCGGCCGCCAGCCCCTTCGCGACTCGGCCTCGATGAAGACGCGCTTGACGCTGGGAAAGGTGCTCTTTATCTGCCGATCGATGTGCGCCACGGTATCCTCGACGTCGTCCGCGCGCATGTTATCGGCGAATTCGATGCTGATGTTGGCGAGGATGAAATCGGGTCCCATGTGCATGGTGAGCACTTCGTTGACGTGTCGCACCGTCGGCTGGGTTCTGGCGATGCGCCGGATGCCGTCGACGACGTGGCGATTGGCGCGCTCACCGATGAGAAGACTCTTGGTCTCGTAGGCGAGCCAGGCGGCGGTGGCGCCGAGTATGAGACCGATGATGGTCGAGGCGATGCCGTCGAAGATCGGGTTGCCGGTCACCTCGCCCAGCCACACGCCCAGGAAGGCAACCATGAGGCCGAGCATCGCCGCCGAGTCCTCGAAGAGCACGACGAAGAAGGTCGGATCCTTGCCCGTCTGCACCGCTTCGATGTAGCCGCGTGCGCCCTTCACGCGGCCGAACTCCTTGAAGGCGAAGTACCAGGCGCCGCCTTCGAAGATCATCGCCAATCCGAGCACGATGTAGTTGACGAAAGCGTTCTCCACCGGATGCGGTGAGAGAATTCTCGCGATGCCCTCGTAGAGCGAGATGCCCGCACCGACGGCGAAGATGAGAATAGCGACGACGAAGCTCCAGAAATAGATCTCCTTACCGTGACCGAAAGGAAAGTCCTCGTCCGCCGGCTTCCTCGATTGCTTTAGTCCGAAAAGCAGCAGCACCTGGTTGCCCGTGTCGACCACCGAGTGCACGCCCTCCGAGAGCATGGCGGAGCTGCCCGTGTACGCCGCAGCCGCGAATTTGGTAACGGCGATGAGGCCGTTGCCGATGAGCGCGGCGACGATGACCTTGGTCGAGCCCGCCGCCACGGGCTAGCGGCCCTTGCGGGCCGCGATGCGCATGCGAAGCGCATTCAGGCGAATGAAGCCGGCGGCGTCCCTTTGATCGTAGGCGCCGCGATCGTCTTCGAATGTGACCGTAGCCGGATCGTAGAGGCTGTCGGTCTCAGAGCGGCGTCCGGTCACGATGACATTGCCCTTGAACAGCTTGAGCCGAACCTCGCCGTTGACCGGCTCCTGTGAGGCGTCGATGAGCGTCTGCAGCATGCGCCGCTCCGGGCTCCACCAGTAACCCTGGTAGATGAGCTTGGCGTAGCGCGGCATGAGCTCGTCTTTCATGTGCGCGGCCTCGCGGTCCAGGGTCATCGACTCCATGGCGCGGTGGGCCTTGAGCATGATGGTGCCGCCGGGGGTCTCGTAGCAGCCGCGCGCCTTCATGCCGACATAGCGATTCTCGACGATATCGAGACGCCCGACACCGTGCTCGCCGCCGAGGCGATTGAGCTCGGCGATGGTCTGCGCGGGCGTCATTGCCTGATCGTCGATGGCAACGATGTCGCCGTGCTCGAAGCGCAGGCGCAGAACGTGCGGCACGTCGGGCGCATCCTCCGGCGAGCGCGTCAGCTCCCACATGCTCTCCGCGGGCTCCATCCAGGGATCCTCGAGCTCGTTGCCCTCGTAGGACCGATGCATCAGGTTGGCATCGATGGAGTAGGGCGACTCGTTGCCGCTTTTGCGCTCGATGGGAATGCCGTGCTCGGCGGCATAGGTGAGCAGGCGCTCCCGGGAGTTCAGGTTCCATTCACGCCACGGCGCGACGATGGTGATGTCGGGCTTGAGTGCGTAGGCACCGAGCTCGAAGCGCACCTGGTCGTTGCCCTTGCCGGTGGCGCCGTGGGCGATGGCGTCGGCGCCGGTCTCCTCGGCGATCTCCACCAGTCGCTTGGCGATCAGCGGCCGCGCGATGGAGGTGCCGAGCAGGTACTCGCCCTCGTAGACGGCGTTGGCGCGGAACATGGGGAACACGAAGTCCCGCGCGAACTCCTCTTTCAGATCCTCGACGTAGACCTCGACGGCTCCCATGCCCTCGGCCTTGCGTCGCGCCGGCTCGAGCTCCTCACCCTGACCAAGATCGGCGGTGAAGGTGACCACCTGGCAGGCGTACTCGTCCTGAAGCCACTTGAGAATGATGGATGTGTCCAGGCCACCCGAGTAGGCCAGGACGACTTTGCGTATGTTCAATGTCGCGTCTCGCTGGTAATCCCTGCCGCCGCCCGGCGGCCTGAAAACTCGCAATGATACCGATTTGCCTCCGGCAGGTCCCACCGCACACGCTGTCGCGTCGGGCCCTCGAGCGGCTATGATCGGTCGGTGACCGATCATTCGCGTAGAGGATTCCTCGCCGGGCTCGGCGCCCTGGCGGTATCGCCCCTGGCCGCGCGCCTGGCCGCCGCGGAGATGGCCGGGCCTGCGCCGGTGCCGGGCTTCGGAGCGCTGGTCACCGATCCCCATGGCATCCTCGACCTGCCCGCCGGATTCGAATACCGGGTGCTCTCCCGGGTCGGCGACGCCATGCACGACGGTTTCAGCGTCCCCGGCCTCGCCGACGGCATGCACGCCTTCCCAGGCGAGGCGGGACGCACCGTGCTCGTGCGCAACCACGAGCTGCACCCCTTCTCTGAGCAAACCGCGTTCCGATCCATGGAGCGTTCCTTGCGTGACTCCGAGCTCGCGCGCATCTACGACACCGGCGCCGGTCGCGGCGCGGTCACCAACGTCGTCGTCGACACCGCCAGCGGACGGGTCGAGGGACAGTACCTGACCCTCGCCGGTACGCTGCGCAACTGCTCCGGCGGTGTCACCCCCTGGGGCAGCTGGATCTCCTGCGAGGAGATCGTCATCCGCGCCGGAGAGCACGGGGCCGTGCGCGACCACGGCTACAACTTCGAAGTTCCGGCATCGGCGCGATCCCTGGTCGAGCCGCGGCCCCTGGAGGCCATGGGCCGCTTCTTTCACGAGGCCGTGGCCGTGGATGCACGCACCGGCGCCGCCTATCAGACCGAGGATCGGGGCGACGGTCTGCTGTATCGCTTTCTGCCCGCCGAGCGCCAGCGCCTGGCCGCGGGCGGCCGTCTGCAGGCGCTGGTGATCCGCGACCTGCCGGGGGTGAGCACGGCCAATCGTCGTGGCATGGCGAATACCTTCGCCGTCGGCGAGCGCCACGCCGTCGCCTGGGTGGATCTCCATGAGGTGGCCTCGCCCAACGACGATCTGCGCCACCAGGGTCGCACCAAGGGGGCGGCCACGTTCGTGAACAACGAGGGCATGACCGTGGAGGTGGATGCGCAAAGCGGCGAGACCCGTATCTGGATCGTCAGCACCGCCGGCGGTCCCGAGGCTCTGGGACAGCTGTGGTGCTACCGACCGGCCGGCGACGAAGGCGGCGCCGGGGAGCGCCGCCATCCCGGCACCCTGGAGCTCGCCCTCGAGCCGCGCAACCCGGAGTGGCTGCGAAACGGCGACAACCTGACCCTCGCGCCTTTCGGCGACCTGCTCGTCTGTGAGAACAACGACGTTGCCCAGCATATCGTCGGCGTCACCGCATCCGGAGGCATGTACCGGCTCGCCGCCAATCCGCGACGCGACGCCGAGTTCGCCGGCGCCACCTTCTCGCCCGACGGCGGCACGTTGTTCGTCAATCTGCAGCAACCGGGACTGACCTTCGCCATCAAAGGCCCCTGGCACACGCGCATCGATCGATCCGGCTGAGCCGCGCGCACCCGGGTGCGCCGCTCAGCTTTTGCCGGCGTGCACCCAGTGGTCGTGCAGCACCTGGGCGACGCAGCAGGTCAGCTTCTTGCCGGTGGGGATGTCGAGGAACTCGTTCGGCCCGTGGGCGTTGGAGCCGGGCCCGAGCACGCCGGTGATGAGGAACTGGGCCTCGGGGAACTTCTCGCCCAGCATGCCCATGAAGGGAATGGTGCCGCCTTCGCCCATGTACACGGCATCGCGGCCGAAGTGCGCGCGCGAGGCCGCGTTCACCGACGCCTCGAGCCACGCGCTCGTCGGCGGCGCGTTCCAGCCGTCGCCCGCCATCTCGGCACGGAAGCGCACGCGCGCGCCGTAGGGGGGATCGGTTTCCAGCAGCTTCTTGAGCTCATCACTGGCGCGCGCTGCGTCGCAGGTGGGCGGCAGCCGCAGTGAGACACGCACGGCCGTCAGCGGCCGCGCCACGTTGCCCGCGTCCTCGAGGGCGGGAAGGCCCGCCGCGCCGGTGATCTCGAGCGCCGGGCGCCAGGTGCGCTCGAGCACCATCTCGCCACCCCCGCCGCCCACCGGCCCGACGCCATCGAGAAAAGGAAATCGCTCGAACAGACCGGGGCCGAGGACCTCGGCCGCGTGCGCCGCCTGAAGGCGTCGCTCCTCGGGGATGTAGACGTGGAAGCTCTCCGGGAGGATGCGGCCACTGGCGGCATCCTCGAGGCGCGCGAGAAGCGCGCGCAGGATGCGAAACGAGGAGGGCACGATGCCGCCGGCATCGCCGGAATGCACGCCCTCGCTCAGGACCTCGACGCTGAGATCGCCCGAGGTCAGCCCCCGCAGCGACGTCGTGCACCAGAGCTGATCGTAGTTGCCGGCGCCGGAGTCGAGGCAGATGACCAGGTNNTCGATGAGGATCACGCAGCGCGCATGGGCGAGACCCTGCTCGGCCAGCGCGCGGATTGCCGCCAGGCTCGCGAACGCGGCGTAGCCGTCGTCGGCGCCGCCGCGCCCGAACAGGCGCTCGCCCTCCATGACCGGCGTCCAGGGCCCGAGTCCTGCGCGCCAGCCGTGCATCTCCGGCTGCTTGTCCAGGTGCCCGTAGAGCAGCACGCAGGCCTCGTCATCGCCGCTGCCGTGCCCGGGGATCTCCATGAACAGGAGCGGTGTGCGCCCTTCGAGGCGCACGACCTCGATGTGCATGTCCGCGAGCGCGTGGGTCCGACACCAGAGCTCGATGAGCGAGACGGCGTCCTCCATGTGGCCGTGGCGCTGCCAGTCGGCGTCGAAGGCCGGCGACTTGTTGGGAATCCTGATGTACTCCATCAGCTCGGGAACGATGGACGCGTCCCAGAGCTCGTTGACGAAGCGTTGTGCGACGGCGCTGTCCATGGGTCGGTTCTCCGCGGGCGATGCGAACGGCTATTATAGCGACGCCCTTAAAATTGCCAGCGGAAATCGTCTGCTCCCGTCGCGCCATGATCCTGCACGTCGACATGGACGCCTTCTACGCCTCGGTCGAAGAGCTCGACAACCCCGAGCTCGTGGGTAAACCGGTGGTGGTAGGCGGCACGCCCGAGGGGCGCGGCGTGGTCGCCGCCGCCAACTACGCGGCCAGGCGCTACGGGGTGCACAGCGCCATGCCGGCGGCTCAGGCGAAGCGCCTGTGTCCCCACGCGGTGTTTATCCGCTCGCGCATGGATCGGTATGCCGGGGTGTCGCGCGCAATTCGCGAAATCTTCTCCCGTTACACGCCGTTGGTGGAGCCGTTGTCGCTCGACGAGGCGTTTCTCGATGTCGCTTCGAGCGTGCGTCTTTTCGGCGACGCGCAGAGCATCGCGAGGCGCATCAAGGACGAAATTCGCGGCGAGCTTGGCCTGGTGGCCTCGGTGGGGGTCGCGCCGAACAAGTTCCTCGCCAAGCTCGCGAGCGATCTGGAAAAGCCCGATGGTCTGGTGGTCGTGCCCGCCGACGCCATCGAGACATTTCTCGCTCCTCTGCCGGTCTCGAGGCTCTGGGGGGTGGGCCGGGTAGCGAGCCGCCGGCTCGCGGAGATTGGCGTGCACAGCATCGGCGACCTGCGCACCATCCCCGAGCAACTGCTCGACGACCGCCTCGGGCGTTCGGCGGCTCATCTGAGGAGGCTCGCGTGCGGCATCGACGATCGCCCGGTGGTTCCCGACAGAGATGCCAAGTCCATCAGCCACGAGACCACTTTCGCCAGCGACATCGAAGAGCCCGAGGTCCTGCGATCGTGGCTCCTCGAGCTCGGCGAGCAGGTGGCCACGCGGCTGCGTCGCCACCGCCTGCGTGCGAAGAGCGTTTTCATCAAGGTTCGCTATGCGGACTTTCACACCGTCACGCGCTCGGAGAGCCTCGAGGCGCCCACGAGTCTCACGCGGGAGCTCTGCACGAGCGCCTCGCGACTGCTGCACGCCGAGCTCGGGGATGAGCCGCGGCCCGTGCGGCTGCTCGGCATGGGGGTGGGCGGCATCACCGGCGAGACCCTCGAGCAGGGGGATCTCTTCGGCGAGGCGAACCGCGAGCAGCAGCGCAGGATCGATTCAGTGGTCGATGCGGTTAAATCCCGTTTCGGAAACCGGGCACTGCGTCGCGGCGGCGGTGCACGGTGCAAGGGAGGCCGTCGTCTAGACTGAAGCCATGGTTCTCGCACCGTTCCTGATCTACGCCCTCGCGACCTTGGTCCTCACGGCGCTGACCGCCTATCCGGTGTTCCTCGGCCTCGAGGCGCTGGGGCTTCGCGACATGCCTTTCGATCAGATGGTGATGCGTCTTCTGAAGCTCTACGCGCTGCTCGGCCTGTGGCCCCTGCTCTCGGGCTTCGGCATCAACACCCGCTCCGCCTGGGGTTATGGCCCGGGACGCACGGGCAGGAGCTTTTCCCGCGGGCTCGTGCTCGGCGCCGTCATCGGCATTGCCAGCATGGCGCTCGTGGTGCTGGTGCTGCTCGCTCTCGAAATCCGCGTCGTGCGCCCGGGCATCGAGCTGACGCCGCCTCTGGTCACCGCCGTGGTGCTGCAGAGCGCCTTTGCCGGTCTTATGGTGGGTTTCATCGAGGAGACCTGGTTCCGCGGTGCTTTGCAGACCAGCATCACTCATGTGAGCAACAGCGCGTTTGCCATCGTCTTTATTTCCATGGTGTACGGAGCCATGCACTTCATCAGTGCCGATATCAACGTTCCGGCCGAAGAGGTGGGATGGCTCAGCGGCACCGCGGTGCTGTTCACGTCTCTGCACGGCTTTCGCGACCCGGCCTTTTTCGACTCGCTGTTCGCTCTGGTCGCTGGGGGGTTGCTTCTCGGTCTCGTACGTTACCGCACGGGTCGCATCGCCGAGTGCATCGGGATTCACGCGGGCTGGGTCATGGTGGTCAAGATGCTTCGCCAGACGACTTATCCCAATCTCGAGGCTTCAGGGTCGTTCATGATCGGTGACTACGACGGTGTCATCGGTATCCTCGCGGGCCTCTGGTTCAGCTCTCTCGCGGTTACCTACTATGTCTGCTATGGAAGACGAATGCGCGCCGGTTGAGTTGCAGCAGTGAGCGACAGCAGAGCGGAGTATGCAATCAGCACGGCCACCTACGAGTGGACCTCGCGGTTGTTCACTTTGCTGAGAAAGGTCCTGGCGGTGAATCTCAAGCTGCACCACCGCGATGCCCAGATCGCCGATGGCGACATATTTCTGTTCAATCATTTCGCCCGCTTCGAAACCTTCATCCCCCAGTACCTGATATACATGGAGACCGGGCACTACTGCCGCTCCATAGCCGCCAGCGAGTTCTTCGTCGAAGGCGATCCGTTTTCGAACTACCTGCAGCGCGTGGGCGCCGTGCCCGACAATCTTCCCGGCCTGCTGTCCTTTCTCGCCGAGGAGATTCTGAGGGGTCGGAAGATCGTCGTATTTCCCGAGGGCGGCATGGTCAAGGACCGGCGGGTGCTGGACCCGCGGGGCTCGTACAGCGTCTATTCGCGCAGCGCCGAGATCCGCCGCAAGCAGCACACCGGGGCGGCCGTGCTCGCGCTCGCGCTCGAGGCCTACAAGCGGGCGGTGCTGCAGAATTACGAGGCCGGGCACTCGCGGCGTATCGATTCGTGGGCGGAATCCCTGGAGCTCGAAGGCGGCGAGGCGCTGCTCGAAGCCGCGCGCCGCCCGACCCACATCGTGCCGGCCAACATCACCTTCTATCCCATCCGTGTGAGCGACAACCTGCTGCGCCAGGGTGGGGAGCTTCTCAGTCGTGGCCTCAGCCGGCGCCTCTCAGAGGAGCTGCTCATCGAGGGAAACATCCTGCTGCGCGACACTGACATGGATATCCGCCTTTGCAAGCCCGTGCGGGTCACCGACTGCTGGCGCTGGTGGGACCGGCGTCTGCTCGAGCGGGTGACCAGCGGTCTCGAGTCTCTCGACGAGGCGTTCGCACTGAGACCCGACTCGGGCCCCTGGGATCGCCGTTTGCTTGCAAGACGTCTGCGGCGCAACGCCATGCGCCTGCGCGACGACTACATGCACAGGATGTACATGGGCGTCACGGTGAACCTGAGTCATCTGGCGTCGAGCCTCGTGCTCGGTCTCGTCGACCGTAATCGGGACGCCATCGCCGAAGGGCTTTTCCGTCGGATGTTATACGTTGCTGTCAAGCGTCTGCAGTCGGAGCCCGCAGTACATCTGCACCGCAGTCTGCGTAACCCCGAAACCTACGGGGAGCTGATCGAGGGTCGCTGCGCCGGTTTCGATCAGTTTTTGGAGACGGCTTCAAAGACCGGTCTCATTGAGCATGACGATGGCGCTTACCGCTTTCTTCCCAAGCTACGCGCCGAGCACGCTTTCGACGAGGTGCGCCTGGAGAACCTCGTCGAGGTTTACGCTAACGAGGCTGCGCCCGTACGCGGTGTCGCCTACTCGGTCAAGGAAGCGCTCGAGGGCGCCGAGTCGGTGGCTGCGGAGGCGCTCGCACGGCTGCGATTCGATGACGAGCTGATCGCATATGATTGGGACCGTCTGCAGTTCTCCAAGCCACGCCACCAGGAGATCAATGATTCGGAAACCGCCTCCGAGAGCGGTGAGCCGTTTCTGTTGATCCCGAGCAAGCCGCGCCCGCTCGGTGTGCTGCTGGTGCACGGCTTTCTGGCCTCACCCGCGGAGCTGCGGGAATTCGCGGAAGATCTGTTCGCGCTCGGATTCCCGGTCCTCGGCATTCGACTCAAGGGCCACGGTACGTCACCGTGGGATCTGCGCGAGCGCAGCTGGCGGGATTGGCTGGATTCGGTACGACGCGGTTTCGCCATCATGGCGGATATTGCGCCGCAGGTCGCCGCGGTTGGATTCTCCACCGGAGGAGCGTTGTCGCTCATTCTCGCATCCGAACGCCCGGCGCGGCTCGCTGGTGTCGTGGCGGCGGCGCCGCCGGTTAAATTCCGGGATCGCGGCATGCGTTTCGTGCCACTGGTGCACAGTGCCAACCGCCTGGTGCGCTGGATGTCGTCGTTCGAGGGCGTCAAGCCTTTTCAGGTCAACGAGTCCGAGCACCCGCACATCAACTACCGTCACATGCCGTTGAGAGGCCTGTACGAGTTGACGGTTCTCGTGGATGCCTTGAGGGCGAGTCTCGCGCAGGTGACGTGTCCGGTGAAGCTCATACAAGGCAACGAGGACCCGGTGGTCGTGCCCGACGGCATCCATGAAGTTGTCGCGGGACTTGCCCACGTTCCGGTCGAGCTCGAGCTGATCGAGTCGACGCGCCACGGCATCATCAACGAGAATATCGGGCGCACGCGCGAGACCATCGTCGCGTCTCTCGATGCCTGGGGGCATCGCGCCGGCGAGCCTCAGTCTTTGTCGTAGCGGTTTTTGAGTCGTTGCACGTGCTCGCGGGCGCGCTCGAGCGCTTCCTTGGCCTTTTTGCGTTCCTCGCTTGCCTTCTCCCGATCGGGATTCGGCTTCGCCTTTTCCGCTCCGGTCTGCTGCTCCATCTCGCGAAGCCGTAGGCTGTGCTCAATGGCGCTTGCGCCGTCGTCGAAGTCGTCCGAAAGCTGAGATTTGATATCCGACATGAGATCCTGTGACGCCCTGGTCTGGCGCTGCTGCTCCTCGGCCTTTTCCTTGGCGCGCTCGCGCTCACGCTCTTTCGACGCCGACGAGCCGGTTCGACCGCGCTCCTCGGCGAGCCAGCTCTCCGCTTCCTCGTAGAGGGCGAGCCGGGTCTCCTCCTCGAGCGCCCGCTGCCGTGCCAGACGCTCCTCGATCAACAGCTGCGCGCGCTGCGCCTCGGCCTGCGCCTTGGAGGCCTCTTCGACGCGTTCGCTGGCTTCGGACACCTTGTCCTCGAAAGAATTCAGCTCGGTAATGAGCTCCATCATCGTGCCGCTCGGGTCGAATCCGCGGGAATCGGCGCCGGGTCCTTTGAAGGGCACCACGTTGGAAGGCCTGCCACCGGCCCTGCTCGGCTGCGCGCCGGGGCCGGCTTGCCGCTGCGCCGCAGCGGGACGGGCGCCTCCGCGACGGGCCTTGTCCTCGGCCGCGCGCAGCTTGGCGGCGACCTCGTCGGCCATGCGCTGGGCCTCGCGCTTGGCGTTCTCCGCGCTGCTCAGGTCCGCACTCGTCTTGCGCACGGTGTTCTTGCTGGTGTTGAACTCTGCTTCGAGCTTGCGCCGCTCGGCGAGCAGTCGCTCCTCTGCGCGCGCGCGCAGCTTCTGCTCGGCGAGCGACTGCTCGAGTCGAATTTTTTCCGCCTTCTCGGCAGCGACACGCTTGGCGGATTCCACCTCGTTACGAATGCGTTCCGCCTCCACGGCCATGGCCTCTCGGGCCTGGCGAATCTGCGCTTCGAGGCGCTCACGCTCTTTCTGAAAATGCAGCTCGGCATCGTTCTGCGCGCGCTTGAGATCATCCATGGCGCCGGCCGCCTGCAGGTACTCTCCCTGCAGGCGATCCTTTTCCTGTTGCAGCCGCAGATCGGTCTGCTGGCGCAGCTGATCGACGACCGACTGCGCCTGCTGGCGCTCGTCGGCTGCCTTGGTTTGCATGGCGCGCACCATGGCCTGAAGCTCGAGCTTGCGCCGCTTGGCCGCGGCCAGCGCCTCGCCGGCGCGGGCGGCGTCGACCTCCGCCTTGCTGCGCATCCTGACCCGCTCGCTGTCGTTGATGCCGCGAGCGTTATCGACGGCGCGGCGCGCCGCGTCGGCCTGAGCAACGCGTTCGCTCGCGGTGCGAATCTCCGCGTCGGCGAGGACCAGCTGAGCCTTCAGGTCGTCGATGGTGTCGTCAGCGCCGCCGCGCACATCTCTTGCCATCAAACCGTTCTCCAGGACGAGCACCGAAAAGCCCTGCTCGCGCAGCACCAGGGCCGCGGCAATACTGCGCTGCCCGGTGTTGCAGCACAGCACATAGGGTACCTTCGGGTCGAGCTCCCGGCTACGTGCGCCGACCTCCGAGAGGGGTATGTTGAGGCTGCCGGGAAGACCGTCATGTCGGTGCTCGTCGGCGAGGCGCACGTCCAGCCACCGGGCGCCTCGCCCGACCAGCTTCTGTGCCTCCTGCCAGCTTAGCTGCGTGACGCTCGTTTTTCCGGAAAGCTGAGCAAACTGGGCTTTGCTCAGCCGCCGCAGCCAACCGTCGCTGCGCATGGTGACCGTGTTGCGGCGCACGCCGCCCTTACCCAAGATCTCTTCGCCGAAGCTGTCGCCCGCTCCGAGCTCGCCGAGCATGCGCGGCAGAAGCTCGTCGCGGACGCGCTGCGTCACCGAGCAGCGCCCTTCCATGATGATGTAGCAGTAATTGCCGCGCTCGCCCTGCCGGACGATGACGTCGCCGGCGCGCACCTGAACCGGCTCGGCGAGATCGAGAAGGCGTTGCACGTTGGCCGGTGCGATGTGCGAAAAAATCTGCGACTTCAGCAGGCGCGCGATAATCTGGCGCGAATCGAGGGGACTGCGCTTGGTCCGGCGAGGAGTGGTCGCGTCCGTCGAAGGCTGCTCGAGAATCAGAAGGGCGCTGACGCGTGCACGATCGACCCGCAGCAGGCGCACGGCGCCGCGGGCGCGGGCGGAATCGAACGGCATCTGCAGATGCGAGAGCGGGAAGCGCGCTTCCTTGCTGCCGCCCTTTACTGTTCCGGCAAGCTTTGCGCCGGCGTACAGCTCGAGCTCACCCGAAATCACGTAGTACGTCTGGTCGGAGGTCTTGAAATTGGTTGGAATGCTGTCACCGGGGTGCAGCTCGGAGATGCCGGCGAAAGGCACGAGCTGGGAAAGGTGCGCTTGAGCCAGCCCGTTCATGGGCACGTAGCCGGCCAGCAGCGCTTCGTCGACGCCGAACCGGCCTGCCTCTGTTGCCCGTGACATCGCGCCCATCTAATTGTCTATGTGGGTAAAGATTTACGAGTTTAGTTCATGTCAATCCGTCGTTTTTTGACGGGGTTCAAAATCTCGAACATTGATGCGGATATCGTCAATGCGGCTGCTTTCCAGGCTGAAATGAACTAACAGAGTTTTCTGCAACGCATTAAAATTGTCATCGCTCACCATGAAGAAGGAAAGGCCCCGATAGCGGGCGAGACCCTCGAAATTATCCACGCTCCAGCCCTGCGACGAGTCCAGAACCGCGAGCGTCGTCGCCGATGCCGGGCTCCCCGGTGCGGCGGCATCGATGCGCACGTGGCGCAGGGTCGTAATCAGCGGCAGGAACATGGGCCCGTGGCCCCTCTCCAGGGCCAGCAGGCTGGCGTCGGGGAGCCCGTGCAGATCCACCAGCGATGCGTTCGGCGCATCGGTCAGCCGATAGCGCCATTGCCTGCCGTCGAGGGCAAAGAGTGCCACCAGGTTCGCGCCGGCGCCCGCGAGGGGACGCTCGGGCGCGGTCAGCAGGCCGATACCGGGCAGCCACGTGAGGCTCTCGAGCGCCTTGTTGGCGCCGGCGTAACGTCCCACACCGCTCAGCGCCGCCGGCAGTGGCACATCGCCGAGATAACGCCCGTCGGGAGCGAATTGCAGGATGCGGGGATTTCGCTCGAAGCTCACCGAGAGCACGCTGTCGCCGCTCTTCGCGTTGTCGGCGCCCTCGATGGCGAGCGCCTCGGCATCGGCGTCGCGGCCCTGGAGGGCGCGGCCCAGGCGATCGCGCAGCGCGAACGCGGCGAGCGCGTCGACCGCGACGAGGCGATCGTTGGCGAGGCGCGGGCGCAAATGGAACAGCACGCCTCTATCCGACAGCGCGTACAGGCGCGACTCGTCCTCGTCCCAGGCGAGTCCCGACAAGCCGCCGAGCACGAACCCGTCCACCGACGTCGGTGCGATGGCGACACTGCCGAGCAGACGGATACCCATGTAGACCTCACCCGGTGCGGTGTGGGGCGACAGGCGGTAGGGCTGTGAAACTTCGAGGGCCGATTCGGCGGTCGCGGCGCTGCCGATGAGCAGCGCACCCGCGAGCACCATGGCGCGCCTGAGGGGCGTCGGCTCGCTCAAGTGACACCCAGGATCTCGAGGAAGCGCTCCGGCTGCTCGGCGTGCAGCCAGTGACCGGCGTCCTCCACCGTCACGATCTCGGCGTGTGGGAAAAGACGCCGAATCAGCGCCTCGTCGCTGTCGCGCACGTAATCCGAAAGCGCGCCGCGCACGAACAGCGCCGCCCCGTCGAACGGCGCCATGGCGGGTTCGACGGGAAAATCCCGCAGCGCCGGCAGGTTGCGCTCGATGGCGCCGAGATCGATGCGCCAGACAAAGCCCCGCGGGGTCGAGACGAGATTCTGCAGAACGAACATGCGCATGCCGGCATCGGCTATCTGCGGCTCGAGCAGGCGCTCGGCATCGGCGCGTCGAACAACGCGGGCGGTGTCGAGCGAGGCCATGGCATGCAGGACCGGCAGGTGGTCGTGCTCGGAGACGCTCGGCGCGATGTCCACCACCACCAGACGCGCGACCCGCCCCGGGCTCTCCAGCGCGAGCCGCATGGCCGTCTTGCCGCCCATGCTGTGTCCGATGACCGTTGCGGTGTCGATGTCGTGAGTGTCCATGAACGCGCGCACGTCGCCGGCCATGGCCGGATAGCTCATGTCGTCGGCGTGCGGCGAGTCGCCGTGGTTGCGCAGATCCAGGCACAAGACCCGATGCCGCTCGGCGAGCCGCCGCGCAATGCTGCGCCAGTTGCTGCTCGAGCCGAGCAGTCCGTGCAGGATGATGATGGGCGAGCCTGCCGCGCCCTGCGACTTGTAGCTCAAGTTGACGTGCATGATGGCGTGGAGGAACGCCGGCGCTTCATTTGCGCTTCGGCACGTAGAGATCGGTGATGGTGCCTTCGACCATCTCTGCGGCGAAGTTGACGGTTTCGGAGAGCGTCGGGTGTGGGTGAATGGTAAGCGCGAGATCCGCGGCATCGGCACCCATTTCCAGTGCGAGCGTTGCCTCCGCAATCAGATCACCCGCGTGGGGACCGACGATGCCGGCGCCGATGAGCCGGCCGCTCGACTTCTCGAACAGAAGCTTGGTCAGACCCTCGTTGCGTCCCATGCCGAGGGAGCGGCCGCTGGCCGCCCACGGAAACGTTGCCTTGTCGAACTCGATGCCTCGCTCTTTCGCCTGCGTCTCGGTGACGCCGGTCCAGGCGACTTCGGGATCGGTGTAGGCGACGCTCGGGATGGCGAGGGCGTCGAAGCGGGATTTTTCGCCGCTCGCCACCTGCGCGGCTACTTTTCCCTCGTGGGTGGCCTTGTGGGCGAGCATCGGCTGCCCGGTGATGTCGCCGATGGCGAATATATGCGGCACGTTCGTGCGTTGCTGGGAATCGACCGGTATGAAGCCGGCATCGTCGACGACGACGCCGGCGGCGTCGGCGCCGATGCGTTTGCCGTTGGGGCGCCGGCCGACTGCGACCAGGACCCGGTCGAAAGCGTCCGACGCGGGGGCCTTGGCGCCTTCGAAGTGCACCTTGAGGGCCTTCTTCTGCGCCTCGATGCCGGTGACCCGCGTGCCGAGGTAAATGGCCTCGTAAAGTTTCTCGATGCGTTTTTGCAGCGGGCGCACCAGATCCCGGTCGCATCCCGGCATGAGGCCGTCGAGCAGCTCGACGACGGTGACGCTCGAGCCGAGCGCCTGGTAGACGGTGGCCATCTCGAGCCCGATGATGCCGCCGCCGATGACCAGCAGCCGCTCCGGCACGCCGTCGAGTTCGAGGGCGCCGGTCGAGTCGATGATGCGCGGGTCGTCCGGCAGACCCGGCAATCGGACGGACTCTGATCCGGCCGCAATGATGCACTGTTCGAACCGGATCGATTCAGCGCCGTCCGCACCCTCGACAGCGAGCTCGTTCTCTCCGGCGAATTTCGCCTCACCGGTGATCACCCGCACCTTGCGCTGCTTGGAAAGCGCCGCCAGCCCTCCGGTCAGCCGGCCGATGATCTTGTTCTTCCAGTCGCGCAGGCCATCGGTGTCGATCTCGGGCTCGCCGAACACGATGCCGCAATCGGCCATCGCGTCGGCCTCGTCGATGACTTTTGCGGCATGCAGCAACGCCTTCGACGGAATACAACCCACGTTGAGACAGACGCCGCCGAGCGTCGGATAGCGTTCGATCAGCGTGACGTCGAGACCCAGGTCGGCCGCGCGAAACGCGGCCGTGTAGCCACCCGGGCCCGCGCCTATGACGACCAGTCCGGCGGTGTCCCCGGCCATACGCTCAGGACTCCATCAGCGCATCGGGATCGGCGAGCAATCCGGCGAGGTGCGTCGTGAACCGGACGCCAGCAGCGCCATCGATGACCCGGTGATCGTAGGAAAGCGACAACGGCAGTATCAGCCTGGGCGCGAACTCACTGCCATCCCAGACCGGCGCCATCTTCGACCTGGATACGCCGAGTATCGCCACCTCAGGCGCGTTGATGATCGGCGTGAAGGCCGTCCCGCCGATGCCCCCGAGGCTGGACACGGTGAAACACCCGCCCTGCATTTCGGCGGCGCTCAATTTGCCGTCCCGGGCCTTCTCGCTCAACTCGGCGAGCGACGCGGCGAGTTCGAGTACGGACATGGTGTCTGCATCCCGGATAACCGGCACGACGAGCCCGTTGGGCGTATCGGCCGCGAAACCGAGATGGCAGTACTGTTTGAAGACCAGAGACTTGCCGTCCGAAGTCGGTGATGTCTTGAATGCCGGGAATTCCTCGAGCGCGAGGACAACGGCACGCATGACGAAAGCGAGCGGGGTGAGACGGACACCGGCATCTGCGGCATCCTTCTTCATCTTCTGCCGCATGGCTTCGGTCGCCGTAATGTCAGCCTCGTCGTGTTGCGTGACGTGCGGCAGATTGACCCAGCTTGCATGAAGCCGCGGGCCGGAGATCTTCTGGATACGGCTGAGCGGCTTGATCTCGACCGGTCCGAACTTGGCAAAATCGACGTCCGGCACGGTCGGCAGCGCGGGACCAGCAGCAGCGCCGCCCGTGAGTACGCTCTTGACCCAGGCCTTGACGTCGTCGCCGACGATGCGGCCCTTTCGGCCGGTGCCGGTGATCTGTCCGAGATCGACGCCGAGTTCCCTCGCGAGCTTGCGCACTGACGGGCTCGCATGTGCGCGCGAGAAACCTGCCTCGTCTATCGCCGGAAGTGCACGCGCTGCCGGCGCCTTCGCCGGTGGCGATGCCTTCGGGGCCGGCGCGGCTTCCTGGGGCTGGCTCGTGCCTGGTGCTTCTGCCGGTTCTGGTGCCGGTGTCGCCACCGGTGCCGGCTGGTCCGAGGCTGCGCCGGCGGACATCAGTTCAGCGATGGCGTCGCCCATAGACACCGTATCCCCGACCGAGATACCGACGGACACGATCTCTCCGGCGGCGGGCGCCGGCACGTCCATGGCCGCCTTGTCGGTTTCGAGCGTGATGACCGGATCTTCGAGCTCGAGTCGTTCGCCAACCTTGGGNNCATGGCCGCCTTGTCGGTTTCGAGCGTGATCAGTGGATCGTCGACCGCAACCGTATCGCCCGCGGACACGTGCACCTCGATCACGTCGACGTCTTCAAAGTCGCCGAGATCCGGCACCGTCACGGTAATCTGTTCGCTTGACGCCGGCGCTGGTGCTTCTGCGGATTCAGCCGCGGCGGCGACCTCATCCGGCGGTGAGTCCTCCGGGCTGACTTCTGCGGCCGTCTCATCGGTCTGTTCTTTCGTCCCCGGATCATCTGCCGCCGGCTCGCCAGCGCCCGCGTAACTGCCGATAACGTCGCCCTCGGACACGGTATCGCCGACGGAGACCGTCAGTGTCGCGATCGTTCCCGCCACGGGCGCCGGGAGATCCATGGCCGCCTTGTCGGTTTCCAGCGTGATGAGCGGATCGTCGACCGCGACCTCGTCACCGGGCGACACGAGTACCTCGATGATCTCGACGTCCTCGAAATCGCCCAGGT
>JABAHO010000007.1_pt1 | contig 92004 bp, 87 predicted proteins | sample 7062071 | NCBI WGS metagenome assembly JABAHO01 (sample SAMN14534356, study PRJNA622989) | marine sediment metagenome | biome: marine biome [ENVO:00000428]; feature: marine pelagic biome [ENVO:01000023]; material: deep marine sediment [ENVO:00002113] | place: India: Gulf of Kutch | collected...
GCCCCAGGACGATCGCAATATCGTCGAGCGCTGGAGCGCGCTCGCCGAAGAGCACGGCCTCGACCTCGTCGTTTGCGTGGCTGCCGCCCAGCGCCGCGGCATCGTCGACGAGGGCGAGCAGAAGCGTCACGGCAAGGACGCAAACAACATCGCCCCCGGCTTTCGCATCTCGGGCCTCGGGCAGCTCATCGAGGCGGGCATCGAATCCGATCGGCTGGTGGTATTCGGAGACTGACGAAGGACAATGGAAGACATCCCTGAAGAATACGAAGGCGGCGTGGTCAAGAAGTTCATGTACGTCAACCGCCGCGCTCCCCACGGCACCATTTATGCTCAGGAGTCTCTGGAGGTGGTGCTGATCGGGGCGGCATTCGATCAGGACGTGAGCCTCGTGTTCATCGATGATGGTGTTTACCAGATTCTCAAGGATCAGGACACCGGTGGCATTGGGACCAAGAACTTTTCCAAGACTTACAGAGCGCTGGAGATGTACGACGTCGAGAAGCTCTACGTCGAGAGGGAGTCCATGCAGGCACGCGGAGTGACCGAGAACGATTTCAACGTGCCGGTCGAGGTTAAGACCGCCGAAGAGATCGGCAGGTTGATGGATGAGCAGGACATCGTGTTGACCTTCTAGAGAATTATCGATGGGTATTCTTCATACAATCAACAAGTCTCCCTTTGAGAAGAACTCACTCGATACGTGTCTTCGTATCGCAACCGAAGGCAGTTCGGTACTTTTCATCGAGGACGGCGTCTATGGCGCCATGGACGGAACGTCTTTGAACGGAAAAGTCAGTGATGCCAGCAACAGATTGAGGTTTTATGTGCTTGGCCCCGATCTCGAGGCGCGGGGATTGAGCGGAAAAAAAGTCATGGATTGCATCGAGATCGTCGACTACGACGGCTTCGTCGACCTGGTGGTCGGTCACGATGCCACACACGCGTGCCTTTGAAAGAGAGCAAATTTCAGGAGCAGGAAATGTCTATCAAGATTAACGGCAAAGAGCTGGAAACCGACGAGGAAGGCTATATCCAGATCCTCGCTGACTGGAGCCCCGAGGTCGCCGAGGTCATGGCGAAAGAGGACGAATGCGAGCTCACGGAGAATCATTGGGAAGTCATCAACTTCCTGCGCGATTACTACGACGAGTATCAGGTCGCCCCGGCAGTGCGCGTCCTCACCAAGGCCATCGGCAAGAAGCTTGGCAAGGAGAAGGGGAACACGAAGTATCTCTACGAGCTTTTCCCTTACGGCCCTGCCAAGCAGGCGTGCCGCTACGCGGGTCTGCCCAAGCCGACCGGCTGCGTCTGAGCCGCGACACGGACTCAGCCGATCGTGCGTGATTGTGGATGTCGACGTTAACCGTCATCTATGCGCTGTTGCTCTATGCGGCCACTCTCATCCTGATTGTCGGTCTCGGCTACCGGATAAACCGTTACGCGCGCACCCCTTCGCCGCTGAAAATCCCCACCACCCCGGCGCCGACCACGGCGCCGGGAGTGGTCTTGCGCATGCTCGGTGAGATCACGCTTTTCACCAGCCTGTTCAAAGCCAGCAAGCCCACATGGATTTTCGGATGGCTGTTTCACTTCGGCCTGCTGCTCGTGCTGCTCGGGCACCTGCGCTATTTCATCGAGCCCGTGTGGGGCTGGGTCGCCGTCGCGCAGCAGCTCGGCGTTTACGCGGGCTCCGGGATGCTCGTCGGGCTCGCCGGCCTGTGGCTTCGGCGCATTGTCGTCGATCGGGTCCGCTACATCTCGTCACCGTCGGATCACCTGATGCTGGCACTGCTGATTGCAATCGCCGCGACCGGCCTCGGCATGCGCACGGTGAGCCATACGGATATCGTCGCGCTCAAGGGCTTCGTGCTCGGGCTGCTCGCCTTCGACTGGCAGCCGTTGCCCGCCGACGGACTTCTGCTCACTCACCTCGCTCTGGTGGCGCTGCTGATGATGGTGTTTCCGGTGAGCAAGCTGCTGCACGCGCCGGCGGTATTTTTCAGCCCTACGCGAGTGCAGGTGGACGATCCACGCGAGAAGCGCCACCTCGCTCCCTGGGCCGCCGAGCTCGAGCGCGGCGGTCAAAGATGAGCGTGTGTCATTCAGCGCACGGTTGCCCTTAGTCATGGCCAAGCCCGAGTTCCAGACTCCCGAGCTCAAACCCTTCCTGGAGATCCCGGTGGTGGTCGAGGGCGCCATGGCCCACAGCCAGCCCTACGTAGCGGCGACGGAGCACCAGCAGGCGCTTGGTTTTCCCGGTGAGCTCGTCGAGAACTGGCAGCAGGTTGCCATCGACAAGATGGGAGAGCTCGCCGGCAAGTACCGCTCGCTGCAGGTGTTTCTCGACGCCTGTGTCAAGTGCGGCGCCTGCACCGACAAATGTCACTACTTCCTCGGCACCGGTGATGCGAAAAACATGCCGGTGGCTCGCCAGGATCTGTTCCGCAACGTCTACCGCCGCTACCACACGTTCGCGGGTAAATATTTCCCCTGGCTGGTGGGCGCCAGGGACCTCACACGCGACGTCCTCGACGACTGGTACCGCTACTTCCACCAGTGCTCCGAGTGCCGACGCTGCTCGGTCTACTGTCCCTACGGTATCGACACCGCCGAGATCACCATGGCGGCGCGCGAGGTCATGGCGAGCGTCGGGCTCGGCCAGAAATACTCCAATGAGATCATCGGCAAGGTATTGAAGATCGGTAACAACCTGGGGCTGCCGCAACCGGCGCTCGCCGATACCCTCGAAGGGCTCGAAGAGGACGTCGAGGAGGAAACCGGTGTGCAGGTCCGATACCCCCTCGACGAGGCCGGCGCCGAGGTGCTGCTGGTGACGCCATCGGCGGATTTCTTCGCCGAGCCGCAGGTTGACGGGCTCATCGGCTACGGCAAGGTCTTCCACCAGGCGGGCATCAGCTGGACGCTGTCGAGCCACGCCTCGGAAGCCGCCAACTTCGGTCTGTTCGTCGGCAGCTACGAGAACATGCGCAAGGTGGCGCTGCGCATCCGCGAGGCGGCGCTCGATCTCGGCGTCAAACGCATCGTCTTCGGCGAGTGCGGCCACGCCTGGCGGGTCGCCTACAGTTTCCTGAACACTCTCGCCGGGCCGTTCGACTTTCTCGATCCGAGCTATCCGGTACCGCAGCACATCGTCGAGGTCACCCACGATTTGATCAAGCGCGGTGCGCTCACGCTCGATCGGAGCGCCAACGACGAACGGCGCGTGACGTTCCACGATTCGTGCAACATCGCCCGTGCCTCGCGCATGGGCAACGTGCCCGGCGGCCAGTTCATTCTGCCGCGCGAGGTGCTCTCGGCGGTATGCAATCACGTCTACGACATGCGCGCCGACACTATCGGCGAGGCCACCTTCTGCTGCGGCGGCGGGGGCGGACTGCTCTCCGACGATCTCGTCGAGCTGCGGGTGAAGGGCGCTCTGCCGCGCATGCAGGCGCTCAAGGAAGTCGTCGAGCGTCACGAAGTCACACACCTGGTCGCCATCTGCGCCATCTGCAAGAGCCAGTTCGCCAAGGTGTTGCCGTACTACGGCTTCGAAATGGACCAGATACTCAGCCTGCACCAGCTCGTCGGCGATGCCCTCGTGCTGGGTGCCAAGCAATAACGACGAGGAGATAACCGGTGGCCAGTCCCTGGAGCAAAACCTACCACGCGCCAAATCACACGCTGCGAAAGTTCCACGATGGCGACAGCGCGTGGTCGAACTTCGAGGACATGATTTTCGATGCCGATCACTCGCACCGTTGCCCGGTCTACGTGCACCGAACACCCCCTTGCCAGGGCAGCTGCCCCGCCGGTGAGGACATCCGTGGGTGGCTGCAGATCGTGCGCGGTCTGGAGAAGCCCGCGGAAGGTCTCGAGTGGCAGGAATATGCCTTCGAGCGCGTGACCCACGCCAACCCGTTCCCTTCGCAGATGGGCCGCGTGTGCCCCGCTCCCTGCCAGGACGGCTGCAATCGCAACGAGGTGGAAGACTACGTCGGCATCAACGCCGTGGAGCAGTACATCGGCGATTACGCCATGGCAAAAGGCTTCGCGTTCGAGAAACCGCAGACCGAGACCGGCAAGCGCGTCGCCGTCGTCGGTGGCGGTCCGGCCGGCCTCTCTGCGGTTTACCAGCTGCGGCGCATGGGTCATGCGTGCACCGTCTACGACGAGCACGAGGAGCTCGGCGGCATGCTGCGCTATGGCATCCCCGGCTACCGGACGCCGCGCGAGTTTCTCGATCACGAGATCCAGCGCATCCTCGACATGGGCAATGTGGATGTGAAACTCGGCACGCGTATCGGCCGGGACCTGGGTGTCGAGGAGCTGGAGAAGACTCACGACGCGATTCTCTGGACCATCGGCTGCCAGAACGGCCGTCCGCTGCCGGTGCCCGGCGGTGATGCGCCGAATTGCGTGAGCGGCGTGCAGCTGCTTCGCGCATTCAATACGGGCCGGCTGCAGGTCACCGCCGACAAGGTCGTCTGCGTCGGCGGCGGCGACACCTCCATCGACGTCGTCTCCGTCGCAAGGCGCCTCGGTAAGATTCAGCAAATCCATCCCCAGGAGCGCCCCGAGCAGGTGGTGCGCGGCTTCGTCGCCCACGACGCGGCGCTCGCCGCGGCGCGCACCGGCGCCGAGGTCACGCTGACCTCGTTGTTCCCGCGCGACAACATGACGGCCGCCGATCACGAGGTGCAGGATGCGCTCGCCGAAGGTGTCACCATCCGTGACGGCGTCATGCCCATCGAGGTGCTGCTCGACGACAACGGCCGCGCGCGGGCGCTCAGGCTCGTCGAGTGTGACATGGTCGACGACAAGCCGGTCCCGCAAGAAGGCACGGAGTTCGAGGTCGAGGCCGATCTCATCGTCTCCGCCATAGGTCAGAGCGGCGATCTCACCGGCCTCGAAGCCTTCGATAACGGGAGAGGTCTGATCAACGCAGACTCACACTATCGTGTTCCCGAACGTGAAGGGCACTTCGTTGCAGGTGACATCATCCGCCCGCATCTTCTTGTGACGGCCATCGGTCAGGCGTCGATCGCAGCGGACTGTATCGATCGCTATCTCTCTGACAACGACCAGATGCGCCGCCCCAAGGTCGACGTGCATCACTTCAATCTCCTGGAAAAGCTTCGCGAGGTGCACCTGGGCCCCGAGGACTACGATTACAGCCAGGGGCGTGGCACCGATGTCGCCAACTTCGCCGTGCACAACTTCGAGGATCGCTCCAGTCACGAGATCATCGCCGCAGAAGACGTCTTCCTTGCGCACTTTGCCGAGACGCCGCGCGCGCATCGTGGTGAGCGCGTCCCGAAAGGCGACGAGGTCCTCGGGGATTTCAAGGAACGCATCATTGGCCTCACCGAGGAGGAGGCCATCAAGGAGGCCGAGCGCTGCATGAGCTGCGGCATGTGCTTCGAGTGCGACAACTGCGTGATCTTCTGTCCGCAGGATGCGGTGTTCCGAGTGAAGAAGGATCAGCGCACCACCGGCCGTTACGTGGACACCGATTACACGAAGTGCATCGGCTGTCACATCTGTTCCGATGTCTGTCCGAGCGGCTATATCGACATGGGCATGGGTGAGTGATCGAAAGACGTTCAAACGCCGGTGCATTCCTCGCGCTGTTTCTGATTTGCACGGGCGTCCTGGCGGACGAGGGCAGCACGCTGCTCCCGGCGATACCGTCGGCCGCGAAGGGCGAAGCCTGCGTCGAGCCCACTGACATCATACGCCGGCAGCACATGCAGTTCCTGATGCACCAGCGTGACGAGACCGTGCACGGCGGCATCCGCGGCGCCAAGCACAGCCTCGTCGGCTGCATCGACTGCCATGCCCAGACCGACGACCGCGGCGCGGCCATCCCGGTCAACGCCGAGGGCCAGTTCTGCGAGAGCTGCCACCGCTTTGCCGGCGTCCGCATGGACTGTTTCGAGTGTCACGCGGCCGTGCCGGCGCGCGGCGAGGCGCGCAGCAGCGCGCTGCCGGCATGGATGCTGTCTGCCCGGTTGGCGCGGGCCGCCGTGCGATCCCCGGAAATCGAACCATGAGCGCAGCGGATTCGTCACCGGCCGACAGAAGCCGCCGGCGCTTCCTGGCAAGAGCCGGCGCCGCCGTCGCGGCCGGTGTCGCCGCCGGCGTGCAGATCGTCGAGTTTCCGAGAGCGCGGGCGGCGACGGGCGAGCCGGTCAGCGGTGCTCAGCGCTGGGGCATGCTCATCGACGCGAGCAAGTGTGCAGACGGCTGCACCGCGTGCGTGCAGGCATGTAACGACGAGCACGGTCTCACCGGTCACGGGCGGCCCGAGACCGACGCCCAGTGGATTCGCAAGGTTCGCCTTCGCGATCGCGCCAGTGGGCGCGAGACCTCGTTGCCGCTCATGTGCCAGCACTGTGAGAACCCGCCCTGTGTCGACGTGTGCCCGACCGGCGCCTCGTTTCGGCGCGCCGACGGTATCGTGCTGGTGGACAAGCACAGCTGCATCGGCTGCCGTTACTGCATGCTGGCCTGTCCCTTCAAGGCGCGTTCATTCATTCACGAGAATCTGAGCGACCAGAAGCCGTGGTCACCGCGCGGCAAGGGCACCGTCGAGAGCTGCAACCTGTGCGTGCACCGCGTCGACGAAGGCAACGGTCGCACGACCGCCTGTGCCGAAGCCTGTGCGCGCGAAGGCCATGGTGCCATCGTGTTCGGTGACCTCAACAATCCGACCAGCAGCATCGCCAAGGCGATGGCTGAAGGGCAAAGTCAGGAGCTGCGCGCCGATCTCGGCCTCGACGCCGGCGTGCGCTACCAGAACCTCTGAACGGGGACGCGATGGCATTGGCAGGCAACATCACCGGCAGCAGCGACTTCACGGTCATCGAGGGAAGGAGCGCGGGTTTCTACGCGCTGGTCGCCGCCCTCGCTGCGCTCGCCGTGATCGGTCTTTGGGCCGCGCACATCATGGAGAGCGAGGGCCATCACGTCACCGGTATGACCAACCAGATCGTGTGGGGTATGCCGCACGTCTTCGCCGTTTTACTCATCGTCACGGCGTCCGGTGTGCTCAACGCCGCATCGCTGTCATCGGTCATGGGTCAGAAGATCTACGCCCCTTACGCGCGGCTATCCGCTCTGCTGGCCATCGCCCTGCTGGTCGGCGGGCTCGTGGTGATCACGCTCGATCTAGGCCGTCCGGATCGCCTCGTGATCGCGCTCACGCACTTCAACATGAAGTCGGTATTCGCCTGGAACGTGTTTTTTTACACGGGCTTCCTCGCTCTCGCCGCGCTCTATCTGTGGACGCTGATGGAGCGGCGCATGAACCGGTTGACGAAGCCGGTGGGTGTCGTGCTGCTCGTCTGGCGTCTCACGCTGACCACCTTTACCGGCCTCATCTTCGGCGTGCTCGTCGCACGCGAAGCCTACGACGTCGCCATGATGGCACCCATGTTCATCGCCATGTCGCTATCCTTCGGCACCGCCGCGTACATCCTGCTGCTGCTGGCGACCTGTCACTGCAGTGGAAGGACTCTCGACGACGCCGTCGTGCTCGGGCTCAAACGCCTGCTGGCGATTTTCGTGATCGTCGTGCTCTACTTCGTGGCGCTCTTCCATGGCGTCAAGCTCTATGCGGCCGGTTATCAGGGCGTCGAGCGCTTCCTGCTCGTCGACGGCGGCATGTTTCCACGGCTTTTCTGGCTCGGGCAGATCGTCGCCGGCTCGCTGGTGCCGCTCGCGCTCATCGGCTTGCGGGCGACGGGCCGGTCGCGGGCGGCAATCGCACTCGCCGCGGCGCTGGTCCTCGTGGGCGGGTTCATTCAGATGTACGTGATCATCATCGGTGGCCAGGCATACCCGCTACAGATCTTTCCCGGTAAGGAAATCATCGAGAGCAGCTTCTTCGACGGCGTCGTGCACGGCTACCGCGCGAGCCTGCCCGAGATACTGCTGGGGCTCGGTGGCGTCGCGCTGTCGATGCTCATCGTCGTGCTCGCCATGAAGGTGCTGCAGTTTCTGCCACAGGCTCGAGTAACAGACTGAGGCAGTAGACGGCCATGGCTCACCTCTACATCTCCGCTGCGCACAAGTCCTCCGGCAAGACCGTGGTCGCCACGGGTCTGTGCGCGGCGCTGCGCGCGCGCGGGCTCGGCGTGCAGCCCTTCAAGAAGGGGCCCGATTACATCGATCCCATGTGGCTCGGCCGCGCCGCCGGCCGCGCATGCCGGAATCTGGACTTCTTCACCATGGCATGCGAGGAGGTCGTTGCCGCGTGCAACCGCTACGGGGGCGCGGCGGACATCAGCATCATCGAAGGCACCAAGGGGCTGCACGACGGCGTCGCGGTGGACGGCAGCGACAGCAATGCGGCACTCGCCAGGCTGCTCGCGTCACCGGTGATTCTGGTCGTCGATGCGCGCGGACTGACCCGCGGTGTCGCGCCGCTCGTCGACGCTCAGGCGCGCTTCGACCCGCACGTGCATACAGCCGGTGTGATCCTCAACCGCGTGGGTGGCGCGCGACACGAGGGCAAGCTGCGCGCTGCCATCGAGCACTACACGGACATTCCCGTGCTCGGCGCGATCTCGGACAACAAGTCGCTCGACATCCCCGAGGGTCATCTGGGGCTGCTGCCGGCCAACGATCATCCCCGTGCCGCGCGGGTCATCGACGCCATTGCCGGGGCCATTCGCACCCAGGTCGATCTGGAAGCCGTGGTTCGCATCGCCGGTGAGGCGCGCTGGCCGGCCCCGCAGGTTCCCCGGGAAGATCCGAACCGGATCGAGAGCACGGTGCGCATCGGCGTCGCGCGTGATGCCGCCTTCGGCTTCTACTACCCGGAGGATCTGGAGGGTCTCCGGGCCGCCGGCGCCGAGCTCGCGTTCTTCGACACCATGAACGACGCATCGCCCCCCGAGGTGGATGCGCTTTTCATCGGCGGTGGCTTCCCGGAGCGGCATATGGAAAGGCTCGCCGCCAATGGGCCCATGCGGCGCGCCGTCAGGGAGCGCATCGAGGCGGGCATGCCCGTGTACGCTGAATGCGGCGGTCTCATGTATCTCAGCCGCTCGCTCAGCTGGCAGGGCCGGCGCGCTGACATGGTCGGCGTCGTCGAAGGCGACGCCGTCATGCACGAGAAGCCCCGCGGCCGCGGCTACGTGAAGCTGCGCGAGACCGGTGCGAGCCCCTGGCCCGTGATGGACGGCGACAACAAGGCACGCATCCTGAACGCCCACGAGTTCCATTACTCGGACCTGGAGAACTGCGCCCCGAACTTCGATTTTGCCTACGAGGTGGTGCGTGGCCGCGGCATCGACGGCAGGCACGACGGCGTGGTGGTGCGCAACACCCTCGCCAGCTTCAGCCATCTGCGCGATGTCGCCAGCCACTCCTGGACCCGCCGCTTCGTCGCCTTCGTCAGGGCGCGACGCCATTAGATCGAAGAATCACTCTTGATTTCAGTTAGTTACGCCATCTGACGGGAGGCCCGCCAAGCACCGGCCGGGGATGCCGGCACACCGTCTCTGGTATGCTGTTGTCGTAGGAGCGGTCATGTTCACAGTCACCAAAGCCGCGGCCAGCCAGATTCGGCACTCGGCCCACAGCAGCGACAGCGAGGAGCTCGCGCTTCGCGTGGCCGCCACGCGAAAATCCGACGGTGCCATCGAGTATCAGATGGGCTTCGACGAGGTCGGGGTCGAGGACGTGCTGCTCAACAGCCGCGGCGTGGACGTGGTCTTCGCGAACGCCCAGAAGGAGCTGCTGACCGGCACGGTGCTCGATTACGTGGAGATCGAGCCCGGCGAGTTTCGGTTCATATTCCTGAACCCCAACGACCCCCACTACCGCCCCCCGGACGAGGATTGAGTGATGGCGAAAGATCGCGACGACGCATCCATCGGGCCACTGCGATCGTTGCTCAAGCGTCTGGTCGATCCGTCACAGGACTGGGCCCGGCGCGGCGAGGAACGCAGGCCGAGTGCGCTGATGGTCTATACGGGGGCGCTGCTGGGAGTCCTGGTTCTGGTGGCCGTGCTGAGCACGCGCCTGGCGCACCATGCCGACGGCGCGAACGAGCTGTTGGTGGCCATCTGGATTTGCCTCGCCGTCGCCGGCGCTGTCATCGTGCTTCTCGCCTATCAGGTTCGGCGCCACTTCTTCGAGCCGCTGGCGCATCTCTACAACTGGGCGCTCGGCATGTGCGATGGCAATCTGTCATCGCGTATTCCGCCCGAGCAACCCGGGCGCTTTGCCAAGCTCACCTTTCATATCAACCGTCTGAGCGAGGCGCTCGAGAAGCTCGCAAACGAGATGGATGAAACGGTATGGCAACAGACCAGGCGCCTGCACCAGAGAAACAAGTCGCTGGAAATTCTCTTCGAGGTCGCGTCGGCGATCAACGCTACCAGCAATCTGACCGAGCTTCTCAACCGGTCCGCAGAGACGATCATGCCCATCGTAAATGCCACGGGTTGCGTCCTGCGCCTGCGCGAAGACGGCGGAGACATCTACGTGCTCGGCACCGAGAGCATGCAGCAGAGCTCGGCAGAGATGCCGATCAACGACCCCGCCTTCGGCGAGATTGAAGCGCTTCTCGACGGTGACCGCCGCGACCAGCGGGTCGACATCCATCGGTCGCCAAGCAACGGCGGTGGACTCTCCATCGTCACCGTGCCTCTGCACTACCAGGGAAAGAACTTCGGGCTTCTGAGTTTTTTCACGGAGAGCCCCGAGTCTGCGGAAGACGAGGAAGTGCAGAAGCTTCTCGTCAGCGTCGGCAAGCATCTCGGCATGGCCATCGCCAAATCGCGCCTCGACGAGGAATCGCACAACCTCACGCTCATGCGCGAGCGCACCTCGCTCGCCCACGAGCTGCACGATTCTCTCGCTCAGAGCCTCGCGAGCCTGCGCTTTCAGGTAAAGCTCCTCGGCGATACTCTCGATGGGGAGGACGCGCTGCAGGCGAGGCGTGAGCTGCGGCGCATCACCAACAGTCTCGACGGACTCAATACAGAGCTGCGCGAGCTAATCGCCAACTTCCGCGCGCCCATGGACGAACGCGGTCTGATACCCGCGCTGGAGGACCTCGTCGAACGCTTCGGGCGATCGAGCGGTATCTCCGCGCATCTGCACACCGAGTGCAGGCAGTTGAAGCTTCCCGCCACCGCCGAGATGCAGGTGCTCGGCATCGTACGCGAGGCGCTGACCAACGCCCGCAAGCACAGTCAGGCAAAGACCGTGCGCCTGCTGGTGCGCTGCGAGGGAGACGGCGACTACACGCTGCTCGTGGAGGACGATGGTATCGGTGCTGCGACGCCGCCAACCGAGAGCGACCATCCGGGTGAGCACGTCGGGCTTCTCATAATGGAAGAGCGCGCCAAGCGCCTCGGCGGTGCGCTGCGCATCGAGAGCGAGCCGGGCGAGGGGACGCGCGTCGAGCTGCGCTTCAGCGTGGTTCCCGAAGAGCACGAAAGCGAGGTGCGTGCCGGTGTCAGCTGAAGTCGAGAGAGTGACCGACTCAAACGCATTGCGCGTGCTCATCATCGACGATCACACGCTCTTTCGCAGCGGTTTGAAGGAACTTCTTGAACGCCGCGGTATCGATGTGATCGGCACCGTCGGCGATGGCGAGGAGGGCTGCGCGCTTGCGCAGACGCTTCGCCCCGATGTGATTCTCCTCGATGTGCGCATGCCGGGCATGGGCGGGCTGACGGTGCTCGAGCGTATCAAGGAAGCCGGCGTGGAAACTCCGGTGCTGATGCTGACCACCAGCACCGAGGACCGTGACCTGGTCGCGGCGGTACGCGCCGGCGCCCAGGGTTATCTTCTCAAAGACCTCGAGCCCGACGAGCTCATCGACTCCCTCGCCAAGATCATGCAGGGCGAATGCGTCATCGCCCCGGAGATGACCGGCGTTCTGGCGCGGGTCGTGCAGGGCGACGAGCCCGTCGCGCGGCCCGACGATCGCTTCTCCGAGCTCACGCCGAGGGAGATGGAAATACTCTGCCACCTGGCCGAAGGCCAGAGTAACAAGGTCATCGCGCGTGAGCTCGGCATCTCCAACGGAACCGTCAAGCTCCACGTGCGTGCAATCTTGAGGAAGCTTCAGGTCCGCTCCCGGGTCGAAGCGGCCGTGCTGGCGGTGGAAGAGGGCATCGGCCCGAGAAAACGCGAATAGCGCCTGCAAGGAAAGCGCATGGCCTACTACGTCTACAAGATCCATTTACCCAAACGGCTCGAATACCTCGACGAGTTTGAAGCTTATCGGGACGCCAAAACATTTGCGCGCACGAAGCGCAAGGAACTTCCCCAGGGCGACGACTGCACGGTGCGAATGGTTTTTGCACCCAGTCGAGAGCATGCGGAGCGCCTGCTGAAGGAGGTCAGAGAAGCGCGGCCCCTGGGGGAGGACGCCTGAGCAACCATCCGGGGCCACGCTGCCCCGGGCGGGAAAATCGCGTTGTGGGTGTCATCTGCGCGGCCCGATCCAAAGCGATAACCCGGGTCGGCTGGCGTTCTCGCTCGCCGGGAGACGAAAAACAGAGGAGGGTGTAATGAATGGCGGCGAGAAAGGCTTTCTGGACCGCGCCTACGGGCTGGAGGATGCCGAGAGCACCAAGGGCTTCTACAAGGAATGGGCCGCCACCTACGAGGCCGAGACGCGTGCCAACGGCTACATCACACCGACCCGGTGCGCCGTTGCGTTGTCGCATCTGGTGACCGACAAGAGCACGCCTCTGCTCGATCTCGGTTGCGGCACGGGTCTTTCCGGCGAAGCGTTCAGGGATGTCGGTTTCACGACCATCGACGGCTCAGACTTTTCCAGGGAAATGCTGGCGTACGCCAAAACCAAGCAGGGTGTTTATCGTGAGCTCATCCTGGGCGATCTCAACGATCCGCTGCCCGGCGCGCCCGGCGAGTATGCCAACATCGCGGCGGTCGGCGTTTTCAGCCCCGGTCACGCACCGCCCGAGATGATTGACGAAGTCATGTCGAAGCTGCCGGCCGGCGGCTGTTTCGTCTTCTCGCTGAACGACCACGCGTTGGAAATCCCGGGCTACGAGCAGCATATCGACGGGCTCGTAGGTGCCCGCGAAGCGGAGCTGGCGTTTCGAGAGTACGGCGATCACCTGCCAAAGCGCGAGATCAAGGCGATGGTCGTGGTCCTGCGAAAGCTTTGACCAGGCGGGCTGCGGCGCTCTGTAACGGCGCCTTCAGCGTAGCAGTTTCTCCGCCAGGGCCTGCGCCTTCGCTTTTACCTGTTGCGGTATCTTCGCGTCGGGCTCGCTGGCGGCCAGGCCTGTAAAAAGCGTGCCGACCGGGTCGGCGCCGATGGTTCGCGCCGTCGTCCTGAGCTGCGCGTGAGTGCCGAATATCCAGCGTCCCAGGATGCCCGGGGCTGCGCAGGACGAGACCAGCACCGCTTTCTTGCGCGGCGCATGTGTCTTGCGAAGCGTCGGATAGTCGTTGCCCCATGGCCAGTAGGCATAGGCGACGAGCCGCTCCATGAAGCGTTTGAACACGGCAGTCACCGATCCGAAGTTGGTGGGTGAGGCGAGGACGTAGCCATCGGCTCGCTCGATCTTGTCGATCAGCGCCTGCATGCCGTCGTTCAGCACACACTCACCGGGTGTCTCGCCGGGTTTCTGAGTGCACTCCCGGCAGTTCAAGCAGAACTCGATGGGCTGGTCACGCAGGCAGACGGTTTCGAGCTCTGCTCCCGCCAAAACGACGGCCTCGGCGAGCGCGTCGACCACCTGGTCGGTCGTGCCGTCATCCCTGTACGAGCCGTTGATGACGAGTATTCTCGCTCTGTCGTTCATCGGGTTTGTCCTTCGGGCAGCCCTCGCAATCTTTCTACCCGCGCCGCTCGCGCATCGCGGCAGTTTGTTGCGCCGCATCAGAATCCGTCAGCGGGCGTATTATCGCATCATTTGCCCCGAGGCCCCCGCATCGAGGCGCACGGCTCGAGCTCGCCGGCGTCTGTCTGGTTACTCGGGCGTGGCGGCGATAGTATTTGCTGCATGCCCCCGGTCGTAGAGCGCATCGACGCATGAAAGAGCCGCTGCCGCGCAAGCTGGCCGCCATTCTCTACGCGGATGTGGCCGGCTATTCGCGCCTCACGGGAGATGATGAGGAGGGAACCCACCGTATTCTCAGCGACTATCTCGATCGCCTGGGCAATGTCATTCGTGAGCATCAGGGCCGCGTCGTCCACTATGCCGGAGATGCCGTGCTCGCAGACTTCGGCACCGCGACCCAGTCGCTCGCCTGCGCCGCCTGCATTCAGCGGGAGCTCGCTGGTCGCAATCGGGAGCTTGCGGACGAACGCAAGGTTCAGTTTCGAATCGGGGTAAATCTCGGTGAGGTCATCATCGACCGCGATGACATCTACGGTGACGGTGTGAACGTTGCCGCCCGGCTAGAGAGCCTCGCCGAGCCGGGCGGCATCTGCATATCGGAGTCCGTTCGAAGCGCCGTGGGGAAAAAGCTCGACTTCGAGTACGCGTTCATGGGTGAGCAGCGGGTCAAGAACATCGAAGAGCCTGTGCGAGTGTACCGCGTCCTCCCGGCTCATGCCGAAGCCGTGGAAAAAACGCCCGGGAAGAAACCCGAAAACGACGTTACCGAGAAGCCCTCCATCGCCGTGCTGCCCTTCGACAACATGTCGGGCGACCCGGAGCAGGAGTATTTCGCCGACGGCATCACCGAGGATCTGATCACGGCCCTGTCGAAGATCCGCTGGTTCTTCGTCATCGCGCGCAACTCCACCTTCACCTACAAGGGGCAGGCCGTCGAGGTGAAGCAGGTGGCCGAGGAGCTCGGCGTGCGCTACGTGCTCGAAGGCAGCGTGCGCAAGGCCGGGGACCGCGTGCGCATCACCGCCCAGCTCATCGACGCGACCACGGGCCGTCACGTGTGGGCCGAGCGCTACGACCGCAGTCTCGATGACATCTTCGCGCTCCAGGACGAGATGACTCAGACCATCGTCGGCGCAGTGGAGCCGGAGCTGAGCGCTGCGGAGCGCGAGCGTGCGGCAAACAAGCCTCCCGAGAGCCTCGATGCCTGGGAGACCTATCAGCGCGGGCTGTGGCACCTGCTGCGCTTCACCAGAGACGACGTGATCGAGGCAGAGCACCTGTTCCAGAAGGTGCACGAGCTGGATCCCACTTTCGCCACCGCGTATGCGTTCGAGTCTTATGCCCATTATCTGGACACGATGCTCGGTTTTTCAGAGGAGCCGGAAAAGAGTCTCGAGGCAGGGTACGCGGCGGCGAAGAAAGCGCTGGCTCTCGACGACAAGGATGCGGTGGCCTATTTCGCCCTCGGCCGTGTCTCTATGATGCGCGGTCAGCACGATGCCTCCGTCGCCGAGCTCGAGAAGGCGATCGAACTCAACCCGAGCTTCGCTATGGCGCATCACGGTCTCGGCTTTGCTCTGGTGCTGTCGGGGCGGCTCGAGGAGGCCGGCGAGGCGCTCGACAATGCCGTGCGCCTCAGCCCGCGCGACCCGATCTTGTGGGGGACCATGTCTTTCCGCTCCGTCGCCTGCAATTTGCTGGGACAGTACGAAATGGCAGCCGAGTGGGCGCGCAAGGCCATCCAGGAGCCGCGCTCCGCCGGTGGCGGGTACTGGTCCCATGCGGTGCTGGCCTCGGCGCTCGGAAATCTTGGCCGGATCGACGAGGCGAATGCGGCCATCGAGGAGGCTCTGAAGAGCAAGCCGGATCTCTGCATTGCCTACATTAAAAAAACCTTGCCGACAAAATATCCGAACGGCCTCGACGCCTACCTGGATGGCCTGCGCAAGGCAGGACTGCCGGACTAGCCAACGCACGCGCTGAGCAGGTTCACGCGCCGACATCGAACAAAGTCGGCAACCGGGGGAGATCACCATGAGCGACGAACGTGACCGGATGAACGTCACCTCGACGGGGCTCGTGGGCACCGAGGGAGGCTTTCTCGACGCCCACTTCGAGGCCTGCCGGCCCGAGTACGAAGCGATGCTCGAGTCGGTGGGTCTCGAGCCCGGATGGCGGGTGCTGGACGCGGCGAGTGGAAGCGGCAGCTTTCTGCCGCTGATCGCCGAGGGTGTGGGCGCGTCGGGATCCGTTTCGGCATTCGACCTTGCCCCCGACAACGTCGCCATCGTCGGGGAGCGCATTGCACGGGGTGAGTTCTCCTGCCCTGTCGACGTTCGCGTTGCTTCCTTTCTCGAGCTTCCCTACGCGGATGGGACCTTCGATGCCGTATGGTGTGCGAACAGCCTCGAGTACCTCGACGACGAGGCGTTACCGCGCGCGCTCGGGGAGTTCGTGCGCGTGCTGCGCCCCGGCGGCATGCTGGCTGTCAAGGACGCGGACGCCGGCCTGTGGCTGTTCTCACCGGGCGATCCGACGCTGCTCTGGCGGGCTTGGGAGGCGGCCAGTCGGATCGCCGGAAATTTTCGCGGCTGCCTGCGCACGCGCAGCATGCGGCGCTGGTTCGAGCGCGCGGGGCTCACTGAGACCTGGCAGCGCGCAACCCTGAGCGAGATCTGGGCACCGCTCGAGCCGGCGCAAAGACAATACATCGGCGGTCAGCTCATGCAGATCGGCGCGCTCGCGGAAAAGGCCGGCGTTTCCCAGTCGGATCTCGAATTCTGGCGCGCGCAACGCGACCCCGAAGATCCTGAGGCGCTCGTCAATCACCCGGAGCTCTTCTGGTGCGAAGGACACTTCGTCACCACCGGTCGGCGCCCGGCATAGGCCGACGACATAGAGGAAAGAAGCGATGAACAGCGCACCGAGCCGAGCGACCATCGATCGGCACCTGGATGCGGTCTATCCGTCCTTTGCGTTGCTGGCGGGCGTTAGCCTGGGGTTGTTCACGGTCCTTGCCAAGGGACCCATGACGCTCGAAGCGCTGGCCGAGGCGCTCGAGGCCGACGCCTTGTGCGAGCGCACGCGACTGACTGGCGGCAAGAGCATCTTAGAGGCGAAGCCGACGGGCGTCAGTTCTTGCTCCTGAACGGAACCATCCCGACGCTCAGGAATTCCTCCTCCGCATCGGAACACTTTCGACCCAGCACCTGATTCCGGTGCGGGAAGCGCCCGTACTTGGCGACGATGTTCCGATGCGATCGAGCGGAGACGAGAAAGCGGTGCATGTGTGGACGGATTGCTTCCGGGCAGATCGCTTCGAGCGCCTGGAATAGCTGCACGGATTTTTCCTGGGCAGATGCGATCTCCGCGTGCTGAAGGGGCATGTAGAAGAAGGCGCGCTGCACGATGGTGAGCTCGTTGTCGAGCCCGAGCTCGATGCCTTCCAGGCAGAGCCGTAGGGCCTCGGCGTCCGACGCGAAAGCCGCCGCGGTGCCGCGGTGCAGATTCCTGCTGAACTGATCGAGGAGGACGATCAGCGCCAGCCTGCCTCGAGGAGCCGCCTTCCAGACATCGAGTCCTCCTCGCCTGGCTTTCTCGAAGATGTCACCGAAGCGGGAAGCGATCTCGGCGTCCACCTGGGGTCCGGCTTCGAACCAGAGGCTGATGCGTCGCTCGAGCTCGTCGAAGTCCGGTTCTGAGGCTCCGAACCAGAAATCCAGAATCGCTTCCCGTGGGTCGGGATCCATCGAACGTATGCTCACTTTGTGTAAGCGCGGTGTTTGGCCGCCACTTCGAGTCCGGGATAGTATGTCAAAAGAACAGTCCCGATTTCGAGACAAGAGATTTCCCCGTGACCGAAAGGCCTCCGCGCAAGCTCGCCGTGCTGCTCCACGCCGATGTCGCCGGCTCGACCTCGCTCGTTCAGCTGAACGAGGGCCTCGCTCATGACCGCATCCAGGATGCGTTCAGACGGTTCTCCGAGACCATCGCGAGCCATGGAGGCACCGCCCACGAGATTCGCGGCGACGCGCTGGTGGCCGAGTTCGCCAGAGCGTCGGATGCCGTCGCCGCATCGCTCTCCTTCCAGGCAGCCAATGCGGTGTGCAACGACGCGCTGCGCGACGACATTCGCCCCGTGGTTCGAGTAGGTATCGCCATCGGTGAGGTGGTGGTCGCGGACCGCACGATCACCGGAGAGGGTGTCGTGCTGGCGCAGCGCCTCGAGCAGCTTGCCGAGCATGGCGGGATCTGTATCCAGGGCTCGGCCTACGAGACGATTCCGAGGCGCTTTCCGTTCGACTACGAGAGCCTCGGTGAGCGGGAGCTGAAGGGCTTCGAGGAGCCGGTGAGGGCCTACGCGGTGCGGCTCGAGCGCGGTGCCGCAGTGCCCGGACCCGAGAGCGCCGCCGCGGTGAAGGCGCCGGCACCTGCCCTGCCCGATAAGCCGTCGGTCGCGGTGCTGCCGTTTACCAACATGAGCGGTGACCCGGAGCAGGAGTATTTCTCCGACGGCATCACCGAAGACATCATCACCGAGCTCAGCCGCTTCCGCTCGCTGTTCGTCATCGCGCGTCATTCCTCGTTTGTGTACAAGGGCAAACCGAAAGACATCCGCCAGATCGGCCGCGAGCTCGGCGTCCGCTACGTGCTCGAAGGCAGCGTGCGCAGGGCCGGCGAGCGGGTGCGGATCACGGCGCAGCTGATCGAAGCCGATTCCGGAAAGCACATGTGGGCCGATCGTTACGATCGAGACATGCAGGACGTTTTCGCCGTCCAGGAGGAGGTGTCCCGGACGATCGCCGCCACCCTCGTGGGGCGCGTCGAGCAGGATCGTCTGGAGCTCACCAAGACGAGTCACGCGGATAGTCTGGCCGCCCACGATTATCTCCTGCGCGGTAAGACCCACCTTTATCGTTATACCGACGAAAATATCAAGAGCGCCCTCGCGTGCTTCCAGAATGCGATCGAAATCAGTCCGGATTACGCCGAGGCTCATGCCTGGCTGGCGCAGTGTCACTGCTGGCAGTTCGTCGGCTGGTGGTCGGACGATCCGCGCCAGTCACTGGAGACGGCGGTGCAGCTGGCGCGCCGGGCCGTCGACATGGATGCGAGCATCGGGCAGGCACACGGCTCTCTCGCCTACGCGCTCGTCTACAAGCGCGAGCACGACAAAGCTCTGCACCATTTCGAGCGCGCCATCGCTCTGGTGCCCTGCGATGCGGAGAACACCGCAAACTACGGCTGGTGCATGATGTATGCGGGCGATCCCGACGGCGGGCTGGAGTGGATCGAGAGAGGCGAGCGGTTGAATCCGCTCGAGGATTGGTGGTTTGCCTGGCTGCGCGGCATGGCGCACTACACCGCGATGCGCTACGAGGCGGCGCTCGAAGCGTTCGGCGAGGTGCTGAATCCGCCGGTGGAGGTGGAGGGATGGCGGGCCGCCTCGCATGCGCAGGCTGGAGATTCGGGGCGAGCCAGAGAGGCCGCAGAGCTGCTCGAGAGCCGCGCCCGTGCCGAGTTTGCCCACTACCCCGGCGAGCACAGGAGCGGCTGGCGGGATTACTGGTGGCGGACGCAGCCTTATCGCAATGACAGCGATCTGGCGCGCCTGATGCAAGGACTGCGCAGCGCCGGCCTGGCAACATGAGCGCGCGGCCCCGTGGGACGTGCCCCTTCTGTGCGCTGCTTACGCCCCATCAAAGGCTTTTCACGGTGAACGCCATCAGGCCGGTTTGATATTGCGGTTCACCCGAAACACGTTCTCCGGATCCCACGCACTCTTGACCTTCGCGAGTCGTCCGATCGCCTCGCCGAGCGCCGCGCCCATGCGCTCTTGGCCTTCGTCCTCGGTCAGGAAATTGATGTAGGTGCCGCCGGTCGAGAACTCTTTCATGTCGGTCCACGCCGCGCGCGCCCATTCGATGTTGGCATCGTCGTCCTGCGGGCGCTCCCACGAGCCCGCGACGTTGAACACGTAGCGGGCCGCGCGGTTGCCGACCGGGGAGTGATCCTCGTCGAGCCGATTGAGGGCGCCCCCGAGCTGAAACAGGATCACGGCGGAGTGGGGAGATCGGATTTTCCCGGCGTGGTCCATGACCTTTTCGCACAGAGCCGGCTCGATGGCGGGCAGATACTCGCTCTTCCAGTAGTAGCGCCGGCCCTTGGGCTGCGTCGGGTCGAGCATCGCCTGCAGCTGGGTATAGGGCCGGCGGACGAGCACGTCACCGATAGGGTTGCCGAACGTCTTGATCGGCGCGACGGCCTTCTCGCCCTTCTCCGGGTCGCCCGAATAGCAGGCCAGCATCGCCACAATCGGCTTGCCGTGCATGTCCTGCGGCAGCCACGGCGCGGGCGGTGCCGGGCGCATGAGGGTGACCAGCGTGAGCTCGGGCGGCGCCTCCTCGGCGAGTGTCCGGTAGAGCTCGAGGACCTTCGGCGCCTCGCTCGCGGGCCACGCGACCAGGCCGCCGACGATCTCCGGTCCGACCGGGTGGAGGGCGTAGTCGATGCCGGTGACGACGCCGAAGTTTCCGCCGCCGCCGCGCAGGCCCCAGAACAGATCCGCGTTCTCCTCGCTGCTGGCGCGCACCAGCTTGCCGTCGGCGCTCACCACGTCCATGCCGAGCACGGTATCGCTGGTCCATCCGTAGCGCCTGGTCAGGTATCCGAATCCACCGCCGAGGGTGAGCCCGGCGCAGCCCGTGAGCGAGACGAAGCCGAGGACGGCGGCGAGCCCGTGCACCTGGGTCTCGCGATCCACGTCGCCGAGCAGGCAGCCGCCCTGGGCGTGGACGATGCTGCTCTCTCTGTCCACCCATGCACTGCGCATGTTCGACAGGTCGAGCATCAAAGCGCCGTCTGCCGCCGCAAGGCCCGCTATGTTGTGTCCTCCCGCCTTGATGCAGAGCAGCAGGTCGTGCTCGCGCGCGAAGCGCACGCTCTCGATGACGTCGGCGTTGCCGATGCATCGCACCACCATGGCAGGTTTTCTGTCGATCATGGCGTTCCAGAGCGTGCGGGCCTCTTCGTAGGCCGGGTCACCCGGCACCATCACGGGGCCTCGGAGCCGCAATCTCAGAGCATCGATCGCGTCGGGTTGCAAACCGATATCACCGCCGCTCAATGTCCTGGCTTTCATGGATACGCCCCCTGATTCGAAGCTCGAAGTGGATTTGTCGTTCGCACGTGCGCCTCGCCCGCGGCGGTGCGACGCCGAGACCGTATGCCCACGTGTACCCGGCATGTTACCGAAAACCCCGTTTCGGTGCCGTGGCGTTTGCCGGTTCGCCGGTTTTCGGCAAGGCGCAGGCGAATCCGCACCCGCGAGCCGAACCGGAGCATCGAGTCCCGCAAATTCGCCTTCAGTCGGACTCTCGCGGGAATCCGGCGCGAGCGCCTCCAATGGCGGCCGACTGTCCTAAAATTGGACTCATATGGTGTCTTTCGAGCGTCCCGCGAAGTCGTGAGATGAGCGTTCCCGTCACCCCCAAGCGCACCGCGAGTCCGAGCCGGGAGCTGCCGGACGGGCACAGCGAGGGCACGTACCGACGTCTGTTCGAAGAGGCCCTCGGACCGATCCTTCTGGTCGACGGGGATGGAATGATACGTGCTGCGAATCCTGCGGCCGTGGCCGTGCTCGGGCACAGCCGTGATGCGCTGCTCGGTGTCGGCTTCGACCATTTCCTCGTGCCGGCCCGGCGTGAATCGCATCGGGCCGCTCTCGGGCGGGCGCTGACGGGTGAGACGGTTCGAAATCACGAGACGGAGCTGGCGGGGCCGGGCGGGGTACCGGTGCCTGCTCTGTTGGACATTGTCGGCGACACCGGCGCGGGAGAGGCTCAGGCGTGGATAGTCGCTCACCCGATAACGTTTCGCCGGCTCCTCGAGAACCGGCAGCAGCTCGCGCACGTGGTGTTCGACAACGCCACCGAAGGCATCATGGTCACTGACGCGGAGGCGAGAATTCTCGCGGTCAACCGCGCCTTTACCGCCATCACCGGCTACGAGGAGGCAGAGGTAATCGGGCAGAATCCGCGCATGCTGCAGTCGGGTCGTCAGGATGAATCCTTTTATGCCGACATGTGGTCCTCACTCGCGGACCTTTCCCAGTGGCAGGGCGAGATTTGGAATCGGCGCAAGAGCGGTGAGATCTATCCGGAGTGGCTCAACATCAGTGCGGTCAGGGACTCCGACGGCCGAATCGTCAACTTCATCGGCTTGTTCTCGGACATCACCCCGATCAAGGCTTCCCAGGAACGGCTCGATCACCTGGCGCACCACGATCCTCTCACCGACCTGCCGAATCGCCTGCTTTTTGGAGCCGAGCTGAGGCAGGCCCTGACGCGCATGAAGCGCGCTGGCACCCGGGTTGCTCTCATTTACCTGGACCTGGACGGGTTCAAGCCGGTCAACGACCGCTTCGGCCACGAGGCGGGGGACGCGGTGTTGATCGAGGTCGCAAAAAGACTCTCAAACAGCGTGCGTGACCAGGATACGGTGGCACGCCTCGGCGGCGACGAGTTTGCGATCCTTCTGGAAGGCATCCACAGCCGGCGCGATACCGAGCGTACTTTGCAGGAGATTTACAAGGCGCTCGAGAACGAGTTCCGATGGGGCTCTACGGAGATTGCCATATCGGCCAGCGTCGGCATCAGCATCGCGCCGGACGACGGCAGCGATCCGGCGACCCTGCTCAAGAGCGCCGACGCCGACATGTACCGGGTCAAGAAGCGCAGAGGCCGGTTGCGTCAATAGCGGTCAAGGGGCGCTCATCGAGCGTTCCCCCTTGACCGCGTGACCACTTCAATTCGGCCTCACTTTGGTCTCCGGATGGAGAGGTTATCAATTCTCTGTTTGGCACATCCGAAGTTTTTGTTATTCGACTTTGATCATCATCGGCTTACCGATATCTCCCACTTGAAAAACCAGAATCTCGAGATCATCGGTGCCGCTGAGATTTCTTCCGAGCATCGCGGCGTTGATTTCCTCGGGATACAATTGTCCCGCTCTGAAGGTCTCGGTCCCTTTCGCGGTCTCTACCGTAAACTCACCCTCCAGTACGTATACGAACACGGGACCGGGATGCATATGCTTTCCCCCAACGAACTTGGGTGGAATTGCAAAGTGTTTGATGATTACTTCCTTGCCATCCACTCCATGGAGCGGAGCTTTGTGCAGAGTCTTGGCTCTGGCCTTCGGGATATACTCTTCGCCTGCGAACGCTTGAAAAGTCGCCGTTCCGGCCAGAATGGCGGATGTGAGTGCAGCGCTGAGAAAGTATCTTGCTTTGTTCATTTTCTCCTCCTCGACTCGACGTGGGACCGGCAGCAGAAATCATGCGCCCACCGGTCGTCATGGTCCATAGCACCTTCGACGAAGACCAACAAAAAAAGTCGTTCGTCGAGTGACCGTCGGGATCTACTGAACGTACGGGTTGGCGCTCATGCAAGTAGCGCGGATTTCATGCTATCGAAAACAGCGCTGGGGATAAAGGGACAATGACCGGCGGAAAGCGCTATTGCTGCTGTGCAGCAAGCTTGCGGTCGCTGAGGTAGGCGTCGACGGCGCGAAGGTAGGGGATATAGCGCTCGGTGAATTCCCAGTCCTGGGCGTCCCAGAGCCGCTCCTCGAGCACCTCGCCGATTGCGGAGAAATAAGTGATGATGGCGGCGATACGGTCGCTGTAACGACCGTCGCCGTTAATGCCGATGAGGGTCTCGGCGAGCAGTCCGTTCATTTCCATCAAGAACTCGGCATCCTCGGTCTCACCCAGTGAAGGGTCGACCAGGACGCCCGTCTCCTGGTCATGAAACTCGGCGATGGCCTTGTCGGCGGTCTGGCGGGCAAGCTCCCGATAACGCGGCGATTGCAGGCGAATCGACGCATTGAGGAACATGCGCGCAACGAGAACGTAGTCCTGTAGATTGCCCTTGCCTGACCAGAGGCCGGTCTCAATGGTGTAGTAACGTTTCAGAGATCCCCCCGACTCCAGCTCTCTGGCGACGAACTCGAGCGAGCTATCGATCTGCGCTTTCAACTCCGGATCCGGACGGTAATCGAGCACATCGAGAAGGTAATCGACTGTCGGTGCCAGCCGATCGATGAACACGCGCTCGATGATAGTGGGTTTTTCAGTCCTGCTGCGGTGCTCGGAGGATTTGAGCCTGTAGTAATGCTCGTCTGCCTCCTGAAAGCTCAGGAACACGCCGCTTTTTTCACTGTACAGCGAGGTGCGCAGGTAGCCGAGCGTCTTGTCGGCGGCCGCGATGAGCTTCGGGGAGGGCGATAGATCGTTGAGGCGAAACAGCAGCAGCACGGTGCCCGCATTGAGGTCCGCCATCTTTTCATAGTGCGGGACCTTCCACTCCCGGGTTTCGGCGTAGCGAAAGAAACCGCCCTCAACGGGATCATAGATTCGATCGATGGCGCGCTCGGCCGCCCGGCGAACCGAATCGATCGAGTCCTTGCCTGTCTCACCTTCACCGCCAGCGAGCAGGTACATGAAGGTACGCGGATGGATGGCCTTCTCGCCGTTGCCAAGGCCGTGCGAAACCGAGTCGAAATTCTCGAGAACTCCGCGACGAAACATGCCCGCCGTTTCCTCGAGCTGCGCCAGGGCCACCTTCTCGGGGGGCTCGTAGGGGTACTCCTTGGCCTCGTTGCCTTCCACCGACAGCCCTTGCTCGACGTTCATCTTGATTTGCTCGATGACGGTCAAAAAGTCGTCGGCATAGAGCGTTCCCGCATAACGAAAATGCGGTGACGTATCGGGATTCAGGAACACGGTGAAGGGCAGACCGGTCGCGCGGTATTTCACGTAGGCCGCGCTGTTTATATCTGCATCGATGAATATGCTGTTGTAGTTCGCATTCAGATACTCCGCCACCTTTTCGTCGGTCAGTGTGTTCTCACCGAACTCATGGCACCAGAAGCACCACTCGGCAGAGAAGAGCAGAAAGTATGGGCGACCTTTTTCCCGGAGCTCCTCGACGAGCCCTTCACGGTACTCGGTGAACCGGACCTTCGAGCCCTCGTGCTCCCAGGCCTGTGCGCTCATGGCGATGGCGAGCAGACTCGCAACCGCGACGAGTCGATAGGCGAGATTCCTCACGGTGTGTCCGTCGGGAGAGATGCTGCCGGCATCAGTCGGAGACATTCAGCAGATCGCGAATGCGTGCGAGCAGGTACTTTGCCTTGGAATCGTGCGGCACGGCTTCGACGAGACGACCCTCGGTATCGAGGATGAGAATATCCGTGGGGTGGGAAATCGAGTATCCGAGCGCGGAGTCCGGCATTGGTTTCCTGGAGTACTGAATTCCGTAAAGTGCCGTAACCTCATCGATGGCTTCAATGTCGTCACGCAGCCCGATAATGTTCGGATGGAAATAACCGGTGTATTTCTCCAGCCGATCCGCGGTGTCGTGCTCGGGATCCAGAGTTATGAAGAACGCCCGCACGCGCTCCAGCTCTTGCTCGTCCATTGAGGAGAAACAGGCATTGATGCGCGCCAGGGAAATAGGACAGACATCGGCGCACGCGGTGTAGCCGAAGAAGATCAGCACCACCTTGCCGCGCATGTCGCTCAAGCTCACCTGTCCGTCCGGACTGTCCAGGGTGAAATCGCCGCCTTTTCGATTGGCGGCGGCTCCCGTGACGCCGCCTGCGAGCAGCGTCAGTATGCCCACTGCCAGAGCGAACCTAGTAATCGATCTCATCCAGAACACTGATCATATCCTTCTCGAGATCGACAGCGACATCCATTACCCCCCGCGCGCTGAAGAGAGAGGCGAAACGCGTCGGTCGCAAAAACGACACGTAAGTCTTTTCAGTGCCTGCACGCTGATAGGCGATGAACTTGACCGGCATGAAGACTCCCGCCAGCAGGTCTGCGGATATCATCTCCGCGCAGCTGTTCAGGTTGCAGAACTCGACGATCTTGTAATGCTTGAAGCTCATCGACGTGCTGAGGCCGCGTTCCTTCTGGCTCAGCACGTTGTCGATGTGATTGATGCGCGTTACGCGATAATTCCGCACCTCGATCTCTGAAACGAGATCGTTCAGCAGATCATCGAATGCGTCGACGTCGTAGGAGCGGGTGACAACGTCTTCGTCGATGATCACTGCTCATTACCCCACGGTGTCGCGTTCCTACTGCTTCGGCGGCTCGAGGGTCTTCACGTAGTTGACCAGATCCCAGCGCTGCTCATCGGAGAGAATCACACCCCAGGGCGGCATATCGCCACGTCCGTTCGTGATGAACCAGTAAAGATAGGGATCGGCGGATTTGTCAGCCTTGTACCACGCCCACAGCTGACGCGGATTGGTGGAGAAACCGTGGGCCGAGGGGCCGGTGCCGCTGCCGGTCAGGCCATGGCACTTGGAGCAGTACTGGACATAGAGCTTCTCGCCCCGTCCAGTGGATTCGGCCGACCCCGCGGAGGGGTTGGTTACCGGCGGGATATCGGGACTCTCGGCGCCGAGAACGCTCTCCGCCTTGGTCTCCTCCTCGAGCAGAGCCAGGTGTATCTCCACGGGCTTGTGGACCTTGTAGGCCCTGCCGGTCGGGTCCTTGGTGGCATTGATGACCTTCTCGATCTGATCTCTCGACACCTTCCCGGAATCATACTCGACCTTCACGGTCGGCCAGCCGGTGGATGTGGAATAGAAGTCGAAGCCGACCACCTTGACCGCCAGCTGCTCCTCGAGCGCCGCCTTCAGTGCCTTGGGGCTTGCAGGAGAGACCATGCCTTCGATCTCGATCTCCTCCGTCATTTTTGCGGCGTGCGAGTAAGACGTGAAGGCCAGGGCCGCGAACAGCACCGCCGCAATCGAAAGTCTGCGTTTCATTGGTATTCTCTTACGTTGCCGGTCTCTCGGAAACGTCGGCGGCGGCTGCCGCCACGCTCCCGAAGCGACCCTCAGGACTTGAACTTGACGTCTGCGCTCGTCTCCCAGCGCTCGCCCCGATCGTCGATGAAGACCACCTTCACTGGCGCCTCTTTGACGGCTTTCAGCTTGAAGGTAAACAGCGGGTTGTCCGCGAGTGCCGATGACGTCCTGAATCGGCTCACGAGCTCGTCGTCGTAGTACACCAGCATGTTGCGGATGAACGTGCTCGGCGTCGCACGATTGAAGAACTCTTCGTTCTCATCGACCATTCCGAGACCCGTGAATGACGGATGGTCGAAGCGCACCTTCACCTTGAAAACCTCGTCCTGCTTGAGGCGTCGCTTGATCTTCATTCTCGGTGGTTTGATCTTCTGTGCCATGGTCCTGCTCCATTTAAAATTTGCTCAGGATTAAGGGTGGATGTTCGCTAAGACGTGCCCTCGACCGATACGATTCGGTCATCGAGAGAGGGCGAAATTGGAGAGTGTTTGCGAATGTATTCAGTCAGCTCATCGACGAAGACTCTGCCGGTGTCCTCTAATTCGGTCGCCTGAAAGAGCGGATTGAGCTGAAACCGCGTGTGAACGGACGCTATCGAGTACGTCTTGTTATCGGTGATGGGCTCGCCGCCCACCTCCAGTGACACGAGCCGTTGACCCGTGGGCCGCGAGTTGTCGTAGACGAGCTTCATGCCGGAGAATCGAATGAAGTCACCGCCGACGCGGGAATAGGGGTCGCGGTCCAGAAAGCCGTCGAGGGCCAGGTTGACGAAACGTTTCAGAATCTTGCCCGACAGCTTGAAGGTGTTGATGGTGCCGTCGCTGGGCACCACGTTGTAGACGTCCTCCATCGTAATCTTGCCCGGCATCAACGTGGCGCCGTACCGCCACGAGGGAAACAACGCGACATCGGCCCCCGTCATCTCGCGAAGCGAATCCGTCAGAAGGTTGCCCATCGGGCTCTGCCAGAATGCGCGGCGGTAGATCAGCGTCTTGGTCTCGCCAACGATCTCGCCGAGCTTTTGCGCATGCGGCGCATACGCCGCGTCCACGAGCTTCTGGATTTCCGCATCGGGCTCGAGCTCGGACTGCTGGACTTTCACCAGCTCGTAGCTGTAGGAGACCGGCTTCTTGTCCTTGATGCGGACATCGAGCTTGGTGACGAACTTTCCATGGGCGCCGCCCTGGTAGATGATGGTGTTGTTCCATATCACGGGATCGAAAACCGGATCGTGGGTATGGCCGCTCGCCAGCACGTCGATGCCGTCCACCCGCTGGGCGAACTTCTGGTCGAGCCCGAAGCCGCCGTGGGAGGTGACCAGCACCAGGTCGGGATCGTGCTCGTCGCGGATTTCCTCAATAAGCTCACGGGCGGCCTCTTCGCGAATACCGAACTTCCAGTGCTGGGCAGCGCCTCGCACCGCCGTGGTAAGCGCGGTCCAGGGATAGGTGAAGCCGACGATGGCGACCTTGACGTCGCCGACCTCCTTGATGACATAGCGCTCGAAGACCGGCTCGTCCCACTCCTTGTCGGTGACGTTGAAGGCGACCACGGGGAACTTCGACTGCTCAACGAGATCGAGCAGATGATCTTTCTTGTAGAAGAACTCCCAGTTTCCCGGAGTCATGGCGTCGTAGCCGATGGCGTTCATTATCTTGACCATCGAGACACCCTTGTCGACGACAGACATTCCAGCGCCGTGCCAGGTGTCACCTGCATCGACCAGCAGTGCCGCGCCCGGCTTCTCGTCGCGCAGCCGCTTGACGACCGTGGCGACGTAAGCCATGCCGCCCATCTTGCCCTCGAGTCCCGCCTTCTCCACGTAATCGCCCTCGGAGGTCACCGTTCCCCAGGGCTTGATCTCGTCGAGATAGCGGTAGTAAACGGGCTTGATGTAAGTGTGGATGTCGTTGGTACTGAGGATGCGGACCTCCTTGACATCCGAAGCGCGGGCCACCGGCGCAAAGGCGAGCGCAACGAGAACGCACAAGCATGCCGCAAGCAGGCGACCGTCCGTCGCCCACCCGAGGCTGAGCGGGATTGTCCGACTAGCAACCACCCGCCGCGACCTTGGTGTCCTTGCTCACCGCCCACTTGCCGTGCTGATTGCACTCGGCGACCACCCAGACCTTGGATTCGCCGCCGGCGAGCCGGATCTGCGTGCCCAGATACACCTCACCATTGACCGGTGTGAAGTAGAACTTGCCCTTCGTCACGACCGGATCGGTGAAGTTCATGATCTGGATGCTCTTGATGAAGTGGTCGGGCTCCATAGGATGGTCCATCTCGACCACGATGGGGGCCTGGCTGCCGTCCTCGACGACGGGTGGCAGGGTCACCTGTGGGATGTGCATCTTTTCCATGTCCGTCAGATTCCCGGGATCCGCTGGAAGCTGAAACACCGATCCGTGGGCCACGTTCGGTATCACGGTGGTTGCATACACGGGTACCGCAATGCCACTGACGGTCGCATAACGCAGGAACCGACGTCGGGTCAGAATTCCGTCGATATTCATGCTGGGTCCTCCAAAACAAAATGAGCGACGTGCGCTCACATTAATTTAGGCCGAAAATTCGGGCAGCAGGAGGCCCGGTCCGAAAACCGGGCCTCCATAACCCAATCTTACCTCACCCGGAACGCGGGGGCAGTCGACTCAGACCGCAATCCGCGCTTCGGGCCGCCGTTACTTGGCCAGCTTGGCCTGCAAGGCTGCCGGACTCGGCACCCAGCGAACACCATTGTTCTGGATGCCGGCCGCGAGATCCGTCGTGATCGTGTCCCACTTCGCGGGATCCGGATCCGACGTGTCGACCAGGGTCGCTACGGGCTCCTTCTTGGTGGAGACCACCGCGCGCGTGCCCTCGGGATTGAAGGCGATGTTATGCGGCCCGAGCCCGGTCGAGATCTGCCTGACGGCCACATCTTCCTTGGTGTCGATGACGGTGATCTCGTCCGACTTACCCGACTCGTTGGCGAACAACCCGTAACGGCCGTTGGCCGGATTCAGGTAGAGCCGATTGGCGTCTTTGCCGGTCTCGATGGTCTTGATGAGCTCGAGCTTCGCCATATCGATGACCGCGACCGAGTTGGCCTTGCGAAGACCCACGTAGCATTTCGAGCTGTCAGGCAGACACGTGGTGTTGCCGCCGCCACCCGGAACCTTGACGACCTTGACGATCTCGGTGGTGTTGGTGTCGAAGAAGGTCACCGTGCCCTTGTTCGAGGAAATGAAGTACTTGCCGTCGGGTGACATGGCGCCGGCGCGTGCACCCTTGATGGGCACGAACTTGATCTCCGTGCGCGACTTCACGTCGACGATCGAGACACCCTTCGGCTCCTGCTGGCAGGTGGTGAACACCTTGGAGTCATCGAGAGTGAACATTGCGTCGCGTGCGCCGGGGCAGCTGATGGTCATGGTGGCGATGGGGCGTCGCGTCGCGGTGCTCAGGAATGTCAGATAGCCGTTCTCTTTGTCGAGAATATTGCCCGTGACCGCCAGCGGCTGGGTGTAAGCGAAGCCGACATGCAGCGGCGCAATCACTTTTTTGCCGTCCATGCTCACGGAGAACTTGTCGACGACCTCCTGAGTGGTCAGGTCGATGGTCCACCAGATGTCCTTCTCGTAGCGCTGGGACGACCAGACATATCGCGCACCCGGAATAATCCAGAGGTGATGATTGCCCGTCTCACCCATGTCGATCATTCTGACCGTTTCGCCCTTGTTGTAATCGACCACCGATACCGTCGGCTCACCCTGGTTGTCGATCAGGAAGTTGCCGTCCATGCCCTGAACGGCGTGCCAGTCCATGCGGACGGTATTCTGCGGGTCAAGAAATACGAGCTGCTGATACTCTTCCGAAGTCATGTCGGTCGTCGGTGCGCCGAACTTGCTGCCCATCATCTTCGATGAGCCGGTCATGCTGCAGCTCGCGATAAGGAAGGCCGCCGCAATGGCGGTCAATACGCCTGTGAGTTTCATAAGACTCAACTCCTATTGGTTTCCCTTTCCAGGTAAATTGTTCCCGCTCTGCACAAATCCTCGGTGTGCGGCGGCTGTTTATTATTCTCGACTTCCCGTGCAGCGCCGGCGCGTTGCGGGCAACGTCAGACGATGACGAGCTTCCGTTTAACCTCGTTCCACGTGGCCAGTAGGTACCAGAGGCACATGATGACGACGATCGAGATCAACGCCATCTTGAAGCCGATCAAGTCCGGAATGAACATCGGCTCTCCAATGCGGTTGATTATACCACTGTCTGCCATCCAGCCCCGGAAAAGTGAGCCGGAGAGCGCGAAGGCGAGCACGGCGACCCAGAGCTTCACGTGCCCCTCGCCGGCCCGCCACAGCGAGCCGGTGGCGCAGCCTCCGCTCATGGACATGCCGATGCCGAAAATGAAGCCGCCGAGCAGGCTCCCCAGCCAGAAGGCCGAGGAGACCTGGGTCTCCCACTCGCGCAGATCGGTCCATTTGAGGATGGTGAAGCCGGTGGCGGCGATGATGACGGCGATGGCGACCGCCTTGGTGGCATCGCCGTTGCCGGTCATGAACGGCTCCCGGAAGGCACGCACGAAGCAGAAGCGCGTACGCTGCATGAAAATGCCGATAACGACCCCGAAAAGCAGAAAACCGCCGCGAATCGGGTAGTCGTTGCTGTCGTACAGGAAGGCCAGCGCGAGGCCCAGGATGATGACCGCGAGCCCCCACCAGGGCTGCGCCCGACCCCAGTCGCGGGCAGACTTTTTCGCCGGCGGCAGACGCTCGGCCCAGGCGGGCAGGCTGATGTAGCTGACCTCCCAGACGAGCAGCTTCAGGCCCACCACCACGCCCGCCATCAGGCCGACCATCATGACCAGCCCGGCCATGGACAGCGCCGCCGTGGCGCTGAAAAAGCCGCCGATGTTGCAGCCGAAGGCGAGCGCCGAGCCCACGCCCATCAGGCACCCGCCCACCAGGCCCTTGAGGAGCTCCCAGGGTGGCGCCATGCGCACCTTGAACTGGCGGGCCAGAAGGGCAGCCGCCAGGGCGCCGCCGATGATGCCGAAGTTCAGGACCGAGGTGGAATACAGGTACGGGGTGATAATCTCGCGATCGGCCATTCCGAGGGAATTGAAAACCCAGTCGCCCCAGTTGCGCACGCCATCGGCGGCGCTCCACGGCTTGTCGAAGGCGAACAGGAAGACGTTGATGGCGCCGAACAGCACGCCGCCGATCCACACCGGCCACTGCGCGCCGAACAGCTTGGCGTAGCTGCCGGCAAGGGCCCCCCGCAGGGTCTCGGGCCGCGGCTGCTCGGAGGTCACCGAAGCGTCCAAGAGCCCCCCGGGTTCCCCGCCGCGGCCCATCCGGCCACGGGCCGCACGGCAGGCGACGGGGCCCGTCCGGACGGCTGGCAGGCGCCCGCCTCTGCGGTGATTTTATGGCCTGTAGACATACGCTATCCCCCGTCCCGGGTCCTGCCCGTCTCCCGGGGGGTGGGTAAAATCTTCGCGTTATCAGTGGGTTACATGCAAACGACCGGTCGTTTGGGGCATGCACGCCACGCTCGCCGATAATACCCGGCGGCGACCCCCGATCCATATCTCCGGGGGCATATCTCGATAAGGGCCGGCCGCCCGGCCTGGAAGCCCGCCACGCGACGCCGGCCCGGGGATGGCGGTGGCGCGGAGCGTTTCAGCCCTTCTTCATGAGGAAATAGTACTTGTCGCTCTCCTGGCGGGACTCGAGCAGCTGGTGCCCTGCCTGCCGGGCCAACGCCGCCATGTCTTCCACCGACCCGGGATCGGTGGCGATGATCTGCAGCACCTCCCCACTGGCCATCTTGTCCAGCGTCTTCTTCGCCCGCAGCACGGGCAGCGGACAGTTCAGCCCGCAGGCGTCCAGTTCATGGTCGAATTCGGTCATGGCTAATTCCCGATCAGGGTTCGAGCGGCGCGTGCGAGGACGGTGTCGGCGGCCATGATCACGGCATCCCCGAGCCCCTCGCCATATCTCTCAAGGGATAAGGGATCGCCTCTGCGACGGCCGTCGACGCGGATCGTCCCGCTTGGATCACGCTCCATGGTAATACGACAGCGTCTCCAGCTCCTCGATCTTCATGTTCTGCTCTCTCACGATCACGTTGACCAGATCGCGAAGCGAAACCATGGCGACCAGCCGATCGCCGTCCATCACCGGCAGATGCCGGATGTGGCGCTCGTTCATGATGGCCATGCACTCGTCCATGCGCTGGCCCGGCCGCGCGTAGACGACCTCTATGGCCATGATCTCGCGAACCTGCGTCTCGTTCGCCGGCTTGGCGCCGCGCACGATGTGCCGGGCGCAGTCCCGCTCGGAGATCATGCCCACGAGACGACCTTCGAGCACCACGGCCAGGGCGCCCAGGTCCTGCTCGTTCATCAGCTTGACTGCGTCGTAGACGGAGGCCTCGGGTCCGATAGACCAGATGTCGGTTCCCTTCTCGTCCAGCAGTTTTCTGATGGTATCCACGACGCCTCGCGCGGTCCCTCGGGCTTTTCTGCGTTGTACAGCAAACGGGCGCTGCCATCCAGATGCGGTGACGAGGGGCTGCGCGTTAAGATGGTGCGCGTCATGAGCGCATCGATTAGACCAGCATCCACGCACTCGGCGCGGGATCCCGTCGACACGCGGCAATTCTCGCGACCGAGCCGTGAGCTCAGGGTGCTGCTCGCCGAGGGCATTCACGACAACGCCGTGCGCGTGCTGCGTGATGCCGGCTTCGAGCACATCGAGACGCACCCGACGGCGCTTTCCGAGGATGCACTGATCGATGGGATCGGCGATGTTCACTACCTCGGCATCCGATCCCGAACCCGCGTCACCCCCCGTGTGCTGGAAGCCGCGCGGGAGCTGCGCAGCATCGGCTGTTTTTGCATCGGCACCAATCAGGTCGACACGGAGGCGGCGAAAATCCGCGGTATTCCCGTGTTCAACGCGCCTTTCTCCAACACGCGCAGCGTCGCAGAGCTGGTGCTGGCCGAGGCCGTGCTGCTGTTGCGCGACATTCCCCGCAAGAATGCAAGCGCCCACCGGGGCTGCTGGCTCAAAACCGCGGCTGGCTCCTACGAGGTGCGCGGAAAGCATCTGGGCATCGTCGGCTACGGCCACATCGGCAGCCAGGTGGGGCTGCTCGCCGAGGCGCTCGGCATGCGCGTCTTCTTCTACGACGTGCAGAGCAAGCTCGCCCTCGGCAACGCCACGTCCTGCGGCAGCCTGAATGGCCTTCTCGAGGTCGCCGACGTCGTTACCCTGCACGTCCCCGAGGCCCCCGAGACCAGGAACATGATCGCCGCCGGCGAGCTCGGCAGGATGCGTCCCGGCGCCGCCTTGATCAATGCATCGCGCGGCTCGGTGGTCGACATCGATGCGCTCGTCGATGCGCTCGAATCCAAACACCTGAGCGGCGCGGCCCTCGACGTGTTCCCGAGTGAACCCAAGGCAAGCCAGGAAGAGTTCGTCTCGCCGCTGCGCGGGCTCGACAATGTCATCCTCACTCCCCACGTAGGCGGGAGCACGGAGGAAGCCCAGCACAGCATCGGTCTCGAGGTGGCGGAGAAGCTCGCGCGCTTCAACGCGAACGGCACGACGCTCTCGGCGGTCAACTTTCCGGAGGTTTCCCTGCCGCCCCATCTCGGCACCTACCGCCTCCTGCACATCCATCGCAATCAGCCCGGCGTCATGGCAAACGTCAATGCCATCTTTTCCGAGAGCGGTATCAACATCGCCGGGGAGTACCTTCAGACCGACGACAAGATCGGCTACGTCGTCGTGGACTTCGACGTGGACGAGGGCTTCGACACCCAGCGGCTCGAGCGCCTCAAAGCCATCGACGGCACCTTGCGGGCCCGCATCGTGGCGCGCTGAGCCGCGCGGCGGGCGTTGCTTCTCGCGGCCAGGTGCTCGGCGAGCGCCTCCGCATCGGCACCCACGCCGTCGATCAGGTTCGAGCCTTTGCTCACCTGGAAGCGCATGCCGAGAACGTAAAGCCCCGGCTGCGCCGTGACGCCTTTCTCGTGCGCGATCTCGCCGTGGCTGTCGAGGACCGGCACCTGCAGCCAGGGGTAACGTCTCTCGTAACCGGTCGACCAGACGACCGTGGTGATGCCTTCCCGGCGCAGCGACAGCCCCCGCGGCGCGGGCGGCGCCACGACGGGCTGCAGCGACGCAGCCGGCGGCACGTGCTCGCGGCAGTTGGCCTCGATATGGCGGTCGATCCTGGCGAGCAGCTGGGCCAGCTCCGCGTCGGCCCTGGCAAGGGTTTCGACGAGGCCGCCGGCGAAGGTCACGCGGTCATCCGCGGCATCGACAGCGCGCCCGACCAGGCGCGCGCCCTGTGCCTGCAGCGTGCCGAGATCCAGGTCGCGATTGTGCGGCGTGCCGATGAGCTGCGGCGGCGGGGATTTGCGCTCCTCTTTCGGATCCGCCGGTGCGGCGAAGGCGCCGATGGCGACCATCCAGTGCAGGATGTCCTTGCCCCGGTAGCGTCGCGGCAGACGAATGTGAGTGCCCACTGCCACGCTGACCGACCGCCCGTCGTGGATGAGCTCCTCGGCGATTTGAACGCCCGTTGCCGAAGCGCCCACGACCAGGGCGTTGCCGGGCGGCAGCTGTGCGGGATTGCGNNTGCGGTACTCGGAGGGCACGAGCTGGTGAATATCCGGTGCCAGGCGGTCGGCGAAGTCCGGCACTCTCGGCGCGTCACAGAAGCCCGTTGCCACCACCAGGTTGCGGGCCCGCCATGTTCCGCGGCTGGTCGCCACGTCGAACCCGCCGTCGCACCGTCGGACCGCCTGGACCTCGGTTTGGCACTGCACCGGTGCGTCGAAGCTATCGGCATAGGCCTCCAGGTAGCGGATGAATTCGGGCGTGGTCATGAAGCCGTCGGGGTCGTGCCCCTGGTAGCGAAAATCTGGCAGCCGCGCCATCCAGTTCGGGGACAGCAGCCGCAGCGAATCCCAGCGCTCCGAGCGCCAGCGCTCGGCAATGCGGCCGCGCTCCAGCACGACGTGCTCGATTCCTCTCTGCTGCAGGCATCGGCTCATGGCCAACCCCGCCTGCCCGCCGCCGATGACGACAGTATTGGTCTGGTTCATGGTTCGAATCTCCCCGTCGATGGGCTCGAAGGGGATTCTCGGTGAGCGGGGTCAATCGAGGCGGTGATCGAACGGCGATCCGGCGTCTATTACGCGTCTATCACCGCGCCGCTGGACGGTGGTAAGCGGCTCGCGAATCCATTCATGAGGGTTGATATACTTTCCCGCAAAGGACGCTCCGCTCGCCATCGACGCATTGCGCTGCGCGGCAGCGCCGGGCCGCGGCCTTCGAAAACCACTGAGGTGCTGCGCGCCATGTCCAAGGTTGCCGATCTCGTCAGCGAACGTCCCCATGGCTGGCTGCAGTCCTGTCTGCGCTTCCTGCCGCCTGCTTTCATCCGCTCGCTGATCGTCGCCGACCTGACGCTCGCCACCTGCAACCCGCTGTGGGGGTGGTGGCTGTACCGGCGCTGGACGGACAGGAGCATCACCTGGCGCGGGTACTGGCCGATCTACAAGCGCTGGCTCGTCTTCACCTGGCAGCACTACCGCTACGGAAAATCCCACGCGGGTCTCTGGGCGATCGCGTGGCGATCGCCACCGATGCGCCATGCACGCCACTCGGAGCGCGACGATTACCAGCCGAAGGGCTCCTGCGGCACCTGCAGCAATTGCTGCAAAACCTCGTGGCGGCCGCCGGCCGAGCAGGTCGCGTGCCCGTTTCTCGGCGAGAACCACTGCATGATCTACGGGGGGCTGTTCTGGGATTACTTCAATTGCGGCAGATATCCCACCGGACAGCCCGAGCTGCGCGTGTACGCGTGCCCACGGTTCACGATCGCGCAGACCGACCTGCGCGGTGGCGACGGTGCCCATGGCGCACGCCATGTCCGGCTGGTGTTGCGGGATTTGAACGAATGACGCTGTGCCTTGCCGGAGAACGGCGTGGCATTCACCGTGCTGCCAGGTGGAAGCGGGGCATGGCTCCGTGTGTGCGGGGCCGATCGGTGACGCGATGGTGCCCATGGCGCCGGTTCCGCGGAGGAGCCTCATGCTGCCCGGCGGGCCAACGGGGCGATTTCCGCGTTGGTCGCCGCCGCCCGAGCGGCTATGCTTGCCATATTCTTCGCGGAGCGGGCTCGAGGCGGCGTTGCCGCTGCGCCTGCTCCGATCGAAGCGCCCGGAGCCGTTGTATATAATGCGCCTCGCAGGGAAAGCGCGCCCCGTGTTGCTCTTCGCGCGGCCGGTATAACAATAAAGGGGGTCCGAGGGCGGTGCCGCCGGCGGTGGTTCGATGCCGGGCGGCGCTCCGCGCGCCCGTGCAAAGGTTTGCCCATGGGCCGGGTGAGTCAGAGAGTGCAGAGGGGTAGCAGGTTATGGGGAGCAGGAGACCGATTCGGACGCCGGCAGCGTCGACGTTCGAGCGCCGCGTGCAGGTCATTCGCGCGCAGGTGGAGGAACGGCTGGCGACACTGGTTCCGGCAGAGGTCGAGCCGCCGCAGCAGCTTCACAAAGCGATCCGCTACAGCCTGCTCGCCCCGGGCAAGCGTATCCGGCCGCTCGTGGCGATCCTCGCGGCCGAGCAGCTCGGCGGCGATCCGGATCTGGCGACCGACCCGGCCTGCGCCATTGAAATGGTGCACACCGCCTCGCTCATTCTCGATGATCTGCCGGCCATGGACGACGCCACGCTTAGACGGGGACGGCCTGCCAACCACATCGTGTTCGGTGAGAGCACCGCGCTGCTGGCGGCGATGGCGCTGCTCAACCACGCCTTCGCCGTCGTCACTGCCGCTCCCGGCCTCGCCGACGCGCTGCGCGTGCAGCTCGTCGAGCTGCTATCCCGGTGCATCGGCAGCAAGGGGATCATCGCCGGCCAGGAGCACGATCTGCGCGCGGATTGGAAGCACTCGGATCACCAGCGCCTGGAACGCATGCACGCGCAGAAGACCGGCGCCCTGTTCGTCGCCTCGGCCGAGGCAGGGGCGCGAATCGCGGGTATCCCGGACGAGCGGCTCGACGCGGTGCGGCGCTTTGCCAGCAACCTCGGCCTCGCCTTTCAGACCCTGGACGATCTCCTCGACTGCTCGAGCACGGAGACCGACGCCGGCAAGAACGTCGGTATGGACACCGACAAGCCGACGTTCGTGCGCTACATCGGGCCGGAGCGTGCGCGGGTGCGCGCCCAGAGTTTGATCGAAGCAGCCGTAGACGCGCTCGCCTCCCTGGGTGCGCGCGGCGAGGCCCTCGCCGAGCTCGCCCACAACTTTGCCGCCTCGTCACCGGCACGGGCGGCAGTCGAGCAGTCTGCGGCCGCTCAAACCGCTCCTTGACGGAAACGCTGTCCACCGAAGCAGGCGCAGAACCGCTCCTCGAAGTCAGTGCGGCGGCGCGCCGCTTCGGCGAGCGCGAGGCGCTGAGGGGCGTCGACCTGATCATTCGTGCCGGCGAGATGCACGCCCTCATCGGCCCGAACGGCGCCGGCAAGACCACCCTGGTGCGCGCCATTTCCGGTCGCCTGGTGCTCGATTCGGGCAGCGTGCGTGTCGGCGGTCGCGACCCGCTACGCGACGCGGGTGCGCGCGCCATGATCGGGCTGGTTCCCCAGTCCATCGCCCTCTATCCGCACCTCACGGCGCGGGAGAATCTCGAGGTGCTGGGTCGGCTGTGCGGCGTCTCGGGGCATGCGCTGACGCGGGCGGTCGACGAGGCGCTCCGATGGACGGGGCTCGAGGACCGCGCCGGCGAGCGCACCGCAACGCTCTCGGGTGGCATGCGTCGGCGGCTCAACATCGCCGCAGGAACCCTGCACGGCCCGCGCCTGCTGATCCTCGATGAGCCGACCGTCGGCGTGGATCCGGTAGCGCGCGAGCGCATCCACGCGCTGCTTCGCGAGCTTCGTGACAACGGTCTGGCGGTGCTCATGACCACCCACGACCTCGGCCAGGTGGCCGAGCTGGCCGATCGGGTGGCCGTCATTCTGCACGGGCAAATCCGCGCCGAGGGCAGCCCCGAGGCGCTCATCGGCGAGGCCTTCGGTGGTGCCAAGGAGCTCATCGTCACGCTGGGCGCGGCGCCGGACGCAGACGGCCGCACGGTCCTCGCGCGCGAGCAGCTGCGCGCGGCGAGCGGAGAGCGGACCTGGGAGGGTCTTCTGAACGGCGGCCTCGAGCATCTGCCCGGTATCGAGGCGCGTCTGCTCGAGGCCGGGCTGGACGTCGACGAGATCCGCGTCCGCGAACCCGGTCTCGAGGGCGCATTCTTCCGCCTGACCGGAGAGAGCATCGATACATGAGTGGTGCCATGTTCCGCGTCATGCTGCTGTCGCTGCTGCGCGATCGCGGTGCGCTCGCCATGAGCTTCCTGGTACCGGCGGCGTTCTTCGTGATCTTCGCCTCGATCTATCCGGCCACAACGGGCGAAGCGGCGCGCATCAAGGTTGCCATGGCGAGCGACGGTGGCGAAGCGCGGGGCGCGGCCGTCCTGCAAGCGCTCGGCGCTGATGCGGATCTCGAGCGCGTCGGCGGCGATACGCTTTCCGGCGGCGACGTGCGCGAGCTCGTCAGGCGCGGATCCGCGGACGTTGGACTCATCAGCGTCGCCGGTGATCCGGGTTTTGTTATCGTGAGCGATCCGGCGCGCGGCGCTGCGGTGCGCATCATGGCCGGTGCGCTGCGCCAGGCGCTGCTCGCTGGTCCGGGCACGGGCCCCGCGAGCGCGCGCCCGGCGCTCTACGACGTCGAGAGCGTCGCCGGCCGTTCCGCGGGACAGAACCAGATCGCCTACTATGCGGGCGCGGTGGCGGTGCTGTTTCTGCTCTTCTCGGCGGTGCATGGCGCCATCACCCTTCTCGAGGAGAACGAGTCCGGTCTTCTAGACCGGATCCTCGTCGGCCCCGGCAGCATCTCGGTGCTGGTCAACGGCAAGTTTCTCTATCTCGTTGCCCAGGGATTCGTACAGATCGCGGTCATCTTCGCCATGGCGTGGCTGCTGCATGGTGTCGATGTGCCCGGTCACGTGTTGCCGTGGGCGTTGACCACGCTGATCGCCGCCGCCGCGTCCGCCGGGCTCGCGCTCGCGCTGGTGACCGCCTGCGCCACCAAGCGCCAGGCGCAGACGCTGGCGAACGTCGTCATACTCGTTCTGTCGGCGCTCGGCGGCAGCATGGTGCCGCGCTTTCTCATGCCGCCGCTGCTCCAGGACATCGGTTGGATTACGCCCAATACCTGGGCGCTGGAAGCGTATACCGCCATTTTCTGGCGCGACGAACCGATGTCCAGCATGCTGCTGCCCTGGGCGGTGCTGCTGGGTGCGTCGGTGGCGGGGCTGTTGATTGCACACCGGCTGGCGCGTCGGTTCGCAACCGCATGATGACGCCGCCGCTCGATATCGGGGTAGTGCATCACCCGATCCGCATTTAAACTTACGGCAACGCTTCCATCACATGCAGAACCGCGCATGAGCATCGTGTTCGACGTCCTGGTATTTATCGCCGCGTTCGCCGGCATGGAAGGCGTCGCCTATTTGACCCACAAACACGTGATGCACGGTTCGCTTTGGTGCCTGCACGAGTCGCATCACCGCCCGCGCACCGGGCTGTTCGAGAAAAACGATCTTTTCGCCGTTATCTTCAGCGTGCCGTCGATACTGTTTATCTACGCGGGTGTTCATTACGTGCCCATCCTTCTCTGGGTGGGACTCGGGATGACCGCTTACGGCGTCGCTTATTTCATTTTCCACGACGTCATCGTGCACCGCCGGATCCGTACGCGCTACAAGGCGAGGAGCGGGTACATGAAACGCATCGTGCGCGCGCACTGGATACACCATGCATGCCGCGAGCGCGACGGCGCGGTGTCCTTCGGTTTTCTCTACGCGCCGCCGCCCGAGCAGCTGCGCGCCACCCGCTGAGCGCGAGTCGTTTCGTTCACGAGCCGGGCGCCGGGTCCGGCTTGGTCCAAAGCCCCTCCCGCGGCGGGCTCTCGAGCATTCGCCGAACGCTGACCGCGGCGAGCGCCTGGCCGATGCCGAGAAGCGCCCGGTAGGCCTTGCGCGGGCGGCTCACCACCGCGCGTGCGTCCCACGCCGCCGCGCCGCGCCTGCGCACGAGCGAGCCGATGTCGCGGTACACGCCGCGGGCAGTGGCGATGGCCCATGCACAGCGAAAGCCGAGGTCGGGCAGGCCGCAGAAGGCCGAGTCGTAGTAGCGATCGGCCTCGTCGAGCAGCCGCTCGACCACCGAGAACACGGCGCCCCGATAGCGGGGATCGGCGATCGCGTCGCCCGGGACTCCCGCCTGCTCGAGCCACTGCGCCGGCAGATAGACGCGGCCGACACCGGCGTCTTCCATGACGTCGCGGGAGATGTTGGTGAGCTGGAGGGCGATGCCCATGTCGGAAGCGCGGCGCAGGGTCTCCTGCTCGCGTGCGCCCATCACGTACGCCATCATGACGCCCACCACGCCGGCAACGTGATAGCAGTAGAGCAGGGTGTCCTCGAGCGTGTCGTAGCGGTGGCCGCGCACATCCATGGCGAAGCCCTCGAGCAGCTCGAGTGGATAACGTGCGGGTATGCGGTGGCGCTCGACGACCCGCTGGAATGCCTCGAAAACGGGATCGTCGGTGGGTTCGCCGGCCAGCGCGCTGCGCGTGGCGCGATAAAGCGAGGCCAGGCGCTCGTCGGCGCTCTCGGCAGCGGCCGCGTCGGCGCCGAACCCGAGACGTTGACCATCGATGACGTCGTCGCCGTGGCGGCACCACGCGTAGAGCATGTAGGCGCTTTCCCGAGTCGACCGATCGAACAGCCGTGCAGCCGCCGAGAAGCTCTTCGAGCCCTTGCGGATCATCGTGCGGCTGTTGTCGACGACCGTATCCATCGGGTCACCGTCAGGCGGTGGAGACCAGCGCCAGATCTTCGAGCATCAGTCCGGCCGTCGCTTTGGCCGAGCCGACCACCCCCGGTATACCGGCGCCCGGATGCGTGCCGGCGCCGACGAAGTAGAGTCCGCCGATCCTGTCGTCGCGGTTGTGAACGCGGAAGTAGGCGCTCTGGGTCAGCACCGGCTCCAGCGAGAAGGCCGAGCCAACGTGCGCATTGAGCTCCTTTTCGAAGTCCGCGGGGGTGAAGATGCGGGTGGTCACCAGGTTCTCGCGAAGTCCTGGAATGCAACGGCGCTCGAGATACTCGAGTATGCGATCGCGGTAGCGTGGCCCCTCGACGCGCCAGTCGATGCTCGCCTTGCCGAGATGCGGCACCGGTGACAACGCGTAGAAGGCCGAGCAGCCCGGCGGCGCCAGGGACGGATCGGTCGCGCAGGGTGCGTGCAGATACAGGGAGAAGTCGTCGGCCAGCACGCCGCGCTGGAAAATGTCGGCAAGCAGCTCGCGATAGCGTGGTCCGAACAGCACCGTGTGATGGGCGAGATCGTCGTAAGTGCCGCGTACTCCGAAGTAGATCAGAAACAGCGACATGCTGTAGCGGCGCTTGAGCAGGCGGTGCGCTGTGCGGCTCGCGCGCGGCTCCTGGCGCAGGAGCCTGCGGTAGGTGTGAACGACATCCGCATTGCTCGCCACCGCGTCGAAATCGCCGCGCCAGCCGTCGGCGGTGACGATGCCGCGCACCCGCGCGTCGCGTGTGACGATCTCCTCGACCGCCGATCCGAAGCGGCACTCGCCTCCGAGCTCGCGGAACAGGCGCACCAGCGCCGCCACCAGCGCGCCGGTTCCTCCGCGGGGAAAGAACACGCCCCAGCGTCGCTCGAGCGTGTGGATAAGGGTATAGATGGCCGAAGAGGAGAACGGATTACCGCCGACCAGCAGGGAGTGAAAGCTGAATGCCTGGCGCAGCTGCGGGTCCTTGATGAACTTCGACACCATGCCATAGACGCTGCGATAGCCGTGCAGTCGAGCGAGCTGAGGGCCGGCCCTCACCATGCTCCAGAGATCGAGAAACGGCACGTGGGCGAGCTTCACGTAGCCTTCCTCGAAGACCGCCTCGGCGTAGCGCAGGAAACGGCGGTAGCCCTCCACGTCGGCGGGTGACTTGCGCGCAATCTGCTCGCTGGTGCGTTCCAGATCGGCGGTGTAGTCGAAACGGTAGCCGTCTTCCCACGTCAGCCGGTAGAAGGGATCCACGGGGATCATCTCGACGTGGTCCGCGAGTTGCCGCCCGGATAGCGCGTAGAGCTCCTCCAGACAGTTCGGCGCGGTGATGACGGTGGGGCCCGCGTCGAACGTGAAGCCCTCGTCCTCGTAGACATAGGCGCGTCCGCCGGGACGATCGCGCTTGTCGAACAGGGTCGTTGCGCAGCCCGCCGACTGCAGGCGGATGGCGAGGGCCAGTCCGCCGAAGCCGCTGCCGACGACGGCCACCCGCGGCCGCGTCCCGGAGCCGGTCACGTCGTTCACGGGCTCGGCGCCGAGGATGGAGGCGCGGCGGCGGACCTCTGCCCGCTCGCGAGCATGGCGCGCAGCGCGCCGCCGATGGGCACCGGCGGTGTCCCGCTCAGGAGGCGCACGCGATCGCGCCAGGTGAGCCGTCCCGCGTAGAACCGTCCGATGAGGGCCTCGGGCAGTCGATAGAAGCGCTCGAGAACGCGAAAGCGCTGCTCCGGTTGGCCGGCGAGAAACAGCATGCGGTTGAGCAGTCGGAAGAACCTGCCGCGGCGCCACAGCGCGAACGAGCGGCGACGCACCAGGTCGAGCACATCCGACTGCTCTAAGGAGCGGGCGGCGGCGAGCGCATCCGCCAGGCGCACGGCCTCGGGCAGCGAGTAACCGGTGGTGGGGTGGAACAGCGCGGCACGCAGACCCGAGCGCGCCACGCCGCCGGGTTCTTCGCGCCAGAATGCATTGATGTCGCCTGCGAGAACGATGGGAAGCACGCCCTCCTCCTCGCGGTGCACACGGCAGATCCGCCAGCCGAGCGCCTGGGTGTAAGCGTCGATCTGCGAGCCGAGGTCGGCGCGGGCGAGGGTCGGCGAATCGCTGTAGCGGGTATCCTCGACCAGCACCCGATGGCTCTCGAGCGGCAGCGTGTAGACAAACCGGTAGCCGTCCTCCTGCGCGACGGTGGCGTCCATGAGCACCGGCTCGCTGAGGCCGTGCGCGGACTCGAGCTCCAGCACGCGCCCGATGAACTTCTGATAACGAAGCACCAGGTGGGGACTTCGCGGGTCGCCGCGACCGTCCACGACGCCGCGTGCCCGGATGCATCGACCGTCCGCGAGCCGCACCTCCCCGGGGGCGACGGTGCTCGCGGGCGCATTGAGGAGCACGTCGTCGCCGAGGGCATCGCCGAGCACGCCGTGCAGGCGCGGCGCCGTGAACGAGTAGTACTTCGAGCCGATCCGCCGCGTGAGCCCGGGGAAGCGGACCTCGTAGCCGTTCCAGACATGCTCGACGAAGGGCGCCATCCACGCGTGCTGCGCATCGCTGAGATCGTCTGCGTGAAACGACCAGGTATGATTGCCGCCGAGGTGTCCGGCCTGCTCGATCAGCACCACGCGCAGCTCCGGCCGCGCCGAGCGCAGCCGGTAAGCGATGAGGCTGTTTGCGAGCCCTCCTCCGACCAGAGCGAGGTCGATTTTCACGCGATTTTCCACAGCATGTTCGTATTCAGACTGATGCCGCCCGGGAGCCGGGTGCATCATTATCCTTCAGTCGCGGGCAAGAGATCTAATCTGCGCTACGTCGCGCGCTGCTCGGGGCTTGCATGATGGTCACGGGTCACGAAGCGGTACCGGAACTTGGTGGCGTCGCGGCCATCGTTGGTATACTTGGACTCTGTGCGGGCTCTGCTTCGGTTCCTGCCGACGCTTGTGCCACGGAGCGCGCGACACCGAGGCAGATATGAGCTGGGAAAGCTTTCTCGTAACCTTCGCGGCGCTCTATGGAATCGTCGCGCTTCGCTACTTTGCGGTCGCCGGCATCTTCTATTGGCTGCTGTGGTGCCGCGACCCGGCCAAGGTCACGGCCCGCAGGCTGACCTCGCTCACGCCGCGGCCCGAGATCATCCGAAGCGAGATTCGCTGGTCTCTGATCTCCTCCATCATCTACGCGCTCCCCGGCGCGATCATCATCGAAGCGTGGAAAAACGGCGGTACGGCGCTCTACACCGACGTTGCGGAATTTGGCTGGGTTTACCTCGTTGCGAGCATTTTCATTTACATGTTTCTGCACGACACCTACTTCTACTGGACTCATCGCCTGATGCACCGGCCGAAGCTGTTCCGGATTTTTCACAAGGTGCACCACGATTCGCGACAGCCCACGCCGTGGGCGGCCTTCTCGTTTCACCCCTACGAGGCCATCGTAGGCGCCTTGCTCGTGCCGGCACTGGTTTTCGTCATTCCCATACACGTGGGTGCAATTCTTTTCCTGCTCGTGCTGATGACGATCTGCAGCGTGATCAACCACACGGGCTACGAGATTTTTCCCGACGGCTGGCTCAAGGGCTTACCGGGCAGGCACCTCATCTCGGCTGCGCATCACAACCTTCATCACCAGCGCTACACGTGCAACTTCGCGCTGTATTTCCGTTTCTGGGACAAGGTAATGGGCACCGACGTAATGGAGTCCGAGTACGACTTTCTCGGCGGAGCGGGCGACAGCCGGCGCCGCTCTGCAGCAACCGGCGCCGCATCTTAGCCGCCACCGTCGCCTACTGCCTCGTCAGGGGCACCAGAACGGTCTCGTAGAGCTCTGATTTGCTCTCGACGCCGACCCCGGGCGTATGCGCCGGCGACACCTGCCCGTCCGCGACCACCGCATCGTCGCCGAAGCCGCCGAAAGGCTGGAACACCAGCGGATAGGTCTCGGTGGCGCCGAGCTGCAGGCCGGCCGCCAGAGCGAGGCCGAGCAGCTGGCCGCCGTGGGGCACCTGCCGGCGCGGTGACCAGCCGTACTCCCGGCACATCTGCACGATGGCGACGAATTCCGTCGGCCCGTAGCACAGCGACGGATCGAACTGCAGCCAGTCGCGATGCGGGCGCAGGCCCGCGTGTCGGACGAGGTTGCGGGCATCGGCCATCGAGAACAGATTCTCGCCGACGGCGATGGGGGTCGCGCAGCCGGCGGCGAGCGCGGCGTGCGTCTGGTAGTCGAGGGGGTCGACCGGCTCCTCGAACCATGCGAGCCCATACTCGTCCAGGCACTCGGCGTAGGCGCGCGCCGTGTCGAGGTCGAGCGCGCCGTTTGCGTCCACGGCCAGATTGTCGCCGCCGCCCGCGACCTCGAGCACTGCCTCGATGCGCGCGCGATCCTCGTCGAGCGAGGCGCCGCCTACCTTCATTTTCATCAACGTGTAGCCGTCGTTGCGGTAGCCCTGCATCTCCTCGACCAGGCCTGGAATGCCCTTGTCCGCGTCGTAATAACCCCCGCCCGGATACACCTTGATGCGTTCGTCGTAGCGGCCGCCGTTGAAGCGCTCCGAGAACACACGGTAAAGGGGCTTCTCCTCGATCTTGGCGATGGCGTCCCAGACCGCCGCATCGATGGCGCCGACGGCAAACGCGCGTTCGCCGTGCCCTCCCGGCTTCTCGTTTTGCAGCATGCATGCTTGGATGCGTGCGGCATCGAAATTCGTTCCGTGCGCATCGAGCAGGCTATCGGGGTTGGCCTCGAGGATGCGCGGGATGAGGCGTTCGCGCAGCACGCCGCCCTGGGCGTAGCGGCCGTTGGAGTTGAAGCCGAAACCCACCACCGGCCTGCCATCGCGCATCACGTCCGTGACCACCGCGACGACGCTGATGGTCATGCGTGAGAAATCGATGAAGGCGTTGCGCATGGTGGAGCGCAGCGGCGCGCTGCATTCGAGGATTTTCACGATGCGCATCGAACGTGCTCGTCTCAGTCCTGCGGCCGGGTGGCGAAGCCTACCTCATCAAATCCGCATTTGTCCTGCCAGCGCGCTCGCGCTGCGCGTCCCGCGGCCTTGATCGACGTCATCGAGCGAGCCGGGGGCTCCTGGGATATGATGATTGCAGCCCGGCCGGCCTTTTCGGCCTTCTCCCGCAGGTGCGAGGCATGCCCATGAGAATCGGTGTACCCAAGGAGATCAAGGACCAGGAGAATCGAGTCGCTCTGACGCCGGAAGGCGCCCGCACCCTGGTCAGCCGAGGTCATGCGGTCAACGTCGAGGAGGCGGCAGGCCGCGGCTCGGGGTTCTCCGACGACGAGTACGCCGGCGCGGGCGCCACCATCTGCGCTGCCGCCGAGGCGTGGGACGCGGATCTGGTCTTGAAGGTGAAGGAGCCGCAGGCATCCGAGTACGGTTTCCTGCGCGATCAGTTTCTTTTCACCTACTTTCATCTGAGCGGCGTCACCGAGAGCCTCACCGCGGTGCTGCTCGACAGCGGCACGACCGCCGTGGCCTACGAGACCGTCGAGGACGAGGCCGGGCACCTGCCGCTGCTCGCACCCATGAGCGCGGTGGCCGGCAACATGTCGGTCGTCATCGGCAGCTATTACCTCGCCAAGTTCAACGGCGGGCGGGGCATGCAGCTCGGCACCGTGCTCGGGCAGCGTCACGGCAAGGTTCTGGTGGTCGGCGACGGCGTGGTCGGACGCCACGCTGCCCGCACCGCCGACGCCATGGGCGCCAGCGTGTACATATGCAGCCGCCACGAGGAACGCGAAGCGGAGCTCGCGGGCGCCATCTCCCCGAGCTTGAGCTTCGTGCTTTCCCGCCCGGAGAACATCGCGCGACACGTCGAGGATGCCGACCTTCTCGTCGGCGCGGTCCTGCTGCGCGGCGCAAAGGCGACGCATCTGGTCAGCGAAGAGATGGTGCGCAGCATGCAGCCCGGCGCCGTCATTGTCGACGTCAGTATCGATCAGGGCGGCTGCGTGGAGACATCACGCCCCACTTCCCACTCCCATCCGGTCTACGTGGAGCACGGCGTCACCCACTACTGTGTCACCAACATGCCTGGCGCCTACCCGAGGACGTCCACCATCGCCCTTACCAGCGCAACGCTTCCCTACGCGGTAAAGCTCGCCGACGCGGGGCTCGCCGCGCTTGGCGAGGATGCGGGCTTCGCCCGCGGTGTGAACACCTGCCAGGGCTTCGTGACTTACCAGCCGGTCGCGGAGGATCTCGGACTCATGCAACGCTACAAGCCTTTCTCGTCGCTCTCGGACTGAGCGTTCATCCGCGCTGCGGACCCGTGAGCATGGACAGGATCCTGAGATGTCCAACGCCCTGAAAGTCATCGTGCTCGGAACCGGACGCATGGGTGCCGGCATCATCACGCTGGTGCGGGAGAAACGCGGCCTCGAGCTGGCCGGAGTCTACGCACGCAGACCGAGAGCGGAGCCGACCGACGTGGGCGACGCGATCGGACTCGGTGAGCGCATCGGGCTCGAGGTCAGCAACGATCTGCAAGCGCTGCTCACGCGTGCCGCGCCCAGCGTTGCCATCCAGGCCACCTGCTCGCGCGTGGCCGAGGCGATGGACGAGATCCGGCTGCTGCTTCGCCACGGCGTCAACGTCGTCTCCATCGCCGAGGAGATGATCTATCCCGCCTGCAGCTCGCCGCGGCTGGCCGAGGAGATCCACGCGCTCGCGATCGCCAACGACGCGAGCGTTCTCGGCACCGGCATCAATCCGGGCTTCGTGCTCGATTTTCTGATCGTCACCCTGACCGGCGTCTGCCAGCGCGTCGAATCCATCACCGCGAAGCGCGTCAATGACCTCTCGCCTTACGGCGCGACGGTGTTGAAAAGCCAGGGTGTCGGTCTGACCGCGGATGCCTTCGCCAGCGGCGTCGCCGACGGCAGCGTCGTCGGCCACGTGGGATTCCCCGAATCCATCGCAATGATGGCCAATGCCATTGGATGGGACATCGATCGCGTCGAGGAGACGCGCGAGCCAATCGTCTCCGGCGTCGAGCGCGAGACCTCGACGATCACGGTGGCGCCGGGTCGTGTCGCCGGCTGTCTGCACACGGCGATCGCCTACCGCGGCGACACACCGGTGATCACGCTCATCCATCCTCAGCAGGTGCGCCCGGAACTCGAGGGCGTGACCACCGGCGACTACATCGACATCCGCGGCGACCCCGGCGTGAAGCTCTCGGGGAGTCCCGAGATCCCCGGCGGCGTCGCCACCGCTGCTCTTGCCGTGAACGTGATCCCGCACGTGGTGAATGCCGAGGCGGGCCTCAGAACCATGGCGGAGCTGCCGGTGCCGGCGTCGTTCTGTGGCGATGTTCGCCGTCTCATCGCGGAACGCTCGCGGGGGTGTGCGTGAGCCGCGCGGCAGCTAAGAATACCTGGGTTGAGATCCACCGTATCGTGCTCGCGCCCGGCGAACGGGCGCCCCAGGTGCCCGCGGACACGAAGGCGGTACCCCTGGAGATGACCGTCAAAGGCTTTCTGAGCCGCGATGCCGAGCTCGGCGAAGAGGTGGAGATCATCACGCCTACCGGCCGGCGCGCGCGCGGCGTGCTGCGCGCCGTCAATCCTGCCTACGAACACGGCTTCGGCGCACCCATCGAAGAGCTGTCCCCCATCGGTGCGGAGCTGCGCGCGATTCTTCGCAGGAAAGATCCGTGAGTGCGCACCCGAGCTACGCGGCCGTCATGGCGCAGAGAGACGACATCGTTCGGGCCTCTGTCGGCATCGACTACCAGCAGTACGTAACCGGCCCGCTTTCGTTCGATTACGAGCGCCTGCTTTCCGATACCGGCTATGATCTCGAGACCATTCGCGCGGTCCAGGCGCGCACCGCGGTGGGCAACACGCCGCTCGTGGAGCTCACGAATATCACCGCGCTCGCCCGCGCCGTCGCCGCGCCGGGCAAGGGCGCGCGCATCTTCGTCAAGGACGAGGCCGCGAACCCGTCGGGCTCGTTCAAGGATCGGCGCGCGTCGCTTTCCGTTCACGAAGCCAAGACCAAGGGCTATCCGGGCGTTGCCGCGGCCACCAGCGGCAACTACGGTGCAGCCGTGGCCTCCCAGGCCGCCAGGGCGGGTCTTCGCTGCATCATCGTGCAGGAGGCCTTCGACAGCCGCGGCGTGGCGCAACCGGAGATCGCCGAGAAGGCGCGCGCGTGCGAGGCCTATGGCGCGGAGGTCATGCGCCTGTCGGTGGGTCCGGAGCTCTTTTACGTTTTCCTCGAGGTGCTCGAGGAAACCGGCTACTTCAACGCCTCGCTCTACACGCCGTACTCGATCCTCGGCATCGAGACCCTCGGCTACGAGCTCGCGCTGCAGGTCAGGGAGCGCGAAGGGCGTTTTCCCGACGTGGTTCTCACCACCCACGCCGGCGGCGGCAACGTGACCGGCACCGCCCGCGGGCTCGACAAGGCGGGGGCCTGCGACACCCTGATGGTCGCCGCGAGCGTGGATCTCGCAGGGCTGCACATGGCGTCGGATCACGACTTCAACCGCAAGTCGTTCACCACCGGGCACACCGGATTCTCGATTCCATTCACGACCTGGCCGGATCGCGCCGATGTGCCGCGAAACGCCGCGCGCGCGCTGCGCTATATGGATCGCTTCGTCACCGTCAGCCAGGGAGAGGTGTTCTACGTCACCGAGGCGCTCGCGCAGATGGAAGGCATGGAGCGCGGTCCCGCCGGCAACACGTCTCTCGCCGCGGCGTTCGCCATGGCGCGCGAGATGCCGGAGGATCGCATCGTCGTCGTTCAGGAAACGGAGTACACCGGCGCCGGCAAGCATCCCATCGCCCAGCTGAACCTCGCCAGGAAGCTCGGCATCACCATCGCACGCGGGCATCCGCGCGACAACGTGCCCGGCCGGAGCATCGTGATTCCCGAACATCCCTCCCAGCTCGGGACGACGGAGGTGGACCTCGACCGGCTCAGGCGGTCTTATCTGCACAATGCGCTCGACGCCCTGGCCGAGGGAGAGTCGCCGAGTGATGCCGACGTGGCGTTTCTGGCGGCCGACATCAAGGCTTCGGAGGACTACGTCCGTGCAACCGTGAGGGAGCGCCATGACCCGAAACGATGACTTCGAATCTCGCCGTGCGCATCTCGCGCAGCTCTCCGACGCGGAGCTTCACGCCCGCTTCTGGGAGCTCGCCGGGCAGATCGTCGAGCCGCTGGTGGCGCAGGCGAGGACTCACACCTCACCGTCCATCGAACGCTCGGTGCTGCTGCGAATGGGGTTCTCGAGCCTGGAGTCGAAGGCGCTGGTGGAGCGGATGCTGGAGAAAGGGCTGCTCGGCCACGGCGCAGGTCGGCTGGTGCTCGTGCTGGCCGGGCGTAAAGGCATGCCCGTACGCGAGGCGGGGCTGGCGCTCATTGCCGGCGAGCACTGGGACGATCTCGGTCCATGAAGCCGCTCAATCCCGACGAGAAGATCGATCTGCGCGCGGTGCTCGAGGATCTCGCGAGCTACCGCCCGAAACGCAAAGGCTGGACGTGGCGCCGGCGCATCGACGACCACACCGTCGGCCCGTTCACGCTCAAGAATGCGTCCGCGGATCTGCGCCGCTCGATTCCGCTTCCGTCGGCGCATCATTTCGGCGATATCGATCCCCAGTGTGATCTGGTAATAACCACCGAGATCGCCTCCGGGCGCTTCGAGGACGACATCCGGCGCATGCGCATGGCCGCCTGGCACGGCGCGGATCACATCATGGTCATCCGCACCACCGGACAGTCCCACATCGACGGACTCATCGAGGGCACGCCCGAAGGCGTGGGCGGCGTTCCCATCACGCGAAAGCAGGTGCGCGCAAGCCGCAAGGCGCTCGATGCCATCGAGGACGAGGTGGGCCGGCCCATCAACTTCCACTCCTACGTGAGCGGCGTCGCGGGTCCGGAGATCGCGGTCCTGTTCGCGGAGGAGGGCGTCAACGGCGCGCACCAGGATCCCCAGTACAACGTCCTCTACCGCAACATCAACATGCACCGCTCGTTCGTCGATGCGGCGGAGGCAAAGCGCATCATGTCCGACGGCGGGTTGCTGCAGATCGACGGCGCGCACAACGCCGCCGCCACCGCCAAGCAGGCGTGGAAGGTGATGCCGGAGCTGTTCGTGCAGCACGCGATCAACTGCGCCTTCTCGCGCGCGGTGGGCATGCCGAAAGAGAGAATCGCACTGTCAACCGTGCCGCCAACCGCGCCGCCGGCGCCCAAGCTGGCTCTCGACCTGCCTTACGCCGTCGCCCTGCGCGATCTGTTCGACGGCTATGTTTTCCGCGCCCAGCAGAACACGCGCTACGTGGAGGCCGATACCGGCGAGGCGACCGTTACCCACGTCATGGACACGCTGCTGTCGCGCATGACCACGACGCATATCCAGAGCACCATCACCCCCGATGAAGGCCGCAACGTTCCCTGGCACTACAACAACGTCGCCGGGGTGAACACGGCCCGGCAGACGTTGATGGCTGTCGACGGACTCATGGGCATGATCGAGATCAAGCGCGAGGGTGAGCTGCCCGCAAGGGTGCGCGAGCTGAAGGAACGCGCGGTGCTGTTTCTCGAGGAAATTCTCGACAAGGGCGGCTACTTTGCCGCGGTCGCCGCAGGCGAGTTCGTGGATTCGGGTGAATTTCCGCAACGCACCGGAGACGGTATCAGCCGCGATCCCGACGGCGGCGTTGCCGCAGACAGCATCGTCGCGCGGGAAGCCGACTACGGCGCTCCGGTATGCAGTCACTTCGGCGACAACGTGTACGCGGGGAGCTCCGAGAAGGCATGCCTCGCTTACGCAGGCTGCACGCTGTGCGATGCTTCCAAGATTCAGTACATCGACGAACTGGACGAGGAGGACAATGCCGAGCGGCGGCTCGAAGCGCCGCTCGCCGAGCAGGCCGAGGGGCTGCTGCGACCGGAGGTGGAGCGGGCCGGTGACGGCATCGTGTGCGTGACGGTGTTCGTCCCCGAGACGCCGCCTCTCGCCGAAGCGGCCGCCCTGCAGATGGTGAACAAGATGGGGCTCGCCGAGGCACAGGTCATCAGCAGGCGTGTCATGCACCCGGCCGAGGGCAGCCTCTTCGAGATCAAGGGTCGAGTGGACTACGCGGTGCGCAAGGACGCGCTCGAGATTCCAGAGCAGGCAACGGTGCTGGCCGACAGCGAAATCGAAGCATGGGTCAGGCCGCGGGGCCTGCACGTGGTGGGTGCCACCGTGGGCGAAGACGAGCACTCCGTCGGCATGCGCGAGATACTGGACATCAAGCACGGCGGCATCGAGAAGTACGGCTTCCGATGCCACTATCTCGGCACCTCGGTGCCGCTCGCGGAGGTGCTCGACGCCGCCGAGCAAAGCGCTGCCTGCGCCGTGCTCATCTCCACCATCGTCACCCACAACGACGTCCACGAGACGAACATGCGCATGCTCAACGAGCTGGCCACGCGGCGCGGCATCCGCGATCGTCTGTTGCTCATCGCGGGCGGCACGCAGGTGAGCGACGAGAAGGCAAGGAGCTGCGGCATGGACGCGGGCTTCGGCAGGGGCACCACGGGACGCGACGTCGCCTCGTTCATCGTCAAGCGGCTGAGCGCCGCCGGCGGGTCATCGTGAACGCATTGCGTTGAGATCGCGGCGCCCCCGGTCAACGCTTTCCGAATCCGGCGCGTGCCATACTGCCGGAGAGCGTCGGACCGGCCGACGAAGCGTGCAGATATGAGCAGCCCCTTCATCAGCATCGACCTCGGAAAGATAGAGACCAACGCCCGCACGATCACGGGGCTGTGCGGCGAGCATGGTATCGCCGTCACCGGCGTCACCAAGGGAAGCTGCGGCTTTCCAGAGGTTGCTCGCGCGATGCTTCGAGCCGGGTGCACCTCCATCGGTGAGTCCCGAATCGAGAACATCGAGCGCTTGAGGGCGGGCGGAATCGATGCGCCGTTCATGTTTCTGCGGGGCCCGTCGCTGTCGAGAGTCGACGAGGTGGTCGCTCACGCGCAGAGCAGTCTCAATTCCGAGATCGCGGTCATCAGTGCGCTCGCCGCTGCTGCGCGCCGCCGCGCTGTCGTGCATGACGTCATTGTCATGGTGGATCTGGGCGACCTCCGCGAGGGTGTGTGGCCCGACGATCTGGTTGCCTTCGTGGGAGAGCTCGTCGATCTGAAGGGCATTCGCATCGCCGGTCTCGGCACCAGTCTCACGTGCTTCGGCGGCGTGATCCCGACCGCGACGAACATGCAGCAGCTCGTGGCGCTGGCGGACGAGGTCGAGAGCGCCTTCGACCTCGAGCTCGAATATGTCTCGGGAGGAAGCTCGAGCGCCCTGCCGCTCATCGCGGCCGGCACAATGCCGGCGCGGATCAACCATGTGCGCATCGGCGAGGCAATTCTGCTCGGTGTCGAGACGGCGCACCGGACCCCCTGGCCGGGCACCTGTCAGGACGCCTTCGTGCTGCACGCGGAGGTCATCGAGCTCAAGACGAAGCCGTCGATCCCCGTCGGTGAAGTGAGCCAGGACGCGTTCGGCAAAAAACCCGTTTTCGAGGACCGGGGCATGATCGAACGGGCCATCCTCAACGTCGGGCGCGAGGACGTGGACGTGGACGGCATCCGGGCGCTCGACCCCGGGGTGCGCATCCTGGGCGCCACGAGCGGCGCGCTCGTCGTCGACGTCTCCGACGCCGGGCGCACCGTCCGGGTCGGCGACCTTGTGCGATTCTCGTTAAACTACGCGGCGCTGCTCCAGGCAATGGACTCGCAGTACGTCGAGAAACGAGCCGTCGCGGGCGCCGGCTGATGCCGCGCTCTGCCCGAGAGGCCCGCCGGCGGCTCGGTGCAGGATTCTCGAGAGGAGATCGGCGAACGCACTTCACTGTCCGCGGAGGACTCGAGCTTTGAGCTATCGCACCAGTCACCTGACGCGCGCTTACATCAACCTCGACAACCTCGCGCACAACATGCGCCTGCTGCAGGAGCACGTCGGCAAGCGACCTCTCTGGCCCGCCATCAAGGCGAATGCGTACGGGCACGATGCGCGCATCATCGGCGAGCGTCTCGTCAGTCTCGGCTACGACACGCTTTGTGTCGCGCACGTCTCCGAGGCCATCGAGCTCGTGGAAGCCGGCGTGCAGGCGAAGTTCATCATCCTGTCGGCCACGCTTGCCGAGAGCTGCGAGTATCTCGTCGCGTACGGTTTCGAGCCTGCCGTGTGCGAGATCGGCCTCGTCGAAGAGCTCGCGCGCGTTGCGGAAAAGACAGGCAAAAAAGTTTCGGTGCACGTCAAGGTGGATACCGGCATGGGGCGCATCGGTATCGCACCGGAGGACACCGCCACGTTCCTGGAACGCTGTGGTGAGCTGCCGGCAATTCGTGTCAGAGGGCTCATGAGCCATTTCCCGCGCGCCGACGAAACCGACAAGTCATACTCTCGCGAGCAGGCACGACGGTTCCGCACGCTCGTCGATGCAACGCGGCAATACGGGATCGAGGTATACCATCTGGCCAACAGCGCAGGAATTTTCGATCTGCCCGAATCATGCTTCGACGCAGCGCGCCCGGGAATCTCCATATACGGGCTGAAACCCTCGCTCGAGATGGTGAGCGCGCGTGTCGACGAGCTGCGCCCGGTGCTCGAGTGGAAGACGCGGATCACCTATCTCAAGGAAGTGCCTGCGGGAACGGGTCTCAGTTACGGTCATACCTTCCACACCGACAAACCCTCACTGATCGCGACGGTCCCGGTCGGCTACGGCGACGGGTTGAGCCGCTTGCTCTCCAACAACGCAGAGCTGCTGGTTCGTAACCGGCGCTGCCCGCTGGTCGGCCGAGTGACCATGGATCAGAGTCTTGTCGACGTAACCGCGCTCAGGCAGGTCGTGCGCCTCGGTGACGAGGTGACCATCATCGGGCGTCAGGGTGGGGAGGTAGTGAGCGCCGATGAGCTCGCCCAGCGGGTAGGCACGATCAACTACGAGATTGTCACGGCCATTGCGCGGCGGGTTCCGCGCATAAGCGTCGAGGCATAGATCCGCGTGCAGCCGGGCAAGTAAATCCGATTCACTGATTCATGACGCATTTTTCGTAGAGATTCTTGAGGCGACCCTGCGGATCGTATCTGCTCTTGAGCTTACGATAAGTCTCCCCATCGTATAGCTTCCAGAAGATCTCCTCGTCATAGTAAGCGTCCGAGTAGAGCGACTTGATCCCGCCGAGCTCACGAACCTTGTTCTCCACCAGCCGATTGAAATATCCGGGCGGATGCTTGTGCGGATTGGGAACGACATCCCAGAAGCCGAAGTTGATGAAAAGTCCGGTCTCGTGCAGGGGATAAAAGGGAAACACGCGCGACGGGTCGTGCCCTCCGATTGGACACATCCATACCGGACGGATGCCGATCTCGTCGAGAAAAAAACGCAGAAATTCGCCTGCATTCTCGACCGGAATGTCCACATCCTGGATGACACTCTCGGGATGGCGGTCGAGCAGGTTGTCGAGCGCCGCCGTGAGGCCCAGCCGGTCGTTCCAGCGCATGACTTTCTGGTAGGTAATCGAGTTGAGCAGGCGGCGACCGAGGATCAGTCGCATCGGAAGATTCTGCACGTGAAGATTCTTGGAGCACCAGAACCAATCCGTATCCCAGCGCCATAGATAATCGCGTACCTTCAGGTAGTCCTCGCTGCGTCTGCGGATGGATCGGTAGTATATGCTCAGCCACGTGTAGTCGCTCGTGTACGGTGCACTGTCGGTGAAGCGGCCGAGCGTCAGATACATCTCGTCTTCTGCGAATACCGTGCCGTCTACGAAGTCCGCATCACCCTGGCAGATCTCGATCAGCGCATTGAAGTAGTCGCTGGCGTTGCTGTAACGGGTGTGCTCGAGTGCGACGAAGGGCTTCACGGGCATGGTCTTCGCACTGAGCTTGAGGATGTATCCGAGTGTTCCGTAGGAGTTGGGAATGCCGAAAAACAAATCCGAGTGGTTGTTATCCGGCGTGCAGTACACGACCTCTCCGTCGGGCAACAGAACTTCCATGTCGAGCACGGATTCGTGAGGCAGACCGTGGCGGAATGAAGTCGATTCGATGCCGATCCCCGAGACGGCGCCACCGATGGTGATGGACTTGAGCTGAGGCACCACGAGCGGCATGCATCCACTCACCAGGCAGGCGTCGGCAAGCCGCTCGTAGGTGGTCATGCCCTCGACCTCGACGACCTGATTGACTGCGTCGACCTTGAGCACCTGGTTGAGCGCGCGCACGTCGAGTCGCCCGCCCGCGGATTTCTCGCGGCTGCGAAACAGATTGGACGTGGATTTTTCGAGGCGGATGCCACCGCCGTTGCTGCGCAGCCGCTCGGACAGGCGTTGCTTCTTCTCCTCGTAGCTCGGCATCGAATCGGTCCGGTTAGCGGAAAAGCCGCTAGGTTACTGAAAATCGCCGGCGATGCGTACGCTCGCGGATTTGCCGGTGCGCCGGGCGCCTGCGGCAGCGGGAGAGTCCTCAGCAGGCATGCGTGTGATTCACACCGAGACCAGCTCGAACAGCGTTGTCGAGTCCAGGTCCTCGGCGAGCCAGCTTCGCACGCCGGCCTCGCGGCTGCCGAGGTAGCGTGTTTGTCCGCGCTCCTGCGTCATCGGCAGATCGTGTCCGGGGACCACGATATTACCCGGACGGCGCTGCCACAGGCGCCAGATCGCGTCGATGGAGGCGCGGCTCACGGCAGCGTCGTAGGTCATGTCGGCGCTGCGGCTCAAGAGCTCGGCGCGGTTCTTGGCGGCGTCGCCGGTGAAGATGACGTCGCGCTCGCGTCCTTCGAGCACGAACAGCAGGTGGCCGGGGGTGTGTCCCGGCGCGACGTGCGCGGTGATGCCTGGAAAGACCTCTTCTCCATCGTTCGCCCGATGCAGCGTCGGCCAGCTCGCCAGCTCGCGCACGTAGAGCTCCGGCACCGGCGTTTCGCCCCATGGCTCATCGAGGGACCACGCCAGCTCGTGGGCGCCGATGACGATGCGGGCGTCGCGGAACAGCGTCCAGTTCACGCTGTGATCGTAGTGACTGTGGCTGAGGAGCACGTCGGTGACGTCGGCAGGGACGAGATTGTGCTGTGCCAACCGCTCGATGATGAGGTGGCGCTGGCCGAAGGAGCCCACGTCGACCAGCGCTTTGCGCTCGCCGCGCTGGACGAGAGCGATGGAGCTCCAGCCGAGCGATCCGTGGCATACGGATTTTCCCGGGTAGCCTGTGACGAGAATGTCGAGGTGGTGGTCGTCGATCTGCATGGCTCTGTCGAGCCCGGTGCCCGCCGCCGAGCAACGGAGCGCGCCGAGAATCGGGTCCCCTCCTGGCCAATCCAGGGGGGAGCCCGATTCCAGGCGCGTGTGCCGCGCGCCGGCGGCTCGCGGGGTCGCCGAACCCGCGCGGTCCGGTTTCCGCTACTTGAGGCTGACGATGACGCTGCCCTCGGAGATGCTTGGCGGACTCGCGCCCACGCCCGATGCATTCTCCTGAATCCATTCGCGGGCGACCCGCACACTTTCGTCGGTGCCCGCCTTGTCCTGGCAGACCGTCACCGTGGCGCCGCCGCCGTCGGTGTGCAGCATGGTGTAGCTGACCAGTCCGGGCACCGTCCGGAGGAGGCTTTCAACTTCCGATTTGTGCTCGTCGAGCAGGTCGAACAGCTCTTTCGCTCCCGGACCGGAGTAGTTTCTTACGACTGCGTGCATGGTGGTTTCCCCCTTTGATGTTAAGCGCCGGAGAATAGATCGCCGGCCTGAGAGTACACACCCTGAGATAGCGATTCGGCATCTTCGGGTGGGAGGCCCGCGGTGTTGTTCGGAGTCAGGCCGCGGTTCTCGCGCTCATCATACGCGCATCGCGGGCTTACATGGAGCTGTTCACCGTTGTGTTGCGAGGTCACCTGTCATCGGCGGTCACGTTCGCCACCGGAGCCAGAGGGGTCATTGGTCGGCTTGCGTCTCGATGCGCACCCGAATGCCGGCGTAATAGGCGGCGAGATCCTCGATGTCCGAATCGGAGAGCGCCTGGCTGATGACGCCCATCACCGGGTGGGGCCGCTCGCCGGAGCGGTACTTGCGCAGCTGGTCGCGCAGGTACATTTCCACCTGACCGGCGATATGGGGCGCATCCGGCTGCCGGCTCAGGCCGTCGAGCCCATGGCAGGGGCGGCAGGTCGTGGCCTTCTGCTGACCGGCAGCGGGATCGCCGGCGAAGACCAGAGGCGAGAAGCCGAGCCATGTAATCAGCACGGCGCGGGAGAGCCGATGAGCGGCCCAGCAATTCTGCGCGGCGTTCACTGGGCGAATGCGCCTGGGAAGATTCGGGGAGCGCGACTAGCGCGCCGCGCTCCCCGGGCAGGATGCGTCGACCGGCTCAGCCGTCATACCAGACGCGGTAGATGGCACCAGCCGTGTCGTCGGAGATGAGTATCGAGCCGTCCAGGAACTGAACGACGTCGACCGGACGCCCCAGGTACTCACCCGTCTCCTCGTTCAGCCAGCCTTCGGCGAAGACCTCCGTCCCAGCCGCGGCACCTTCCTCGTTCAGGCGCGTGAACATGATGCGCGCGCCGATGGGGGTGGTACGGTTCCAGGAGCCGTGCTGGGCGCTGAAGATGCCGCCACGGTACTTCTGCGGAAACATTTTGCCGGTGTAGAACATCATGCCGAGATCCGCGGCGTGGGCGTCCATCTCCACCTCGGGATGAACGGCATTCGCGGGCGGCTCCGAGTCCTTGTAGTCGTCGGTGCGCACCTTGCCGCCGCCATACCACGGGAATCCGAAGTTCTGGCCCTGGGCTGTGATCCGATTGAGCTCGCCCGGCGGGATGTCGTCACCCATGCCGTCGACCTGGTTGTCGGTGAACCAGAGCTCGCCGTTGGCGGGGTTGAAGGCGATGCCGACCGAATTGCGCACGCCCGTCGCGTAGACTTCCCAGTCCGAGCCATCCCGGTTCATGCGCACGATAGCGCCGATGCCGTGGCGATTGTATTTTTCCATCTTCGCCTTCGGGGGCACGTTGTAAGGCTGGCCCTGGGCGATGTAGATCTTGTTGTCGGGTCCGATGGCGCAGACGCGTGCCCCATGGTTGAACGACTCCTCTTCCCTCGGGATCAGCGAACCCTTGACGACCTCCACGGCCACGTCGGGGCCTTCGTAGAAGAACTCCGCGGCGGGGAAGACCAGCATGCGATTGTGCTCTGCAAGATAGAGAAAGCCGTCCTTGCTCATGCAGGGCCCGTTGGGGACGGTAAAGGCGATGCTCGGCGCGAAGCGTTTGACCTCGTCGGCGACCCGGTCGCGATCCCGGTCCGTGACGGCCCACACGGCCGTCTTGCGGGTGCCGACGAAGACCGTGCCGACGTTATTGCCGACCGCCATGTGCCGTGCATCCGGGACGATGGCGTAGAGGCCGATCTTGAAGCCGGGCGGCAGCTTGATGCGCTCCAGAGTCCTGCTCAGCGCCATGGCGCGCTGCTCGTCCTGAGGGACAATCTCCAGCTCGAGTGACGTGCCGGTTGTCTTAAAGTCCTGTAATTTCTTCAGATTCTGAGCGTTAACGCCGGTGCCGGTGGCAGCCAGGAAGGCGAACGCAGCGATCGTTGGCAAAGCTCTGTTGAGAAGTCTCATGACGGTCCCTCCTCTCACGGTGGCGAGCTTGTTTATCGTTGTTCGGCAGGAATCGCCGCGGCGACCGCGCGCCAGCCCCTGCCAGGCCACCCGAAAGATTAGCGCGCTTGCGCCGCACTGAGAAGCCGCAATGCAGCAATTTCGTCGACGTCAGAGGCCTATGTACGAGACCGGCGAAGGTCTGGTAGTATCCTTCGAGCTGATGGCTCGTCGGTTTCCTGGTAGCACCGCGCAGACGCAATTAGAACACCCGGGAGGAGGACGCAAGATGCAGTGGAGCAAACCCGCATACACCGAGATCCGCTACGGCTTCGAGATCACGATGTACATACTGAACAGGTAAGTGCTGCTTCGCCTTTCGGGCGACGCGGAAAACACAAAGTTAAGGGGGCCCGCGCGGCCCCCTTACTACGTTGAAGAACCGGATCAGGTCGACAGCCTGTTCATCTCCCCGAAAGTTTTCAGGAAAACAACCGTGGGCGTGAACGCGAATCCTCCATGGAGCCGCAAAGAGTTCGAGCGGCGCCTGCGTGCGCTCGGCTCGCGTTACCACATTTTCCATCCCTACCAGGTCAAGATGAACGCGGGCGAGCTGAGCCGCGAGCAGATTCAAGGCTGGGTCGCGAATCGCTTCTACTACCAGATCAACATTCCGCAGAAGGACGCTGCCCTGATGGCCAACTGTCCCGATCGCGAAGTGCGCCGGCACTGGATACAGCGGATTCTGGACCACGATGGCCGCGTTGGTGAGGACGGTGGGATCGAGGCCTGGATACGTCTTGGCGAGGCCTGCGGACTCGAACGCGACGCAATCGTGTCTTTGCAGGGGGTTCTCCCGGGCGTACGTTTTGCGGTGGATGCGTACGTGAACTTCGTGCGCCGCGCGAGCTGGCAGGAAGCGGTTTGCTCGTCACTGACCGAGCTGTTCGCGCCGACCATACACCGCGAGCGCATCGCTCATTGGCCGCAACACTATGCGTGGATGGATCCTGGCGGGCTCGAGTACTTCCAGACACGGCTTGGCGAGGCGCACCGAGACGTCGAGCACGGCCTCGCCATCACCCTCGACACTTTCACCACCGCCGAGCAGCAGGCGCGCGCACTCGAGATCCTGCAGTTCAAACTGGACGTGCTGTGGAGCATGCTCGACGCCATGTATCTCGCCTACGTGCTCGAGATGCCGCCTTACTTCAGCGTCGATCAGTCGCCATGAGCGTCGATTTCCCGCGCGATTCGGCACCGAGCGTGGCCAGGCCTTTTCGCTTTCAGTGGGAGGAAGCGCAGGGTTGCTTCGTCCTCCTGTATCCTGAAGGCATGGTCAAGCTCAATACCGCGGCCGGCGAGATTCTCAAGCGCTGCGACGGTGAGCGCACGGTCGGCGAGATCATCAGCGAGCTCGAAGAGCAGTTCGGGGTCCCGGACATTGCAGACGACGTGCTCGAATTCTTTGTAGAAGCCCATGGCAAAGGCTGGATTGCAACCTGAGGCGACGCCGGGGCCGCTTTGGCTGTTGGCTGAGCTCACCTACGCGTGTCCGTTGCAGTGTCCCTATTGCAGTAACCCGCTCGACTTTGTCCGCATAAAGAACGAGCTCGATACGGCTGCGTGGACGCGCGTGCTCGGCGAAGCGCGCAAGCTGGGTGCCGCACAGCTGGGCTTCTCGGGCGGCGAGCCGCTGGTACGGCGCGATCTCGAAGAGCTCGTAGAGGAAGGACGCCGGCTCGGGTATTACACGAACCTCATCACCTCAGGCGTCGGCATGGACGAAGCGCGCGTGCGCCGTCTTCGCGACGCCGGTCTCGACCACATCCAGCTGAGTATCCAGGCGAGCAACGCCGAGCTCAATGACCGTCTCGCCGGTACCCGTTCGTTCGATCACAAGCTCGCCATGGCGCGCGCCATCAAGGACAGCGGCTTCCCGATGGTGCTCAACTTCGTCGTGCACCGCGACAACATCGACTGCATGCGCGAGATGCTCGATCTGGCGCTGAGGCTCGAGGCCGACTATGTCGAGCTTGCCAACACGCAGTACTACGGCTGGGCGCTCGAGAACCGGGATCGCCTGCTGCCGACCCGTGACCAGCTCTCGCGCGCGCAAGCCGTCGCCGGGGAATATCAGGACCGCTACGGCGACCGCATGAAGATCTACTACGTGATTCCGGACTACTACGAGAACCGTCCCAAGGCGTGCATGGACGGGTGGGGCAAGGTGTTCCTGTGCATTGCGCCCGACGGTGTGGCGCTGCCCTGCCAGGCGGCGCGAGATCTCCCCGGGATCGACTTTCCCAACGTGCGCGACAAGGATATTGCCTGGATCTGGCGCGAGTCGCCGGCTTTCAACCGATTCCGCGGCGAGGCATGGATGAAAGAGCCGTGCCGCAGCTGTCCCGAGCGAAGCAAGGATTATGGAGGCTGTCGATGTCAGGCCTATCTGCTCACCGGCGATCCGGCCAATGCCGACCCCGTGTGTGACAAGTCTTCGCACCACGAGGTGATCTTGCAGGCGGTGCAGCGCGTGCATCGATCGGGGCAAGTCGAAGTCGCGGGCCCGATGCTCTACCGTAACAGCAGGAACTCGAGGCGGCACGCGGCGTCTTGAGGGTTTCGGATCAGCCACACCGGCTTTGAAAGCGTGCCTGTTCCGGCTTCGAGCTAACCCCCTACCCGCCGGTGAAGCATGCCCATCCTCGGGTCGTAGCCGACCATGGCCAGTGCGAAGAATACGACAAACGCGACGAGCACAACGGTCCAGGCAAGCAGGTTCGGCGCCACGTACAAAGCGAAACGGATGCTTTCGACCACGTACGTGAACGGATTAACGACGCAGATCAGATAGATGAAGTCGCTGGACTCGCGCATCTTCCACAGAGGGTAGAGCGCCGATGAGAGAAAGAACATCGGGAAGATGACGAAGTTCATGATGCCGGCGAAGTTCTCGAGCTGATGGATGGTCGAGGACAGCAGCATTCCGAGCGCTCCCAGCATGAGGCCGGTGATGACAAGGGCCGGTAGAGCGGCCAGATAGCCTGCGAGCGGCAAATCGACGAGAAGCAGATCGGCGATCAAAAGAAACGTGTAGACCTGCAGCAAGGACACGAACATACCGGCGCAGAGCTTACAGAGCAGCAGGTACCAGCGGGGGAAGGGGCTCGTCAGCAGCAGGCGCATGCTGCCCATCTCGCGGTCATAGACCATGCTGAGAGAGCTCTGCATGCCATTGAACAGCTGAATCATGGCGGCGAGACCCGGCACGATGTAAGTCTCGTAGGCTATCTGAGCGCCATATGGTGGCATTACCGAGTCGCCCAGAACCGAGCGAAAGCCCGCGCCGAATATGAGCAGCCATATGAGTGGGCGCACCAGAGCGGCCGCGAAGCGTTCGCGCTGTTGAAAAAATCTCAGGGACTCGCGCCAAAGCACGCCACGAAGACATATGGCATAGCGCGTCAGCGTCGGAGTGTCACTGTCGCTCATGTCTGTGTATCGCGGGCTTCGCCCTTCGAATCCGTCAACTTCCTGAACGCTTCGAGCACGTCCCGGCTACCGGTCCGCGAAAGTATCTCGGTGACGGAGCCGGTGTCCCTGATTCGGCCGTGGTGAAGAATCGCCACGTGATCGCCGGCCCACACCTCATCCACCAAGTGGGTCGCCCATAGAACCGTGATTGCATCGTCACTGCAAATCTCGTGCATGTGTTCGACGATTGCGCTTCGTGACGGTACGTCGAGGCCGACAGTAGCCTCGTCGAGGAGCAGAACCCGCGGGCGATGCAGCAACGCCCGCGCAATCTCGAGGCGTCGCCGATGACCCGAGTTGAGTGTTCGTACCCGCTCATCCCGGCGCTCAGCGAGTCCCATGCGTGTGAGACAATCTTCCACGCGCTCGCTGATGCCCCGACCGCTCATGCCATGCAGATTGGCGAAGTAGTGCATGTTCTGGTGCACGGTCAGATCCATGTCGAGGGTCTGTCCTTGAAACACGATTCCCATGCGCGCCAGCGCCCGCCGGGGCTCGCGTGTAATGTCGTGGCCGAGGATGGTGATGCGTCCGGAGTCGGGAACGAACAGCCCGGTGAGCAGCGCCACCAGGGTCGATTTGCCTGCACCGTTCGGGCCAAGCAGTGCGGTGAACCGGCCGGGGGCGATCGTCAGGGAAATGTCATTGAGTGCCTTGACATCGCCATAGGCATAGGCGACGTGCTCGATGCTGATACCCGGCCTGGGATTCATACCCGATCTGATACCCTATTCTCGGCCGCGAATAAACCGCATAGTGTCCTCGGGTAACGGCGCATGCGAAGATGAAAGGCTCGACACGGGAGGTTTGACGGTGATTCACGTACTGGTCCTCGGCGCAGCCGCGGGTGGTGGATTTCCGCAGTGGAACAGCAACAGCGAGGCCTGCCGAAGGGCAAGAGCGGGCGATCCGGCGGCCCGGCCGGCCACCCAGGCTTCCATCGCGGTCAGCTGCGATGGTACTTCCTGGTTCGTCGTCAATGCGGCACCGGATCTGCGCGAGCAAATCAATCGAGAGGCACGGCTTCATCCCAGGCACGGGCTGCGCTCGTCACCGATCGCGGGTGTGCTGCTCACCAACAGTGACGTGGATGCGGTCGCGGGGCTGTTGCATCTGCGCGAACGAACGCCTTTCGACATCTACGCGCACGCGCGCGTCTTCTCGGTGCTGGACGAGAACCCGATCTTTCGCGTGCTGGCCCCTGACGTGGTGCGCAGACAGGCGCTGACCCTGGATGCCCCTGCGCCACTCCCCAATCTCGACGGCACGGATAGCGGTTTGCGCGTGACGGCCTTCCCGGTTCCAGGAAAGGTCGCGCTCTACATGGAGGACGAGAAGGCCGGTCCCGAATTCGGTACGCGCATCGGCGACACGCTCGGGTTGCAGTTCAGCGAGGAAGGCGCCGGGCATCGCCTCGTCTACCTCGCCAACTGCGCCGCGGTGGATGACGCAGTGCGCGACCGCTGCCACGGCGCATCGGTATTGTTCTTCGACGGCACACTGTGGCGCGACGACGAGATGCTGCAACGTCGAGAAGGCAGCAAGACCGGTCAGCGCATGGGCCACATGTCCATGTCCGGTCCCGATGGCTCCATGGCGGCTTTGCAGGATATCGAAATCGATCGTCGTATTTTCATTCATATCAATAATACGAACCCGGCGCTGCTCAGCGACAGCGACGAGCGCGGCGTTCTCGAAGCCAAAGGGTGGGAGATCGCCTACGACGGCATGGCATTCTCGATCGGCTGATCCGGGCGGCGCTCGCCGCGGCTGGTGGCCTCGGAACAATGAAAATCTGCCGTGCGTTCCGTCCGGCCAGCCGCTCGTCGCCGGCGAAGATCGATTCAATGCGTGCCTCGACGGCGCCGGTTGGATTGCCGGGTACTCGACCTTCGCCGGCTCTTTCGTCGCGGAGGCGAAAAGCCCCCGGCTGACTCGGGCCCCCGGGGCGCGGCTGCGCGTTACCTGCAATGGCTGCCCGGCATGCCAGGGGACGGCACCCGCCACCGGGCCAAAAAATTCGTTGCCGAGAGCCGAGATCGGGAGCAAGATTTGCACCGGCCATGTGGCCTCCAATCGTTTTCTGTTCGAGGAGACGTACATGAAACTGCGTCATAGTCTGTTGGCGCTCGCGCTGGGATTGTCCAGCGGTGCTGCGTTCGCGTCGAGCTGTCCGAAGCTGATGGGCCAGGTGGACGCGATTCTTGCCACCAACCCCGACCTGCCGCAATCGGTGCTGGACGAGGTGAAGACCCTGCGCGCGGACGGGCAGAAGCAGCACGAGGGTGGAAAGCACGATAAGTCCGTCGAGTCGCTCAACCAGGCCTTGTTCCTGTTGGGTAAGGATTGAGACGAGATTTGGGCGTAACCGAATCACATTCGCCGTGCTGGAGCGGGGCAGGTCGAGAGACCTGCCCCGTTTTCGTTCCCGGGACGCGTTCGCCGTGATGGCAGCGCGCGATCAGGCGGCTTCGGTGCCGAGGGGAATGGGTTCCGATGGCGCTGGTGGCGCGCGTCCCAGTCGGGGATGAACGTTCTTCGACAGCGCAGCGAGGCCGAGCATGGCGGCGCCGGTGACGGCGAAAACCACAGGCAGGGCAAAGAGCTTGAGCAACAGCGCGAACACGCCCGGCGCGGTGATCTCGCCGATGTCCCGGTAGGTCGAGTAAACGGCGGTCATCTCCGCGCGCTCGTGGCGGCGAACGGCGAGCATGAACGGTATGTTGGAGACGGCGTCCAGCGAGACCATGGCGAGCGTCGCCGCGAGCACCGCTGCGAACGCGAGCCAGGGCAGCGGTGTCGCCAGGGCGAAAAGCAGGGTCATGGTGCCGCTTGCGGCGAAGCCGGCGACCATCACGCGACGGACGCCGAAGTAGCGCACGCACCTGCCGAACAGCGGCAACAGAAACAGCAAGCCGCTGCCGGCGGAGACCAGGAGTCCGGCGGTCATCTGACCGTAGCCCTGCTGCACGACGTAGATGGGCACGTAGACGAAGAACATCACCCACCAGATGTAACGGCCGACCGCCGCGATCCACGCGAATACGAGCCGTGGCTGGCGGCAGAAGCGCGCGAGGTGCGCTATCGGGCTCACCGAATGGCCGCGGAAGCTCGTCAACGGGGGCACTTCACGAATGCGTAAAAACCAGAAGTAGGCGAGCAGGGCGAGCACCGCGCCGGAGCTCGCCAGGTAGGTTGCCCAGAGGCCGACACGGGTGCCGAGCCAGGCGCCGAGGGCCGGCCCCACGGTCCAAGCGGCAGCGGCGTAGAAAATGCGCATGGGTTCCGAGCGGTTGAAATCCTGTCTCGCCACGTGGTCGAGGATGTAAAGGCTCAGGCACACGGTGAGCATGACCACGCCGACCACCCGCAGCGTCATGCCGAGCGCGAGCGCAGCGGTGGTGCCCGCCCACATAACGAGTGGCGCGGCGGCGAGGAAGGCGGCGCCGAGCGTGTAGACCCAGCACCGTGCGCTTTTGCGTACCAGCCACGGGACGGTCAAGGTGGCGGCGATGCCGGCAATGGCGACGATGAAGAAGAGGGTGCTGACCTTTTGCGCGCTGCCGAGAAGACGCAGCGCCTCGACGGGAATGATGGAGACGATGAGCGCGCGAGCCAGCGATTCGAGGGCGAACAGCAAGGCGAAGGACTCGGCGCCCGTTGCACGCACCCGGTGGATCCAGATAGGACGGCGTACGTCCAAGCTCGCGTACTCGCGTAGGGCCCACGCAGGGCGTTGTAATGATTCTGCGGAATATTACGGCCTATCGCGGTCGCCGCGGTAGTCGATGAGCATCGAACTGCGACCCGTTTGGCGTTTGCTGCGTGTGGCGGGTCGGGGGCTCAATCGGCGCCGGCGACGGCAGGGCCTGTAGCCCCGGCGCGGCTGAGCTGGCGGAAGTACTCCTCGACCTGCGACCGGTATTTCCGGGGCACGGCGTCGTCGCCGGTGAGGGGCAGGGCGCTGGCCTTCGCCTCGTCGGACTCGCTCTTCAGGGCCAGCTCGAGCTCCTTGAGCTTCGCGATCAGCTGCCGTTGCCGTTGCAGAACACGCTGCGGGTCTTCGAAGCTCTCGTTCTGCTCGATCTCGCGCATCTCACCGAGCAGACGGCCGATGTCGCGGGGTCCGTGCTCGTCGGCGGTGAGCACCCCGGCGATGCGATCGAACAGGGCGCGGCGCTCGGCGAAATCGCGGCGGAAGGCGTCGATCTCCTGCGGGTCGAGATTTCGGTGCATCCAGCTCTGGCTGTCGGCGGCGCCCCAGCCGCCTCTGGGATCGCCCGGGCCGGCCTGTCCCAAGCCGGAGCGCTGCGCCATGCGACGCTCGAGGGACTCGAGGCCCTCGACGAGCGCGCGCATCTGAGCGAGGTTACGCGTGCGCTTCTGCTCCTCGCCGTCATCGACGGATTCGGCGGCCTCGTCCAGCCCTTGCCCGATGCGCGCCAGGGACTCGCCGATTTCGGCTTCCATGCGTTGCGATGTTTCCCCGGAGGGAGCATCCATAACGGCAGCCGAGCGCTCGATGGTGTTCGGGAGATCGTCCCGTTCGATACCGTCGGCGGTTCCGCGCAGCGTGCGCGCCGTGCGTGCCTCGTCGGCGGCGGCATCCTTGGCGAGCTTCCGCAGGTCGGTTTCGAGATCGCGGACCTCTTCGGCCATGCGCAGCTTGCGCGACTGCAGCCGGGCCTTTTCTTTGCCGCGTGCCTCCTCCTCCTGCGCCATGGCTTCGACCCCGCGGCCGATATCCGCGTGCTCCTCGGCAAGTCTTTGCGCGCGCCGTGACGCCTGATCGATACCGCGTCGCAGCTTGCGGCTGGGCTGGCCGTCGGCGAGACGCTGCATATTTCTGAGCCGATCGAGCGCCGCTCGCGCATCGGAGATGCCGTTTCCGTTCTGATCGGTGGCGCGGCGCATGGCCTGGGCGGCGGCCTGGGCCTGACGAATCAGGTTTCTGAGCTCCGCGCTCTGCTGCTCGCGGGACAGCCGCTCGAGACGTCGCACCATCTCCTCGAGCTGCTCGGCAAGGGCGCGCTGGCTGCCTCCGCCCGACGGCGCGTTGGGATCGAGCAGCGCGCGCCGCTCGAGACGCTCGATCTCCTGCTGCTGGCGGCGGGCGAGCTCCTTGAGCTTGTCGAGCGTTTCATCGAGCTGCTTCGAGCCTTGCTGCCAGTTGCCGCGTTGGACGCTTTCGTACTTGTTGCGCAGCTTATCCATCTCCAGGCGAAAAAGGTTGGCGAGGTCCTCCGCGTCCCTGGCGCCGCCGCCGCTCGATCGGCCGAAGGCGATCTGTGCATCTCGGAATGCCGCCTCGGCGCGCTGCAGATGCTGAAGCGCCTTGCGTGCGGGTGGCAGGGCTTCGGCAGGGGACTCCTCGAGCAAGCGCTGCTCGGTTTCTTTCATCGCATCGACCGCCTGCGGCAGTTCCTCCCGCATTCGCTGAATGCCGGCGCTGCGCTGCATGACGTTGCGGGTGCCGATGCGCCGGATGATGGCCTGCACGCGGTCGCGGATGCGCGCCTGGGCATTTTCGAGCGTTTGCGTAACCTCGGTGAATTGCGCGTCGTCGTAGCTCACCCGGTCCCGGGCAACCTTGAAGGTGGCGATGACGAGCTCCCGCTGCTGGGCGGAGAGGGAGCGTTCCTGTTGCCCACCCTGCATGCCGCCGCCACCGCCGCCCTGCCCACGACGGAAGTTGCGATCGAAGGGACGCACCTCCATGAAGAAAATGTCCGTGGTGGTGCTCAGGGCATCCTCGGCGGTCGAGTCGGCGGCGCGGGCGTAGAAAGCGATCAGGTCACCCGGGCTGAGCCCCAGGTCCTCGAGCGCGAGCGTGTGTGCGGCGGTGACTTCGCTGTTTGCCTCCTCGCTCCGATGCAGATCGACCGTCTTCTCGGGCTGGTCGTTCACCGCGTAGACGAGCTCGAGCGTTGCGACATTGAGGTCGTCGTGCCCGGTCACCTCGATCAGCGCCTCTTCGACGCTGGTCACCTGGGAGTCCCGTCCGAAGCGCGAGATCTTCACGAGCGGTGCGCGATCCGCAAGCACCTCGATGGCGTAGTTGGGAGATGCGGCGACCTGGATGTCGCGGCCGTAGGGAAGTTCGATGCGGTAATGTCCCTCCTCGTCGACGGCGAGCTCGGCGCTCCACGTCCCATCCGGATTTCCAGTCATCGCGATTGGCTCGTCGCCGTCTCGAATCAATGTCGCATTGGCAACCTTCTGGTCGGGGCGCACGGTGACCGCGACGCGGCTTCCGCGCAGCGCGCTGATGTCGCCCTCATCGACCACCGTCTTCGGCGGCAGCCCGAGGCGCGGCGGATAGTGATAGGTGAGCTCGATGCGTTCGACCCTTGGCAGCTCCGCGACCTCGATATGGTAGGTCTGCGAGCGCAGGCCTTCGGTGGTGACCTGATAGTCGACGCCACGTGCGAGATCGAAGAGGAATATCTCGAAGCTGCTGCTATCGGCTCCAGGTACCATGGGGGCGCGCTGCCAGACGCCCTGCTCGCCGAAGCGCGTGAGCAGCTGCACCTCTTGCGGCTCGAAGCCTTGCGTGCGGGCGACGATCAGCTGATCCGAGCCCTTCGAGACGAGAATGTCGCCGGGCTCGACGGTCAATCGGTACGGATTCTCGAACGCGGCGCCCGATCCGGGAAGGAAGACGAGCTCGAGGGCGTCACGCAGATTCGGTGGCAAGAGCTTCACGGTCAGGACCACGGCCGCGAGGGTAGCGGCGACCAGCAGAGCATTACGGCGTAACTTCGGCGCCTCGATCCGGCGTGCGTCGTCGGTGGCATGACACGCGGCGAGCGCCTGCTCGAGGAGTCCGCGCTCGAGGGCAGGGGAATCTCCGATCGCGGCGCGCTCGCCAATCTCCGTAGCGCTCGCCAGGGCCATGCCCAGCGACGGCTCACGCTCCTCGGCGTAGAGCGCCAGCCGCCTGTCGCTGACCCGCGCGATCAGCGGAAGACCGATGAAAAACAGCAGTGCGAGCGCCAGCATCAGGTAGCTTGCGATGCGCGCGCCAGTGACGACCTCCGGTGCAAATCGCCAGGCGTCTACGACGCCCGCGGCGATCAGGCCGACGACGATGCATGCGCCCAGAAACCAGACCGCACCGAGCAGCGCGCGGCGCAGCCGCCAGCGACGGCGCACGCCCAGCAGGATGGCGGCGAGCTCGGCCTTGCGTGCAGCGATCGTCGGCATGGCGCTCATGATACCCGCATCGATCGTGACAGTCGGTTCGAGATCAACGTCTCGAGGGCCAGCAACAGGGCACAGGCCACGAGCAGGAACACCCAGATCCGTCTGTGAGTGGTGGTGTGCGGGGGCCCGGGGTCCTTCGCCGGAGCCGCGGCCTGCGCGCCGCCTGCACGGCCGATGGCGGCTGCGAATGCGTTCGCATCGAGCGGCGTCAGGTCGGATTCCCGCGCCAGCGCATTGGCAGCGAACAGGAGGCTGCGCGCCCCGCCGCCGCTCACGTGCACCTCGTGAAAGCCCGTCTCCTGCGCTCTCGCGAAGGCTTCCCCGGGGGGCATCCGCATCTCGCGACCCGACGGTGTTCTCATGGTGGTGACGCTGCCGCGCGCGAGGGCTGCCGCGGTCTGGGTGTGGCCGGGCAGGCTTCTCGCGTAGGCCGCCAGATCCACCGTGTCACCGACGGCGAACGCCTCGGTGGTGGCCACGTGCGAGGCGAGGAACTTCAGCGCCTCGTGCACGAACGGCAGATAACCCGGTTGCAGAGCGAGGGTGTTCCACGACGGGTCGAGCGTCGTTGTCAGCACGAGCACGCGCCCGCGTCCGACCTCGCGTTCGGCGAGGGCGACGGATTCGTCGTCGTAACGGGCAAGGACGGCGGTGTCTTCCACGCCGGTGAGCCTGCGGTAGCGGAACACCTGCGCCGAGGACAGTCCGCCCGCGTCGTTGCCGGCGAAGGTCGCGAGCGCCGGGTGCAGGGTATTCATGCCGAGAATGCGCGCGGGATCGGTATCCAATCGGTTGACCGGCGGCCCGAGTCGCCCGGGAACGATGCCGTCCTCCCCGTTCGGCCAGCTGCCCTGCGCGCGGCCTGCGGCGACGACCAGCAGCCCTCCACCCGAGCGCAGGAACTTCTCCAGATGCGCGCCCGTCTCGCCGCCCGGAATCGGAGCGTTGTCGATGACCACGACGTCTGCGGCGTCGATGTCGGAAGCGCGCAGCTGCGAGGCCAGGCGCGATGTGATGCGAAAGCCGGGGGCATCGCCCTGGCGCAGGGCCTGCTCGAGATGCAGTGACTTCTCAGGCCGCGCGCCCCGCGCCTCGACGAGCAGCACCGAGACGGCGGCGGGGCCGCTCACCAGGATGTGGTAGCTGTTATCGGCCGCGAGCGCGTCGTCGCCGATGTGAATTCGTACCTGCAGGCGCTCGTTGGGCGCCAGCACGACGCGGAACTTCACGTCGCGCGATTCGCCCGGCGCCAGAGAGAGCTTGCGGCGCTCGCGATCCTGGCCGTCGACCTCCATGGCGACATCGGTGCCGTCGATGGGAAACGCACTCGTATTGACGATGCGTGCGCTCAGCTCGACGGCGTCGCCCTCGCCCAGGGGCTCGTGGACGAGCTGAACGGCGGCCACGGCGGCGTTGGCCTCCTCGGCTCCTGTGACGGGACGGGGCAGGAGGTCGATGCCGGGTGCCAGGCGTGACCGCTCGCCGGCGCCGGCGCCGGAGCGCTGGAAATCGGAGACGAGAACGATCTCGCGCATGGCGGCGCGACTGTTTGCGAGCAGTGCGTTCGCGCGCGCGAGGGCCCGGTTGATGTCCGTGTGGCCGTCGCCGGTGCGGGCGGCGGCGAGCGCCGCACGCAGCTCGGCTCTATCCTGCGTCAGCCTCTGTTTGATCAGGGTGTCGTGATCGAAGAGCACCAGGGCGGCCCGGTCGCCGGCGGCGAGCTCGTCGATGGCCTCACGGGCAAGCCGACGCGCCTCTTCGAAGCGCGGTCCGGCCTGCATGCTGTGGGATCGATCGAGCAGCACCACCCGATCGCGGCTCTCGCCGAGGCCGGCGGCGATGTCCGTCGGCCATGCGATGAAGGGTTGTGCGAACGCCAGGCAGAGCAGCGCGACGATGAGACAGCGAAGGGCCAGCAGCCACCAGTGGCGTATGGTGCGTTGCCGGTGCTCGCGCGTGGGGATGCGTTCGAGGAACATCAGAGACGGGAATGCGAACGACACCTGCTCCTCGCGGCGCACCAGATGCACCAGCACCGGGATTGCCAGGGCCGCGAGACCCATGAGGAACAAGGGTGTCAGCAATCCGAAGCTCATCAGCGTGCCTGCATGCGGTGCTGGCGCTCGCTCAGGTACTCGAACAGCGCGTGGTCGAGCGGCTCGGAGGTGTCGAAGAAGCGGTAGTCGATGCGGTGCTCGCCGAGCCTGCGGTGCAGGGTCTCCATGTGTGCGTGCACGGCATTGGCATAGGTTTCGCGCATCTGATCGTGGACCACGGGAATACGGATGCCGCTCTCCATGTCCTGGAACTGACGGGCCTGCGTGCCCGGCAGCTCCACCTCGTCGGGATCGAGGATGTGAAAGACCAGCACGTCATGGCCGCGATAGCGGAGCTCGGCGAGCGAATCGAGCAGAATCTTGGGCTCGACGTACAGATCGGAGATCAATGCGACGATACCGCGGCGTCCGAGCGTACGCGCGACGGTGGCGAGCGGCTTGGCGAAATTGCCGGCGCGCTCGGCCCGGGCCGTGTCCAGCTCATGGAGCACGCGATCGAAATGCTTAACGGACGGCGGCACCCATGTGACGACCCCCTCGTCGAAGGTGATGAGGCCCACGCGGTCGCGTTGCTGCAGGGAGAGATAGCCGAGGCTTGCAGCCAGATAACGGCCGTATTCGAGCTTGGAGATGCCGGCGCTCGAAAACTCCATGGATCTCGAGACGTCGAGCACCAGCGTGAGGTTGGCGTTGGTCTCCGCCTGGTACTCGCGCACGAAAAGGCGGTCGGTGCGCCCGTAGACGCGCCAGTCGATGCGACGCACGTCGTCACCGGGCATGTACGGGCGGTGCTCGGCAAACTCCGAGGAAAGACCCAGGTACGGGGCGCGATGGAGTCCGCTGATGAACCCGGAGACGACGGTCTTCGCGACGAGCTCGAGCGAGCTCACGCGGGCGAGCACCTTCGGGTCGATGAAGCGGGTGCCGGGGATCGGCGTCGCCGTGTCTCGAGTAAGCTTCATCACCCCAGGCCCGAGCTGGGCACCGGCACGGCGGCGAGCAGCTCGTCGATGACGCGCTCGGGACCGACGTGCTCGGACTCGGCGCGGAAATTACGAAGTATCCGGTGGCGCAGCACCGAGGGCGCGAGAGCCTGAATGTCCTCGTAGTTGACGTGGTAGCGCCCGCGGGTCAGCGCGCGCGCCTTGCCGCCGAGCACCAGAAACTGTGCGGCACGCACGCTCGCCCCGTACGAGACCCAGTTGTCGACGAACTCACCGGCCGCATCGGGGCCGGGGCGGCTCCTGCGCACCAGTGAAAGCGCATACTGCAGGACCGGCTCGGAGACCGGCACGCGGCGCACCAGAGCCTGGTACGCGCGGATCTGCTCGCCGGTCATCGTGTGCCCGAGTCGGTAATCGATAGTCGCGGTCGTCGCGCGGATGACGTCGAGCTCGTCTGCTTCCGGCAGATAGCCCATGACGATCTCGAACATGAAGCGATCGAGCTGGGCCTCGGGCAGCGGATAGGTGCCCTCGAGCTCGATGGGGTTCTGCGTGGCGAAGACGAAGAAGGGCTCTTCGAGCTCGTAGGTCTTGCCCTGGATGGTGACGCGGTGTTCCTGCATGGCTTCGAGCAGCGCCGACTGGGTCTTCGGCGGCGTCCGGTTGATCTCGTCGGCGAGAACGATGTTGGCGAACACGGGGCCCGGCAGAAAGACCAGCTCGCGTCGCCCGGTTTCGGGATCCTCCTGGACCAAATCGGTTCCGGTGATATCCGACGGCATCAGGTCCGGGGTGAACTGAATGCGCGAGAAGCTGAGATCGAGCACCTGTGCGAGGGTGTGAATGAGCAGCGTCTTGGCANNCCGACCAGCACGGTCAGAAGCACGAGCTCGACGACGTCCTCCTGGCCGTGGATCACCTTCGCCACTTCCGCACGCACCCGGTCGTAGCCGCGCTTGAGCTCCTCTGCGCGAGCAATGTCGTCGTCTTGTAGGCGTTCCTGTTCAGCGGTGACTGCTTCGTTCACTGTTTCGATTCCTGCATTGCGTTCATCTAGCTGTTCTTGTCGTGCCCATGGAGCTCGAGAAGGAGCTCGAGGGCCTCATGGTAATTGGGTGCAATCTCGAGTGCCCGCAGCACCTGGTAGCGGGAGGCGCCCGCATCGCCGGCTCTCAAGTGGGCGTAGGCGAGGCGATAGTGGGCCTCGGCCATGTCGACGGGCGCGAGAGCGAGGACGGACTCTCTGGCGCGCGCTGCCAGCTGCCAGCGTCCGCCCGTTTCGTAGAGGTATGCGAGATCCTCGTGCAGCGTCGGATCATAGGGAAAGATGTAGATGGCGCGGGCGAGCACATCGGCCGCTTCGGAGAATTTACTCTGCATTTTCAGCATGGCGGCGAGCTTCACGTGCGCGTCGTAATGATCGGCGTTGATGGCGATCATGCGGCGCAGCTGATCAACCGCCTTGTCGACGTCGCCCTGCTGTGCATAGAGCTCGGCCAGGTACCAGTAGGCGCTGTCCTCACCGGCGTACTCGGGGATCAGATCCTGGGCGCGCTTGAGAAACTTCTCGGCACTCTCGGCGTTGGTTGAGTTCCAGATCGCCGCCGCGGCGCGCATCTGCAGCATGAAATTGCTGGGAAACTGGTCGGCGAGCGCGACGAACATCTCCTTGATGGGCACATCGGCAAAGGATCGCCGCGGCAGCGCCGCCAATGCCCGCTCGAAGCGCTTCTGGAAGTAAGAATCGAACGCCGAGTCGAGCGCATCCATGCCGAGGCCGAGAGCGGACTCCACGATCTCGGGCGTCGTCTTTCCCTCGGCGTAGCCTTGCAGCATCTCGAGGATGGCGGAAAATCCCCAGCGCTCGTCGATGAAGGCGAAGACCAACGAAGCCTGATAATAAGAGTGGCCGATCTGCTCGGGGTAGGTCGGTCGAACGAAACCGTTGTTGAGCTCGCTGACGGGTAGCAGCTGCCCGTCCCGGTAAGCGGTGAGAAAATCCAGCGTGACGTCGTTGCCCCAGCCGCCGCCCGCCATCTGCTCCTCGTACACGGCCAGGCCTTCGGAGAACCACCGCGGCACGCGGTGGCGGGATACTCCCATGTGGAAGCTGTGGGCGATCTCGTGCCACAGCACCGATCCCCAGTTGAAGCTGCCTCTCGGGCGCGCCGCCGGCGAATCCAGCGCGACCACGGGGCCGAAGGAGACCCCCAGGATACCGATCCCGGCGAGGCCCACGGTGCGCACCGAGAAGTCCCGGTGATCGGGGTAGAGCTCGACGCGCACGCGCCCCTCGGGCCGCCAGCCGTAGCGATTCGCGTAGTAGCGCCAGGCGCTCTCGGCGAGCGCGCTCGCATGGGGTGCGAGCAGCGCCGCCTCGTCCGCGTGCAGGATGACGTCGGTGTGCGCGCTCTCGATGCTCTTGTATTCGTCGCTCGAGTCGAGGAAATCGAGCGTATTCTTGGTCCACACGTTGAAGGGATCGCCGTCGAAGGCGCGCGCCACGTTGGCACGCCCGGCGTCCATGTCCCCGATGCGCAGCTGGTTTATACCGAGGATGCCGAAACCGCGCCAGGAGCGCGGGTCCATGGCGACGGCCCGTGCGGCGAACTCGACGGCATCGTGGTAGAGGCGGTTCTTGACCGAAAGATCGGCGAGCGTGTTGTAAAGGTCGGCATAGCGCGGGTTGATGGCGAGGGCGCGCGCGACGGTCTCGTCGAACTTCGCGCCCTCGCCCGTCAGGTGGTAGACGGCTGCGAGCACCGCCAGTGATTCCAGCGCACGGGCGTTGACCGCCAGTGCCCGCAGGGCCTCCTGCTCGGCCTCCTGGTACTGCTCGGACTCGATCAGCAGCTGGGCCAGGAAGGTTCGTGCCGCGACGTGATTGGAATTGCGCTCGATGGCCGCGCGCACCGTCATCATGGCCTCGCCGTCGTGATCGAAGTGCTGGCTGCGGGCCAGCCCGAGGAGCGCGGGGCCGTAGTCCGGGTCGATCTCCAGGGCTTCGCGGAAGGCCTCGAGCGCCTCGGTGTTGTTGTACTTCGTGAGCAGGAGATTTCCGAGTGCCACGCGTGCAGCAACGTTGTCGGGGTCGGCGGCGATGGCCTCGCCGTATACGCGCACGGCGTCGTGGAAATGCGCCGAGTCGGCGTCGCCGAGCGCATGTGCGGCAGCGGCCGCGGCAGCCAGCTCCCGGGAAGCCATGTTCGGTCGCAGGTTGTAGCGCTCGACGGCGCGGCGCAACCACCCCTCGGCCTCGTCGTTCTGGCCCAGATATCGGTCGAGCAGTCCGCGGTTGACGACCGCTTGCATGATCGCGTTGCCGTCGAGTCCGATCGCCTCGTCGAACGCAGAACGTGCGGCGTCGAGCTCGCCCACGGTGAACAGCGCCTCTCCGAGAAGGTTGTGAAGATCGGCGCGCGCCGGATCGGTGCCGAGCGCGGTTCGCGCGCGCTCGATGGCAGCGGCGTATTCGCCCCGGTCCATCATCTCGCGGATGACATCGACATCGATGTCGGTCTGCGCATGGCTCGCGGCTACGGCGAGCCACGCGAGCATGGCGGCAACGATTCCGCGGGCGCGCCCGATCATTGCCTTTCCCCCGGCGCGCGCAGCGCCCGATGCACGAGGGCGAACTCCACCAGCAGCGCTTCGAGGCGGTCGTCGTACACCGCCGGGCTGAGGGATGGCTTCTCGGTGACGAGGGACTCGATGCGCTGCTCGAGGGCGTCGCGCTCGGCGAGCAGCCGATCGAGCTCATCGGCGGGGAGCGTGCGCGAGTAGAGCGTGCGATCGCTTTCGAGATAGGTCGTGCGCGCGAGTCCGTCGCTGTCGTCGAGCACCGCATGCTCGCTCTGCAGACGGCCTTCTGCCTCGTACTGGCGTTTCACCTCGCGGCGCGCGAACTCGAAGGCCTCGAGCACGGAGATTCGGCCGTTCTTGTCGGTATCGGCGCCTTTTCCGGCATAGGCCGCGATGAAGTGGTCCGCGAATACCGTGCTGTAGCGCTCGGCGGCGTTCGAGGTCGCCGTCACGACGACGCGATCGGGTCCCGACAGCGCCCTGACGAACGGACCGCTCGACGGGGAGGTATTGACGATCACCCAGCGAAGCCCGTCGCGCGCTTCGAGCAGGGCGTGGAGCTCGGTGGCGCTCATGTCGGGACCGGGAAGATTGAACAGGATGCGATCGCCGCGGGCGGTGCCGTGGCCGATGAGCAGCACGAATAGGGTATCGCCCGGCTCGGCGGCACCGGCCAGGCGCGTGATGGTGTTTTCGATCTCGGCTTTCGTCGACTGGCCGTCGACGCCGTCGCCGGGATTTTCGCCGAGATGGACGATGCGTTCGCGCGGCAGCTGCATGTGCGACTCGGCGGCCTCCAGCATGCGTGTCGACCGCTCGGCAAAGCGTGCGGTGAATTCCGCCTCGCCGCCGATACCGCTGACGACGACCAGGAAGCTTTGCCCTGCCGTGGCGAGACAGGGCGTCGACGCGAGCACCAATGCAAGGACTAGCGCCCTCATACGAGTCCCCGCCAGCGCCGGTAGAGCCACTCGAAGCCGATGAGGGTCATCAGGAGCAGGAACAGCACCGGCATGTCCCACAGGGCGAGCCGCTCCTCGAGGCTCGCGCCGCTGGTGGAGAGCGGGACCTCGCCCGCGAGCGACCCCGCGCGATCGGCGGCGAAGAAGCGCCCGCCGGTCTTCGCGGCGATGCGCTCGAGGAACGTCTCGCGCATCTCGGCGCCGTAATGATCGGGCACCACCAGCCCGACCGGCAGATGGGCGGTCGTGCTGGTGAGCGCCTCGCCGGCCCGGGCCTCGACGCTCATCTCGTAGAGCCCGGCGTGCTCCGGTGAGAGCTGAACGCGGTAGATGCCGTCGCGGCTCGCGTCCCACGCCATGGGCAGCGTCAGGCGGTCGCCGATGGGCGTATTCACAACCAGTGCGACGCTCGCGTCGTTGCGCGGATGAAAGGCCGGGTCGAGGACTTCCGCTGTCACCTCGACGGTCTCACCGGGGGACGGATGCTCGCTGCTGGTGCGAACGGTGATGTTCTCGGGAACCGCGCGCACCAGCCAGCGCAGCAGCTGCCGCCACAGGGTCTCGTGGGTCTGGTCCCCGGCGGGCACGTCCTGATGCATCTGCCAGTTCCAGGCATTCTGGACGTTGAGCACCAGCGCCTGGCCGCGCCCGAAACGCTGCTCGGCGAGCACCGCCAACGGTCGCGGGAGATTCGCCGCGGCGCCTTCGAGCAGGGTGGCAGCGCCCGGCTTGGTCCGATAGAGGGGATGCAGAACCGTGAGCGGCGGCAGGCCGTCCCAGGACGGGGTGCCGTCCTCGGCACGCGCGATGCCCCCCAGCGGATGACCGTAGCCCGCAGGCGTGGGCTGCACGGACACTTCGGTACGCATGGCCTCGTTGCCGGCATCATCGAGAACCACCGGCAGCAGATCGCCGACCGGCGTGTTGCCATAGCCGCCCCGGGACAGCGCGCGCCTGCCGCCGAGCACGAGCAGCCCGCCGCCGCGCCGGCTCACGAAGTCGGCAATGAGCTGCAGCTGACTGGCACTGAAGTAGCCCGCTTCGACGCTGCCGAGCACCAGCCCACCGTAGGCAAACAGCTCTTCGGCGGTTTTCGGGAATCCCTCGGCAAGCTCCTGCGCATCGTCGATGCCGAGACGGTAATACTTGTTCTCCGCCGTGCGCACCATCGAAACCACGCGCAGGTTGTCGTCCTTGGCAACGGCGCGGCGCACGAACTTGACCTCGAAGCGCGGCTCACCTTCGAAGTAGAGAATACGCTGGCGCTTTCCATCGACCTCGAGAAGAGCTTCCCTGGAGTTGTTCTGCGCGAGCACCTCGTCGGCGGACGGAACCACGTAGAAGCGCAGTCGTCGCGCGCCGGGTTCCTTGACCGTGAAACGCGTGCGGACCGTGCGCACGGCCTGGGCCGGCCCGAAGGTGACCTCCTCGACGGCGACGGGCTCGCCGTCGTCCTCGACGATCAGCTTGATGGTCTCTGCGTCGAAGCCCCGCTGGCGGATGTCGATGTCGGCAACGATGGAAGAACCCTGGAGCGTGCGCCGCGGCAGGCTGACCGCGCCGAGCTCGATGTCTCTTGCGAAACGCGGTCGACCGACGCCGACCGTGGTAATGGGCACGTCCGCCGCCCGGTAGGCGGAGAGCTTCTCATCGAGTGCCGTAGCCCGGGTCACGGCGCCGTCGGTAACGACCACGAGTGCCGCCAGCGAGCGCAGGTCGACGATCTTCTGCAGGCCATCCAGCGCGCCGCCGAGATCGCTCCGCGGGCCGGCGAAGGACATGTCGTCGTCGCCATCGAGGGCCGTGACGTCATCGGAGAAGCGGAAGAACCGGGGTTCGAAGCGCCGCGACAGCGCCTCTGTGATGACGCCCGTTCGCGGATGGAAGGCCGTTTGGACGAACTGCGCACGCGGCGCGTCCTCGTGATCGGCGACCCGCATGCTTACGGAATCGTCGAGGAGCACGGCGACGACGTTTCTTTCGGACACGACGTTGGTGACAGTCAGGACCGGCTGAAACAGCGCGAGCAGGAGCAGTGCGACGACGGCGGTGCGGGTGAGTGCGAGCACGGCGCCATCGACGCGGTGGAGGCCTCGTGTCGTGCGCCGGTAACGGAGCAGGGTAGGGATTGCGACCGCCGCCGCCAGCGCCAGGGCGACATAGAGCCACCCGGATGCCGACAGCGTGATCTCGCCTCGGGCGAACATGTCGGCCGGGTACTTGAAGAGGAACTGCCACACCGTCCGGCGCTCGCGCTCAGTAGGTCATTCCGTAGATGACGAAGTTGATGCCCATCTCGAAAGCGAAGGTGGAGAATTTGAGCGGGTAGTTCGGATCGTCCGCCCACTCCCAGGCATCGCCGAGATCGGTATTCCAGTTGATGAGCACGACGAGACGCCCGTCCTCGTCGAATATGCCGCGCACGTGGGGCACGTAGCCGTCGTACTCGTGGGTGGGACCGCCGGAGGCGTACATGGAGCCCTGGTAGACGTTCGGCACCTGCAGGATCTCGGTGACGTCGTAGAAGGCATGGAACACGGGATGCTCCATGGGCACGTCGACGATCTCCCGATCGGGGAACACCCGGCGCATCTCGCGCACGAGATTCTCCCACGCCCAGGTGCCCCAGAAGTCGTCGATGACCATGAAACCGCCGGCGTCGAGGTAGTCCCTCAAGGCAGTCACCTCCGATTCCGACAGCTTCATGCTGCCGACCTCCAGGATGTAGAGGAACGGAAACTTGCGAAGCGCCGGGTCGTCGAGCTCCAGCGCGTTGTCAGAATCGAAGGCGTGTACGGTGGACAGGCGCTTCAATGCGATCAGGAACTGCAGGTCCGCCTTCGGGTAGTCCACCGCCCAGCGCCCGCCCCAGTCGTCGTCGCCGGTGTCGCTGTAGATGCCGCGCGTGAAGTAGAACTCGTGAGCCCCGTCATCGCCCTGGGCGGTGGCCGGCGGCCCGATCACGAGGGTCGCCAGGATGCCGATCGCGAGTGTCCTGAGTGTCCGCAAGCTGCCCTTCCGGGAGTCGTTGGCCGTGGGTCAATATTATCGGATTGGAGCCTCGAGCGGTTGGCGGGTTCCGGCGGCCGCGGCCAGGGGTGGAACCGGCGGCCTGTCTCGGGTTTCAATGAGGAACTAAAAGGGAGGAAAGGCCATGGGAACACCAAGCCGCCTGTTCATCGTCGTGGTGGTCCTGCTCGCCATGGGCATCGGCGCCGTGGCGCCCGACCTGGCGCAGGCCACCAGCTCCGGCGACATGACTTCGCCGAACACGCTCAGCCTGTGGCGCGCGGGCGACCCCGGTCAGCCGCTTCGAATCAGCGGCTGGGTGCGCAGCGCCAGCGGCAAGCCCGTTGCCGGCGCGACCATCTACGTCCGCCAGGCCGACGGCACCGGCACTTACACGCCCGAGTACCAGGGCAGTCTCAAGACTGACAGGGAGGGCCGCTACCGTTTGAGCACGGTGCTCCCCGGGCAGTACTACGGCGTAAAGCACATCCACATCGGCGCGGTGCACGACGGTTACGAGTATCTGGAGACGCAGATCATCTTCAAGGGCGATCCGAATCTCGATACGGAATCCCAGGAGAAGTACGCCATCCACCTGGAGGAGTCGCTGGTCGGCGACAAGAAGGTGCTGCACGGGCAATTCGACATGGTGCTGCGCCCCATCGGCAGCGAGTGACGGGGCGTCAGCTAGCCGCCGCGGCTGCCGGTCTCAGCCGATGGCTTCCACGAGCGCCCTGGCGTCGAGGAGGTCTGGCTTGTCGAAGCCGCCGCTGAAGCATTCGTAAACGGGGCAGATCACGGCCTTCGCGCGGGCGCCATCACCGCGCTCCAGGAGCAGCCGTGCGAGCGCGGTGGCGGCTCTCAGCTCGAGCAGGCGCGTCTTTTGCTCCCGGGCAATCGCGATAGCGCGTTCGTACTCAGCGACGGCGGCCTGCGTTTCGTCGGGGGCGACCATCACGGCGAGCCTGCCGCGAAGACGGTAAAGCTCGGGATGCCAGTAGACTTCGCCTTCCGGCTCCATGAAGCGACGGGCTTCGGACAGAGCGCGCTCTGCGGCCGACGTGTTGGCATCGTCGAGGTGGGCTTCCGCGATGCGGCAGAGGATCTCCGGCACGATCATCCTGCCGTTGTGCTCGTGCTGCCAGCTTGCAATCGCCTTCTCGCCATCCGCTGCGGCCTCGGCGGGGGTTTTGCCGTAACCGTTGACCGCCACGTGCGGCTGTGAGAACGCTGCCCAGAACTGCAGCCGGTGCCTGCGCGCCAGCTCGAACATCTCGGCGCCGTAACGATGCACCGATTCGGTGTCTCTGATGACGCTCGGCAGCCACACACCGATGTGCCAGAGCGCATACGCGAGCGTGTTGGCATGATTGAGCGCTCTCGCGTGGGCGATCGCTTCCGCTCCGATGGCCACGGCCTCGTCGATGTTCCCGAGCAAGGCATCGCTGATTGCGATGTAGTTGATTGCCTGTACCTTGATGTCCTGGCCGAAGCGCGCCACCAGCGGAACGTGCTTCTCGGGGATGTACAGTTGCAGCGCCTGGCCGGCGTGATATCGTGCCTGCTCCACTTCGCCTCGGTACAACAAAGCGACCGCGTGCGTCCGGTGTCCGACGATGCGCCCGGCGTCGTCGCCTTCCGCCTCGGCGCGTTCGAGGTATTCCCGTGAAAGGTCGAACATCTCCTTTCGATTGCTCAGGATGTACTGATACGCCCAGCGCGCATACAGCGTCGGAAACACCGTTCTGTTGTCGCCCACCGTGCGGCTGAGCTCGAGCGCCCGCGCGGACGTCTGATCCACTTCCCGGGAGCCGTAGCCTTTGACCGGGAAAAGCGGCCCGAGCTTGGTCACGTGCAGCTCGAGCTCGAGCTTGTCGCGCGCCTCCCCCGGCGGTATCAACGCGGTTTGCTCGATCGCGCGATCGAGCTGCTCGATGGCCTCCGGGTAAGCGGATCGATCGATGGCGCGCTTAGCGGCCGTCTGCCAGTGCGCGACGGCGGGCCTGGGAAGCCCCGCCTGCGCGTAGTGATGCGCGAGCAGCTCCGGCTGGGTCTCGAGAAGCTCCGGGCGCTGCTCGGTGATGACCTTGGCGATGTCGGCATGCAGCTGCTGGCGGCGCGATTTGAGCAGACTCGCATAGGCTGCGTCCTGAACGAGCGCGTGCTTGAAGGTGTAGGTGGCGCTCGGCGGCGTGCCGCGCCGGAAGATGAGCTCGGCATCGACCAGCTGCTCGAGGGCGTGGCGCAACTCGTCGTCCTGCTTTCCGGTGACGCCGTGCAGCAGCTCGTAGGAGAACTCCCGGCCGATGGCCGCGCCGATCTGCGCCACTTCCTTCACCGGCGCCATCCTGTCGAGGCGCGCCATCAGTGAATCCTGCAGCGAGGCGGGGATGGCCAGCGGCACCAGCGGCCCGGCGAGCTCGTAGCGGTCGCCCGCGGGCCTGAGCAGGCCCGATTCGAGCACGTTCTTGGTCAGCTCCTCGACGAACAGCGGCACGCCGTCGGTCTTGGCGACGATCTGGTCCACCACGTCGTCGGGCAATGGCACGTCGTCGGCAACGTGCAGAATGAGCGCTTCGGTCTGACTGCGGGTCAGGCGATTGAGCGCGAGCGCGGTGACGTGGGGGTAGCCCGACCAGCGGCAGTCGTACTCCGGCCGGAAGGTCATCAGCAGCAGAACCCGCAGGCCTTGAATGGCGTCGACCATCAGGTCGACGAGCTCCGCGGTGGTGGGATCGATCCAGTGCACGTCCTCGAAGACAATGAACACGGGTTGGCGCGCCGAATGCGCTTCGAGCTGATCGATGAGTGCCTGCAGGGTCCGGTGCTTCTGCTCCTGAGGCGTCAGATCGAGCGCCGGACAGCGATCGCCGCCCGGGATCGAGAGCAACGCGGCGAGCAGCGCGAGCTTCTCCGGGCTCGCAGGTTTCGCTTGGGTGAGCATGCTTTCGAGCTTGTCGAGCCGTTGGTCGGAGCTGTCCTGCGGCTCGAATCCGGCTGCGAACTCGAGCTGCTGCACCACCGGATAGAGCGCGCTGCTCGAGTGATAGGGCGAGCACTGATAGCGCATGCGCGTATGCGGCTCCGCCTCGAGACGTTCGCGAAGCTCCCGCATGATGCGCGATTTGCCGATGCCGGCCTCGCCCGAGAGCAGTGCGATCTGACCGTCGCCTTCCTTGGAAGCGTGCCAGCGCTCGACGAGCAGCCCGATCTCCTGCTCGCGGCCGACGAAGGTGGTGAGACCGGATCCCTGCGCGGCCTCGAAGCGCCCTTCGACGGAGACCGGCGCGATCACCCGCCAGGCGCGCACGGGCCCCTCGATGCCCTTCACGGTGTGATCGCCGAGGTCCTCGTATTTGAACTTGGCGGTTTCCAGCGCGTGCGTGCTCGCAGCGACCACGACCGCGTTCGGCGCGGCCACGCCCTGAAGGCGCGCAGCCAGGTTCGGCGTCTCCCCGACCACGGCGCTCTCCTGGGATGCGCCCTCGCCGATGATGTCGCCGACGACCACGGGTCCGGTGGCGATGCCCACGCGCACGGCGAGTTCGACCGGGTGCTCGCCGGCCGGGTCCGCGCCGAGGTCTGCGATCGCGTCGACGAGCCCGAGGCCCGCGCGGATGGCGCGCTCGGAATCGTCCTCGTATGCGCGCGGATAGCCGAAATAGGCGAGCACCCCGTCGCCCATGTAGCGGGCGACGTAGCCCTGGTAGCGCTCGATGGCGACCTTGGCGGCGTCCTGGTAGCGGCGATTGATATCACGCAGCTCCTCGGGGTCGAGGCGCTGGGAGAGCTCCGTCGAGCCGACCAGATCGCAGAACATCACCGTCAGCTGGCGGCGCTCGGCCTCGCCGACGGGCGCGTCGGCGGCGCGCGCCGCGGACGCGGCCGGAGTCTCGGCCACGCTGGGGCCCGAAGCGGCGTTGAGAATACGTTTGCGCGGCCCCATGGGCAGGCCGAGCTCGCGCAGATCCTCCTCGCTCAAATGGGCGAGATCGCCCATCTCGATCTCGTTCTCGGCGAAGACCTCGGCGTACTTGCCGAGGCCCAGGCCGTCGAGCCATGCACGGATGCTGCTGATTTGGCCGTACCTGTCGGGAGCGGATCGCGAAACTCTGAAGCTCGCGCTGCGCAATTGTCAATCGCGGTGCGTGTGACCCGGGCTCAGCCGTATCCTCCACAGACTGCGTAGAGGCGTTCGACCGCCTCCCGGTCGGCAGCAAACCGGCAGTTCGCCTCGCGGCCGTGCTCGAAATAGCGCCCGGTGAGATCGGCGCCGAGCTCGCCGCGTGCAAGCATCACCGGGGTGCGCGCGGCTTCCTCGGGCGACTGGGATCCGCCGAAGCCGAGATTGCGGCTGAGCACCGAGGACGGATCGCCGGGATGACAGGCGTTGACGCTGATGCCGCGCCCCGCGAGTCTTTCCGCGAGCGCCACCGTGAGCATGCGGTTCGCCTGCTTCGACTGGCGGTACGCGGTGTGATTGTCGAAGCGTCGGCGATTGAACTCGAGGTCGTCGAGATCCAGCTCGCCGGCCCAGTAGCTGGCGACGTTGACGATGCGCGCCGGCGCGGTGCGCTCCAGGTGCAGCGCGAACGCTTCGCTCATCCAAAGATACGCGAGCACGTTGGTTGCAAAGGTGAGCTCGATGCCTTCGGGCGTGGTCTCGCGCTTGCGCGGCGCGACCGCCGCGTCGTTGACGAGCACGTGCAGCGGCCCCTGCCAGGCATCGGCGAGCGCCTGTATCGATTGGCGGCGGGAAACATCGGCGAGCACGAAGCGTACGCCGCCGCTGCCCGAGGCGCTGCGAATCGCGTCGACGGCCTTCCTCGCCCGCTTTTCCTCGCGAGCCACCACGACGACCTCGTAGCCCGGCGTCGCGGCGAGCTCCCGCGCGATCGCACCGCCGATAACACCGGTCGCGCCGGTGACCAGGACAACGGTCTGAGCACTCGTCGCCATGACTCAAAACCATACTCATTTCCCGGCCTCGCGCCAATCCGCTATGGTATTCACGCCGCTGGGAAACGAATATGAACCAAGAGCGCTTCAGACCCGCACGCAAGGAGGATTGCGCGACCATCGCCGCGCTCTATCGGATCTCGTCCGAAGGCATTGCGGACTACATCTGGAGCAAGATTGCCGAGCCAGGTGAAGACGTTCTCGAGGTCGGGCGCCGGCGCTATGAGCGGCAGGGGACGACCTTCAGCTACGAGAACTGCACGATCGTCGAGGTCGGTGGTGAAATCGCCGGCATGCTGGTCGCTTTTCCCATGCACGTGGATCCATCGGATGAGGAGGAGCGCGATCCGGTCCTCGCCCCCTACAGCAAGCTCGAGGAGGACGCCAGCTACTACATCTGCGGCATGGCGCTGTTCCCCGCGTATCGCGGCCGCGGAATCGGCACGCGACTGCTCGAGCTCGCCGAGGCGCACGCGCGAGAGAAGGGTTTCGACAAGCTGAGCCTGCTCGTTTTCGAGCACAATGCCGGCGCCCGGCGGCTCTACCAGCGGGCGGGTTACGAGGAAGTCGATCGAGCGCCCCTCTATCCTCATCCTCTCGTTCACCACACCGGCGACGTGCTTCTGATGGTCAAGCGGATCGGCATGTCAGACACCGACGCTGTGGCCGCACGCTGATAATCACACAGCAGGATCACCAACTGCCATGAAGCTTCCCAGTCCCCGCGAAGTCGAACGCATCGCCATCATCGGCGCCGGAACCATCGGCGCTTCCTGGGCCGCGCACTTTCTCGCCCGCGGCATGCGCGTGCGGGCCTGGGATCCGGCACCGGCAAGCGAGGAGCGGGTGCGCCGCTTCGTCGCGCGCGCCTGGCCCGCGCTGGAGCGACTCGGCCTGGCGGCGAATGCCGATCCCGCGCGTCTCGAATGGTGTGACGACCCGGCGGACGCGCTCAGCGGCGTGCAGTTCGTTCAGGAGAGCGCTCCCGAGAGCAAAGCGCTCAAGCTCGCCCTTTACGAGCGCTTCGACGCGGCGCTTCCCGCGGACGCGATCATGGCAAGCTCCACCTCGGGCCTGCTGCTGAGCGAGCTGCAGGGGGGCCGCGCGGGCCGGGAACGCTACGTCCTCGGGCATCCGTTCAATCCACCGCACCTGATCCCGTTGGTCGAGGTCCTGGGCGGCGCGCAGACCGCCCCGGAGGTCGTCGACTGGGCGCTCGACTTCTACGACGCCACCGGCAAGACCGCCATTCGCCTGAACCGGGAGGCGCCGGGGCACCTGGTCAACCGTCTGCAGGCCGCCATCTGGCGCGAGGCCATCGACGCCGTCGTCACGGGGCTCGCGAGCGTCGAGGACGTCGACAAGGCGATTGCATATGGCCCGGGTCTGCGCTGGGCGCTCATGGGCCCGCATCAGATCTTCCATCTCGCCGGCGGACCCGGCGGCATGCGCAACTTCCTGGAGCACTTCGGTCCCAACATCGAGAGCTGGTGGCGCGACATGCGCGACGTGCGCTTGACCGAGGAGGTCAAGACCAGGCTCGTCGAAGGTGTCGAGGCCGAGTCGGCCGGGCGCAGCGTCGAGGATCTCGCCGGCGAGCGCGACGCGCGCCTGCTCGATCTGCTGGAGCTCGTGAATCGAGCGCGTCGAAGGACCGGCGACTCCGCCTAGCCCCGGGCCTACCTGTGGCGATCGAAGTCCCAACCGTTCTCGAGTCCCTGTCGGCGGCGGGTTCGGCGCTCCGAGCCTTGACCACGTGGCGGAGAAAGTCGAAGGGTGACGCGCGCGCTTTGATCGGCGAGCTGAAAGACAATCTCTACTATCTCGACATGGTCGCCGAAGACGGTGTGCCGCTGGCAACGGTTGTAAGCAAGCTGTCCATCGACGAGTACAAACGCTTGCGCAACGCTGGATACGCTTTCGATGCCTTGAAGAGGCAGAAGATCGCCGACTACGAGTCGCTCAAGGGCACGGACCTGTCGTCCTGGGCCGGCAAGTCGACCGAAGAGCTGATCGACTCGATCTTCGACAAGCTCAACATGCTCAAGATCAAGTTCCCTCACGTCGCCGAGAGCGACAAGTACCGTTGGAACGTCAGGGTTGAAAACATCAGGAAGCGTATCTGGCTTCTGCTAAAGCACGTGGGCGCCTAGCGCCGCTCACTCATCCCGGTCGCCCGTCCAGCCGGGGTCGCGACAGAATCGGCGCGTAGACGACGAGATAAAGCGCGAACGCGGCGATCCACAGCACGCCGGCAATCGTCCAGGCTGCTGTTAGGTTCGCCGCGGTAACGACGGGCGTCAGCGTGCGGGTGATGGCTGCGAGGGTGACCAGCACGTAGGCGATCACGATGGGCGTGGCGACGACCAGCGGCCTTCCCGTGTGACCGAGGGCTGCACGCGTCATGACCGCCATGATCATCGTCGCGAAGGCGCCGCTGGTGAGCGCGTGCAGCCAGCCCGCTGCGGCCGGCATCTGCCAGACGAGCCAGAGCCCCTTGAGACCGAGTCCGATCGGTATCCAGGCGTACGCCAGGTGCAGCACCCATGTGATGGGCATGTCGCGTGTGCGCCAGCCCCGCCATCTGAGCAGGCGCCAGGCATGCAGTACGCAGGCAGCCAGCGCCACGACGCCGGCGACGCGTGTTCCCGGCGCCGCGAGATCCACCGCCAGCACGGCCAGCACGGCGGCGATCGCCATACGATCGACCCAGCCGAACGAAGCGATGCGGGCCTCCGGGTTGCGGTTGCGCAATGCGTTGCCGGTGAATGCCGGCACGATGCGCCCGCCGATGAGCGTGAGCATGAGCAGCACCGTATCGACCGCGAGGGCCGTGCTCGCCACCTCGTGGTGGAAACCGAGATGCGGCAGGTGAAAGGTCAGATTGGCCATGAACAGCAGCACGACGAGTGCCGGCATCGGCAGGTTGCGCAGGTTGCGCGCCCGGACCAGCGACGGTGCAATGGCAATGGCGATGGCGGGAAGAAACGCGAGGTCAATGACCGCGGCGAGCGTCGCCGATGCGCCGAGCCCCGGCGCCATGGCGATTCTCCCGCCCAGCCAGACGACCACCAGCAGCACGAGACGCGCACCGGCATACGCCTGTTGCCCGGTCCAGCTCGCGACGGCCGTCAACAGGAATCCCGCCAGCGCTGCGGCGACGAAGCCGAAGATCATCTCGTGAGCGTGCCATTCGAGTGGTGCAAGCCGACTCATTGGCCAGGCGATGCCGTGCAGCCCGGCCAGCCACACGGTCATCGCGACGACCGCGTACACGCCGGCGAGCAGAAAGAACGGCCGAAATCCGTAGGCGAAAAGCGCGAACGAGCGGCGACTGTTTGAGGAAAGCGCGGCGCCAGACCCGTCGCGATCAGCCGTGTTCGAGTCCGGTGCCACGTGTGCAGGTCAGCCGCCTTGCTTTTTCTCTTCGTGCTTCATGTCGTGCTTCATGCCGCCCTCGGATTCTCCGGGCTCGAAGATCCTGACCGTCACCTCGACGGTACCGGCACGCTCGAAAGTGAGCGTGAGCGGATACGACTTGCCTTCCACCAGCGGTTCCTTGAGGCCCATCATCATGACGTGCAGACCGCCCGGTTTGAAAACCGCCGGCTGGCCGGGCACGAGCTCGACGCCGTCGACCCGGCGCATCCTCATGACGCCGCCCTCCATGGTGTGGGTATGCACCTCGGCCTTCATCGCCATCGGCGTGGACACGGCGACGAGCTTATCCGGTGCCTTGCCCTTGTTGACGAGGGTCATGTAGGCGGCGCCATTGGCCGACACCGGCGGCAGCGGGCGCGACCAGGGCTTCATGATGTGAATGTCACCCTGCATGTAGTCGTGGGCCATGGCGCTCGTCGCGAGCGCGAACCCCGCCGCCAGCACTGTGATTGAATGTCTCACGCTAAATCCCTCCTCAGCCATCACATCGAAATTCTATGCCGCCCGCCAGGGCGATTTCAGCCGGGGTTTGTCTCGTGGCGCTCCACGCCCTCCGGGATAATCACCCATGGCTGCTTGCTGGAGGTCCAGATGTGCATGTCCGGCTCCAGCCAGCGGGTGTCGTCCAGGGTGCCCGGCTTGACCGACACCGTGCCGACGCGCCATTCGGGCTTGTGATAGACCCGCGTACCGCAGCGCGGGCAGAATGCGCCGAGCTTCCCCCGGTCGGTCTCGGACGTCCACGACCAGGTCTTCACCTGTCCGTGCAGCAGTCGAAAATTGCCTTCCGGCACGACCAGCGTCATACCGAAGGCGCTGCCGGACTGGCGCTGGCAGTCGGTGCAGTGACAGGCAACGGTCATTCTCGGCTCGCCGGTGATCTCGTAGCGGACGTCGCCGCACTGGCAGCCTCCGGTGTATCTCGTTGTCATCTTTGCAGCCCTCCCGTTCGCGCGCTCGCCGATGGTTTCCTTTTCATCGGCGCAGCTTCGCGGACGCCAAAACCTCCGGATTCACGACATTGATGGGGGTGTCGTCGGCGTAGGCGACGATCTGATCGAATATGTCGCTGAACTGGATCTCGAATTCGTCGCGCGTGACGTAACCAATGTGCGGCGTGCATACGACGTTGTCCATCTCGAACAACGGATGGCCGGCGTCGCGCACGGGCTCCTCCTCGTAGACATCCACCGCGGCCATGCCCGGCCGGCCGGCGGCGAGGGCCGCAACCAGCGCACCGGGCGCGATCAGGGGCGCACGGCTCGTGTTGACCAGCAGCGCGGTCGGCTTCATGCGNNGCGCGTCGCATCGACGAGACGCATGTGCAGCGAGAGCACGTCGCACTCGGAGAAGAACGTCGCCTTGTCGGGCGCCGTCGCGTAGCCGTCGCTGCGCGCGCGCTCGAGCGAGGCCTCGCGCGCCCACACGAGAATGTTCATGCCGAAGGCCTCGCCGTAGCCGGCTACCACCTTGCCGATGCGTCCGTAGCCGTAGATGCCGAGCGTCTTACCGCGCAGCCCGTAGCCGATGCCCGATTGCCAGTTGCCCGACTCGAGCGACTGCATCTGCTGAGGAATCTGGCGCATAGCGGCNNGATGCCGAGCGCGGTGCAGGCGTCGACGTCGATGTGAGGATAGACGCTGCGCTGACTGATGAGCTCGAGGCTTGTGAGCCGCTCGAGCAGCGGCGCTCGAATGGCGGTGCGCTCGCGGATGAGCACCAGCGCCTGCGTATCGCGCAGGCGCTCTGCGAGCGCGTCCAGCTCCTGGACGTGATCGTTCCAGATGGTGACCTCGTGGCCGTCGAGCTTGGTGAAGCAGTCCAGCGTGCGAAGCGTGTCGAAGTAATCGTCGAGGATGCTGATTTTCATGTTCTTGCTTTGGCAAGTCCGCCGAACGCGTTCGCTCGTGCATGGTAAGGTAACACGACGACCGCAGCTGCCGCTTCCGGAGGGGGGGACCATGCCGTTGCGCTGGGTGATGCTGCTGGTGCTGTTTCTG
>JABAHO010000876.1_pt1 | contig 90746 bp, 100 predicted proteins | sample 7062071 | NCBI WGS metagenome assembly JABAHO01 (sample SAMN14534356, study PRJNA622989) | marine sediment metagenome | biome: marine biome [ENVO:00000428]; feature: marine pelagic biome [ENVO:01000023]; material: deep marine sediment [ENVO:00002113] | place: India: Gulf of Kutch | collected...
GATGACGACGACGCGGCGCAGAGAACCTGCCATCAGCCACTCGATGCAGGCAAGGGCCCAGCGGCGAATAGCACCGTCCGCCCTCAGAGTGCTCTTCATTTCGGGCAGCACCCGGGCGCTCGCAGTCGGCACCGCGGTGATGGCGATGAACATGGACGCGAGGATCGATGCCGAGATCGCGATGGCGATGTCGGAGTAGAGCTGGCCGGCCTCTTCTCTGATGAAAAGAACCGGCGCGAATACGAGAATGGTCGTCAGCGTCGACGCAAGAACCGCCGGCCACACACGTTTGACGCCGGCAAGCGCGGCGGCGAACCGCTCGAGCCCGCGGCGACGCTCGAGCGCGATGCTCTCCAGCACCACGATGGTGTTGTCCAGCGTCATGCCGATGGCGAAGGCGACGCCGGCGAGCGAGATCACGTTGACGGTGCGGCCGGCGAGCACCAGCCCGATGAAGGCGGCGATGGTGCAGATGGGGATACCCATCACCCCCAGGGCCGTCGGCCGGACCGATCGCATGAACAGAAACATCACCAGCGTCGCAAGAACGGCGCCGATGACGAGATTCGTCCAGACGTTCTTGATCGATTCCTGCACGTAGCCGACGTCGTCGGCATTGAGCGTCAAACGCATGCCGGCAGGCTCGAGGACCTCGCGGTTGATCTCGTCCATGACCGGCAGCATCGCCTTCTTGATGGCGATAACATTCGAACCCGATTCCCGGCGCACCGAGAGACTGAGGACAGGTTTCCCGTCCACGTAGGACTTGGATTGGATCTCGTAGTGATCGAGGCGCACCTCGGCGACGTCCCCGAGCCGGGTGATGGCGTCACCGCTGCGATTCAGCACCAGCTCTTTCAATGACTCGACGCCGTCAAAACGTCCGACGGTGCGCAGTAGGTAGCGGCGTTTACCGCTTTCGATGTCGCCGCCGGAAACGTCGCGATTGCGAGAACGCACCGCGTTGCGAACGTCCGCGAGCGTCAGACCGCGCTCGGCGAGGCGCGCGGCGTCGATGCGAATCTGCACCTGGCGCTCGGCGCCGCCCCAGACCCCCACCTGCGAAACGCCGGGAACCCGTTCCATGCGGGTGCGCACGTGGTCTTCGACATAGTCGCGGATCATGTCCATGTCGACACCGCCGGGATTACCCGGCAGGGGCGCGACGCGAAAATACATGAAGGAGTTGCTCGAGAAGGAAGACGCATAGATGCGCGGCTGGCGCACCGAGACGGGATAGCTCGATACCTGACTCAGCGCATTGTTCACGCGAATCAGCGTCTCGTTGATGTCGATGCCGAAGGGAAACTCGAGCTCGATGCGCGCCGAGCCGGTGTCGGCCGTCGAGATCATGCGCTGCAGGCCCGGGACGTTGCGCAGGTGCTCCTCCTGCTCGACCAGGATCTCCTTCTCCACGTCCTGGGGTGTAGCGCCGGGCCAGAAGGTGCGCACGGTAACGGTTCGCACCTCGAGATCCGGAATCATCTGCACCGGGATGCGCAGCACCGCCACCATGCCGAGCACGCAGATCACGAGAACCGTGATGGTCAGCAGAAGACCGCGCTTCAAGACCGCTTCGAACACCACGACGTCCTCACCTTCAACGCGTGTTCACCACGCGCACGGGCTGACCTTCACGCAGGGTCTCGTTTCCGCGCACGACGACACGCACTCCCGGCTCGAGCCCGTTGCGAAGCTCTGTATTACCCTCGAAGCTGCGCCCGACCTGAACCGTGTGCTGCGTAGCCACCGGCGCTCCGTCCACGTCCTTCAGTGACCAGACCCGGCTAGCGCCGTAGGCATCGCGCAGAACCGCATCACGGGGCACCGTCAGCACGCGCTCCGATCCGGGGATGCGCAGCCGCGCCTGCGCGGACATGCCGGGCGTGATGTCGCCCTCGCTCGAGGGCAGCTGCACGCGCAGCAGGAACGTTCGCGAGCCGGTGTCGCTGACGGGCACCTTCGCGCTGATATGACCATCGATGCTTCGTGATGGCATGGCATCGAGCCGCACGCTGACCCGCGTGTCGCCGTTGATAGCGGGATAGTGCTCCTGGGGAACGCGCAGATCGAGACGCAGATTCTCGGTTCCCACCAGCTCCAGCACCGGCGTGCCGGTGTCGACCCACTCGCCCTCCTCGGCGAGCCGCCTGGCGACGACGCCGGTGAACGGTGCGTACACGTCGTGGCGCACCACCAGCTCCTGCTTGTAGCGCTCCGCCGCCAGCAGGCGCTCGAGCTTGGTCTCGGCAATCTCCACCTGGGCCTCGGAAGCCCGGATCTCGGACTCGGCGATTCCCTTACGGGGACCGAGCCTGCGCGCCTCCTCCCGCCGGCGACGGGTCTCGGCGAGAACCGCGCGGGCCTCCGCCGAGGCGGCCTTGGCTTCCATCAGACCGAGCTTCTCCAGGGCCGGATCCAGCGACACCAGCAGCGCGCCCTTGTCCACCCAGTCACCCTCCGTCACGTGCATCGCCGAGACCAGACCGCTCACCCGGGCCGACAGCGAGGCGCGGTCCCGCGCGGTCACGGTGCCCGTGAGCGGCACCTCGACGACCACAGGTGTCAGGCGCGCGAGCGCCACTTCCACGGGCGCCACCGCGTCGGCCCGGCTCAGCAACGGCAGCAGCGCCGCGACGCAGGCGGCGATGACGGCAAAGCGATTGGGGCGCGAAGCGCACGCCATGGCAAACCCTCACAGGACCCGAAACATGGGCGACCCCCGCTGCCGCGCAGGGCTCAAACGCACGCGGCAGGGGCCGGGTCGCCCCGGGGACGATCCACTCATTTTCGTGCAAATCACCCTTTTGCGCATCCCGATCCGGCGCACCCGAAGGCCCGCTCAATGTCCGGCCCGCACCTTTGCCTCACGGTGTGCCACGTACAGGGAGCTCGCCGCGATGATGGCAGCACCGACCCAGGTATAGACGTCGGTGGGCTCACCGAACAGCATCCAGCCGAGGAATGCCACCTGGGGCAGACGCAGGTAGTCGAAGGGCATCAGGTACATGGTGTCCGCGAGCGCGAAGGCGCGGGTGAACGCCATGTGCGCGGTGCTCGCCACGATGCCGATGAGAACCACCCAGAACCACATCGCGGCGCTCGGCCAGCTCCACACGAGCAGCGCCGGCACCAGCGCCACGGGGGTGATGAGGAGCGTCTGATAGACGACCAGGCTGCCGACCTTCTCGGTGCGGGTGAGAAGCTTCATGGTCACGACCGAAAGCGCCATGGTGAGCGCGGAAACGATCACCATGAGCTCGCCGGCGCCGACCGTTTCGACGCCGGGGCGAAGAATCACCAGCATGCCGCCGAAGCCCACCGCCAGCGCGGTGATGCGCCGGGCGCGGATGACCTCGCGCAGCACGAACACCGCCGCGAGTGCCGCGAACAACGGCGCGGTGAATCCGAGCGCCACGGCGTTGCCCAGGGGGACCACGGCGAGCGCGCTGAACCAGGTCGCCATGGAGACGAAGCCGAGAAGGGTGCGCAAGCCGATCAGTCCCGGCCGGCGGGTATGCAGGGCACGTATGCCCTGGCGCGAGAGCCATGGAATCATGGCTGCGAATCCGAACAGGCTGCGGAAGAAGACGATCTGCAGCGGATGCAGCTCGCTCGAGGCATGCCGGATCATGGCGTTCATCGACGAGAACAGAAGCCCCGCGAAGACGATCAGCAGCGCGGCCTTGACGGGGTCCGGAAACGTCTCGAAGCGCGCACGCAGAGAGCTGAGCATCGTAGCTGGACGATAGCACATCGCCCACGAACGTCTGCGGCGAGGCTGATAGAATGCGCGCCGCTCACTGCGTGACCGAGGAGGCACGACATGAAAGGTTTTCTAATTCGGATCTGGGAGTCCGGCGTGGTAGGCACGTTTCTCACCGGCCTTTTCTTCATCCTCCCCGTGGTGCTGACAATTGCCATCATCGGCTGGATCATCGGCAGGCTTCAGGCCGCCCTCGGCCCCGGCACCTGGCTCGGCGACGCGCTCTCGCGCGGCGGCAGCGCCATCGTCGGGCCACAGGATTCATCCGTCGCTTTCTGGCTCGGCGTTCTGCTCGCGCTCGGCGGCATCTGGCTGCTCGGCTTCGTGGTGCGCACGCGCGCGCGACATTTGCTCCAGCGCATGCTCGACGGTTTACTCGATCGGCTGCCGCTGGTACGTGCGATATACGGTCCCGTCGCACAGGTGGTGTCGATGCTGGGGCGCACCGGCGCCAAGGACGTGGAAGGCATGTCGGTCGTGATGTGCCGCTTCGGCCGCGAGGGTGGCGCGAGCATGCTGGCGCTGCTGACGAGTCCGACGGTCTACAATCTCGGTGAGAATGCCTGCCATCTCGTCTATCTGCCCACCTCCCCGCTACCGATGTCCGGCGGGCTGACGTTCGTGCCGACCGATGCGGTATCCCCGGTACCGGACTTGACGGTCGACGGGCTCATGCGCATTTACTTCTCTCTCGGCGCGCTGAGCCATCAGGTGATGCCGCCCCGCTTCATCGCCCGGCCGCAGACCGACACCGGCGGCTAGCTCTCGGAGACCGTATCAGCGACCTGGTCGAGGTAGCGTTACATGAATACCCCGTGCCTGACCCTCTCGATGCCATGTGCTTTGGTCATGGGCGCCGGGCTGTAGAACGGAGGAGCGACGTGCCGATCATCGAACGCGACCCCTGGCGCACTCAGTACTTCGAGGACGTCGTCTGTCCGGATAGCGTCAACATCCCTACCGACGACGAGCATGCCTACGAGTTCTATCCGCAGCATCGGTGGATCTACAACAAGCTGCTCATCTGTGACACCCAGGGCATCAGCGGGGCACCGCACGGCGTGCCGCCGCCGTCTTTTCCGATTTTCAGCAAGCCCATCTATAACATGCACGGTATGGGGGTCGGAGGACGCGTGATTGACTCGGAGGCGGAGCTCGCGGCGAACACGCATGCCGGTCACATGTGGATGGCGCTCGCCGACGGTGAGCACGTGAGCAGTGACGTCGTGGTCATCGGCGGCGAGGCGCAATGGTGGCGGCACAGCGTCGGAAAACCGCTCGGAGAAGGCGTGTTCGACTACTGGACCGTGCTCGCCGAGGAACGCCCCGGCATCGAGGAATACTGCGGGAGATGGCTCCAGGAGAACCTCAAGGGCTACACCGGCGCCGTTAATCTCGAGACTATCGGCGGGAGGATCATCGAGGTGCACCTGCGCTTTGCCGATCAGTGGCCCGACCTGTACGGTGACGGCTGGCTCGACGCCATCGTAGAGCTCTACTCGCGGCGGCGCTGGCGCTACCCGGACGCGGACAGGCGCGAGGGGTACAGCGTCGTGCTGTTCGGCGCGCACGGCGTGCCCTATCGGCACCCGCCTGCCTCCCTCGTCGAAGAGATACGCGCGCGTGCAGACGTCTCGAGCGTGCAGATCACGTTTCACGAGGACGTGCCGCCGGAACAGCACGCCATGCCGCCGGGAGGGTTCCGCCTGGCGATCGTAAACTGCTGGCGACTCGAGGCCGGACTTCAGGCGCGCGAGGATCTGGCGCTCGCATTCTGGTCGACCCAGGCGCTCGGAAAACGACGCCGCTCGCGCAGCGCCCGGCTCCCACAGCGCTGAGTCGTCGTGGCGCCAAGGCTCCGCAAGCGACTCCCGCGGCACGTTCGCGAAATCGAGAACGTTTTCATTCCGCTCGCGGATGGCAGCCGGCTGGCGGCAAGACTTTGGTTGCCGGAGGACGCGCAAGCGAAGCCCGTGCCCGCGATTCTCGAGTATATCCCGTACCGAAAGCGCGACTTCATGCGGCTTCGCGACGAGCCCATGCACCGCTACTACGCGGGACACGGTTACGCTGCGGTGCGTGTCGACGTGCGCGGATCCGGTGACTCCGACGGAATTCTCGAAGACGAGTATCTGCTGCGCGAGCAGCATGATGCGCTCGAAGTCATCGCATGGCTCGCAGAGCAGTCGTGGTGCGACGGCAATGTCGGCATGACAGGGATCTCGTGGGGCGGCTTCAATGCCTTGCAGGTGGCGGCGCACCAGCCGCCGGCCCTCAAGGCGATCATTACGCTGTGTGCAAGTGACGATCGCTACGCCGACGATGCGCACTACATGGGTGGATGTCTGCTGAACGAGAATCAAATCTGGGGCACGGTGCTGTTCGCCATCAATGCGCTGCCCCCTGATCCCGCCATCGTCGGCGAGCGCTGGCGCGAAATGTGGATGCAGCGCCTCGAGAGCGACCGGCCGTTCCCCGCCCACTGGCTGGGCCACCAGCGGCGCGACGCTTATTGGAAGCAGGGATCGATCTGCGAGGACTTCTCCCGCATCCAATGTCCGGTGTATGCCATCGGCGGCTGGGCCGATGGTTACTCGAACGCCGTGCCGCGTCTGCTCGAAGGCCTCGACGTGCCCCGCAAGGGTCTCATCGGCCCGTGGTCACACAATTTCCCTCACAACGGCGTACCGGGACCGGCCATCGGCTTTCTGCAGGAGGCCCTGCGCTGGTGGGACCGATGGCTGAAGGATGTCGACACGGGCATCATGAGCGAGCCAATGCTGCGCGTGTGGATGGAGGATTACATTCCGCCCGAGCCATTTCACGCCGAACGCAACGGACGCTGGGTCGCCGAGCGGGCCTGGCCGAGCCCGCGCATCGCTCGGCGACGCTGGCATCTGGGCGGCGCGTCCGAGCTCACCGACAGTCCCCGCGAGGCGGCCACGCTCGGCATCTCCTCGCCCCAGACCACCGGGCTTGCCGGCGGCGACTGGTGTGGGTTCGGTAACGAGGGCGAGGCGCCGCTCGATCAGCGCGGTGACGACGGGCGCTCGCTGGTCTTCGACACCGGCCCGCTGCCGGAGGACCTCGAGATTCTTGGCGCACCCCACGTGACGCTGAGGCTCAGCGCCGATCGCCCCGTGGCGATGCTGGCGCTGCGTCTGAACGACGTCGCCCCCGACGGCACGTCCGCGCGGGTCAGCTTCGGCGTCCTCAATCTCACCCATCGAACGAGCCACGAGCATCCCGAGCCGATGACGCCAGGTGAGCCCGTCACCGTCACGGTTCAGCTGAACAGCGTTGCCCATCGCTTCCCGGCCGGAAACGCGATCCGCCTCGCGATTTCTACCTGCTACTGGCCAATGGTGTGGCCACCGCCGGAGGCGGTCACGCTCGCGGTCGAGACCACCGAGAGCAGCCTGAGCCTGCCGATTCGTCCCCCCGATCCCGATGACCAGGCGCTGCCCGCGTTTTCGCCGCCCGAGGCGGCAGTGTCGACTTCGCGTCGCACGCCCCTGGCCCCGCCTCGTTTCGTGCGCTCCATCGAGCGGGACCTCACCACAAACGAAGTCAGTTACCGGCTGATCAGCGAAGGCGGCGATCTCGAGACAGCCGCCGTAGCCAGAATCGAGGAGATCGATCTCGACCTCGCACACACCGTGGAACGCCGCTTCCGCATCGACGAGCAGGACCCGCTCAAGGCGTGCACCGAGATCGTCGAACACATGACGTTGCGCCGCACGCAGTGGGAGGTCCGGGTGTGCGCGCGCACCGAGCTCACCGCGAGCAGAGAGCACTTTCGCCTGCGCGCCTGGCTCACGGCCCACGAGGGTGGCGACGAAGTGTTCTTGCGGGAATGGGATGAGCAAATCGACCGCGATCTGATCTAGCAGCGCGATCAGGATTTGCCGAAACAGCGCCGCCTCGCGGCCTCGATGATGAGGCGCAGCAGTCCGCTGTGACGCTCGCCCATGAGGCCTGCCATGTGCGCGAGCTTGCCGTCCCAGCACCACGCGGGATTCGGATTGACCTCCATCAGCTTGATCGCGCCGTTGGCATCGGCCCGAAAGTCGAAACGCGCATAGTCGCGCAGACCAAGACGCTGGAACAACAACTGGCACCACTCGCCCATGCGCGCCTTCATGGATTCGTCAATACGCGCCTCCCGGAACCGGATATCAGTCCAGTAGGGAGACGACGGATCAGTCTTGGAGGAATAATCGAGCAGACGCGGCAGAGAAGGATCGAGTGCACTGTAGTCGACCTCGAGCACCGGCAGGAGGGTAAAACCGTCGGCGGGATTTCCAACGATTCCGACGCCGTACTCGTCGCCGTCCAGCAGCTCCTGGGCGACGAGACTCTCGTTCGGTAACAATGCGTGCAGCCGCTCGAGGCAGGCCGCCGCCTCGCGCGCATCGTGAACGATGCTCTCGGCCGTGATACCGACGCTGCCATCGCCTCGATTGGGCTTGATGAACGCCGGATACTCGAGATGCGAAAGTGGCTCGTCAGGGCGCAAAAAGCGCTCCCGGGGCACGGCGATACCGAGCGAGTGCGCCACGGCACATACCAGCGCCTTGTCGTAGCAGAGCCCGAGAGCGACGGGCCCCGTGCCGCTGTAGGGAATGCCCAGCATCTCGAGATAGGACGCAACGTGCAGCTCGAGCGATGCCTGGTTCCGAAACCCTGTGTCGCAGAAATTCAGAGCGAACGCCGGTCGGCGCGTGCGCAAGTCGTCGAGAAGGCGGCTGTGATCGTCGAGATAATCGAACCGATAATCCGCGATCTCCTCGAGCGCCGATTTGAGTCGATCGATCTGCTCGAAGTCGTCCGGCGTATAACGGCCACCGGGTTTGCTCTCGTCCGGCAGCCGCGGGTCGCCCATCAGCACCGAGACAAGGGGCCGTGTCATTGCCTTCGATGGCCGAACCGGCCCGAGAATCCTCGATACCCCGGCACCGCCGCCCGTGCGTCCATGACCGTAAACACCATGCAGGATATCTTGGCTCGGATCGCGTTCAGCCACCAGTCCCCGACCCTCCGCGGGACGCCGTGGACGGCAAGCGGTGCGGTCCGGGCAGTGTCATAAAAACCCACTACAATAAACCCAGAACACCGATCGAAGAGGGCATCGAGCATTGAAGCGGCCGTGGCCGCCGCCGGGGACTCGAGATGACGACCGTTGCGAAATTCGAGATAGAATTCACGCAGATCCTGGACGAAACCGGCCGTATCGTCGGTGATGTTCCCGAATCGCTCACCGATCCGGAATCACTCCTCTCCCTCTACCGTTTGATGGCGCGCACGCGCGCATTCGACGCGAAAGCAATCGCGCTGCAGCGAACAGGGCAGCTCGGAACGTACGCGTCGTCGCTCGGCCAGGAAGCAATCGGCGCGAGCATCGGCACCGCGATGCTTGCAGACGATCTGCTGACCCCGACCTACCGGGAGCAGGCGGCACAGTTCGCCCGCGGCGTGGACATGAGCGAGCTGCTGATTTACTGGGGCGGCGACGAGCGCGGCAGCGATTTTAAGGGTCCCCGCGAAGATTTTCCCATCTGTGTCCCCATCGGCACCCAGTGCTGTCACGCCGTGGGGGCAGCCTATGCGTTCAAATATCGCAAGCAGCCGCGGTTGGTGGTGTGCATGCTCGGCGACGGCGCCACCTCCCGGGGTGATTTCTACGAATCCATGAATCTCGCGGGTGTCTGGAAGCTGCCGGTGGTGTTCGTGGTCAACAACAACCAGTACGCCATCTCGGTGCCGCGGGCCTCTCAGTGCGCCGCCGAGACCCTGGCGCAGAAGTCCCTGGCTGCCGGATTCGAGGGCCTGCAGGTGGACGGCAACGACGTCTTTGCCGTGCGCTGGGCGGCCGAGCGCGCGTTCGCCAAGGCGCGCGCCGGCGATGGACCGACGCTCATCGAGGCGCTCACCTATCGCATGCACGACCACACCACCGCCGACAGCGCCGCACGCTACCGCAGCGAGGAAGAGGTGGAGACGATGCGCAAACGCGATCCCCTGGCACGCACGCGCATCTACCTCGAATCGAACGGTCTCTGGTCCGACGACGACGAGCAGCGCCTGCAGGAAGAATGCGCCCAGGCGGTGGACAAGGCGGTGCAAACCTATCAGGCGCTTGCGCCGGAAGGTCCCGAGGCGATGTTCGACTGGCTGTATGCCACCCTTCCGGTCCAGCTCGTCGCCCAGCGCGACGCGGCCATCGCGGCGGAGAAAAAAGATGGCTGAGGTCACGCTGGTCGAGGCCGTCAACCTGGCCCTGGCCCGCGCCATGAGCGAAGACGAGGACGTCGTCGTCTACGGCGAGGACGTGGGCCTCAACGGCGGCGTCTTCCGCGCCACGGTGGACCTGCAGGAGCGCTTCGGTGCCGAGCGCGTCGTGGATACGCCGCTCTCGGAGACGCTGATTGGCGGCATGGCCGTCGGCATGGCTGCGCAGGGACTCAAGCCCGTGGCGGAGATCCAGTTCATGGGCTTCATCTACCCCGCCATCGATCACCTGCTCAATCACGCATCGCGCATGCGAACCCGGACGCGCGGAAGACTCACCTGCCCGATGGTGCTGCGCACGCCGCATGGCGGCGGCATCCACGCGCCGGAGCATCATTCCGAGGCAACCGAGACACTGCTCATCCACATTCCCGGGCTACGGGTGGTGATTCCCTCCTCGCCGGCACGCGCCTACGGCCTGCTGCTCGCCTCGATCCGCGACCCGGACCCGGTCGTGTTCCTCGAGCCGACGCGCATCTACCGGCTCGCGCGCCAGGAGGTCGTGGACGACGGTGAGGCGCTGCCGCTCGACGTGTGCTTCACGCTGCGCGAAGGCAGCGACATCACCCTGGTCTCCTGGGGCGCCATGGTGCACGAGACTCTGGAGGCCGCGGATGCGTTGGCCGAGCAGGGCGTCAGCGCCGAGGTCATCGACGCCGCCACCCTGAAGCCCCTCGACATGAGCACCATTCTCCGCTCGGTCGAAAAGACCGGGCGCTGCGTGGTGGTGCACGAAGCGGCGCGCACCCTCGGACTCGGTGCGGAGATCGGCGCCGAGCTCGCCGAAAAAGGCCTGCTGTTTCTCATGGCGCCGGTCAAACGCGTCACCGGCTACGACACGGTGATACCGCTGCCGCGCTCCGAGATGCGCTATATGCCGAGCGTGCCGCGCATCGTCGAAGCGGCGCGCGAGTTGCTCGAGTTCGCGTAATCCGCAGGTAGATCAGGACATGGCTGAAGCGAAATCCACATCCAGGCGTTTCAATCTCCCCGATCTCGGGGAAGGCCTGCAGGAGGCCGAGATCGTCGAGTGGCACGTGGCGCCGGGCGACGAGGTAAAGGCCGATCAATCCCTCGTATCGGTGGAAACCGACAAGGCTATCGTCGAGGTGCCGTCGCCACGCGCCGGCACCATCGCGAAGCTCGTCGGCGATGCCGGTGATATCGTCGCCGTGGGCAGCATGCTCGTCGAGTTCACCGACGGCGAGGACACCGCAGCAGCGGCGAAAGCGCCGCGCACCACCGACGCCGGCACCGTCGTCGGGGCGGTCGAATCCAGCGACGAGGTGATCAGGGAGCGCGCCAGCACGGTCGGCGGTGCGGCTATCGGCATCAAGGCAACCCCCGCGGTGCGCGCGCTCGCGAAGCGCCTGGACGTGGACCTGGGGGTAGTGACGCCGAGCGGGCCGGACGGGCTGGTGACCGCCGCCGACGTCGAGCGCGTTGCCAAGATATTCGCCGAGCTCGGACCGCTCGAGCGCCTGCGCGGCCCGCGCCGCGCCATGGCACGCAACATGACCATGGCGCGCAACGAGGTCGTGCCGGTGGCCGTCTGCGAGGACGCCGACGTGCACGAGTGGAAAAAAGGCGAGGACGTGACGCTGCGATTGATTCGCGCCATCGTCGCAGGCTGCCGGGCGGAGCCCGCCTTGAACGCGTGGTACGACACCCACGCCGTTGGTCGCCGTGTGCTCGAGAAAATCGATCTGGGTATCGCCGTCGATACCGAGGAAGGACTCTTCGTGCCGGTGCTGCACGACGTGGGCAACCGCAGCGTCGACGATCTTCGCAAAGGCTTCGAGCGGCTCAAGGCGGACGTCAAGGCGCGCACTATCCCGCCCGAGGAGATGCGCGGCTACACCTTCACGTTGTCCAACTTCGGCAGCATCTTCGGACGTTACGCCAATCCCATCGTCCAGCCGCCGACGGTAGGTATCCTCGGTGCCGGCGCAACGCGCGACGAGGTGCGCGCCTATCAGGGCGCGGCCGCGATTCGACGCGTCATGCCACTCTCCCTCACCTTCGATCACCGTGCCGTAACCGGGGGCGAGGCCGCGCGTTTTCTCAAAGCAGTGGTCGAGGATATCGAAAAGGCCAAATGAGCCGTCAGCGCACCCGCGCACCGATACCGCTGACATAGATCCCGGATGCGACGATCAGAGCGCCGCCCGCGAGCGTCCACGCTTCGGGCACGTGGTCGAACACGAGCAGACCGATTCCGATCGCCCACAGCAGCCTCACGTAATGCAGCGGCGCGACCGCCGATGCGTCGGCGAGCGTGAGCGAGCGCGCGATGGAGAAGTGCGCAGCGAATCCGAGCAGTCCGCTGAGCGCGAACAGCGCCCACTGCGCTGCCGTCGGCGTGACCCACACCAGCGGCATCACGAGGCTCACGAGCGCGGTGCTGACGACGAAGGTATAGAGCACCGTCGTGAGCGCTCGGTCTACTCCACCGAGCATGCGCGTGGCGACATTGAACAGCGCAAAGAAAAACGCGCCCACAATCGTAAGAAGCGACGCCCAGTGAAATACATCCGTGCCCGGGCGAAGCACCAACGTTGCTCCCGCCATACCCCCCAGCACCGCCAGCCAACGCGCGAGACCGACGCGCTCGCCGAGCAGGGGACCCGAGAGGGCGGTGATGATGAGCGGCGCGGTGAACGACACGGTTGTCGCCACCGCCAGTGGAAGGTAACGCAGACTGATGAAAAGCGCCGAGAGCGAGCACACCAGCGAGGCGCCGCGGGCCAGCTGAAGCCAAGGCCGGCGGGTGCGCGCGAGCGCGAGCGGGGATTGGCCTCTGATGATGGTGACGGCGAGCAGGCAGATCAGCGAAGAGCCAACGTAGCCCCAGACGATTTGCACGCCGCTCAGCGTCGGCGCCATGTATTTTGCGATGCCGTCGACGACACCGATGCAGGATGCGCCGGCAAGCATCCACGCCGCGCCGGCGAGCCCGGCGCGGCGCTTATCGACGGATCCGTCCGCGTACGGCTCGGGTGAGCCCGACATCGTCGCTACTTGCCCTTCCAGACGGGAGCGCGTTTCTCGGCGAAGGCGCGCGGACCCTCCTTTGCGTCCTCCGAGGCCAACATGGCCTCGAACGCCGCCAGCCTGCCGCTGCGCATGAGATCGTAGCATTGCTCGTTGGTGAGGCTCTCCGTCTCGCGAACCACTGCCTTGATTGCCGCCAGCGCCAGCGGTGGGCCGCTCGCGAGCAATGCCGCCAGCTCCCGGGCGTGCTCCATCGCCGACGGCACCACGGCGTTGACCAGTCCCCAGCGCGCCGCCTCATCGGCGTCCATGCGCCGGCCCGTCATGAGCAGCTCCATGGCGATGTTGCGCGGCATGCGTTTCGGCAACCGAAAGGTAGCGGCGTCGGCGAGCACACCGACCTTGATCTCGGGCAGACAGAACTCCGCGTGCGCAGCCGCGACGATGAGATCACAGGCGAGCGCCAGCTCGAAGCCGCCGCCGAAGGCGAGCCCGTTCACCGCCGCGATGACCGGCTTGTTCAAATCGTGAAGTTCGGTGATTCCACCGAATCCGCCGGGGCCATAGTCGGCATCGTAGGCTTCGCCCTCTGCCGCCGCCTTGAGATCCCAGCCGGCGCAGAAGAACTTTTCGCCGCCACCGGTGAGAATTGCCACGCGCAGATCCGGATCGTCGCGGAAGGCGATGAACACCTCACCCATGGCGACGCTGGTTGCGACGTCGATGGCATTGGCCTTGGGGCGATCCAGGGTCACCTCCAGGATCGCGCCGTCCCTCTGCACCTTCACCGCGTCGTTCATTCCTGCATCTCCGTTCTCATTCGAATCAAAGCATCCACCGCAACCGCGCCCTGCCCGTCGGGCAGCACCAGCAGGGGATTGACGTCGAGCTCCTCGAGATATGCGGCATGCGCCTCAGCATAAGCCGCGACCGCCATGATGGCGCCGATCACCGCGCTCCGATCGCCGGCCGCGCACCCCCTGTAGCCATCGAGCAGCCTGGCCGCCTCGAGGCCGTCGAGCGCCCTCCGGACTGCTTCTTCGCTCACCGGGAACAGCAGCGTGCGCGTGCGCCCGGCAAGCTCGACCAGCGTGCCGCCGGCACCGATGGTGAGCGACAGACCGAACTGTGCATCGCGCGTAACACCCACCAGAAGCTCGGCGACGGCGGCGGGGATCATGGACTCGACCAGGAAACGCTCGCAGCGCGGATGCATGTCCTCCGCGGCGCGACGCAACGCATCGGCATCGGCGAGATTCAGAACGACGCCGCCGACCTCGCTCTTGTGCGCGAGTCCCGGGTTCGCGGCTTTCAATACGACCGGATAGCCGATGGTGTCGGCAACCGTCAGCACGGCGTCGGCATCGGCCAGCTGGCCTTCGGGCACTCGGACGCCGAATCGCTTCAATTCGATCTTGGCGCGCCACTCGTCGATGGTCTCGACGTCACCGGCGGCAGCGTCGAACACCTTAATTGGAAGCGGCGCGGGCCGGCCGAACCACTCGCCGATGTCCATGGCCGCCTTCACGGCGCGCATTCCCTCCTGTATGCCCTGCAGTGGCACCATTGCGTGCGAGATCAGTTTTTCACGCACCGGCAGAGGAAGATTCTCCGGCAGCGTGCTGATAACCGCAGTCCGCGCACCGACTTCCTGCGCGGCATCGACGAGCGCATCGATACTGCGATCCCAGTCCTGGCTTTCGTCGAGGCTGGCATGCGGATAATCGATGACCTTCAGGGTTAGGTCCTGAGACCCTGCGACCACCGTCGCGTAGCATTGGCGCTGGGCATCCGCGTCGCCCCAGATATAGGTGTGATAGTCGAGGGGATTGGCGACTTGCACCAGCGGTCCCAGAGTCGCGCGCAAGCGCTGCTCCTGCCAGGCATCAAACGGCGGCATTTCCATGCCGAGGGTTTCCGCAGCGTCGGCGACCAGGGCGGCCTCACCGCCGGAGCAGCTGATCGATGCGATGCGACGCCCGGGCAACGGACCCATTACGGCAAGGAGCTTGAGGGTTTCGAGAAACTCGGGGAGCGATTGCACGCGCGCGATGTGCAGCCGCTCGAACATGGCGTCGTAGAGCGTGTCGACGCCTACGAGCGAGCTGGTGTGACTGAGCGCCGCGCGGGCGCCGAGGTTGGAGTGACCCACCTTGAGCGCTACCAGTGGAACGCGGCTGTCATGGGCGGCGATGGCGGCCTGCGAGAAACGCTCCACGTCGTTGACGCTCTCGATATGAATACCGATGGCCTTGACGCGCGGATCTTCGATCAACGCTTCGATGTAATCGGCGACGCTGAGCGCCGCCTGATTGCCCACCGAGATCATGTAGCCAAGCGGCAGTGAGCGCTGCTGCATGGTGAGGCTGATGCCGACGTTGCCGCTCTGCGTGATGATGGCGACACCTGCCTCGGTGGCGGTGCCGCCGTGCACGTCCGGCCAAAGCGTCACGCCATCCAGATAGTTGAGGATACCGTAACAGTTGGGGCCGACCAGGGCGAGATCCCCGGCGGCCTCAACGAGCGCCGCCTGGAGCGCGGCGCCGTCTTCGCCCACCTCCGCGAAGCCGGACGCGTAGCAAATGGCGCCGCCGGCACCGCGGGCAGCCAGCGCTCTCACGATGGAGATGCTGGGCTCGCGGGGTACGGCGACGAAGCTCGCATCGGGTGCCTGGGGCAACGACTCCACGTCCGGGAAACACGGGCGCCCGCCGAGCTCCGCGCGCCGGGGATTGACCGGCCAGATGTCGCCCGCGAAACCGCTGCGCTCGGACTGGTGAATCACCGCCGCGGCGAACCGGCCACCGAACACCGCAAGGTGACGGGGATGAAGAAGGCGCTTCAGGCCGGCGATACGAGTGTGCCCCACCATCAACTCTCGTGCGGACGCAGCAGGGCTCGCGAGATGATGTGGCGCTGGATCTCGCTGGTGCCTTCCCAGATCCGCTCGACCCGGGCGTCGCGCCAGAAGCGCTCCAGCGGCAGCTCGTCCATCAGGCCCATGCCGCCGAAGATCTGCACCGCATCGTCGGTGAGGCGGGCGAGCATCTCGGTCGCGTAAAGCTTGGCCATGGCGGCGTCCTCGTCGCGCATCGTGCCCCGATCGAGGCGCCACGCCGTCTCCAGCGTCATGAGCTCGGCTGCCTTGAGCTCCATGGCCATGTCGGCGAGCTTGAACGAGGTGCCCTGGAACCTGCCGATGGGCTGGCCGAACTGGCGGCGATTCGCCGCCCACTCGGTGCAGAGCTCGAGGGCCCGCTGGCCCCGGCCAACGCACATGGCCGCGATCTGCAGTCGCGTCGCCGACAGCCACTCGTTGGCCACGTCGAAGCCGCAATGCACGTCACCGAGAACCTTGGATGCGGGCACGCGGCAATCATCGAACTCGAGAATGCTGTTGTGATAGCCGCGATGGGAGACGCTGTGATACCCGTCGCGCACGCTGAAGCCCTCGATCCCCTTATCGACGAGAAACGCGGTGATCTTTTTCTTCGGCCCGCGCGCGGTCTGCTCCTCGCCGGTGGCGGCGAACAGGATCACGTAGTCGGCGAGATCCGCGTGGCTGATGAAGTGCTTGGTGCCGTTGATGACGTAGTCGTCGCCGTCCGCGTCCGCGCGGGTCGACATGGAACGCAAGTCCGAGCCCGCGCCGGGCTCGGTCATGGCCAGACATTCGAGGCGCTCGCCGCGGATGGTCGGAAGCAGGTACTCGTCGATCTGCTCGCCCTCGCAGGCCTGCAGAATATTGCTCGGGCGGGCCACCAGCATCTGCAGCGCCATGCTGGCGCGGCCGAGCTCGCGTTCCATCAGCGCCATGCTGACCGCGTCGAGCCCGCCGCCGCCGAGCGCCTCGGGCATGTTTGCCGCATAAAGGCCGGCTTCCAAAGCCTTGCGTTTGATGTTCTTGGCGAGCTCCGGCGTGACTCGATCGGTGCGCTCCACCTCGAGCTCGTGCGGATAGAGCTCGCGCTCGACGAAGGAACGAACCGTCTCGACGATCAGCTGCTGCTCGTGACTGAGAGTGAAATCCATCGATCAAGCCTTCGGTTTTCTCTGCATGGTCATCTGTCGGCCTACCTGATCGGGCCGCGGAAGATCCCGGTGAGCGGCCATGATCGCTTCGAGTGCCGTGAGCACATCGGAAGCAATCGGCGAGGCGCGCGACGCGTCCATGTCCACGTGCAGGAGCATCTGCTCGGTAGTGGCAAGCAGCGCGTCGCTGTCAGCGTGATACATGGCGTGAAAGAAGTGCAGGCGCTTCCCGTCCAGACCGAGCAGCTGGGTGGTGAAACGCAGCGGCTCGCCGAGGCTCGCCTCTCTGTAATAATTAATGTGTGACTCCACCGTATAAAAGGAGTAGCCCGCAGCCCGGTACGCCTCGTCGATACCCACGTAGCGGAACAACGCGTCAGACGCCCAGCCGAATGCGTAGAGGTAGAAGCTCTCACCCATGTGACCGTTGTAGTCCACCCACTCGGACTCCACCCGGCAGCGGTAGAGGGCGAGCGGCGCGTCGATGACGTCGCCCGGACTCCAGCGCACATAGGCGCCGCTGGTGAATCGGCGCCGCTCGTCCTCGGCGATCACGTTGCCTGCGCCGATGCCGAAAGGTCTGAGTGTGCGCATGATGCCGATGAGGCACTCGTCGCGAACGCGCTCCAGATCGGCGATGCTGCGGTCGCCGGCCTGACCCCTGGTGCCCTCCACCATGCGCTCGATGAGCGAGTCGGTGAGCTCCGGCGCCTCGAGCTTCGTCCAGGGAAGCTTCAACGCCGGACCGAACTGCGCGAGCATGTGCCGCATGCCGGCCTCGCCGCCGGCCAGATGAAACGTCAGACATGTTCCCATGAACGCCCAGCGCAGTCCCGGCCCGTAGATGACCGCGTCGTCGATCTCGCCGGTGGTGGCGACGCCGTCCGCCACCATGTGCAGCGCTTCGCGCCACAGCGCCTCCTGCAGACGGTCGGAGATGTAGCCTTCGATCTCGTTCCTGACGTGCAGCGGGTACATGCCGAGACCGCGATAGAAGGCCATGGCGTTTTGCACATGCTCGGCATCGGTGCGCTCGCCGCCCAAGACCTCCACCAGCGGCAGGATGTAGACGGGATTGAACGGGTGGCCGATGAGCACGCGCTCCGGGTGCCGGCTGTCGCGCTGAATGCGCGTCGGCAACAGGCCCGAAGAGCTGGATGCGACGAGAACGTCGCTCGGAACGGCGGCGGTGATCCGCGACAGCAGCTCGCGCTTGAGATCCTCGTTCTCGGGCGCGCTCTCCTGAATGAAGTCGGCGTGCTCACAGAGCGCTTCGAGATCATCGGTGAACGCGAGACGTGCGCCATCGGCCCCGGCTGCGAGCCCGAGCTTGGTGAGCACCGGCCATGCGCTGTCGATTCTCGCGCGCAGCCGGCTTTCGGCACCGCTCGCAGGATCCCAGGCGACGACGTCGAGGCCACGGGCCAGCGCGCGGGCCGCCCATCCGGCTCCGATGACGCCGGCGCCGACGACACCGAAGCAGCCTACCTCACGCATGTGCTCTCGACCCGCCTTTCGCGCACACGCCTACGACGCGCGCTTCTCGAGACCGAGCCTCGCGCGCGCCTCGTCAGGGCCGAGCACCCTCGCACCCATGAGGGTGACGATGGTGGCAGCGCGCTCCACGAGCTGAGCGTTGCTCGCGAAGACTCCTTTCTCGAGATACAGGTTGTCCTCCAGTCCGACACGCACGTGACCGCCGAGCAGCACCGTCTGCGCGACCATGGGCATTTGCATGCGGCCGATGCCGAAACCCGCCCATACGGCATCGTCGGGGAGGTTGTCCACCATCGCCTTCATGGTGGTGGTGTCCGCGGGCGCGCCCCAGGGTATACCGTGACAGAGCTGAAACAGCGGCGGCGAGTCGACGAGACCTTCCGCGATCAGCTGCTTTGCAAACCACAGGTGGCCGGTGTCGAAGCATTCGAGCTCGGGCTTCACCCCCAGCGACTGAATCCGCTTCGCGCCGACACGCAGCATGTCCGGTGTCGAGATGTAGGTCATGTTGCCGTCACCGAAGTTGAGCGTGCCGCAGTCGAGGGAGCAGATGTCGGGAAGAAGCTCCTCGACGTGCACGAGACGGGTCATGGGGCCGACCAGATCGGTGTCGTTGCCGAACTCCATGGGCGACTCGCCGTGGCCGATGGCGAGATCGCCGCCCATGCCGGAGGTGAGGTTGATGATAACGTCGGTATCCGAGTCCCGAATGCGCTCGACCACCTCCCGGTAAAGGGCAGGATCCCGGGAACCGGCCCCGCTCTCCGGATCGCGCACGTGACAGTGGGCGATGGCGGCGCCGGCCCGGGCCGCCTCCAGGGCGGCATCAGCGATCTGCTTCGGCGTCACCGGAATCGCCGGATGCTTGCCCACGGTGTCACCGGCGCCGGTGACTGCACAGCTGATGAAAACCTCGAAGTTCATCGTTCGGCTCCTGCTCGCGTCGAGGTCGACTTTGCGCCGAATGGAGCAATGCTGGCAAGCCTCACCGGGATGCCGGAAGGCCGGCAGCGCTGGCGGCACGCCGTTGGCGCGCTTAACATCGCCTACCACGGGCCCCCGGGAGAGACGCGCGCGGGCCGGCACTGGAGACATTCGACATGCACCTATCGGTGGAGGGCCTGCGGGTCATGATCACGGCGGGCGCGGCGGGAATCGGTCGCGCCATCGCAGAGGCATTCCTGGAAGAGGGCGCCCGCGTGCACGTCTGCGACGTGGACGAATCCGCCCTGGACGCATTTGCGCAGGCTTTCCCCGACGCTCGCGTCACCCGTGCCGACGTGTCCTCGGTCGAGGACGTCGACGCATGCTTCGAGCAGGCGATGGCCTGGCTCGGCGGACTCGACGTGCTCATCAACAATGCCGGCATTGCCGGACCCACGGGCCGGATCGAGGACATCAGTCCGCAGGACTGGGAGCGCACCCTCGCCATCAACATCAACGGCCAGTTCTACTGCGCCCGGCGCGCCGTGCCGCTTCTCAAAGACGCGGGCGGCGGCTCTATCATCAACATCTCCTCCACGGCAGGCATCATGGGATTTCCGCTGCGCACACCCTACGCCGCCTCGAAGTGGGCCGTGGTGGGCTTCACCAAATCGCTCTCCATGGAGCTCGGCGAGTTCGGCATCCGCGTCAACGCCATCTGCCCCGGCGCGGTCGCCGGACCGCGCATCGACCGGGTCATCGCCGCGGACGCCGCGGCAAGGGGCCTGCCCGTCGAGACTGTCCGTCAGAGCGCGCTCAACCAGAATGCCTTGAAAGAGTTCATCCAGCCCGAGTCGGTGGCCCGCGAAGCGCTGTTCCTGTGCAGCCCCATGGGGCGGCAAATCACCGGACAGGCCATTGCCGTCGACGGCGACACCGACAGCCTGCGCACGCGTCACTAGCGGCGCCGATTCGCAGAATGCCGCGCAGGCCCGGCCGGGGACACTTGAAATTTGCGGGAGCCGCCCCCAGGATCCCGCCGTTCCGTGGCCAACCGGTGCGCGATTGACCATGCCCATCTACGAGTACGAATGCGGAGCCTGCGGGGACAGGCACGAGTTCATCCAGAAGTTCAGCGACTCGCCGAAGCGCAAGTGCCCGGGGTGCGGCGCGCTCAAGCTGAAGCGGCTTGTCTCTGCAGCCGCCTTCCATCTCAAGGGCGACGGCTGGTACGTCACGGATTTCCGCGACAAGGGCAAGAAGAAGCCGGGTGCCAAGGACGAGCAACCGGCCGCTGCCTCCAAGGGCGACGGCGCCAAGGCCGACTCTGATAAGAGCGCTGACAAGAGCGCTGACAAGAGCTCGGACAAGAGCTCGGACAAGAGCAGCAAGAGCGGCGAGACGCCGAGCAAGAAATCCAGCGGCGGCGACACCAAGGCCACCGGCTAGGGCCCGAGGGCCGCGTGCACCGGCGGCAGCCTTGTTGCCAGCCCGGTGGTGAAACCTTACCATCCCGGCTCTTTCCCAGCGGACACTTCCGATGCGAAGCCACTATTGCGGTCAGGTGACCGAGGACTTGCTGGGCAGCTCGGTCCGCCTGTGCGGCTGGGTGCATCGGCGCCGCGATCACGGCGGGGTGATCTTCATCGATCTGCGCGACCGCGAAGGCCTTGTGCAGGTGGTATTCGACCCCGACACCCGAGAGGCGTTCGAGATCGCCGAGCAGGTGCGCAACGAGTTCGTGCTCCTGGTCGAGGGCCGCGTGCGCGAGCGCCCGGAGGGCACCGTGAACCCGGACATGGTGACCGGCCGGGTGGAGGTTCTCGGACAGGCGCTCACCGTGCTCAATCATGCCGAGACCCCGCCGTTTCAGCTCGACGAGGACGATGTCAACGAGGAGACGCGGCTGCGTTACCGCTACATGGACCTCCGGCGCCCGGTCATGCAGCGACGCCTGCTGATGCGCGGCCGCATCACCCGCGCAATCCGCGACTACATGGACGAGCACGGCTTCCTCGATATCGAGACGCCGATGCTTACCAAGGCAACACCGGAGGGTGCGCGAGACTATCTGGTTCCGAGTCGCGTGCACAAAGGCTCGTTCTTCGCGCTGCCGCAGTCGCCGCAGATCTTCAAGCAGCTGCTGATGATGTCCGGCATCGACCGCTACTACCAGATCGTGCGCTGCTTCCGCGACGAGGATCTGCGCGCCGACCGGCAGCCCGAGTTCACGCAGCTCGACGTCGAGATGTCGTTCTGCGACGAAAATGGCGTCATGGATCTCATGGAGGGCCTGGTGCGAAAGGTCTTTGCCCAGGTTCTCGAGATCGCGCTTCCGGATCCTTTCCCGCGCATGGCCTATCACGAGGCCATGGAGCGCTTTGGCACCGACCGGCCCGATCTGCGCAACCCGCTGGAGCTGACGGAAATCAGCGACCTCATGAAGTCCGTGAGCTTCAAGGTTTTCTCCGAGCCTGCCAACGACGACCTCGGTCGGGTCGCTGCGCTGCGCATGCCCGGCGGCGGCGCGCTGCCGCGCTCGGTGGTGGACGACTACGGAAAGTTCGTCGCCATCTACGGGGCCAAAGGACTTGCTTACATCAAGGTCAACGATCGCGACGCCGGCAAAGACGGTCTGCAGTCACCCATCGTGAAGTTCCTTTCCGACGAGTCGCTCGCCGGGGTGTTAGAACGCACCGGCGCTCAGAACGGCGACCTCATCTTCTTCGGTGCAGGCAAGCAGCAGATTGTCAACGATGCCCTGGGCGCGCTGCGCGTCAAGCTCGGCGAGGATCACGACCTGGTCGAAGGGGGCTGGAAGCCGCTTTGGGTCACCGATTTCCCCATGTTCGAGTGGGTCGAGAACGAGCAGCGCTGGAACGCTCTGCATCATCCGTTCACGGCACCGAGAACCGATGACCCCAAGCTGCTCGAAGACGCGCCCGGCCTCATGCCCTCGCGCGCCTACGACATGGTGCTCAACGGAACCGAGCTCGGCGGCGGCTCCATTCGAATTCACCGTCCGGAAATGCAGGCTGCGGTGTTCCGCGTGCTCGGCATCGGCGAGCAGGAGGCACAGCAAAAGTTCGGCTTCCTGCTGCGTGCGCTCCAGCACGGTTGCCCGCCCCATGGCGGCATCGCATTCGGACTCGACAGGATCGCCATGCTCATGACGGGCTCGGCTTCGATCCGGGACGTGATTGCGTTTCCAAAAACCCAGACGGCGCACGATCCGCTCACCGACGCGCCGTCCGCGGCCGACGAGGCCGCGCTGCGCGAGCTCGGCATCATGTTGCGCAAGTCGACGGTTTCCTAGGCGCGCCCACTCAGTGCAGCGTCGTATCCGGCTCCTGACTGCCTGACGGCATCGCCCCGGCGGGTGATGCATGGTGCAGAACGAGGCGCCAGCCCCGCTCGGTCTCCTTGTAGACGTTGGTCGCAAGCACCAGCGAGCGCTCGGCGAGGCGCGGACCGTGACTAATCTTTTCGTACACGCAATGCACCGCCAGGTCGCCATTGACGGTGCGCGCGATCTCGCTCACCTCGAAGCGCATGCGCGCGCCGCCAGCGAATAGCTGCCTCCAGCTCTGCCAAACGGCCTGGCGCCCCTCGAGCCGTTGCCCCATGGGGTGTATGCAGATGATGGCATCGTCGTCCGCCCACACCTTCATCATGTCTTCGAGGTCGGCGCGCTCGAAGGCTCTGTAGAACGCTTCCTCGGCGTCACTCGGCGTCGCGTACCAGGTATCACTCGTCATCGCGTCACCGCTCAAACCTCGCAGGGGATCTCGCCGAAGCGTCCGGCGAGGCTGAGCTCCTCCTCGAAGCCGAGAGTGGAGAGATCGCGCATGCGCTGCGGGTAGAGAATACCGTCGAGATGATCGCATTCGTGCTGGACGACCCGGGCGTGAAAATCTTCGGCCTCGCGCTCGAAGCGACGGCCGTCGGCATCGAACCCACTGTAGCGGATACGCCGGTAGCGGGGCACCACGCCGCGTAATCCGGGGACACTCAGACAACCTTCCCAGCCATCCACCATCTCGGCGTCGAGGCACTCGATCTCGGGATTGACGAGAACCGTCCGGGGCACCGGCGGGCTCTCGGGGTAGCGCGGGCTCGCCTGCGCCTCGAACACGACGACCCGCAAGGGCACGCCGATCTGTGGCGCGGCGATGCCGAGGCCGCCGCGTGCAGCCATGGTCTCCCACATATCGCGGATCAGGGCTCCGAGAACGGCGTCGCCGAAACGGGTTACCGGCTCGGATACGCGGTTGAGCTCCGGGTCGCCCATTCGCAGCACTGGCTGAACGGCCATGGGATTTGGTCCCTCATTGATTGACTGACTGAGGGCAAGCACTTACCGTCGCGAACCGATGGTGTCAAGCACGGCCAGTCGTTATTCCGAGATCGTCGTACTCGTCCACGGTCTGTACCTGCACAGCCTCGCCATGCTGCCCATGTACCGCTGGATGCGCGCCTGCGGCCTTCCCGCTCGCCAGTTCACCTATCCGTCGCTTACCAGCAGCGTTCCCGAGAACGCCGCTCGACTGGCGCGTTTTGTGCAGGAGATCGACACGCCGACGGTGCACTTCCTCTGTCACAGCCTCGGCGGCCTGGTAGTGCGAACGATGCTCGCGCACTGGTCCTGGCAGCGCCCCGGCCGCGTGCTGGCGCTGGGCACGCCGCATCTGGGCTCTTGCGTGGCCAGGCGCCTCGCTGCGAATCGCGCGCTCGCGTGGGCCATCGGCAAGAGCCTTCGCCACGGCCTCGACGGCGATTTGCCCCCTTGGCCCGAGGGCCGCGAGGTGGCGACGATTGCCGGTAACAGGTCAATCGGCGCTGGGCGTATCTTAGGGGGACTGCCGGGGCCGAATGACGGCGTCGTCGCGCTCGCGGAAACCGATCTCGGTCCGCGCTACCGACGCGTGATTTTACCGGAGGCGCACTCCAGTATGCTGATTTCGCCGCGCGTAGCCCGTTACGCGTGCGCCTATTTCAAGACGGGACGCTTTCCGGAGCCGGCGACTCGCGAATAGCCCGGGCCGATCCCGCGAAGCTGATGTGCTGGCTTGCGCAAGAAGGCTTCACGCTCGACAGCCGTGCTAGAATTCAGCGCATACGCTGAACGAGCAACTCGATGGCCGGTCACAGCAAGTGGGCGAACATTCAGCACCGCAAGGGCGCCCAGGACAAGAAGCGCGGCAAGCTGTTCACCAAGCTGATCCGCGAGATCACCGTCGCGGCCCGCCTCGGAGGAGGCGATCCTATCTCCAACTCCCGCCTTCGCCTCGCCATGGACAAGGCGCTCTCCGGAAATGTTCCCAAGGACACCATCGAGCGCGCTATAAAGCGGGCGAGCGGCGATCAGAGCGCGGAGAACATCGAGGAGATCCGCTACGAGGGCTACGGCCCCGGCGGCGCAGCGGTCATGGTCGAGTGTATGACGGATAACCGTAACCGCACCGTGGCCGAGGTGCGTCACGCGTTCACGAAATGCGGCGGCAATCTCGGCACCGATGGCTCGGTTTCGTACCTGTTCACCAAGCTCGGGCAGATCAGCTATCCGGTGGGCAGTGACGAGGATCGCATCATGGAGGCTGCGCTCGAGGCCGGCGCCAATGACGTCGTCAGCAACGAGGACGGCAGCATCGACGTTCTGACAGACGCCGATAACTTCACCGACGTGCGCGATGCCATGCGGGCCATGAAGCTCGAGCCGGAGCAGGCCGAGGTAACCATGCGCCCTTCAACGAGCGTCAGTCTGTCCGAGGAGGACGCGCAGCACATGGTCAAACTTCTCGAGATGCTCGAGGATCAGGATGACGTGCAGCAGGTATATTCGAATGCGGACATCTCGGACGAGATTCTCGAGCGTATTGCCTGAGCAGATGCAACGGCGCGCATGACGGGACCGATCGAATCTGTTCGCATTCTCGGTATCGATCCGGGCTCACGGATCACCGGTTACGGCATCGTGGACTTTCACAGGAATCGTGCCCGCCACGTAACGAGCGGCTGCATTCACGTTCGCGGAGCCGATCTGAGCGCGCGTCTGCGTGCGATCTTCGACGGCATCACCACCGTCGTCGAGCGCGAGAGGCCGGCTGCGCTGGCCGTCGAGCAGGTATTTTTTCACCGCAACGCCGCCTCAGCGCTCAAGCTCGGCCAGGCGCGCGGAGCGGCGCTGATGGCGGGCGTCAGCAAAGGCCTTGCTCTCTACGAATACTCTCCCAATCAGGTCAAGCAGGCCGTGACCGGCCGCGGTCATGCGCCGAAGGATCAGGTTCAGCACATGATCAGAATACTGCTCGGCCTTCGCGAGCTTCCGGCCAGCGACGCCGCCGACGCGCTCGCCGTAGCCATTTGTCACGGTCACACGAGCGAGACTCTGGCGCGCATGCAATCGAGCGCAGCACGCGCCGGCATCCTTCCATGATCGCATGGCTGAAAGGCGTTCTGCGCGACAAGCATCCGCCTTGGCTGCTCATCGATGTCGGCGGCGTCGGCTACGAGATGCAGGCGCCGATGACGACATTCACTGCGCTGCCGAGCACCGGCACCGAGGTCGTGCTGTTTGCGCACCAGGTGGTGCGCGACGACGCTCATCAGCTGTTCGCTTTCGCCGCGCGGCCCGAGCGCGATTTGTTCCGCCAGCTTCTCAAGGTCAACGGCGTCGGCGCCAAGGTGGCCCTCGCGATTCTCTCGGGCATGGATGCGGCCACTCTCGGGCGCTGCGTGCTGGAGGGCGATACCACAAGCCTGTCGCGGCTGCCCGGCATCGGCAAGAAGACCGCCGAGCGGCTGGTGATCGAGATGCGCGATCGCCTCGGGCCATCGTCGACGGACGGCGGTACACAGGCGTTGCAGGGCGGCACCTTGACCGAGAGGGCCATGGATCCGGCGGCGGAAGCCGTCAGCGCGCTCATCGCGCTCGGCCTCAAGCCGCCCGAGGCAAGCCGACGCGTGGCCGCCATCGACAGCGCGGGCCTGGCCTGTGAGGAGATCGTCCGTCTGGCCCTCAAGGCCATGGTCAAATAGGCAAGAGGTACGGCCAAGCGGTGCTTTCCCCCCCAAGCCTTGCGGTATACCATCTCGCCCGAGTCCGAGGTGACACGGTTTCGCCACCACGGCCGCAGCATTCGGCCGCGCGGTGGCGCCCTGCCGCCATGATCGGCGGGTAGCTTGATGGGCGAATTCGCGGGCCCTGCTCGGCGCCGCCCGGTTGCCATAGCATGATCGATTCAGAGCGCCTGATTACACCGCTATCCGGCATCCAGGAAGACAGCCTGGATCACAGCATTCGGCCCAAGCGGCTAGCCGAGTACATCGGCCAACCCGCCGTGCACCGGCAGATGGAAATCTTCATCAAGGCGGCCGCCGCGCGCAAAGAAGCCATGGACCACCTGCTCATCTTCGGTCCGCCGGGGCTCGGAAAGACGACGCTCGCTCACATCGTCGCCCACGAGCTCGGAGTGGGTCTGCGCCAGAGCTCCGGGCCGGTGCTGGAACGCTCGGGAGACCTGGCGGCGCTGCTCACCAATCTGGAGCCGCGCGACGTGCTGTTCATCGACGAGATTCACCGCCTGAACCCGGCGGTCGAGGAAATTCTCTACCCGGGCATGGAAGACTGCCAGCTCGACATCGTCATCGGCGAGGGACCGGCCGCGCGCTCCATCAAACTGGATCTGCCGCCGTTCACGCTCATCGGCGCCACGACCAAGGCAGGCCTGCTGACGTCGCCGCTTCGCGATCGCTTCGGCATCGTGCAACGCCTGGAGTATTACAACGAGCACGATCTCGCCACCATTCTCGTGCGCTCGGCAAGCATACTGAACGTGGCGCTCGCGTCCGACGGCGCTGCGGAGCTTGCACGCCGGTCGCGTGGAACGCCGCGCATTGCAAATCGGCTCCTGAGACGGGTGCGCGACTATGCAGAGGTCGAGGCCGACGGGGAGATCACCGCCGAGGTGGCCAAACAAGCGCTCGAGATGCTCGAGGTCGATGATGCCGGTTTCGACATGATGGACCGCAAGCTCCTGCTCGCACTCATCGAGCGTTTCGACGGCGGGCCCGTCGGCATCGACAATCTCGCCGCCGCCATCGGCGAGGAGCGCGGCACCATCGAGGACGTGCTCGAGCCCTATCTCATTCAGCAAGGTTATCTGATGCGCACACCACGAGGCCGAATGGCGACCCGCCACGCGTGGCAGCACTTCGGCCTATCACCACCGCCAGGGTCGGCGGACAGTCCTCAAGAACCGGATCTTTTTGGACGACAGGATTCATAGTCCGCTCTCTCGCCGAGTCAGCGCGCGCTCGGCGGATGGAGCCGGCCGCAGGGGTGATAGTGGGAAGTGAGGAGTTCAAATGGCCGGTGCGTGTCTACTACGAGGACACGGACAGCTCGGGCATTGTCTATCATGCGAGTTACCTTCGATTCATGGAGCGGACACGCACCGAATGGCTGCGCAGCCTCGGCTTCGGCCTTCCTGAGCTCAGCACAGAGCATGGGGTGCTGTTCACCGTATCGCGATTGCGAATCGATTACCTGCGGCCGGCTCATTTCAATGACATGCTCGAAGCGAGCCTGAGGCTCGTGCGCCTCGGTGGTGCAAGCCTTCTACTCGAGCAGAGCGTGTGCCGAAGCTCTCGAGAACTCCTTTGCCGGGCAGAAGTCAGAATCGCGTGTGTCGATGCAAGCACGCTGGGGCCTCGCCCGATCCCTCAAGTCGTCTGCATGGAGCTGAAACGTGACAGCTGATTTATCCTTACTCGAGCTCGTTCTGAATGCGAGCATTCTGGTTCAACTCGTTATGTTGATCCTGCTGATCGCGTCCCTCGTGTCGTGGACCATGATCTTTCGCAAGCACTCGACCTTGAAGCGCGCACGATTTGCCGCGGACGATTTCGAGGATCAATTCTGGTCCGGGCAGGACCTGGTCTCGGTGTTCAACCGCATTAACGCCCACTCGTACGAAGCAACCGGCATGGAGCGGATTTTTCACTCGGGTTTCAAAGAATTCGCTCGACTGCGAAATCAAGCCGGCATCGAGACAAATGCCGTGCTCGACGGAGCCGAGCGCGCAATGCGCATCGCGCTCTCGCGCGAGATCGACCTGCTGGAGGTGCATCTTTCCTTTCTGGCAACGGTCGGCTCCACGAGTCCGTATGTGGGGCTTTTTGGCACCGTCTGGGGCATCATGAACTCGTTTCGGGCACTCGGAAACGTCAGTCAAGCGACCCTCGCCCTGGTCGCGCCGGGTATCGCCGAGGCCCTCATTGCCACCGCCATGGGTCTGTTTGCGGCCATCCCGGCGGTGATTGCCTACAACCGCTACGCAAACGACGTCGAGCGGCTGCACAACCGTTACGACACCTTCATCGAGGAGTTCACCGCGATTTTGCGCCGGCAGGCCCATACATGAGTGTTGCAGCATTAACCCCATCGTGCAGCCGGGCACGTTTATATTCGAGACGCAGCATTTCGGCGCAGACGGTCTGACCGGAACCCGGAGTATCGAGACATGTCGAGACATACCAGACGAAAGCGATTGATGTCGGAAATCAACGTTGTCCCCTATATCGACGTGATGCTGGTACTGCTCGTGATCTTCATGATCACGGCTCCTCTTCTCACCGAGGGGGTAAAGATAGAATTGCCGCGAGCCGAGGCCAAACCTCTGGATCGGTCGGACACCGAGCCGTTGGTCGTCGCCATCGATGCCGATGGTCAGTTCTACATTCAGTTTGGAGAGGATCAGGACAAGCCGGTGGATGCCGTGACGCTGGTGAATCGAGCAAGCGCCGTCATCCGCCACCGCCCAAATGTGCAGGTGCTCGTGCGCGGTGATGAGACCGTCTCCTACGGCGACGTCGTCTATGTCATGACGCTGCTGCAGAAAGCGGGCGCACCCAGTGTCGGCCTGATCACGAAGCCGCCGGAGAAAGAAAGGCGTCGATGAATCTGAGGAGTTTCATCGATAACCTTACCGCGACGAGCCTGGCGGTCATCGTCCACCTGGTGCTGCTCGGTATTCTCGTCGTGAGCCTCGACTGGACTTCGCCGTCTACGCCTCCGAGGAGCGCGGTCGAGCCGGTCAAGGCAGTGGTCGTGGACGAGTCGCAGGTTGCCGAAGAGATCGAGCAGATCAAGCGGCGCGAGGAGGATAAACGCAAGCAAGAGCAGAAACGTACCAAGGATCTCGAGCTCGAAGCCCAGAAAGTCCGCAGCCAGCGAAAGGAAGAAGAGAAACGTCTCAGTGATCTGCAAATGCAGCTCGCGGAAGAGAAACGCAAGGTTGACGAGCAGATGCGCAGGCAACGCGAGGACGCCGAGAAAGCGCTGGCGGACGTCAGAAAGCAAAGGGCGCAACAGCTCGAGGAGATCGAGAGACTCAAGCGCATGGAAAGCGACATGGAGAAGCGGCGCCTCGAGGACGAGAAAGCGCTGGCGCTGCTGGCTGCACAGCACGAGGCGCTTTCACAGGAGAAGCGCAAGATCGAGGAGGCGAAGCACCGCTCAGAAGAAGAGCGCACACGCGTCGAGGAGCAAACGCGAAAGGCCAAGGCGGCACAGGAAGCCGAACAGAAGCGCCTCGCAGCCATCGCCGCCGCCGCCACCGCGAAAGCTGCGCAAGAGAAGAAAGAGCGCGAAGAGGCGGAGCGAAAGCGCAAGGCCGAGGAGGCGAAGCGCAAGGCCGAGGAGGCGAAGCGCAGGGCCGAGGCGGAAGAACGCCGCAAGCAGGAGGAGGCGGCGCGCCTTCAGCAGCTCGCCCTCGAGCAGGCCCAGCTCGATGCCCAGCGGGCGCGTTTGCGGGACCGTCATCTGGCAGAATATATTGGTCAGATTCAGGCCACGGTCAATCGCAACTGGATTCGTCCGACCGGAACCGCCAAGGGCCTGAAGTGCACCGTCAAGGTGTCGCAAATTCCCGGTGGGGAAGTCGTGAGTGTCATCGTGACCAAAGGCAGTGGTAATGTTGCTTTCGACCGATCTGTCGAGAACGCGGTGTTACGATCGTCTCCGTTGCCGCAGCCCAAAGACCCGAGCCTGTTCGCACGGGAAATCATATTCGAGTTCGAGCCCGAGGACTGACTGTTGATTGTGAATGTGAATCGTCGATTGGCGCTGGTGCTGTGCGCGTGCGCCTCCATGCTCATGGCTTCCCTTCCCCGGACCGGACACGCGGTGCTCACGATCCGAATAACCCAGGGCATAGAGGGAGCGCTGCCTATTGCCATCGTCCCATTCGGCTTGCAGGCCGGCGCTCAGCCGCCCCCCGTTGACGTCGCGCAGATCGTTGCAAACGACCTCACACGCAGCGGCCGATTTTCACCCCTGCCGTTCGGCGATTTGCCGAGTCGTCCCAGCGAGGCGTCAGCGGTGAATTTTGCCGACTTCCGACTTCTCGGCATGAACAATCTCGTCATCGGCAAGGTGAGAGCCCTGGCGAATGGACGATATAGTCTGGAGTTTCGGCTCTTCGACGTGTTTCGCGGCGCCCAGGTCAAGGGCTACGAGTTCGAGGCAGCGCCGGATGAGCTGCGCCGAAAAGCGCATCAGATCAGCGACATCGTCTACGAAGCGCTCACGGGTGAGCGTGGAGCCTTCGATACGCGCATCGCTTACGTCACAGAAAAAAAATCCGCAGCCGGCAGCCGTTATGCCCTCAACGTCGCTGACAGCGATGGATTCAACCCCCAGGTGGTATTGGACTCCAAGAGCCCCATCGTGTCACCGTCCTGGTCGCCGGACGGCAGTCAGCTCGCCTACGTGTCTTTCGAGGGCAACCGGCCGCGCATCTTCGCTCAGAATCTGTCGGTCGGTACACGCCAGGTAATCGCCGCATTCCCGGGGCTTAACGGCGCACCCGCCTGGTCCCCGGACGGCAAGAGCATGGCGATGACGCTCTCCAAGGACGGTAATCCGGAAGTCTACGTCATGGACATCGCCACGCGGCTTCTCAAACGCCTCACCGTTAGCGCGGCAATCGACACCGAGCCCGCCTGGTCTCCCGACGGCAAATCGCTGGTTTTCACCTCCGACCGCGGCGGAACGCCCCAGATCTACCGCATACCGGCAAGCGGCGGCCAGGCGACGCGGCTGACCTTTGAAGGAAAGTACAATTCACGCGCCACCTTCGCACCGGACGGTAAATCGCTCTCCCTCGTGCACGGCGACAAAGGCACTTTTCGCATTGCGGTGCTAGATTTAGAGAATAACGCGCTGCGTGTGTTGACGAAAACGACCCTCGACGAGTCCCCGAGCTTCGCGCCAAATGGCAGCATGCTACTCTATGCGACCACCGACGCCGGCGGCGGGGCACTCGCCGGCGTGTCCACCGACGGCCGCGTGCGCCAGGAGCTGGCAGCTCAGCAGGGGGACGTGAGGGAGCCGGCATGGTCACCCTTCAGGCAACCCTGATGGCAGGCGCGGGGCTCGAAGTCAGGAATTAAAAAATCAAGAAAATTGGCCGAATTCACTACTAATATTGCTACACGTCACGAACCAGCAACTAGACCAACTAGGAGACATGTCATGCGAAAAGGACTCAATTCCTTACTGCTGCTGATTTTCTCGGTGGCTTTCCTCGTTGCCTGCGAAGGCACGACCGGAACCACCAAGGACGAATCGAGCGTCACGGGCGGCAGCAGCAGCGGGACCTCATCTTCGGGCAGCGCCACGACAACGGCGGCGGGCTCGGGCTCGGGCTGGACGGGCCATCCGCTCGACGACCCCAACAGCCTGCTCGCCAGACGCACGGTTTATTTCGATTTTGACGAGAGCGTCATTCTCGACCAGGATCGCCCAATCCTCGAGGCGCATGCGCAATATCTGTCGCAGAATCCCGGGGCTGCCGTCACCCTGGAGGGTCACACCGATGAGCGCGGCACCCGTGAGTACAACCTTGCGCTCGGCGAGCGCCGTGCGGTGGCGGTGCGCCAGTTCATGAGCCTGCTCGGCGCCGCTGGTCAGCAGCTGCGCACGCTCAGCTACGGTGAGGAGCGGCCGGCGGCGGCGGGACACAACGAGGAAGCGTGGGCTCTCAATCGACGCGTCGAGATCATCTATCGCAGCAAATAAAGCATGTGTGACCGACCGAGACCGTCAACGTAGTTAGTCGATCCATGTATCTTAAAGACAAAAGTCCAAGTGTACCGGGGTTAGTGCTCGGTGCAGGTATGACGGCGGTGTTGCTCACGCTACCCGCCGTCGCGATTTCCCAGACCACGCAAACGCTCGAGCAGCGCGTGGCGAGAATGGAGCGAATGCTCGATTCCGGCACGCTGCTCAAGCTTTTGCAGAGCGTGGAGGAGCTCAAGGCTGAGGTGCGCGAGCTGCGAGGGCAGCTCGAGCAGCAACAATATTCGTTGTCTCAGATGACCGACCGCCAGAGGGAGCTGTACCTCGACGTGGATCGCCGCCTGCAGCGGGTCGAGGCGGCGGGCGTGGCGATAGGGGCTGCGGCAGCGGGTGCCGCAGCGAGCGCGCCGGGGTCGGCACCCGCCACCATCGGCGCGGCGCCCACCGCCCCGTCAGGCAGCGCTACCACGGGCGCCTCACCTTCGGCGACCGGCGCGGCGGCCGGCGCGGCGGCCGGCGGCGTTGCCGCAGCCGGCGCAGCGACTCCCACGGGCGCGCCGCAGAGCGCTTCTGCCGCGGTCGATCCGGTCAAGGAGCAGCAGGCCTATCAGAGCGCATTCAACCTGCTCAAGGCCGGCCGTTACGACCAGGCGGCCAAGTCGTTTCGCGAATTTCTCGCCGACTATCCGGCCAGCAAGTTCGCCGATAATGCCCAGTACTGGCTCGGCGAGTCCTATTACGTGACTCGCAGCTTCGACAACGCCATGCGAGAGTTCGAAAAGCTGATCAAGGATCACCCGGAGAGTCAGAAGCTCACCCACGCACTTCTCAAGGTGGGCTACATACACGATGAGCTCGGGCAGAAGGACAAGGCGCGCGACGTGCTGACACAACTGACCGAGAAGTACCCCAACAGCACTGCTGCCGGGCTTGCGGCCAAACGACTCGAACGCATGCGTTCACAATAACCGCGTCCGTGCGCGTTTCAACCATAGCGGATTTCACCCCGGCCAATTAGGCTATAGCCATGGAATCCATCCGAGCCTGGTTCCAGCGTCATCTCGCGGATCCGCAGGTCATGGGCCTCGCGGCCGTGCTGCTGGCAGGCTTTTTCATCGTTTTTCTGACCGGCAAGATGCTCGCGCCGGTCATCGCCAGCATTATCATCGCGTACCTTCTCGAAGGGCTCGTCTCGCTGCTGCAGCGACACGCTCTGCCAAGACTGGCCGCGGTGCTTCTGGTGTTCGTCGGCTTCATCGCTTTCATGGCATTCGTGACCTTCGCTCTGCTCCCGCTGCTTTCGCGACAGGCAACGCAGCTGTTTCAGCTGCTTCCCGAGATGCTGACCAGCGGCCAGAGCGCTCTGATGAGACTTCCGGAGCGTTATCCGGAGCTTTTTTCCGAGGCACAGGTACGGGATCTGATCGACACGATTCGTATCGAGGCGCTTTCCTATGGACAGCAGGTAGTCTCACTTTCAGTGTCGTCGGTAGTGAGCGTGATCACGGTAACCGTCTATCTGATTCTGATGCCGTTGCTCGTATTCTTCTTTCTCAAGGACAAGGAGCGCATCGTCGATTGGTTTGCCCGTTTCCTTCCCAGGGATCGCGGGCTCATCTCTCAGGTCTGGGTGGATGTCGATCGCCAGATTGGTAACTACGTGCGCGGAAAGTTCATCGAGATTGTCATCGTTTGGGTGACGACTTTCCTTACCTTCTCCCTCATGGGTATGCAGTTCGCCATGCTACTGGGCGTGTTGGTCGGCGTGTCCGTTCTCATTCCCTACATCGGCGCGGCAGCCGTGACGGTACCGGTAGCCGTGCTCGCCTATTTTCAATGGGGCGTCCAACCGGAATTCTGGTGGCTGCTGGGGGCATATGCCGTCATTCAGGCGCTGGACGGAAACGTCCTCGTGCCTTTGCTGTTCTCCGAAGTTGTAGACCTGCATCCCGTGGCCATCATCGTAGCGGTGCTCATATTCGGCGGGCTGTGGGGATTCTGGGGCGTGTTCTTCGCCATTCCCCTTGCAACGCTCGTACAGGCAGTGCTCAAGGCCTGGCCGAACCTCGCCCAGGTCGATGGAAGTGACAAGCAGAGGGCGGACGAGCAAGCCGACACCGCGCAGTAGGCGCTCGGCCGGCTATGACATATCCCTGTGTCGGACCAGGACGCGGTCCCTGCTTTCTCGGAACTGCGCGGCCAGCTGCTCGACCACATACACCGAGCGGTGATTACCTCCGGTGCATCCCACCGCGACCGTCAAATAAGCGCGATTGCCTTTCTCGAAGGCAGGAATCCATTGGGCGAGGAATGCCCCGAGGCTTTGCAACATTTCTTTCACGGCGGGCTGGGCATCGAGAAATGCGACGACCTTCTGGTCACGTCCATTGAGTTGGCGCAGCTCTGATTTCCAGTAAGGGTTCGGAAGCGACCTGACATCGAAGACGAAATCCGCATCCAGCGGAATACCGTGCTTGTAACCGAACGAAACGAATTGCACTGACATCGTGTCTGGGGGCCGTCGAACCACGCGCTCCTGAATAAGCTCGCGCAGCTCGTGGTACAGCGTATGCGAGGTGTCGATGCAGGTCTCTGCAAGGTCACGAACCGGTTCCAACAGCGTTCTTTCACGCCGAATGGCCTCGAGCAGAGAAACGTCCGCGGCAGTGAGGGGATGCTTTCGACGCGTCTCGCTGAACCGCTTCGTGATAGCGTTGTCATCCGCCTCGAGGAACACGACGTCACAATCCACTCCTCGAGTCTCTATGGCTGCCTTGATATCGGGAAACCGGTCAAACGCCACGCTCAGATTGCGGGCATCTATGACCGCCGCGACGCGCTCCGGTGCCGGTTGCGCCGATGCGAGCTCTGAAGCGAACGCCTCGAGCAGACCAAGCGGTAGATTGTCGACGCAGTGGTATCCGAGATCCTCGAGAACGTTCAAAGCGACACTTTTTCCCGCTCCGGAAAGGCCGCTGATAACGATGAGCTTCACAGTGCTTTTACAGTCGGTTTTCGGCGACGCGCTTCAGTCCTGACCGTCTGCCTGACAAATCAGCTCCCGCACTTTGTCGGGAGTACGCTCGACGCGAAGCGCATCGCGTGAGGCATTTGAGTTGAAGTAACCGGCCAGCTTTGCAATAACCTGCAAATGCTCCTCGGTCGATTGTTCCGGCACGAGAAGGGCGAAGATGAGATCCACGGGCTCGCTGTCGGGCGCATCGAAGTCCACACCCTTGGGCACCTTGATGAACACGCCGATGGTCTTCTCGAGACCTGCAAGACGCCCGTGGGGGATGGCAACACCGTGGCCGAGGCCCGTGCTACCGAGTTTTTCGCGGGCGATCAGACAGTCGAAAACGGCTCTCGGCGAAAGATTTTCGTCGCTTCCGGCAAGCAGCTCACTGGCGAATTCCAATACACGTTTCTTGCTGGCGGCGTCGAAATCCAGCCGAATCCGATCCGTTGTGAGGATATCGGAAAGCTTCATGGCCGAGGACTCAGCTAGGATTCAGCTGCCTTTCGTTACAGCCTTGCTTCCCCTTGCACTGCGGTAGTGGCTGGTGAGCTTTTCCTTGTGCCGCTTCAGCTGGCGGTCGAGCTTGTCGGCAAGCGCATCGATGGCAGCGTACATATCCTCCTCCACCGCATCGGCAAATAGATTACCCCCCGAAACATGGACAGTTGCCTCGGCTTTTTGTGCGAGCTTTTCAACGCTGAGAATGACGTGTGCGTGGGTAGCGGTATCGAAGTGTCTACGAAGTCTCGAGAACTTCGTCTTCACGTAGTCTTTCAAAGATTCACTGACGTCCACATGATGTCCGCTCACGTCCAGTTGCATTGCACTACCCCTTTATTTTTGCGCAAATGCGGCATCCGGCCGAATGCTATGGAAGCTCTTCCCGCTCTTCGACAAGTCCAGCACTTTCACATCAGAGATTTGCGCTCGCTCGAAGACGGGATCGCCATGGACTCACGATACTTGGCGACCGTGCGACGCGCCACTTTTATTCCCTGCTCGGAGAGAATGGCAGCGAGCTTGCTGTCACTCAATGGTTTTTGTGAATTCTCCGCCGCTATGAGCTTCTTCAGAAGAGCGCGGATCGCCGTCGATGAACACTCGGCGCCGCTCTCGGTATGAACGTGGCTCGAGAAAAAGTATTTGAGCTCATAGAGCCCACGCGGCGTATGCATGAATTTCTGCGTCGTGACCCGTGAAATCGTCGATTCGTGCATCTCGACCTCTTCGGCGATATCGTGCAGAACCATGGGCTTCATCGCCTCTTCGCCATACTCGAAGAACGCCTGTTGACGCTTGACAATGCAAGTGGCGACCTTGAGAAGGGTTTCACTTCGACTTTTCAAGCTCTTGATCAGCCAGCGTGCCTCCTGCAGATGAGTTTTCAGGCAGTTGTTATCCGCGCTGTTATCCGCGCGCCGAATGAGGCTCGCGTACTGAGAGTTCACCCGAACCTTGGGAAACGCATCCGGATTGAGCTCGACGCGCCACGTCCCCTTGACCTTGCGAACGATGACGTCGGGGATTACGTATTCCGGTGGATTCGACTGGAGCGCGTCCCCAGGGCGGGGTGAAAGCGTCTTAATCAGCTCGATTACACGCTGGAGCTCCTCCTTCTCCAGCTTGAGCAGGCGCATGAGCTGAGCGTAGTCTCGCTGACCGAGCAGGTCCAGGTGGTCTTCGACGAGCGTCACCGCTGCCTGTAGCCAGGGTGTGTTGTCGGGGCGTTGACGAAGCTGGATCAAAAGGCATTCGCGTGGATCCCGAGCCGCGACACCGACTGGATCGAAGTTCTGCACCTGATGCAGGACGGCTGCAATCTCGGCGAGATCGATCTCCAGCTCTGGCGTCGAAAGACTTTTGTGAATGTCCTCGAGCGTTGCACCGAGATAGCCGCCTTCATCGATGCTGTCGATGATGGCCGTGGCGATGACCTGGTCGAGCTCGCTCATTCGCGTGAGGCCGAGCTGCCAGAGCAGATGATCCTTGAGTGTCTCGGACTCGGCGCGGGGATTCTCGAACTCGGTGCCGTTGACTTCCGAACCGCCATGGTGCACCGGGACACCGTCGTAGATGTCTTCCCAGGCGCTGTCGACCGGCAGCTCCGAGGGAATATCCTCGGGCGCGACATCCTGTTCCGACGCGCCGCCATCGGCTGGGGAGTCGCCGGTGGTCGAGCTNNGCGGATAGCCTGCTGCAGCTGCGGGGTCATCGTCAGATGCTGACCCAGGCGGAGCTGGAGCGATTGCTTCATGTGGCGAAATAACGGGTTTTTATTTGTAAATTTTAGCAGGCTGGCCTTGGCGCCCGAGTGCGCCCGTCACAACCTGAAATCGTGCCCCAAATAGACTTCTCGTACCTTTTCGTCGCGCAGAATAGCCTCAGGCCGGCCCTCGGCAATGATACGCCCCTCGTTCACGATATACGCTCTGTCGCATATGTCCANNACGTTGTGGTCGGTGATCAGCACGCCGATCTCGCGCTCACTTAAGTATTTGATAATTCTCTTGATATCTACGATGGAAATGGGATCGACGCCGGCAAAAGGCTCATCCAGGAGCATGAACTTCGGCTCAGAGGCAAGCGCCCTGGCGATCTCCACCCTACGACGCTCGCCTCCGGAGAGACTATCGCCGCGGTGCCGCCTGAGATAGCCCACATGCAGCTCCTCGAGCAGCTCTTCGAGGCGCTTCTTCTGCTCGGCCGGCTCGAGACCGGGGTGGACCTCGAGAATCGCCAGTATATTCTCCTCCACGGTGAGACGCCGGAACACGGACGGTTCCTGGGGAAGGTAACCCAGCCCCATTCGTGCCCTGATGTGCATGGGATATCGGGTCAGATCCTTGGCATCGAGATGAATGGCGCCGCCGTCGCTCGCCACCAGGCCGATAATCATATAGAAGCTCGTCGTTTTGCCTGCGCCGTTGGGTCCGAGCAGGCCGACGACCTCGCCGCTTCGAACGCTCAGGCTGACGCCGTCGACCACCGAGCGCGAGTTGTAGCTTTTGACGAGGCTGCGCGCCGTCAGAACGCTCATGGATTCACGAACAAAGGCGCACCGATAACGATTTCCGAATGAATCATTTTTTCTTCGGCATAATCGTGATTCTCACGCGGCCCGAATCGCTGGAAGCATCGCCGTTTTTGTCAACGGCGTCCGCTTGGGCTTCCGCTTTCACACGCCCCCTGCGCGAATCGTAGACGATTCGCTCGGCCGTAATCTTGTCCTGTCCTTCGCCGTAACGCGCGTTTCCCAGCAGGAATATCAGGTCCTGATCGGCGTGGTATTCCATGCGATCGGCATGCGCCGTCATGTAGTGCTCCTTGTCATCGGGCAGCTGCCGAAATTTGGCCGGCTTACCGACCGAAACCGCTTTCGTGATTGTGTTGGCGTCGTCGTAGTGGATCCAGACCGTGTCACCGGTGATGCGCAGTGTTCCCTGCTCGATGACGACATCGCCCCGGTATACGGTGACCTGTTTGCGATTATCGGCCTCGGCGGTGCTCGCTTCGATCACGATGGGCTGCTCGCGATCCGTGGAGCGCGCCTGAGCACCGTTGGTCGCAAACACGACAAACGCCAACGGCACCAGCAATGTAATGTTCAAACGCATGTTCATCGATCGCCGTCGCTCATCGTTGCAAGGGCTCGATCGTCGTCTTGACCCGGGAAAGCAGCTGCACGCGGTTCTCGCCCAGATAAGCCCGCATGCCGACGCCGCGGGTCAGCGATTCCGGTGTGCTGATGGCGACCGGCAGGGCCGTTTCCGCGAATTCGACATCGGGCAGCACCCGTAGGTCCTCTGTCTCGATGTGAATCTCGCGCCTCCCCTGCGGGTAATTACGCCAGATGTCGACCCTCCCTAGCAACATGAGAACGTCGTTATCAGCCGAGATCCAGCCTCGCTCCGAGGCGATGTGCCACGGCTCCGATCCTGACCGGTAGACAACCAGATGCGGATGCCTCAGCTCCTTTGTCCCGGTCGTGTTGAAATGCGCCATGTATGCAGCCGAGAGGCGGCGCAGCGGATTGCCGTCCTCGCCCATGGTCGTCACCTCGAACTCTTCCATGGTCAGATCCGGAGCGCGGCCCGTGAAACGCGCGGATTGGCCCTGGGGCTGACCGATGGCCGCCAGCCACAGACCGCTGGCGACGGCGAGTGTCACCAGCACCGCGGCCGGTAGCCAGGTGGCGACGGCCGAGGTGAGGCCGGACCTGGCGAGGATGCCCAGCCGTTTGGCAACGCCGGACCCGCCTGCTGTCAGCACGGGCTGCTCAGACGTTTCCCATGAGATATTCNNTGGGCATGCATGATCAGATCGCAGACCTCGCGAGCGGCGCCGCCCCCGCCCTCGGCTCGCGTGTGCCAGTGTGCGCGCTCCAGAACCAGTGGATGGGCGTTCGCCACCGCCACCGCCAGGCCGGCCCGCGCCATGATTCCGAGATCGACGACGTCGTCACCCACGTAGGCGGTATCGGACTCGGACAGCTCGAGATCGCGGACGAGCTTCTCGAAGACCGGTAGCTTGGACGCATGCCCCTGATACACGTGGGTGATTCCAAGCGATGCCATACGCTCGCTGACAAGCTGAGAGCGACGTCCCGTTATGATGGCGAGCTCGACTCCGGTGCTCGCAAGCATTTTCATGCCGTGACCATCCCGGGAGTGAAAGGCCTTGTACTCTACACCGTTGTCACCGAGAAGCAGGCGACCGTCAGTGAGCACGCCATCGACATCGAAGAGGAGCAGCTTGATCTTGGCGGCCCGCACCAAGACTTCCGGCGACGCGTCGAACAATCAGATCACCCCTGCGCGTAGAAGATCGTGCATGCTCAGCACGCCCACGAGGCGGTGATCCTCGTCGACGACCAGCAGGGCATTGATCTCGCGATCCTCCATGACTTTGAGCCCTTCTGCCGCCAATATATTCGGAGACACCGTCACACATTCGGTGGTCATGACCTCGGCAATTCTCGCCTTGTGCACATCCAACTCCCGATCCAGTGTGCGGCGCAGGTCACCGTCAGTGTAGATACCAAGCACTTTAAGGTTATCGTCGACGATGGCGGTCGTACCGAGGCCGGTTCGCGTCATTTCCATCAAAGCCTGCGAGATGGGCACGTCCATGGAGACACTCGGCATATCGTCGCCGGTGTGCATGATGTCGGCAACGTGCAGCAGCAGGCGCCTTCCCAGACGGCCGCCGGGATGGGAACGGGCGAAATCCTCGGCACTGAAACCGCGCGCTTCCAGCAAAGCAATGGCGAGCGCATCGCCCATCGCAAGGGTCGCGGTCGTGCTGGCGGTGGGCGCGAGTCCGAGCGGACAGGCTTCCTCTTCGACGCCCACATTGATATTCACGTCGGCCGCCTCGGCCATGCGTGAACGGGGATCGCCGGTGAGCGTGACGAGCGGGACCCCGAGGCGCTTGATGAGGGGCAGAATCGTGACGATCTCGCTGGTACCGCCGGAGTTGGAAATGGCAAGCACCACGTCACCGGCGGTTATCATGCCGAGGTCTCCGTGGCTGGCCTCACCCGGGTGCATGAAAAACGACGGTGTCCCGGCACTCGCCAGGGTCGCGGCGATCTTGCGTCCCACGTGACCGGATTTACCCATGCCGGTGACCACCACGCGGCCCTTGCACTGGAGCATCAGCCGACAGGCTTGCGCGAAATCGTGATCGATCCGGCTCACCAGCGAGCTCAACGCCCTGGCCTCGGTTTCGATCACTTCCACGCCGGATTTGCACAGGCTCGCGTCCGAGCGCGCCCCGCCTTCGATCACCGCCCCAGCGGCGGCCCGCGGGCTGCAGGGGGGTACGCTGGTCGCCTGCTTGAGTGCCATCAGCCCCTCCGATGTCTGTCGCCGAGGCCTGCCGTTCGACGCGAGCGCGTGCCCCCGCCCCGCAGGCATGGCCGGTCAGTTGGGGTCACCAGGACCGGGTTTCAATAGCTTAGCCCTTTGTTGCGGGTGAGGCTCGATTCGTCGCGCTCAGGCCGCGGAAACGTACAGAAGTCCCTGGTAGCCCAGGAAGGCAAAGACCAGCACGGCGCCTTCCCAACGGGCGATATGCCCGGGGCCGCGAAATCCCCACGCCATGATCGCCAGGGCCACGCTCAGGACCAGCATGACGGGAAAATCGCGCTGCAACGCTTCAGGCGGCACCGCCGCGGGAGCGATGAGACCCGGCAGAACCAGCACCGGCAGCAGATTGAACATATTGGACCCGATTGCATTGCCGACCGCAATGTCCGGCTCGTCCTTGAGAACACTGGCGATGGAGGCGGCGAGCTCGGGAAGACTGGTGCCGATCGCGACCACCGTGAGACCGATGAGCATATCGCTGACCTCGAAGCTGCGCGCGATGCCCACCGCCCCCCATACGATCAGCCTCGAGCCGACAAGCAACGCCGCTAGACCGATAGCGAACAGCAGCAGGGCACGGACGGTGCCGACAGTGGCGGGGATCTCCTCGCTGAACTCCCGGCGCAGCGGATCGGTTCGGCGCGCGCGCTCGGCAATTCCCGCCATGAGCAGCAGGAGAAACAGGAATGCCAAGCCCAGAACGACGCCATCGGCCTCGTCGAGCGTACCGTCGCCGAGCCTCAGCCATGCGATGCCGATGACCGCGAACATGATGGGAAACTCGACGCGGAAGATCTTGGTGCGCACGACCACTCCCCGTACCAGCGCCGTGACGCCGAGCACGAGCCCGATGTTGGCGATATTCGATCCCACGGCGTTGCCGATGGCGATCCCCGGGTTGCCGTACAGCGCGGCGCTCGCCGAGACCAGAATCTCCGGCGCCGAGGTGCCCATACCGACGATGGTCAGGCCGATGAAAAGCGGCGAGACGCCAAGATTGCGCGCGGCAGCAGATGCGCCGAGGACGAATCGATCGGAGCCCCAAACGAGCAGCGCGAGACCCGCGAGGACGGCGAGATAGGTCAACAATATGCGAGCTCCACAGACAGCCGGGTTGAGCGAAGATTGCCGCGAACGGCCCCCATTACCGCCGCGCGTCTGGCATGGTATCGAAAACGCGATGTCGCGAAAATCGCCCCGAAACGCGTGCTAAGCTCAAGCGAAAGCCCTCCTCATCACACCGACCCGATGATCGAACGTCTCGAACAGGCCCGCCAGTGGCTTCGGAGCACGCTTGGCGTGGTGGACGTCGATCTGCAGCCGGCTTCCTCGGACGCCAGCTTTCGTCGTTATTTCCGCATCCGCTTGGACGGCGGGTCGAAGATACTCATGGATGCGCCCCCCGACAGAGAAGACTGCCGTCCCTATGTAGCGGTGAGCGATCTGCTCGCGAGTGCCGAAGTTCATGTCCCGGCCATCTATGCGCGCGATCTCGCCTGCGGTTTTCTACTTCTCGAGGATCTTGGCCAGCGCAGCTACCTCGATGCGCTCGATGCCGACAGCGCGTCGAGCCTCTATGGGGAGGCATTGGATACCCTGTTGCGCATGCAGGTGCGGGTACCGCCGGATTCGGTGCCCGGCTACGATACCGCGCTCGTCATGCAGGAGCTCGCGCTGTTTGACGAGTGGTTTCTGAGGCGGCACCTTGGTATCGACACCGCGGGCGCGCTCGGGAAAGCGTTGTCGGAAATCTTTCGCGTGCTGGCGGAAAGATTCGAACGGCAAGCGAAGGTCTTCGTCCACCGCGACTATCATTCGCGCAATCTCATGCATACGCGCGTTCGCAATCCCGGCGTTCTGGACTTCCAGGATGCCGTTGCGGGCCCGGCCGCCTATGACGTGGTGAGCTTGCTGCGCGACGTTTATATCGAGTGGCCAGCCGCGCGCGTCGAGGAGTGGTTGATCGAGTACCATGGGGACGCGCTTTCCCGGGGCGTGCCGGTCAGCGCCGATCCCCGGCAATTTCTGTGCGACGTCGACTTCGTCGGCGCACAGCGCCATCTCAAGATCGCCGGTATCTTCTGTCGTCTGTTCTATCGCGACGCCAAGCCTGACTATCTCCGGGACATTCCGTTGACACTTCGATACCTGATGGCAGAGTGCGAGCGCCAGCCGGCGCTGGCGGCATTGCGCCAGCTGCTCGACGATCTGGACGTCATTGCCAAGCTAGAACGCAATAACGCGCGTACCCTCGCGCGCCTAGCGGAGCTGAGCCCTTGAAGGCCATGCTGCTCGCGGCCGGCCGCGGCGAGCGCATGCGGCCGCTGACCGATTCGGTGCCGAAACCGCTTCTGTGCGTCGCCGACCAGCCCCTCATCGTTCACCTGATCCAGAGACTCGTCGCCGAGGGTTTTCAAGAGCTGGTGGTGAATCACGCCTGGCAGGGTGCTCAGATAGAGCAGCGTCTCGGTGATGGCGGCGAGTTCGGCGCACGCATCGTTTACTCCCGGGAGCCTGAGGGGGCGCTCGAGACCGGCGGCGGGATCCGCCGTGCGCTGGCGCTGCTCGGCCAGGCTCCTTTCCTGGCCGTGAATGCCGACATCTGGACGGATTTTCCCTTCCGGCAACTCGCCGCCGGCTTCGACAGCCTCGCCCACCTGGTGCTGGTGGACAATCCCGATCATCACCCCGAAGGAGATTTCGCCCTCGAAGGGACGCGCGTTCGCCGATCCCAGGGCGAGCGGCTCACGTTCAGCGGAATCGGCGTGTATCGACCGGAGCTTTTCTCGGATACGAACGACGAGCGCTTTCCCCTGGCGCCGCTGCTGTTCGATGCCTGTCGCAGGGATCGGGTGAGCGGCGAGTATTACGCCGGCGAGTGGTGGGATGTCGGCACACCCGCGCGCCTCGCGGAGCTGGACCGCTGGTTACGCGCGAGGGGCTCGTGAGGCGCCCGTTTTCGTGGGCGGGCCGAAAGGGATCCGCTGGGCGCAGAGCATCACTCGCGACGCCGCTCATCGTGGCCGACATCCTCTCCCCCTCCCGCGGAGGCATGCGCCCCCGTCGGGAGGGGCAGAGCCTTCGTCAGCCTACTCGCCGCTTTCCTCGACCGTCAGCCGTTCACGGCTCGTCTCCACGGTTCGGGCACCGATGCCATTGACCTTGGTCAGATCGTCGACGCTCGCGAACGCCCCGTTCTGCCGCCGATAGGCGACGATCTCGCGGGCTTTCTTCAGCCCGACACCGTTGATGGCCGAAGCGAGGGTCTCGGCGTCGGCAGTGTTGATATTCACGGGCTCCGCGGCGTTCACCACGCCGGCAGCCGCCAGAATGGCACAGGCCATGAGACGACGGGCATTGAACATGTGACTCTCCTTGCTCAGCGTTTGACTTCCATTGTCTTGCGTCGAATGACCGCGTGCGCCCGGGCGTCACGCGATGACGCGTGCTCAACATAAACGGCCGTCGCATGCGATCACCAGCGCGTCATGTAGGCGGTGGGCGCCGGCACGCACGGCCTCGCGCGCGGGCGGGCGTCGCGTAGAGCGCACCGGACGTGCGTCGGGGACCTCGAGGAAAGTCGCCGCGCTCAGGTTTCGCGCCACGCGTCGAGCACCGGCTCGAGCTGGTCGAGGGTGCGGATCTCGGCGTCCGGCGAGGCTCCCCCCGGCCACGGCTTGCCGTCGACGTTGATCCACACGGTGCGCATGCCGACGGCTTTGGCGCCGTGCACGTCGCGTTTCGGATCGTCACCCACGTGCACGGCCTGATGCGCGTCGACGCCGGCGGCGCTCAGCGCGGCGTGAAAAATCTCCGGTTGCGGCTTGGCGGCCCCCGCCTCGGCGGCGGTGATGACGAAGTCGAAGTAGTGTCCGATACCGATATGATGCACGTCGGCATTGCCGTTCGTGATGGCGCCGACGGCATAGCGCTCGCGCATGCCGTCGAGCAAGGCATGCGCCTCCTCGAAAAGCGTCACCGCGTTACGATGCTCCCAGAAAACGCGAAAGGCGGGGTCTACGAGCTCCGGACCGAAGCCGAAGCTCTCGGCCAGATGGTGCAGCCAGCGACGTCGCAGACCGGTCAAGTCGTGCTCCATCTCCGGGAAACGCTGGAAAAATTCGCGTCGATGCGAGACCAGCTCGACGAGGGAGTAACGCTCGGCAATGGGCGCGTAGTGGCGGCTGATCCAGTCGTAGAACGCCTCCTCGGCAGCGAGCAGAATCGGCCCGCATTCCCACAGGGTGTCGTCCAGATCGAACGTGACGCATCGAACAGTCATCGCGCATCGAGCTCTCTGCTCATCCGGCGCCTCCGCCGTGGGTTCGAGGGCGGCGGCGCCGGAAAGAAACCGTTGTCGTCGAGCCATCCCCAGTCCGGCCCGGACCAGCCAAAGACTTCGAAGTCCACCCGCCCGTAACGGTCGAACACCACGCCCTCGTTCTCCAGCAGCTGCCGCTGCCGGCCGGTGCCGCCACCGTGGCGCCGCTCGCTGATGGTTCCCCGGCTGTTGATGACGCGCTGCCAGGGCACCGGCCGCGCGCCGACGGCAGCCATGGCATAACCCACCATGCGCGGCGTGCAGTGACCCTCGATGGCAGCAATCTGAGCGTAGCTCGCCAGGCGGCCCGGCGGGATCCGGCGGGTAATCGCGTAGATGCGCTCGTAGACGCTTGCCCCGCGAAAGCTCGTTTCCTCTTCGGCGCTCATGATGCGCGGGTCAGGAAATCGGAAAGGGCGTGCTCATCCAAAAAATAATGACAGATCTCCTCGCCGTCGCCCACAAGCACCGGCACCTTGTGCCCATACCGGGCGACCAGCGCGGCATCGGCATCGATGTCCACCAACTCGACCTCGAACGTCTGCCGCCCGGCACAGGCGAGTAGCTCGCGGTGCATCTCGGCGCACAGGTGGCAATCCCTGCGAACGAAGAGTTTGAGCTGCACGTTCTCGGCCTCCGGGCTTTGCGACACGGGCTCGTGCGCCATTATCCCCGCCACGCGACCGGCGCGGAATCGCGGCGAGCGGCGGGATTTCGGCCTCGATGCTCCGTCGAGGCGCGTATAATGGCCCGGCAAAAGCCCGTCAACGGCGCACCGGCCGCAGGGCCTGTCGCCCGGATGCCGGACCGCCGGCGGCCGCGGCCGGAGAAAGGTCGCGGGGCGAATCACGGCCAACCGCCGCCCACCTGGAGGAAGCAAAATGTTTAAAAAGCCCGACGAAAGCCGAGCCGAGCCGACGATTCACGGCAGCGAGCCGAGCGGCCCGCCAACGACCCGCGGCCGCGCAGCAGCCACCATCGGCTCGTCCATACACGTCAACGGCGACGTGACCGGTCGCGAGGATCTCGTCATCGAAGGCCGCGTGGAAGGCAACATCAGCCTGAAGGAAAACGTGCTGACGGTCGGCAAGGAGGGCACGGTGAACGCGACCGTGAATGCACGCGCCATTTACGTCGAGGGCAATGTGGAAGGCGATCTCAGGAGCGACGAGCAAGTCGTCATCCGTGCCGCCGGCAACGTGCGCGGGAACATCGTCGCGCCGCGGGTGACGCTGGAGGACGGCTGCAAATTCAAGGGTTCCATCGACATGGACGTCGAGCCGGGCACGGCCTCGCGTGCCGGTCCCGGGAGGAGCGAAAAGATCGCCGACATCAAATCCGCGTCGTCGGGCAGCGGCGATTCTTCGTCGGGCGGCGTGCTCGGCAACGCCCCCGGCCAGTAGTCGTCTCGCCGTCCATGGCCCTGGCCTACGGCAACGAGGTCGTAGCGGACGCGTTCCCTGCGGAGCTGGAGTTCAACTCGCCGAGCGTTGCCATGCTCGCTCGGCGCTTTGCGCAATCCGCCAGGTGCCAGATTCTGGACCTGGGCGCGCCGGCTGAAGCCAACGTCGCGTTCTTTGCCGACGCGGCATGCCGTATCTATGTCGAGGACCTGTTCCGATACCTCATCGCGCCGCGCGAGAAGCTCGAGAGCACGGACAGCGAAGACCAGGAGATGGCCGTCGCCAATGCGCTCGCCTTCGAGGGCTCGGCGCGCTTCGATCTGGTGCTCGCCTGGGATTTATTCACCTACATGGATTTCAAAGCCGTCGAGCTTGTTATGGCGCGCGTGGCGCGCTGCTGCCACGCCGGCACATTGCTGTTTCTCACGCTTCCCACCGATGGCACGATTGCGAGCGTGCCGGCTCGGATCTGCATGGATCGCAGCGGACATCTGCGCTATCGAAGGCCTGCCGGTGTTCGGGACATGCCCAATCCGCGGCTGTCGCCGACCGCGCTGCAGAAAATGATGCCGGGCTTTCGTCTGCTGCATTCTTTTCTTGTCGGAGAGAGAATGCAGGAGTTTCTCTTCAGCTTCGCGTAAAGTGTCGTCACGGGCGTGGCGCCGAGCCGCGCTTGGAGATTTTCACATGGGTCCCTGCGCCGACAGTCTTTACCGCTTCGTGGTCGAAGGCTCCAACGTACGCGGTCAGCTCGTCTATCTGGACGAATCGTGGCGTGAGCTCGCGGCCCGCCACGACTATCCTCCGGTGGTGCTTCGACTCCTCGGCGAGGCGGTATCGGCCGCTGCACTGCTGTCGGCAACCATCAAGTTCGACGGCGCGCTGACCATTCAGGCAAGCGGCGATGGCGGTCTGCGTCTGCTCATCGCGGAGGCCACCGCGAGCGGCACGGTCAGGGGCCTCGCGCGCTGGAAGGAAAAGCTCGAGGGCACGCTGCTGCCAGAGCTCCTCGGCAACGGCCGCCTGGCCATCACCATCGACCCCGGCGCCGGCCGCGAACGCTATCAGGGCGTCGTGGCGCTCGAGGGCGACAGCTTGTCGCAGTCACTGCGCGGCTATTTCGCTCATTCGGAGCAGCTGCCGACGCGCTTGTGGCTGGCGGTCGAGGAGGAGCGCCTGGCCGGGCTGCTGCTGCAGTGGGTGCCCGACGAGCGCCGGGATTTTTCCCGCGACGTGGACGCCGACGCCCTGGTGAATGCGTGGCAACAAACCGTGGAGCACGCCAACGCCCTGGAGCCGGCAGAGCTGCTGGAGCTGGGCGTGGTGGAGCTGCTCGCACGCATCAACGGCGGCCGCGCGGTGCGCCTCTACCCTGGCGAGAGCTGGCGTTTCCTGTGCAGCTGCTCACGGGAAAAGGTGGCGGAGATGCTGCGCGTCCTCGGGCGTGAAGACCTGGAATCCTTGATCGAGGAGCAGCAGCGGGTCAGCGTGGGCTGCGAGTTCTGTAACGCAGTGTTCAAATTCGACGCCATCGACGTCGCCCAACTCTTCAGTGAAGACCCCCACGATCTGCGATCGACGCGGCACTGACTGCACTCAGTCGGCATCCTCCATGGGCCATTCCTCGAGGTCCGAGTAGTTTTCCCGCGCCGTCACCGACACCTGCTCGAGAAACTTGCGAAGCGGAAACCTGCCGTTTCTGGCGAGCCGCATACGGCTGGCCACATCGAGCACCGCCGGGTGAATCTCGATTCGCTGTGACGCCTGGTCGCCGCCCCGAATCCAGTCGGCAAGCCCGTTCCTGCGATACAGGTCCATCACCGCCCGGAATCGCGTGTCTGCGCTTTCGAACTTCTGCGTCTCGCCGGCGAAATGGTGCTCGAGCGCGAACCGGGCACGTTCCCAGGGCGTGGAGGAAGTTTTACCGGAGGGATTCTGACCCGCGTCGAGCGCGATCTGAAATGCGATGCCGAACTCGGATGGCTCGAGCGGTGCGGTATCCTGCGGCCGCGGGGTTTTACCAGGCATGTCTATCGGCCGTAACGATGCGGCGCCAAGTCAGAGCCTGTCGAGAAATCCGAGCAGCGCACGATTGAATGCAGCCGGCTGCTCGACATTGCACAGGTGCGAGCCGTCGTCGATCACGGTGAGCGAGGCCCCGGGAATCCTCTCCTGAATTACGCGCGACGCTTGCAGCGGTGCAGATGGATCCTCAGCTCCGACGATCACCTGCGTGGGAAGATCGATGACGGAAAGCCGGTCGGTGTAATCGAGCGCACGGATTGCCTGACAACAGCCGACGTAGCCCGATGTGGGTGTTTGCACAAACTGCTCGCGGATGACTTCCAGCTCCGGTCCGCCTTCAGCGAGAAACGAGGGCGTGAACCAGCGCTCCATGGTTTCCTCGCAGAGCGGCTCCATGCCGTTTTTCTCGGCGACGGCGATGCGCGCATCCCATGTGGCCCTGGCTTCCTCGGGAACCCTGCTCGTGGTGTCGCAGAGCGCCAGCGACACCAGGCGCTGCGGATGACGCAGGGCCATATTCTGTCCGACCATGCCGCCCATGGACAAACCCACCCAGTGCACGCGCTCGATGTCGAGCGCATCGAGCATCGCCACCACGTCGTCTCCGAGCGCATCGAGGGTATAGGGCCCGGCCGGCGCGTCGGTCCCTCCATGGCCGCGACTGTCGTAGCGCAGCACGCAATAGCGTTCCACGAGCGCCGGCATCTGCTGCTGCCACATGATGCCGCTCGATCCGAGGGCGTGGCTGAGCACCACGAGCGGTGCTCCCTCGGGACCCGAGAGCTGACAGTTGACGTGAAGATTGTTGGCCAGCACTCGCACGACCAATCCTCCAATTCGCCGCTTCTCGGCTCGCGTGGCCCGCAGCCAAGGCGATGCCGAATCATACACCAGCAACGTGCACCCCGGCTTGACCGGTATGGCCTGAGAGCGACCGGCGCGGCTTTCGGGCAACCGGCATCCCCACAGGCTGCCGGTTTCTGGTAATCTTCGCTCCTCGAGTTCCACGATCCTCGGCCTGCCACCGGTGACACCATGAACACGCGCGGCGCAGCTTCCGCCAGTCGCGGCTCGACTCGCGGACTGGTTTTAGCCCTCGCCTTGGGCTGTCTCGTGTCGGCGACGCCGGCAGCGGCGGATAAGCCCCTCGGGACGTTCAAGCTCTGGAGCGCCATGACCTTCAAGGAGGACGACAAGACCGTCTGCATGATGTGGAGTCAGCCGGAGAAGGCCGAGGGCAACTACAAGAAACGCGGTGAAATATTCGCGTTCGTGACCCACCGTCCCGGCGACGGCGAGATGAACAAGGTCAGCTTCGAGACGGGCTACACGTTCAAGGAGGCGAGCGAGGTTCGGGTCACCATCGATGGCAAGGCTTACACCCTCTACACGGAAGGCAGCACGGCCTGGAGCTACGACGTAAAGGACGATTCAAGCATGGTCAAGGCCATGCGCGCCGGACGGACAATGATCATGGAAGGCGTCTCGAATCGCGGCACCGAGACCCGTGACACCTATTCGCTGAGCGGCTTCACTGCGGCTCACAACGCCATAAACAAAGCCTGTAAGCCGAAGCCGTGATCCTCGCGCCGCGCCGGCTACCTGTTGAGCCGGATTGCCCAGGCCGCGAGGGTGCGCTGAACCCCCCCACTTGCGTCCTTCATGGACTTGATCGGCCCTTGCATGACCACTGCGTCGGCGCCGCGTCTCGCCGCTTCCCTCTTGATCGCCGCGACCATGTCGGATTCCCTGGTGAGCTGCACGCCTTCGACGATGACCACACCAACGCGCGTGAACTGATCGGAGGATGGCAGGTTCTCCAAAACCCTCACCTCACCCTCATAGGGGGGGAGATTCTCTGAGCCGGTGGCCGGCGTGAATCGTGCCGGTGAGGTGCACCCACCGATCGTCATCACACAGATCGCAAGGAACGCCAGAGCAACGTTCCTTCGCTGTGCACACAAACTATTGACGCCATCGTTCATGGCTCGGTTCCTCTGACGAACGGACCGGGACACTCTTACAACGAGCGCGACCCGGGCGTCAACGGCCCGTGGTGACGGTGTAGAATAGGAGTCCGGGATTTTCCATCGGCAAACATGATGAAACACGTTCACGAAACAGGCGATGGCTTCGTCAATCTCTGGCCCACGATACTTCTCAAACGCGTGCTACCCGACGCCGATTCCGCCAACGCGGAGCTGGAACGCCTCATCGAAGATCTCGACGAGCGGCACCGCAATCTCACCACCGATTATCGCAGCGACAACCTGTTCACCATGGAAAACGCCGCCGCGGCCTGGCTGAGAGAGTGCGTCAACATCACCGTCGCCGATTACTTCCGCCATCTCGGAATGAACTACGACATCCGCTGGTCACTTCAGGCCTGGGCCAACGTCAATCGCTTCGGCGACTACCACGACTATCACAATCACCCGCACGCTTACCTGAGTGGTACCTATTACGTGCGCGTTCCCGAGGATCGCGAGAAGCTCGAGACAAGAAGCGACCTGAGGCCCGGGCGCATCACGCTCTATGATCCGCGCGCGTGCGCAAACATGACCGCAATCAAGGGCGATCCCTATGTAGAGCCCGAGTACACCATAGCGCCGCAGCCCGGCTTGATTCTGCTCTGGCCGGCTTTCCTGAATCACTTCGTGCACCCCAATCTCTCCAAGCAACCCCGCCTGAGCGTGAGCTTCAACGTGATGCTCAAGTGGTCGGACGACTACTTGCCGGCCCAGTCCTGATAGGTGAGAAACCAGCGGCGCTAAGAGATTACCGAGAGCACCTCGCTCAACGACGACGCGCGCCATCCGTCGTCGCCAGGTCCTTGTCCATGTCGTCGCGTATGCTCGCGTAGATCTCGCCGGAGGTGAACTGGCCACCCGGCGAGGGGATGATCTGTGACTGCTCTTCCTTGTCGGGAGCAACGCGGCGAAGCATGCGGTAGAGAGCGAAACCTCCGAGGAATAGCGAGACCAGCGCGCTCATCAGAAAAAGCCCCTGCGGGCCGAGGCGCGCCATGGCGTTGCCGGCCAGGATGGGGCCGAGAAAGGCGCCGAGCCCGTACGCGGTGAGCAGTCCGCTGGCGGTCTGCACGTGCTTGTCTGCGGGTGCAAAGTCGTTGGCATGCGCGGCGCACAGGGAGTAGACGGTAAAAGAGAGCCCGCCGTAGAGGATCCCGGCCGGGTAGATCCAGCTCGGGTTGAAGCCGGCCACCAGCACGATTCCGCCACAGGCGGTGGCCGTTGCGACCGCGACCATGGCGAGCACCGTGCGGCGGTCGATGCGGTCGGATAGGTGCCCGACGGGATATTGCAGCAGCAGTCCGCCGAAAATCACCGATGCCATGAACGTCGACGTCGCACCGATGCCGAGACCGAGGCCGAGCGTGAAAACGGGCGCCAGGCTGTAGAAGCTCGCGTTGACGACCCCGGCGCAGAACGAGCCGGTCAGGCCCAGCGGCGAGGTGCGCCAGAGCTCGCGGAAGTCGAGCGGCTCGCGACGCGGGGGCGTTGGAGCGCTGGCCTGTGTGAGCAGCACGGGCACGAGGGCCAGGGAGAAAACGATCGAAGCGACGCTGAAGAGATGAAATCGCGCGGGATCGGCGACCGTCAGCAGAAACTGACCACAGCCGGCCCCGAAGTAGTTGGTGACCATGTAGAGTGCCATCACCTGTCCCCGGGTCCTGTTGGTCGAGCGCGCATTGAGCCAGCTCTCCGTGACCAGGATCATGCCGGCCATACAGAAGCCCGATGCGAAACGCAGGAGGCACCACACGATCGGATCGACCACAATCACGTGCAGCAGAGCCGTCACCGACATGACCGAGGCAAATGCGGCGAACGCGCGGATATGCCCAACGGCGGCGACCACGTTGCTCGCGCGCAGCGCGCCCTGCAGGAGACCGAGGAAGTAGGCGGCCATGATCAGCCCTACGACCTGCGTGTCGAAGCCTTCGATCTTGCTGCGGACCCCGAGAAGGGTGCCGAACAGGCCGTTGGCGAGAAGCAGAAGACCGTAGCTGAGGAGAAGGGAAAATACCGAGCGAACCGTCACCAGCATGCCGCTAGATTCGGCCATTGGCTCCGGGTTAGTATCTGCTGCAGGGGCAGGCGGGCCCTTGTCAACGGGAGCATCAGCACCCATGACCGATACTCCGAAACGTTTCCATCCCCCAATCGACCGGAAGCCCGAACAGTGAAGGCTCAGACATCATGACCACGGGCGACGGCATCGTGTCGCAGTACGCGGAGCTGCGCCGCGAGATGGTCGAGCAGATTGCACGCCACGCTCAGCTGGCTTCCGGGGAAACCGGAATAGTGTCCTTGAGCGAGACCGTCATGGAGGTGATGAATGCGGTGCCTCGCCACGAGTTCGTCCCGGTGGAACTACGCGCCTTCGCATATTCCGATTCCCCGCTTCCCATCGGCTTTGACAAAACCATCTCGCAACCGTTTATCGTCGCGCTCATGACCGATCTGCTGGATCTACAACCGACCGATCGCGTTCTCGACGTAGGTACCGGCCTCGGTTATCAGGCGGCAATACTCGCAAAGCTGGTCGAGCGCGTCTATACGGTGGAAATTCTCGAGGAGCTCGCCGAAGGCGCACGGCGGCGCCTCGCCGACCAGGGCACCATCAACGTCGAGCTGCGCGTCGGCGACGGCTCCAATGGCTGGCCCGAGCACTCGCCGTTTGACAAGATTCTGGTGGCGGCGGCGCCGGACCTCATCCCGACGCCGTTGCTCTCGCAGCTCAAGCCCGGCGGTAAGATGGTCATTCCGGCGGGCATCGAGGACGCCCAGCAGCTGATGCTGGTCGAGAAGAACGAGAAGGGTCAGCTCAACGTCAGGGAGATCCTCCCCGTTCGCTTCTCCTCAATGGTCGTGAGTCACTGACACGCCTGCAGACCGCCCCTCGTACCCGATCATCATCTGGCCGGCTGCGATCGAGAGCAGGCCGTAGCCGGCAAAGAAGTAAAGCCCCGGTCCGAGCGTCGCATCCGTCAGCTGAGCGGTGTCCGCGGTCAGGAAAGCGAGCAGCACTGCGACCACGAAAACATCGGTCATCGACCAGCGACCTATGGTTTTCACGACGAATACGCTGGTTCGCCGGGTGCGCGCATGACCAACGTGCAGAGCGATCAGAGACAGAATGATCTTCAGCGCCGGGAGCAGCACGCTGAAAACGACCAGAAGCAATGCGACGAAGTAGTTCTGCACCAGGAAAAGCTTGTGGATCGTCGTGATGATGCCCTTGGACTCGTGCTGAAGAACGACGCGCCCGAGCAGGGTAATCTCCTCGTGGACGACAACCGTGAGAATGGGTGCGAGCAGGCCCACGAGAAGAAAGACAGCCGACACGCCGAAAAAATGCCGAATAATGCGCGCGCTCGCGCGCCGACGCCCCGCCTTTTCCGTCATCACCACGAAGGCAAGAAACGCGGCGCTCAAGCCGAGCAGCAGCCAGCCCGTGCCGGCCGCCCGCGCCTCGTGGAATTGAGCCACGTCGACGGCATCCGCGAGCCGCCCGGAAAGCTCGGTTGCCCCGCCGTAGAGTCCCAGTGACAGGGTCTCCAATACCTTCCTGAGCGCGCGATCGGTTTTCGCCGAGACGCTCTCCTGGGCCGAGACGGACTCGTACGCACGCGAAGCCTCGTTGGCGTTTGCGATGATGAAAGTGGCGAGCGCAAGCGCGACGGCGTAAAAAGCCGGCGCTACGAGACGCGGGCGCAGTCGATCATTCATCGACATCGTCGGCGCGAGGGCGCGGTTCGAAACCGAACTCTTCGGCGACGCGCTGGCGCTGAATCGTCGCGATGGGGATTCGCTGCCCATACCAGTTGAGATGGACGCTGGTTGCGGCTGAGCCTTCGAGCAGACTGGCGATGCCCTCTTCGTCGCAAACGCTGTCGTCTTCGTAGTGAAAATCGTCGGCCAGTGATTGCAAGTCTCGATCGCACAGCAGGCCGATTCCGCGCTCACCCATCAGCAGCAGGTTCCCTTCCTCATCGATCCACGCTTCGAGCACCTGACCGGCAGGCCGTCCCGTATGGTCGAGAAGGTTTCGCGAGCCATCGAGAGTGAAGACGAGGGGAGTGTATTCCAGATCCACGAATACGCGCTGCGGACCGTTCTGGAAATACCACAGGCCGCGATCCGTGCAGGCATAGTTTCTGTTCATGAACCCGATGGCTCCCCGGTGCAGCACCGGCTTGCCCTGCAGGCACCAGCGCCCGCGGCGATCCAACGACATCCAGCCGTACACCGAGGGCACGTTCGGCCAGCGGGCCATGGCACGGATGACGCTGTTATCCACTGCTGCTGCCTGTCTGCCTGTGCGCGACACTCTGCCACCGTCGAGGCGAGACGAAAAGTGCCGCCCGACCGTCTCCCGGCCCGCTATACTAAGGTCCAAGCTCAGCCGAGCCAATGTGGAGTATTGAGGATGCAAGGCACGCCTGCAGTAATCATCGCGATCTTCGTCTTCGCCGTGGTTCTCGTGTTCATGGGCGTTCGCCGGGTCGCCCAGGGATTCAACTACACGGTGGAACGTTTCGGCCGATACACCAAGACCCTCGATCCGGGTCTGCACGTCATCGTGCCCGTGTTCGATCAGATCGGCGCCAAGATGAACATGATGGAGACGGTGCTCGACGTGCCGACCCAGGAGGTCATCACCCGCGACAACGCCATGGTCTCAGTCGACGGCGTGGTGTTCTTCCAGGTGCTGAGTGCGGCCCGGGCGGCATACGAGGTCAACAATCTGACCCATGCCATCGTCAATCTGACCATGACGAATATACGAACCGTGATGGGCTCGATGGATCTCGACGAGCTGCTGTCCAAGCGCGACGAGATCAATCAGCGACTGCTGAACATCGTCGACGACGCCACCTCGCCCTGGGGCGTGAAGGTGACCCGCATCGAGATCAAGGACATCGCGCCGCCGCGGGATCTGGTCGACGCCATGGCGCGGCAGATGAAGGCCGAGCGCGAGAAGCGCGCCGTCATTCTCGAGGCTCAGGGCGAACGGGAATCAGAGATTCTCAGAGCCGAGGGCGAGAAGCAGGCGGCGATACTGGAGGCGGAAGGCCGCAAGGAGGCCGCATATCGCGACGCCGAGGCGCGCGAGCGGCTTGCGGAGGCCGAGGCGCGTGCCACGCAAATGGTTTCAAAGGCCATCGAGGACGGCAACGTTCAGGCCATCAACTATTTCGTCGCCCAGAAGTACGTCGACGCCGTCAGGGAAATGGCCACCGCTCAGAACGAGAAGATCATCTTCATGCCGATTGAGGCCACCAGCCTCATAGGCGCCCTTGGCGGCATCGGCGAGCTCGCCAAAGCGACCTTCGCTCAGAAAAGCGCTACCGATTGATGACCGGCTTTTTCGAGGGTCTCGAATTCTGGCACTGGCTGGTGCTCGGTGTGGCGCTCGCCATCATCGAGATCTTCGCGCCGGGTGCATTCCTGCTGTGGCTGGGGATCTCCGCCGGCATCGTCGGCATCGTGCTCTGGCTGATCCCGGAACTATCATGGGAGTATCAGCTGCTGATTTTCGCGATTCTATCGGTAGCAAGCGTGGTCGTCGCACGCCGCTATCTGACTACTCATCCCCTCAAGACCGACCTGCCGAATCTCAATCTGCGCGGCCAGCAGTACGTTGGGCGCACCTTCACGTTGAGCGAGCCGGTCGTCAACGGTCAGGGGAAAATCCGCGTGGATGATTCCACCTGGAAGATCAGCTGTGAAGACTGTGAGGCCGGCACCAAGGTGATCATCGAAGGCGTCGACGGCGTCGTGTTGCGCGCCGCCATCGCCGACAGAGCCGGCTGACTGCGCGCGTGACGAGCGAAGTTTCGAACGGGGTGTCCGACGCCGAGGAGGTGCTCGCGTTCTGGTTCGCCGATGCGGCGAGCGATCCGCAAGCCCTCGCGCGCCGTAATCGGGTCTGGTTCAAAGGCCATGCGTCCTTCGACCGCGAGTGCAGCGAGCGTTTCGCCGCGACCCTCGCAGCGGCAGCCGAGGGGGCGCTCGATCACTGGAAAGACTCGCCCCGCGGCCGAATGGCGCTGATCGTGCTGCTCGACCAGCTCTCGCGCAACATCCACCGGGGCACGCGCGCGGCGTACCTGCAGGACGACCGCGCGCTCGCGCTGTGCATGGAGGGCATCGCGCATGGGCACGATCGACAGCTCTCCCTCATAGAGCGCACTTTCTTCTATCTGCCCCTGGAGCACGCCGAGGATCGCGATATCCAGGCGCTGTCGGTTCGGCACTTCGAATCACTCGCCGAAGAGGCACCCGAAGATCTGCGCAGGCAGATGACCGAGAACCTCGAGTATGCGCGCCAGCACCGCGACATCATCGACAGATTTGGACGCTTCCCACACCGAAATGCGGTGCTCGGCCGGGACACCACACCTGAAGAAGAAGCCTATCTCGCCGAAGACGCACCACGTTTTGGACAGTAACGATCGCCCCCACACGCTCGCTCGCCGCGCGCGCGAGGCGCACGGCGTCGATGCGTTGCGCAACATCGCCATCATCGCCCACGTCGATCACGGCAAGACGACGCTCGTGGATCGGCTGCTGCAGCAGTCGGGCACGCTCGATGCGCGCGCGGCGCCGCCGGACCGCGCCATGGACAGCAACGATCTCGAGCGCGAGCGCGGCATCACGATCCTGTCCAAGAACACTGCCATCGACTGGCATGGCTACCGCATCAATATCGTCGACACGCCCGGTCACGCCGACTTCGGTGGCGAGGTGGAGCGCGTGCTGAGCATGGTGGACTCGGTGCTGCTGCTCGTCGACGCGGTCGAGGGACCGATGCCGCAGACGCGTTTCGTCACCCAGAAGGCGTTCTCCAGGGGCCTCGATCCCATCGTCGTCATCAACAAGATCGATCGCCCCGGGGCGCGGCCAGAGTGGGTGCTCAACGAGACGTTCGATCTCTTCGACAGATTGGGAGCGAGCGAGACGCAGCTGGATTTTCCCGTCGTCTACGCGTCCGCATTGCATGGCTACGCGAGTCGTGAGCCGATTACCGTGAACGGCGACATGACGCCCCTGCTCGAGACCATCGTCGAGCGCGTTCCACCGCCACGGGTCGACCAGGACGGCCCGTTCCAGATGCAGATAAGCAGCCTCGACTACTCGAGCTACGTGGGAGCCATCGCCATCGGCCGTATCGAACGCGGCTCGGTGCACACCAATATGCCGGTCGCCGTCGTTGACAGCGCCGGCGCGGTGCGCCACGCCCGCGTCCTTCAGGTGCTGCATGCGCAGGGGCTCAAACGCGTCGAAAGCGATTCCGCGTCGGCCGGTGATATCGTCGCGCTCACCGGCATCGAGGCGCCGCACATATCCGATACGCTGTGCGATCCCGACGCGCTCGAGGCGCTGCCGCCGCTGAGCGTCGACGAGCCGACCGTGAGCATGGATTTTCTCGTCAACACATCACCGCTGGCGGGCCGCGAGGGCAAGTTCCTCACCAGTCGACAGATTCGCGAGCGTCTGACGCGAGAGCTCATCCATAACGTGGCGCTGCGTGTAGAGGACACCGGCGATCCGGATCGATTCCTGGTCTCGGGACGGGGCGAGCTGCACCTGGCGATCCTCATCGAGAACATGCGGCGCGAGGGCTACGAGCTCGCCATCTCCCGCCCGCGCGTGATCATCAAGGACATCGACGGCCGGCGCTGCGAGCCGTTCGAGCAGCTCACCGTCGACGTCGAGGAGAGCCGCCAGGGCACGATCATGGAGGCCCTCGCCGCACGGCGGGGAACCCTCGAGGACATGCGCCCCGACGGACGCGGCCGGGTGCGGCTCGACTACACGATCCCGGCCCGCGGTCTCATCGGTTTCCGCACGGAGTTTCTCACCAGCACCTCCGGCAGCGGGCTCATCTATCACACTTTCTCGCATTACGGCCCCTGCCGCGAGGGCAACATCGCCCAGCGGGGAAACGGCGCGCTGGTGGCGAACTCCGCCGGCAGGAGCCTCGCCTATGCGCTGTTCAACCTGCAGGAACGCGGCCGGCTGTTCATCGGCCCCGGCGAGGAAGTCTACGAAGGCATGATTATCGGCATCCATTCACGCGCCAACGATCTGGTGGTCAATCCCATGAAGGCCAAGCAGCTGACGAACATCCGCGCCGCCGGCAGCGACGAGAATATCCTGCTCACGCCGCCCATCCGGCTCACCCTGGAGCAGGCCCTCGAGCTCATCGACGACGACGAGCTGGTGGAGGTGACGCCGGCCAGCATCCGCGTGCGCAAGAAGCTGCTCAAGGAGCACGAGCGCAAGCGGGCGGCGCGCGCCGCTTCCTGAGACGCCCGGTGCGACGCATATCCGTATGCTTGCCCTGCTGCAACGCGTGACCGAAGCCTCGGTGTCCATCGACGAGCGAGTCGTGGGTCGCATCGGGCCGGGTCTTTGCGTGTTCGTCGGCGTCGAAAAAGGCGACCGGGAAAGCGACGCCGAGCGGATGCTCGAACGCCTGCTCGGTTACCGCGTATTTCCCGACGAAAAGGACAGAATGAATCGCAGCGTGACTGAAATTAACGGCGGCGTGCTGCTGGTGCCGCAGTTCACCCTACCGGCCGACACAGCGAGCGGCATGCGGCCGAGTCTCTCGCCGGCGGCGCCGCCGGATGTCGGCCGGCGCCTGTTCGCCTATCTTCTCGGGCAGGCACGCGCCCGGCACGAAGAGGTTGCCAGCGGTGAGTTCGGCGCGCACATGCGCGTGTCGCTCGTCAACGACGGCCCCGTGACATTCATGCTGCAAGTGCCCCACCGGAAATCATCGAGCGGGGGAAATGAATGACTCGAATGCGCCACTACGACGGCATTGTCATCGGCAGCGGTCCCGGCGGCGAGGGCGCCGCCATGATGCTCGCCAAGGGCGGCAAGAAGATCGCGACGGTGGAGCGATACGGCGAGATCGGCGGCGGCTGCACCCACTGGGGCACGATTCCCAGCAAGTCGCTGCGCCACGCCGTTCAGCAGATAGCCGACTACCGGATCGATCCGATGCTGCGACGCGTCGTCGGACCGTTGGACATTGCCTACCCCGAGCTACTGAAGGCTGCCGAATCGGTGATCCGCCAGCAAACGACCATGCGCGAGCGCTTCTACTACCGCAACGACGTGGACATCATCACCGGGCATGCGCGTTTCGTCGACGAGCATACCATCGAGGTGCAGACCGAGCGCGGAACCGGCGAACGCTATCGCGCCGATCACTTCGTGATAGCCACCGGGTCGCGGCCCTATCATCCAGCGGACGTGGATTTCACGCACGCGCGGGTCTGCGACAGCGATTCCATCCTGCGCCTGGATTTCACGCCGAAATCCATCACCCTCTACGGCGCCGGCGTCGTCGGCTGTGAGTACGCGTCGATCTTCGCGAACCTGGGACTGAAGGTGAATCTCGTCAACACCCGCAAGCACCTTCTGGCGTTCCTCGACGACGAGATCACCGACGCACTCGGCTATCACCTGCGAGACCAGGGCGTGGTGATTCGCAACGACGAGGAATACGCCCGCGTGGAGCCGCGTGACGACGGTGTCGTGCTGCACTGTCGATCGGGGAAACGGTTCAAGTCCGATGTGCTGCTTTGGGCCAATGGGCGCACCGGCAACTCCCAGGACATGGGGCTCGAGGCCCTCGGTCTCGGTATCGATCATCGCGGCCACATCGCCGTCAACGGCCACTACCAGACCGCCAGGACGCACATCTACGCCGTCGGCGACGTGGTCGGCCCGCCGAGCCTCGCCAGCGCCAGCTACGATCAGGGCCGCTTCGCCGCCACCCACATTCTCGACGGTGACAGCGGCTCGATGCTGCTCTCCCACATCCCCACGGGTATCTACACCAATCCCGAGATCAGCTCCCTGGGACCCACGGAGCAGGAGCTCACCGAGCGCAAGGTCCCCTACGAGGTGGGCCGCGCGCTGTTTCGCAGCATCGCCAGGGCCCAGATCACCGGCCACACCGTCGGCATGATCAAGCTCCTTTTCCACACCGAGAGCCTCGAGATTCTCGCTATCCACTGCTTCGGTGAGCAGGCCTCGGAGATCATCCACATCGGCCAGGCGATCATGTCCCAGCCCGCACCGGGCAACACCCTCAAGTACTTCGTCGAGACCACGTTCAACTACCCGACCATGGCGGAAGCGTACCGGGTGGCGGCGCTGAACGGCCTGAACCGCATCCTCTGAAGGCCGCCTGTCGAGCGCCCGGGCGGGGACGGCCGACGGCGCCGGCCCGCCCCGCGACGAGCCATCCGCGGCCGCGTCGCCAGCGTGCAGCCCGGATGCTGCCGCTGGCGCCGGGAAATTGATAGCCTTGCTTATAGTAAGCTATGCAATTAAAATTCCCCCCATGCTGCGCGAGAACCTGCAACGCAATTTCGGCTTCATCCTCCACGATGTCGCGCGTCTGCTGCGCACCACTTACGACCGACGCATCCGCGACCTGGGCCTGACACGCTCCCAGTGGTGGGTACTCACTCACCTGTACCGCAAGGACGGCATTACCCAGTCAGAGCTGGCGGAGACCCTGGAGCTGGAGAAGCCGAGCCTCGGCCGGCTGCTCGATCGGCTCGAGTCCAACGGCTGGGTGCGGCGCGCCGCGGACCCGGACGATCGGCGGGCGAAGCGGGTATTTCTCACCGACCAGGTGGAGGAGCCCATGCAGGTGATGCGCGACATCGCCGCGGGGGTGCGCGAGGACGCGCTCTCGGGCCTGAGCGCCGACGATCGGGACCGCTTCGTCGACACCCTGCTGACCATCAAGTCCAATCTCATGGCGCACGTCAACGGCGGCACCCGGGGCAACGGCCAGGGAGGGCGTTGAGCGGTGAGCGCGAAAAAGGCCGGCAAGCGAAAGCGATTCCACACCAGGCGCCTGGTGCGCCTGGCGCTGATGGTGGTCGTGCCTCTGGCGGCGGGCATCGTGGCCCTGGAGATCTACCTCAGCGGGGGCCGTCACGTGGTCACCGAGAATGCCTACGTGAAGGCCGACATCGTGGCGGTCAGTGCCGACGTGTCCGGCCGCGTCGTCGGCGTGCACGTGGAGGACAACCAGCTGGTCGAGCCGGGCCAGCGTCTCTTCTCCATAGACCCGGTGCCGTTCCGCATCGCCGTTGCCGAGGCCGATGCGCAGACCGCGGTCATCCGCACCGACATTGCGCAGCTGCGTTTCGATGTTCGCGAGGCCCATGCCGAGGCGGCAGAGGCGCGCGAGCGGCTGCGTTTCCTCAAACAGCAGTTCGAACGCCAGAAGAAGCTCAAGCAACGCGGCATGGGCAGCGAGGAGGCCTACGACCAGGCGCTGCATGAGCTCAAGGTCGAAGAGGAATCGCTGCGCAAGATCGACCAGCGCATCGCGCGCAGCATCGCCGCGCTCGGCGGCGATCCGGACCTGCCGGTCGAACAGCACCCACGCTTTCGCCGCGCCGTGGCGATCCGCGATCAGGCCGCGGTGGATCTGCAGCGCACCCTGATCACGGCGCCGGCGCACGGTGTCGTCAGCAACATGAAGCTGCAGGTCGGCGAGTACGTCAAGGAAGGCAGCGCGATTTTCAGCCTCATCGAGACGTCACAGGTCTGGGTGGAGGCCAACCTCAAGGAAACGGAGCTGACCAACGTGTCCCCGGGGCAGCCGGCGAACGTCGCGGTCGATGCCTATCCGGATCACGAGTGGCGCGCCTTCGTCGACACCATCGCCCCGGCCACCGGTGCCGAGTTCGCCCTGCTGCCGCCCCAGAATGCCACCGGCAACTGGGTCAAGGTCGTGCAGAGGGTGCCGGTCTCGCTGCGCATCGAGCGCACCGAGGACGAGCCGATACTGCGCGCGGGCATGACGGTCCGGGTCAGCATCGACACCGGTAAGGAGCGCGAATTGGCGAGCCTGGTGCCCGACGCCTTCGCCGAGTGGCGCCTGCCGGAGTTCGTGCGCCGCGCCCTCGCCCTCGACAGAAGCAGCGACCGCGACTGAACGCGGCGTCCGCCGGCCTCTTCGCGAGGCCGCTCCGCGGCGCGTTGCTCACCCCGCTCCGGCGGCTCAGAATCCTACCTGGTCACCGCCTTTGAGCTGGAGCATCTCACGCGCCTCGGCGGGAGTCGCAATCTCCAGCGACAGATTCTCGACGACGGACCGGATGATGCTCACCTGCTCCGCGTTGCTGGTGGCCAGCTTTCCCTTGCCGGCGTAGAGGCTGTCCTCGAGGCCGACGCGCACGTTGCCGCCCATGATGGCGCTCATGGTGACGAACGGCAGCTGGTGGCGACCGCCCGCGAGCACGCTCCAGTAATAATCGTCACCGAAGAGCTTGTCGGCGATCCGCTTCATGTGCTGGAGATTTTCCGGATCCGCGCCGATTCCACCGAGGATTCCAAAGATGGTCTGCACGAACAGCGGCGGCTTGACCAGGCCGCGATCGAGAAAGTGCGCGAGATTGTACAGGTGACCGACGTCGTAGCACTCGAACTCGAAACGCGTGCCGCAACCCTCACCGAGATCCTTGAGGATATGCTCGATGTCCTTGAAGGTATTTCGGAAGATGAAGTCCCGGCTGTTCTCCAGATGCTCCCGCTCCCATTCAAACTTGAACTCCTTGTAGCGGTCGAGCATCGGATAGAGGCCGAAATTCATCGAGCCCATGTTCAACGAGCACATCTCCGGCTTGGCTGCCAACGGCGCGGCGAGCCTTTCCGCGACGGTCATACCGTGCCCGCCACCCGTGGTGATATTGACCACCGCATCGCATGATTGCTTGATGCGTTGCAGGAACGGCATGAACACGTTCGCGTCGGGCGTGGGACGCCCGGTTTCCGGGTCCCGGGCATGCAAATGAATGATCGATGCGCCCGCCTCCGCCGCGGCGATCGACTGCTCTGCGATCTCGTTCGGCGTGATGGGCAGGTAAGGTGACATGCTCGGCGTGTGAATCGAGCCCGTCGTCGCGCAGGTGATGATGACCTTGCCTCTTGCCGCCATGTCTTCGTCCCTCTCGTCGCGATTGTCGATTTACCGTCTCATTCGGCAGTGCGCTGGTGGGCGATCAACGCCATCAGGCGCCGATCCCGCCACCGCTGGCGCTCGGCGAGCCGCTCGCGGGGCAGCGAAGCCGTGAGATCCTTTTCGATTTCATCGATGACCTCACCGCTCCATGGCACGATGTGCTGCTGGGTCTCCCAGAGATTCTTGTACAGATCCTCGTAGCGCTCGGCGTAATCGCGGGCGCCGCCGGGTGCATTGAGATCGATGGTCTCGAAGGGTCCCAGAAAAGACCAGCGCAGGCCCAGCCCTTGACGGATACCGATGTCGACATCCGTGGTGCTCGCGTAACCCTCCGCCACCAGGCGGAACGCCTCCTGCAGAAGCGCACCCTGGAGCCGGTTCATTACGAAGCCGTCGATCTCGCGCTTCATCATGATCGGTGCCTGGCCGATACCGCTGAGAAAGCGTCCGACCCGATCGCGGACCTCGGGCCGCGTCCACGGCGCCGGCACCACCTCCACCGCCGGCACCAGATACGGCGGATTGATCGGGTGGGCCACCAGACAGCGGCCGCGGCCGGCGAGCGCCTCGGTGAACAGCGACGGCAGAATAGCGGAGCTCGAGCTCGCCAGCACGGTCTCGTCGGCGGCCAGCGCATCCAGCTCGGCGAACACCGCCTTTTTCACCGCGACGTCCTCGAAGGTGCTCTCCTGCACGTGCTCGCTGCCGTCCAGCGCGTCGGCGAGGCTCGTGCTCGCGCCGATGCGACCGCGCACCTCTGCGATGCCCTGACCGTCGAGCAGGTCGTGCGAGGCGAGATCCTCGAGCGCGGTATCGATGAAAGTGAGCGCCGCCTCGACCGCGCCGGCGTCGGCATCGTAGAGGGCCACCTCGTGACCGCCGCGGGCAAAGCTGATGGCCCAGGCCCTGCCGACCAGGCCGCATCCGACGATGGACGTTTTCATGGCTCAGGCACGCGATGCCGGCGCTCAGCCGTTGCGCGCCCGGCACCGCGCGCAGCGCCCGCGCCCGGAAAACGGCTTTGCGCGGCATATCTCATCGGCAGTACCTTTGGTGGTAGATGTCGCCGAGCGCCTTTCCCTCGGCGATCGTCTCGCCGCTCAATTTCGGCTCCAGGATGCCGAGCTCGATGCGCGCGTCCACCGATCCGCATTTGGCCATCGCGTGATACCAGGCATACGCCTCGACGTTGTTCTCCATCATTCGGTAAGTGTGCGCGAGAAATCCCTGGGCATTCCAGTCACCGGTCATCGCCAGAGGCTCGAATATCTCCCGCGCCTTCTCATAATTGCCGCGTCCCAGCGCATTCACGCCCTGCTGCACATCGGCCTGCACCGCCCCACCGGCAAGCATCGCGAGAATGGCGAGAATCAATGCGTTACGAATCATCATCGATTGTATGACCGGCGCCTCGGCAGAGACTCGATCTCAGACGTCGACGAGACGAAGACGATCGAGCGAGCGCCGGCGGAACTCCTGGTAGTAGGCCTCTTCGATGGGCTCCGATCGCTCCCAGTACTCTTCTATGCTCATACTGTCGCGCCTGTCCTGCTCCACCTGCTCGTAGACGTCGCGCTCAGCGAGGCGACTGATCAAGGCGTCCCAGAAAGTATCGTCATCATATTCCTCGAGCAGCTCGATCGCCCGGGTGGTCTCCTCGTAGTAACCGGTCGGCGTGTATTCGTTCGTCTCCCGATCGGCGTGAACCAGCTCACCGCAATCCGCCTCGTCGGCGAAAGAGTAGAGCTTCTGCACGAGCATGTCATACTCCTCCGCGTCACCGCGTTGGTCGACATGGTGGGAATTAATCACCCAGTTCGCCATGTAGACGAAGTCGAGAAGCAACCGGTATTCGTTTTCGGTCAATTCGATTTTCACGTTCGATGATTCTCTCGCAGGCACTCGACAGCCGGGGCTTTGTCGCGGCTCCACGGCCACCAGGAAAGGCACAGTAGCTCACTCCGACACAACGATTCAACCGGGCGCGGGCCGCGTGCACGTTGTCCGGATACGCGTATCTTGTTAGATTTCCTGCGACGCCATCGAAGCCCCGATCCGACCATGATCCAACCCGCGCAGCGTATGGCCGAGCTCGGCACGGAGACCGCCTTCGAGGTGCTCGCGCGCGCCGAGACGCTGGCGCGATCGGGGCGGGACATCATCAATCTCGGCATCGGTCAGCCCGACTTCAAGACGCCCCCGCACATCGTCGAGGCCGCCGTCAAGGCCCTGCGTGACGGCCACCACGGCTACACGCCCTCGCCGGGGATCCCGGCACTGCGCGAAGCCGTGTGCCGCGACCTGGAGCGCTATCGCGGTGTGACCGTGAGCCCGGAGCGTATCGTGGCCGTTCCCGGCGGCAAGGTCACCATGTTCTTCGCCATCATGATGTTCGGCGAGCCCGGCGCCGAGATCCTCTACCCGAATCCCGGATTTCCCATCTACGAGTCGGTCATCAGATTCAGCGGTGCGACCCCCGTTCCGATTCCGCTTCTCGAAGATCGGGATTTCTCTTTCGACGCCGAAGCGGTGCTCGACTCCATCACTCCCCGCACGCGCCTGCTGATTTTAAACTCGCCCGCCAACCCCACCGGCGGCGCGATTCCCCGGGAGACCATCGATACCCTGGTCGCCGGGCTGGAGGCACACCCCCACGTGGCCGTGCTGAGCGACGAGATCTATTCGCGCATGACCTACGACGGCCGCGAGCATGTGAGCCTTCTGGGTTACCCGCAGCTCGCGAACCGCCTCATTCTTCTCGACGGCTGGAGCAAGACCTACGCGATGACCGGCTGGCGCCTGGGCTACGGCGTGTGGCCGGAGTCGCTGGTCGAGGGCGCGACGCGCCTCGCCATCAACTGCCACTCCTGCGTCAATGCCCCGACCCAGTACGCCGGCATCGCAGCCCTGGACGGGCCGCAGGACAGCGTCGACGAGATGGTGGCCGCCTTCGACGCCCGCCGCCACGTCATCGTCGACGGCCTGAACGCCATCGAAGGGCTGAGCTGTCGCACCCCCGGAGGCGCCTTCTACGCTTTCCCGAACATCACCGCAACCGGCATGAGCTCCCGCGAGCTGCAGACCGGACTGCTGGAGCAGGCCGGCATCGCGGCCATCGCGGGAACCAGCTTCGGCGCCTACGGAGAAGGCTATCTGCGCTTCTCTTACGCCAACAGCGTGGAGAACATCCAGCGTGCCCTCGAACGCATGAGCGAGTATCTGTCCACGGCAAAGGCGGCGGGCTGAGAGCGTTCCACCCGAGCGCCCTTGATCGAACAACCCCTCTTCTACGCACTGGCGGTGCCGGCGGTGCTGATCCTCGGTATTTCCAAGGGCGGCTTCGGCGGCGGTCTCGGCTCTCTCGCGGTTCCCCTCACCGCGCTCGTCGTATCACCGATTCAGGCCGCCGCCGTGCTGCTGCCGATTCTTTGCGTGATGGACGTGCACGGCGCATGGGTCTATCGCGGGCGCTGGGACAAGGCCAACCTGAAAATTCTCATGCCGGCCGCCCTCGTCGGTCTCGCCGTCGGCACGTTCACCTTCCGCTATCTCGATGCGCGCATCATTCGATTGATCATCGGAGCCATCGCGGTGGGCTTCACAATCCACTACTGGCTTGCCGGATTGGCGGCGGCGCGCGCGGCACGCGGAGTCGACGCGTTGCGTGGCAGCTTCTGGGGCGCCGTCGCCGGGTTCACGAGCTTCATCGCTCACGCCAGCGGACCACCCATGAGCGTTTATCTGCTGCCGCAGCGCATGCACAAGACGCGCTTCCTGGCGACCACGATCATCCTCGTGCTGTTCATGAACTACGTGAAGCTGGTGCCGTACGCGTGGCTCGGCCAGTTCCGATCAGAGAACCTTTACACTTCGCTGGTGCTTCTGCCGCTGGCGCCGCTCGGCATGTGGCTCGGCATCTGGCTGCACCGGGTCGTGCCGGAGCAAGCCTTCTACCGCGTCTGTTATCTGCTGCTGTTCCTCACCGGCCTCAAGCTGCTCTACGACGGCGCCTCGGAGTTTCTCTCGCCGTAGCGACGCGCGGCGGCTACCTCTGGGACAGCATCGAATCGGTGACCGAGCGCGGATCGCGCAGCGTCCAGCGCCCGGCATCCACCTGATGGACGAAATCGTCCAACAGCCGATTGAACAGATCGGGCTCTTCCAGATTCAAGGCGTGGCCGGTCTTGGGCAGCAGGGCGAATCCCGCCGACGGGATCGTGCGCTTGAGATAAAGCGAGGCATCGAGACAGGGCTCGTCCTCGTCACCGGCCATGACCAGCGTCGGCACCTGCAGCTCTGCCAGGGACTGCGCGAGCTCGTAGACCGAAGGACGCTGCATCTGCACGCCGCGAAGCGTGTTGGCCGAACCGAGCGACGAGTGCTCGGCGAGCATGGCAAGGAACTCGGCGTAACCCCGTCGATCCTTGTTCTCGAACTGGACCCGCGCCGGGCCGCTGCCGTACTCCGCCGCGACCCTCGCCATACCCTCGGCTTCGATGCGATCGGCGAAGCTACCCGACTCCGAGCGGAACCGATCCTGCTGGTCGAGCAGCGCACCGTAGCCGCAGCCGCCGAGGGTGAGCGACAGCGCGCGATCGGCATAGTGCAAACCGAAGTGCAGCGTGGCGAGCGATCCCATGGAGATACCGACCACGTGGGCGCGCTCCATGGCGAGGCCGTCGAGCACCGCCAGGATGTCGTCGCGGGCGCGATCCTGGGAGTAGGCGGCGACCGCCTCGGGGACATCCGAGGGCGGGTAGCCACGGGCATTGTAGGCGACGCAGCGGTAGCGTCGTGCGAAATGACGCATCTGCGGCTCGAAGCTTCGATAGTCGCCGGCGAATTCGTGCACGAACACCATCGGCGTGCCCTCACCGGCTTCTTCGTAATAGAGCTCGATTCCGTCGTCGGTCGTGATAGTGGCCACTTCGTCCCCCCGTTGAATCCGCTATCGGTCCACGGCCGCTATTTTGCCACGAAGCTAGCGGCGTGCGATGAGGAAAAGACCAATCGCCACCAGCGACATGCCCGCCCAGAGGTGCGCACTGATGGCCTCGCCGAGCAGCCACGCGCTCAGCAGCACCCCGGCGATGGGAGAGACGAAGTTGAAGCTGACGATGACGCTCGGCGCGTAGCGCTTCATGAGATAAAAGGACACGGAGAAGCCCACCCCCGCCACGATGGCTCCCTGATAAACGACGCCCGGCGACGGGCTGCCAGGCGATCGCCTGCCACTGGATGGTCTCGAACAGGGCGCCACCCAGGGCAAACAGCGGCAACGACAGGATCATCTGCCACAGAATGACGCGCGCTTCGTCCATGCGCTGCAGCACGCGCGCGCTCAGGATCAGGCGACCACCGAGGAGGCAGGCGCCNNAACGCGCCGTGGGTGAGTGCCAGATCGCCGGCGCCACGGGTCAGGACCAGGGCGGTGCCCAGGAAAGCGATCAGCAGACCCGCAGCCTTGAACACGCTCAGCCTGTCGCCGGCGATGAGAAAATGCGCGAACAAGGCGGCGAACAGGGGATTGGTGGCGATCAGCACCGAGCCCATGGATCCGGTGGTCAGGTCGAATCCGATGTTCATGGCCGCGATCTGGACCGTGAAGAGCGCGCCGATGAGCAGCAGCGCCGGCCATTCGTGACGGCTTGGAACGATGGGCACACCTCTCAGCTTCGCCCATATGCCGACGCAGACGATGGCAATCAGGAAACGAAAGAAAGCCGTCCACAGCGGTGGGAAGACCAGCAGGCTGTACTTGACGGCAACCGGGTTACCGCCCCACAGGGTGTGAATGAGCACCGAGATGGCGATGGCCGGCAGCGGCACCGCCAGGATTGCGCGGGAAGACGACGTCATCGGTGAGAACCAGACGCAGGCCGCCGGCCTACAACGACAAGCCGAGCAGACCGCGCGTCAGTTGGAATTGGCTGTATCCCTGGCCGAAGAGCTTGGGCACGTAGTGCCGCGAAGCGGTCTCGGCAATGCGAGCGAGGATCGCACCTTCGATGGCGGCGCCGGACGCATCGGCGCGCAGGGCGACATCCAGATCGGCTCCGAAGCGATCACAGACGTGCGTGTCGCTCGCCACCTGGATGAGGGGAATCATCGGATGGGACTGCAACGGCGCGCGGGCGATGTGTGCCAGCATGATCTCGACCCCGGTACCGCCGAGACCGGTGAGCGCCTCGGCCGCGTTTTCCGTCGGCGCCGCCATGACATGGCAGCCCGGCTTCGCCGCAGCCTGCCCGTAAGCAAGGCTCGCGACCCAGCGGCCATCGTCGAACAGCGCACCGGTGAAGGCGCCGTCGGCGAGCAGCGAAGCATTCTCGGCGATGACCACCGTCGCACCCGCCGCCGCGAGACCTGCCACCATGCGGGCCAGAGCGAGCGAGACCGCCGCCGGAACCGGCCCGACACTGGTAAGCCCGAGGCGCAGCGCCTCGGCGCCGACGTTCTCCGTCTCGAGCTCGGCATCGGCGTCGAGCTCGCGCGCGAACCACTCGCCGATCTTGTCACGAACCTTTTCCAGACCGCCATCCATCTGCACGCTGGCGAAACCCATACGGCTGAAATCCACGCCGCGTGAATCCAGGTAGTGACGCACCGCGTCGTTGTGGACTTTCTCGCAGCCATGCTCGAGAAGCATCGCGTGGCGCACGCATGGATGCTCGATGTGGCCGAGGAGCGTCTGCAGGTAGAGGTCCTCGGCGTTGACGGTGCAGCAGCCCTCGGTGTGAGGCAGGGCGACGAACCGCGACACCCCGTTCAGCCGGCGCCCGTTGAGATCCTCGGCCACCAGACGCGCCACCTGTCCGGAGCACAGGCTCGTCGGCATGACCAGGCCGATGCGATCGCAGGCGTGGCCATGCGCCGTCACGTAGGCTTCGAAGCTGAGCTCGACGGGCTCGGCCGCAACGACCTGCAGCGGCTCGCCGTCGGGCACCGGCGCATTGCGGATGGCCTCCAGGCGACTCCCATCGCGCTGGGGCCAGTCGCGCCAGATGGCCACCTGTGAGTGACCGGCGAGCTCGCCCTTGCTGCGCTCCCCCGAAGCGATGCGCAGCGACAACCCGAACGTCTCCACGCCGAGCGTCGCCATGGACTCTCCGTCGTTGTAGCGCCCCGCATTCACGTCCATCTCATCGGCCAGCAGCGAGAAGCGTCCGCTGGTGGTGACGAACTTGAGCGTCGGCACGAAGGGGAAATTGGTAATCGATCCGTTGCCGGTGATGAACAGGATCAGGTTCGCCCCGGATGCCACCTGCCCGGCGATGCTCTCCAGATCGTTACCCGGGCTGTCCATGAAGTAGTATCCGCCCGCGTGCATGGGGGCGGCATAGTCGATGACGTGATCGAGCCGCACCTCCGGATCGCGTTTGCGCGCCGCACCGATGGATTTCAGTGCGATGTTGTAGAGGCCGCGGAAATTGTTACCACCGGAAGGATTACCTTCCGCGGTGGTGCCGTGATCGGCGGCACGCGCTTTGAAAGCGGTGATCTTGTCGAGAAAACAGCGTGCCGTGGCCTCGTCGCGCACGTTCTCGAGAACATAGGGCTCGGCGCCGATGAGCTCGTCGGTCTCGGCGAGGTTGGCGCTGCCGCCGTTGCGGATGACCTCCTTGGCGACCCAGCCGGCGAGCGCGTTGCCGGAAATGCCGGAGAAAGCGTCGGAGCCGCCGCACTGGAGCGCCAGGCGGAGATTCGCGACGCTCTCGTCGCTGCGCTGGCAGGCATTCACCTGTGGCAGCCACTCGCGCACCGTCTCGACGGCGCGCTCGAGCTCGGTGGCGCGATCGGCGCCCAGGTTCATGAACGCATGCGTCACCTCGTCCATGGCGTAACCGCTGCTCTGCATGAAGCCGCGAAGCGTCTCGTTGTCGTAGCTGCCGGCGCCGCAGTCGACCACCAGCGCCGCGCCGACGTTCGCATGCACAACGAATCCCGCCAGGGCGCGAAGAACGAAATCGAGATTGTTGGGCCGGTGCTCGCCGCCGCCCTCGGTATGGGTGACCGCCACGACGCCGTCGATATTCGGATACGTATCGTTGACGGCCTCGAAGCGGGATGCCACGGCCTCGGCAAAAGCGGCGGCATCCGACGTGGTGGCGAGAATGATGACGAAGTTTCGGGTGCCGACCCCACGGTTTCCCGGCCGGCGATAGCCGGTGAAGGTCGCGGGCACCTGCGCCTGCGCAACCTGCGCACCGGGCTTGAAGGTCCCGGGATCGAACGCGTAGGTCTCCATGTGGTCGCGGAAGTTGGCCTCGGCCGGCAGCGCGAAGTCGATGCTGCGCTCGGCGAGAACCTTGAGAATCTTCTCGTTGCACACGTACTCGCCGGGCGACAGGTCGCGGGTGGCGCGGCCGAACGGCAGGCCCCACGAGAGCAGCGGCGCGCCGGCGGCAATGGGCTCGAGCACGAAGCGGTGTCCCTCGAGAACGGTGTGCGTCAAGGGCCAGCTGCGCCCCTCGTGGACGACGACGGTACCCGCCTCGAGGCGGCGGGTGGCGATGGCGACGTTGTCGCCGGGCGCAGGAATGCGGCCGATGTCGTCGAAATTCCGGGTCCCGGTCTCTGCTCCCATGTCGCGGGATACTACCACCGGCGGGCCCCGCGCTCGACGACGCTTTTTTCTCGATGGTGAGCCGGCGGCTGCTTCGACGTCAGCCCGGGGAGGAAACCGGCGCCTCGCCGCCGTCCTCGAGCTCGAGCTCGATTTCGAGGCCGAGGATCAGGCTGCTCCAGGATTTGCCGTGACCGTCGAGGTTGAGCGACTCGTTGACACCGCCTTCGAGGGCGTCGTGCATGACGAAGTTGAACCCGCCGAGGCCGGCAAGCTCGTAGCGTTCGATGTCACCGGTCAGCAAGGCGCCGAAACGCTGCTTGAGGAGGTCGCCGGTCAGCTGCCGTGCAACGGCGCCGTAATGCCGGTGGTCGTACACGAACACGCAGACGTTCGAGCAGTTGCCTTTGTCTCCCGAGCGGGCGTGGGCGATGTCACGAAGCAGCACGGTGCGGCTCATGCGACCAGCATCTCCGTGCGCGTGTTCACCTGGTCGCGCGCAAGCGACGCCGAGTAGGTGATCACCGAGGGCGTAATCTGGCCGCGATAGCCGCCGCCGCCGGCAGGACCGCAGCAAAGCAGCGACTCGACTTCCCACAGCAGCAGCTCGGCCTGCTCACGGCTCGACGCACGCAGAGCGCAGTGCAGGCGCACGTCCTCGGCCGCCTCGTGATAGCGCCCGACGCTGGCATGCAGGGACGCCGCGCCGATGACGTCGACCCGCAGCGGCGCATTGCTGCCGTGCACCGTGCGCATGCGCTCGGCGACGATGCGCCCGGCGAGCTCGGCCCGCGACTGCGCGCCGGGCCCCGCGTAGGACACGCCGGCCTCGGCCAGGTGGCCGCCGTCGAAGGCCACCGTGAGCTTGTAGGCCTCGGGCGCGGCCGCTCCACGGGCGCCGCTGACAGCGACGCGATCCGGTCCCAGGTTCTCGACGCGCACGCCGCTGAAGTCCGCGCACACGTCAGGGGTGAGGTAGCGGCGGGGATCGTGCACCTCGTAGAGCAATTGCTCCCTGACCGTGCGCGCGTCGACGACACCGCCGGTACGCGCGAGCTTGGTGATACAGGCACTGCCGTCCGAATTCACCTCGGCGATGGGAAAGCCGAGCCGCGCCAGGCCTTCGACGTCCTTGTATCCGGGATCGGCGAAGTATCCGCCGGTCACCTGCCCGGCACACTCCATGAGATGGCCGACGACGGTGCCGGCGCCGAGCCGCTCCCAGTCCCCGCCGGACCATCCGAAATGATGCCGAAGCGGCGCCACGAACAGCGAGGGATCGGCGACTCTTCCGGTGATGATCACCTGCGCGTCGGCGGCGAGCGCCTCCATCAGCGCCTCCGCGCCCAGGTAGGCGTGCGCGCCGATGAAGCTTCTTCCCACCTCGCCGACGGTCATGCCCTCCCACAGCGGCGTGTCGGGGCCGACACGATCGCTCACATCATCGCCCTCGACGCACGCGATGCGCACACCTTCGAGACCGAGCTCGCGGGCGATATCGCGGGTGATCTTCGCCGCGCGGGGCGGATTGGCGGCGCCCATGTTGGTGATGATGCGTACGCCGTTGGCCACCGCCGGCGGGAGTATCGCCCGCATGCGCCGCTCCAGCAGCGGTGTGTAGCCGCCCTCGGGATCCGCGGCGCGATCGCGATAGGCGAACGCCAGAGTGCGCTCACCCAGACATTCGAAGACGATGGCATCGAGGTTGCCACGCTCGACGAGATCCACCGCGGGATCGAGGCGGTCCGCCGAGAATCCCGCGCCGGTGCCCAGTCGCAGCACGCCGGTGCCTGCCATGGTGACCTCGAAAGCGATTCGCTGATGGTAATCGCCGGCATTGTAAGCGCTCGAGCGGAGCGCACCCAACCCGAGCGGCCCCGTGAACGGCGCATGGCTTTGTTACAATGCCGGCAAGCCGCAGCGCAACGAAGCGGCAATGCCAGGGGAACCCCGCCATGCCTGTCAATACCCGCTACGTTTTCATCGCCAACATGGACGTCGATGCCGACAAGGAGGATCTGTTCAACGAAGTCTACGACCAGGAGCACGTGCCGCTGCTCCTGGAAGTGCCCGGCGTCTTGTCCGTGACGCGCTTCACGAGCGAACCGTTGACCATGGTCATCGGGGGCGAGCGCCGCACCATCGACGCACCCGGCGAGCCGAAGTACACCGCCGTCTACGAGATCGAAAGCCCCGAGGTGCTGGTCAGCGATGCGTGGGCTGCGGCCATCGATCGCGGACGCTGGTCGACGCAGGTGAGACCGTATACCAGGAATCGCCGCCACACGCTCAAGAAGGTCATGTAGGCAGCCGGCTGTGGCGCTCGAAGATTATTCCTGCGCGCTCGTGACCGGCGCATCGAGCGGCATCGGCGCCGCCGTCGTGCGCAGCCTGCGCGCGCGCGGGCTGACGGTGCACGCAGTGGCGCGAAGGCGCGAAAGACTCGAGGTGCTCGCCGAGGAGACCGGCTGCGAGTGCCACGAGCTCGACGTGCGCGACACGGCGCGCGTGTTCGAAGTCATCGGCGCACTCGACGCCGACATCGTCGTCAATAACGCAGGCCTCGGGCGCGGCTTCGGAAATCTTCACGAGGCCCGCCCCGAGGATATCGACACCACCATCGACACCAACGTGCGTGCCGCCATTCAGGTGCTGAGAGCGAGCCTGCCGGGAATGCTTGCGCGAAACCGTGGCCATCTGGTCAACATGAGCTCGGTGTCCGCTTTGCATCCGCTCGCCTCGACGGTGTACGGCGCGAGCAAGGCCGCCCTGCATCTGCTCAGCCAGAACCTGCGTCTCGAGCTCGCCGGCAGCCGCGTGCGCGTGACCGAGATCTGCCCCGGCCGGGTGAGCACCGAGTTCTTCGACGCCGCCATCGACGAGCCGGAAAAGCGCTCGGCGCTGAAGGAAACCGGAATCACCGAGCTCGCTGCCGGGGACATTGCCGACGCCGTGATCTACGCGCTCGATGCGCCCTGGCGGGTGAACGTCAGCCTCATCGAGCTGCAGCCAACCGAGCAGATCTTCGGAGGCATGAGCCTGCGCCCGGCGAACTGAGGCGCCGCGCGGCGCGCAACGCGTCAGTGGCGGCTTTGGAAAATGTCGTGCTCGCCCTGCTGGGCGACGGCCTCGCCGAACTCGACGCTGCCCTCTGCGAGCACGTAGGGAATGATCAGAACGACCGAGAAGTCCGCCTGGTGATCGAGCGCGATGGCGACCGCGTCGGTCTCCTCGTCTTCGCCCGGCAGCAGGGCCTGGATTGGAAAGACCAGCGCGGTGGCCCGAAACGCATTGGCGTCGGCTCCGCTGCGAAGCTGCGATCGAAGCTCGTCAACGATCGCTTCGAGCGAAGAATTTTCGTGCTCTTCGCCGACGGCGAGCCGCGCGAACTCGCCGTCGAGGGTCATCGCGCCACCGAACGGAAAAAATTCGCCATGGGCGCTCAGCATGCCCTCGGCATAGGGCAATACCACGTCGACCAGCGCCTCCACTTCGCTTTGCGCATCACTCATCGTTCTCTGCCTTACCCCGTTCGGCAACGCAGCATATCATGCCGCGCGCGCACCAGCGTTGCACCCGCCATCCCTGCGCGCAGGGCGGGATGAGCAGGCGCCACAGCGGGGAATCGTTGGTGAGATTCGCCTTCTGAGGTCGGCGGCGGTACGCCGCCAGCGGTGGGGACTCAGTACCTCGGTCGGCGCGGCGAACGCTCCCCACGGGGCCTCGCCTGGTTGACCTTGATGTTGCGTCCGTTCAGCGCGCTCTCGTTGAGGGCCTTGATGGCCTCGTCGGCTTCCGAGTTGTCCGGCATCTCCACGAAACCGAAACCCTTGGACTGTCCGGACATCTTGTCCATGATGATGTTCACACTCGATACTTCCCCGAACTGCGAAAACGCTGCCCTCAATTCATCCTCGGTAAGGCTATAGGGCAGATTCCCCACATATATATTCATTCCAATTCCTCGTGCATTGCGGGTCGAGCCACGGTCGGCCCCACGATCGATCCCCGCACGATGCGACCGTGGGCATGAAGCGCATTATTCGTCAAAAACAGGCGAACAGCAAAAATCCCGAATGGCCTACCAGGCCGACCATCCGCCGTCGACGGGCACGACGGTGCCCGTCACGTAGCCGCTCGCGGGAGAGGCCAGAAACAGGAGCGCCGACACGAGCTCCTGCGGCGCTCCGAATCGGTCCATGGGCACGAACTGCTGCAGACGTTTGGCGGCGCGACTCGCGAGCAGCTCTGCGGTCATCTCGGTGGGGAAGTAGCCGGGCGCGATGGCATTGACGGTGATGCCGTGCTTGGCCCACTCCACCGCCTGGGTGCGGGTGAGACCCACCAGAGCGTGCTTGCTCGCGGCGTACGCAGCGAGTCCCGGCCTCACCGGTGCCAAAATGCCGTGGATAGACGCGATGTTGATGACCCGACCGGCATCGGACTCGACCAGCGCGGGGAAAAGCGCCTTGGCGAGACGCCATTGCGCGTTGAGGTTCAGCGCCATGACGCGGGAGAAGCTTTCGTCATCCATGCTCTCGACGTTGCCGACCTCTGCGGTGCCCGCGTTTGCGACCAGGACGTCGCAGCCGGATCGATCGCGAACCGCGCCCGCAACGGCATCGATGCCCGCATCGGTGCCGAGATCCGCGACACAGGTCGTGACGGTTCCGGCCAGTCCGCCAGCCCCGTCGCGCAGCGCGTCCAGGCGATGCTCGCGGCGCGCGACTGCGATGACGTGCGCGCCTGCCGACACCAGCGCTCGCGCCATCTCCGCGCCGAGTCCGCTGGACGCGCCGGTGACGACGGCGGTGCGCCCGCTCTGGCCGAACAGGCCTTGCAGGTAATCCTGGCTCGACTGCGACACCGCCATCTAAACGGCCACCTCGTAGCCCCTCGCCTCGGCCTCGTCGTCGACGATCTCTTCGGGAAAGCCCGGTGCGCGCAGGTCGGTTTCGCATGCATCCTCGAGGCGCTTGACGATCATCGAGGACCAGGCCCGCGGGCCGTAGCGATCGCGCCCGTCCCTGAAGATGTCGAGAACCAGAGGGGAGAGCTCGAGGGGCACCTGCAACCGGTCGGCCAGCCCGTCGAAGAGGCTCATGTCCTTGACCACCAGGTCCATGGTGAAGTTGATGTTGTAGCTGCCGTTCAGGATCACCTGGCTCTCGGTCTCGTGCACGAACGAGTTGCCCGAGGAGATGCGAATGGCCTCGTAGGTGGTGGCGAGATCCATGCCCGCCCGCTTCGCGACCATCATCGCCTCACCCAGGGCCACCAGGTGAACCGAGGCGAGGTAGTTCGTCACCACCTTGAGCACCGAGGCCGAGCCGAGCGGTCCGGTGTGCAGAATGCGCCGCCCCATCACCGTCAGCGCCGGCAAAGCCTGCTCGAACGCCGCACGCTCGCCGCCGACGAATATGGAGATGTTGCCCGTGGCCGCACGGTGACAGCCCCCGGAGACCGGTGCATCGAGGGCCGACGCGCCCCCCGCCTGCACCCGCTCTGCGAGACGCTTGACCTCCGCCTCGTCGGTGGTGCTCATCTCGAGCCAGATCTTCCCCGGCGCGAGACCGGCGATGACGCCGTCCTGCGCCTCCATGACGCTGCTCACGACCGCCGGTGAGGGCAGGCAGGTGATGATCAGATCCGCGGCCTCGGCCAGCGCTCTCGGCGACGCCGCCCAGGCAGCGCCCGCGTCGAGCAGCGGCTGCGCCGCCGACCTGTCCAGGTCGCGCACTGTCAGCGCGAAGCCGTTGCGCAGCAGGCTCCCGGCGAGCTTTGCCCCGACATTGCCGAGTCCGATAAATCCAATGTTCATCTCGGGTAAAGCCTCTAGCGGCGCGGGCAATTCGGCGATCCGCGATGCGTCGCACCGGCGGCTGCCATCGATCGCGAGGGATGCTTCAAGTCGGCAGGCTGAATGTCAGATGATCCTCGACAGCGCTGACGCCGGGAATATTCTCGGCAGCCACGCGCAGCGCCCGGCGTTGATCGTCGGAATCGATGACGCCCCACAGGTGCACGACGCCTTCGGAAACGATCACGTTCACGATCGCGCTCATGGCCCACTCCTCGTTTTTGAGGACGTCGTTCATGATGGCGCGAATAGCCGCATCGCCCTCCGGCGGCGGTGGCATGGGCGCGGCCTGCCAGGCCAGCGCGCGCAGCATGTCGCGGCGACTGACAATGCCGACGAGCTTGCCGTCAGCGAGCACGGGCAGACGTTTGACGTTGTGCTTTTCCATCATCTCGACGACGTCGCCGAGCGAGGTGTCCTCGGCGACGTGGACCACCTGCTTGGTCATGACGTCAGCGGCACGCAGAGCGTGGGATTTGGCGAACTCGCGGGCCTGCTCATCGACACGCGTGAAAAAGGACAGCCAGCGCCGGCGATGTTTCTCGGTGCCGATTTCCGGCCGGCGCAGCAGATCGCCCTCGCTGATGAGACCGACCAGCGCTCCGCTGTCGCTCAGCACGGGCACACCGCTGATGTGTTTCTGGATCATCAAGGCCGCAACATCTCGCACGGGAGTCTGCGGATTCACCGTCACAACTTTGGTCGTCATGATGTCGCGGGCTTTCATGATTCAATCTCCTTTCATCGGCAAAGGACCGTTATGCGATGAGACGTTCGAAGTCGAAGAACGCCTTGCGCCATCGGGTCACGGTGACGGTCTCGAAAAGCCCCGCCCGGCTGTACGGATCGTTGGCAATAAAGTTCTCCGCTTCGACCCGGTCATCGGTATCGATGATGATGACACCGCCGTGTCCACCGCTGCCATCGTCGTTCAAGAGCGCACCGGCGGCCAGCAGCCTGTCCCTGTTGGCGTCGAGATACTGCAGATGCTGCGCACGCCACTCGGCTCGCACGTGACCATAATCCGGCTTGTCGAGAAACTGAATGATAAAGGGCATTTTCTCCCCCGAGGCGCCACTGCAGGGGCCCCGGCTTCCGGCATCGAAGCGGGGACCGACCGCTCTGCGTCCTCACGCGACCCGATCGCCTTTCTCCACCTTCGCCGTTCGGCTGTCGACGCCCGGCAGCATCTTGGCCGGATCCCGGGTCACGACCACGTCGACCACCGTCGGCTTGTCGCGCCGCTCGAAACCGGATTCGAGCGCCTCGGCCAGCCGCTCGGGCTTTTCCACGCGAATGCCCTTGCAGCCGAGAGCCTCGGCGACGCGCGCGTAGTCCACCTCCTCGAGATCCGAGGACTGGTAACCGCCCCGACCGTACATCAGGTGCTGAAGCGCCTTGACGTAGCCGGAGGCCGCATTGTTCACCACCACCAGCGTGAAAGCGAGTCCCAGGCGGCGCGCCGTCTCGAGCTCGCCGAGGGTCATGTTGAAACCGCCGTCGCCGGTGATGGCGACGACCGGCGCGCCCTTCGCGCCGAGGGACGCGCCGATGGCGCCCGGAAGCCCGTAGCCGATGGACGCCAAGCCGCGGTCGGGCACGAAGCCCCGCCCCGGACGCTTGGTGTCGTAGAGCAGCCCGCCCCAGTGGGCCGCGAAGCCGCCGTCGGCCACCAGCCACGATTTCGCCGGCATGAGGTTATTCAGCTCGTGCATGAGTCGCGCCATGCTGATGGGCACCTCATCCGAGGTCAGGCGCGCCTCGACCTGCTCGCGCCAGGCGGCCATGCGCGCGGCAACGTCTTCCACGTAGGCGGCCCGCTCCCTGCGCAGGCGCCCGGCGCGCTCGTCCAGGGCCGCGTGCAGATCGAGGATGCCCTCGCGCGCGTCGGCCCACATGCTCACCGTCGGCGTCACCACGCGGGCGAACTCGTCGGCGTGGATATCCAGGTGCACAAGCGGCGTCTCGGGCGGGATCAGCGTGTAGCGCTTGGTCGCGATCTCGCCGAGCTTGCAGCCAATCACCAGCAGGCAGTCGGCCTCGGCGATGAGGCCGTTGGCGATGCGATCGTAACGGCCGAACAGTCCCGCGCTCAGCGGGTGCGTGCACGCGATGGCCCCTTTGCCGGTCATGGTGTGCGCGACCGGAATCGACTGGGCCTCGGCAAAGCTCTGCAGCGCCTTGGCCGCGCCGCTCAGATGCACGCCGCCGCCAGCGAGGATCAGCGGCCGCTTCGCCACCGCCAGATGCTCCGTCGCCCGCGCCACGCTGTCGCCGCTCGGCCGGATGCGCAGCGAAGGTGCCGAGGTGGTGCGCGGATCGGCGCTCAGGGCATGCTCGGCAAATGGATGCACGCCGTGGGCAATGTCCTCGGGCACGTCCAGGACCACGGGCCCGGGGCGGCCGCTGGTGGCGAGCGCGAAGGCGCGCCGCGTCAGCTCCGGCAAGCGCTGGATCGCCTCGACCCGGATGACAGCCTTGGCGGCCGGCGCCAGGATGTCCACCTGGCGGCATTCCTGGGTCATGTTTTTCCACGCATGCTCGCGATGGCTGTCGCCGACGATGACCACCAGCGGTGAGCCGGCGTTGAGCGCCTCCACCATGCCGGTGACCAGATTGGTGGCGCCCGGTCCGAGGGTTGCATCGCACACGCCGACGCGCCCGGTGACCTTGGCGTAGGCATCGGCGGCAAAAATTCCGCAGCGCTCGTCGTTGATGAGATGGTGCGTCAGGCCGAGGCGGCGCACCGCGTCGTAAAAAGGCAGCAGCTGAAAGCCCCCCATGCCGAACATGGGCCCGACATTGTGTGCCGCGAGCATGCGCGCGAGCGCCTCGCCCCCCGTCATCTGCTCGTTGTGCGACATCAGACCTGCACCAGGCCGCAGGCGGCGTCGACGATGCGCGCTGCGCTCACGCGAACGTTGTCTTCGAGCGGTGGCGAATAGGCGATGGGCACCCGTGGCGCGGTGACACGTCGCGGCGGCGCGCGCAGCTGCCCGTGCATCCGCTCGCACACGCTGGCGACGATCTCGGCGCCGAAGCCCGATATGCCGACGGCCTCGTGGGCGACCAGAAGACGCCCGGTTTTCGCCACCGATGCGAACACCGTCTGCTCGTCCCACGGCCACAGCGTGCGCAGGTCGATGACCTCGACGTCGATACCGCGATTGGCGAGCTCGGCGGCGGCATCGCTCGCCGTGTGCACGGTCTTCGACCAGCTGACGATGCTGACGTCGGCGCCGGCGCGAACGACGCGCGCGCTGGCGAAATCCACCAGGTGCTCGCCGTCGGGGATCTCGCCTTCGAGACCCCAGAGATCCTTGTGCTCCATGTACACGACCGGGTCGTCACTGCGGATGGCGGTCTTGAGAAGGCCCTTGTTGTCGGCCGGTGTCGAAGGCATCACCACCACCAGGCCGGGAATGTGCGTATACCAGGATTCCAGCGACTGGGAGTGCTGGGCCGCCGATGAGCGCCACATGCCCACGGGCTCGCGCGCCACCAGCGGCACCCGCGTCTGGCCGCCGAACATGTAGCGCGCCTTGGCCGCCTGGTTGACCAGCTCGTCGATGGCGCACAGGGCGAAGTCCGAGAAGCGCATCTCGACCACCGGCCGGGTGCCGGTCATGGCCGCGCCCACGGCGGTGCCCATGATAGCGGCCTCGGAGATGGGCGCGTCGACGATGCGCTCGGCGCCGAAACGCTCGGCAAGACCGGCATACTGCCCGAACACCCCGCCGCGGCCGAGGTCCTCACCGAGCGCCCAAACGGCGGCGTCCCGCTCCATTTCCTCGCTGAGCGCCGCCTTGCCCGCCTCCAGGTACGTGCACCTCGCCATGGCCTTCAAGCGCTCTGTGCGAGCCCCTGCCCGGAGGTATCCTGGACGTCCGTGAAGGCACGCTCGCGGCCCGGCCACGGACTCTCGCGCGCCTCGTCGAGGACCGCGCGCATGGCGCGGCGGGCCTCGTCCCTGACCGCCTCGAGCTCTGCGTCCGTCATGCCTGCGTCGACCAGCATGGCGGCTGCGCGGACGATGGGATCCCGGCGCCACTGCTCGGCGAGCTCGCCGCCGTCGCGGTAAGCGGCGGCGTCAGCGGCGGTGTGTCCGCTCAGGCGATAGGTCACCGCATGCACGAAACGCGGGCCGCCTCCGCCGCGCACCGCCGCCAGCGCGTCGCGCACGACGGCCTCCACCTCGAGCACGTCGTTGCCGTTGACCGTCAGCGACGCGATGCCGAGACTCTCGGCGCGCGCGCAGGCGCCCGTGCCGGCACTCACCGCGCCGGTGCGGGTGGTGGCGGCGAACTGATTGTCCTCGCACAGGAACAGCACCGGCAGGGCGAAAATCTGCGCCCAGTTGAGACCTTCGAGAAAAGGGCCGCGGTTGATGGCGCCGTCACCGAAGATGCACACGGCGACCCGCGGCTCGCCCCTGAGCTTGATGGCGTGGGCGGCACCGGTGGCGATGAGGATGTTGGCAGCGACGACGCCGTTTGCGCCGAGCATGCCCACGGAAAAATCCGCGATGTGCATGGAGCCGCCCTTGCCGCCGCAGCATCCGCCGTCACGCCCGAGCAGCTCGCGCATCATGGCGAGCGGCGAGGCGCCCTTGACCAGGGTGTGACCGTGACCGCGGTGGGTCGAGAGCAGGATGTCGTCGCGCTCGAGATTACCGCACACGCCCGAGGCCACCGCCTCCTGGCCGATGGAAGGATGCAGGGGTCCGGGCACGAGACCTTCTTCGAGGGCCTCGAGGGCGGTCTCCTCGAACGCCCGCACCCGGCACATGGTGCGGTAGTGCCAGAGCAAACGCTGTCGGTCGACGTTGCCAGGAACGGGTGGCGGCGAGACCACGACCTCCCCCTGAGTAGCTGTGAGGCGCCGGCTATGATGGGTGCTGCCGACGTGACGGTCAATCAGCCGCCGGGACGATGCGCTCCACCGCATCGCGCGCCGGCATGCCGGCGACGATCCCGAGAGCGGCCGCGGTGCGATTGACGCGGCTGACGACACCGGTCTCGTAGGTGGAGCGGCCGTTGCCGATGCGGGCACTCGCTGCTGCCACCGTGGCCGCGGCGATGCGTCGCTCGTCGAGCACCGCTAAGCGACTCACCCCTGCCTCGTCCTTGCCGATGCCCGCGTCGTTGTAGAACGCGCCCGCCGCGGCGACGCGGATGGCGAGGCCGGGCTGCCCGGAGACGACGCCGCCGTGCGAGCCGCTCAGCACGATCTGCCCGACGTCTTCGTCGCTCACCAGGGATATCGAATCGACGCACACGATTTGCAGGCCGTGTCGGTTACGGCCGAGCACCGCGCGCGCCTCGGCGTAGGCAGCGCCCGGCGCGGCCATCGAGGGCGCCGCCCGCAGCCGAGCGGCCGCCTCCGCGCAGCCCATGCCGGCGCCGACGCCGAGGCCGGCGGCGACGGCATTGCAGTGGCTGATGCGCCCGTGGGCCAGCATGTCCTCGGCATCGCCGATGCGGGCGCTCGTATGGGCGACGGTCGCGGCGGCCATGCCGAGGGCCTGGCAGTGGTCGAGGGCGCCGATCCCCGCCCGCTCGAGACCCACGCCGGCGTCGTTGAGAATGACCGCGCGCACGCCGGCGCGGATGGCCAGATAGCCCGCATAGACGCCGCCGTGGGAGCCGCACACGAGCACGGCGCCACGGGCATTGGCGGGAATTTTGCTCGCCGTCGGAGCGAGGACGATGTCAGTTTCCGCGCCGATGGAGGCTCACCTGACGGTACATACCCTCGATATTGAGCTCACGCCACTTGTCGTACATGCCGAGATGGCTGAATGCGTCGAGCGTGATGCTTTTTTTCATTTCCTCCAGCGACCGACCTTTTCTCGAGGCATCGAGCACCGCATCGTAGAGGGCCTGAAGGTACTGGCGGTGCTCGGTGACATCGGCCCTGGTGCCCAGAGGTCCATGGCCCGGCACGAGGATGTCGAAGTCCATCGCCTCGACCTTGTTCACCGCCTCGATCCAGTCCGGAAAGTAGGCGTCGTTCAGGTTCATGTACGGCAGACGCTTGACCGAAATGAAATCGACGGCGAAAACCGCGCGCTCCTCGGGAAAGTGCATGACGATCATATTGTCCGAATGCGACCTGCCCAGGTAGACAAGCTCCACCGCCTTTCCACCCAGCCTGAGTGTCATGCGATCGGTGAAGGTGATATCGGGAACCGCCGTCGGGCGTTGCTCGCCGATGATGGTGGCGCGCGCATTCTCGTGAGCGACGACGGTCGCCTCCGTAGCGAACACTTCACCGCCCGCGCTGTGATCGCGGTGATCGTGACTGTAGACGAGATAGCGCACGGGAACGCCGAAGCGCGCCTTCAGCTCGTCCTTCAGCCAGCGAGCCGCGTCCGCATCGATCGGATCGGTGACGATGATCCCATCGCGCGTCACGAGGAATACGGAGTAGTGAAAGTTGTTCTGAAAGCGATACAGATCGCCGGCTATTTTCGTAATCGAGCGTTTGGCTTCCTGGGCGGATACCGGAGCCGCCACCAACATGACACCGACGAGCATGCCGAGCATGAGTCTTCTCATTGTTACCCTCCAGGTTTCGAGCCGCCGGGGCGGGTACCCCGCTCCCCGCGGCGACACGTTATCATATGTGCGTTGCAGCATCGCGACCGAAGGAGCTCTCGAGGCGCGGGGGGAGTCAGACTATGGACAAGATCGGTTTCATCGGACTCGGGCGCATGGGACGCCCGATGGCGGGCAACATGCAGCGCAAGGGTTTTTCGCTGATGGTGTACGACATCGCCGAGGCACCGGTGCAGGCCCTCGTGGAGCTCGGCGCGGTCGCCGCCGGCAGCGTTGCCGAGCTGGCTGGCGAGTGCCGAACCGTGATCACCGTGCTTCCGAGCCACGTGGAGGTGGAAGATGTGCTGCTCGGCGGGGGCGGCATCGTGTCCGCTGCCGAATCCGGCACGCTGGTCATGGACATGAGCACCGTGGACCCGGCCAGCACCGATCGAATGGCGGCGGCGCTGGCTGACGCCGGCATGCGCTTCGTCGACGCCCCCATCGGACGCCTCGCGAGCCACGCCGATCGCGGCGAGTGCCTGTTCATGGTCGGCGCCGACGACGCGGACTTCGACCAGGTGCGGCCGATGCTCGACGCCATGGGCACCGACATCCACCACTGCGGCCCGCCCGGCAGCGGCATCCGCACCAAGCTGGTGAACAACTATCTGGCCATCACCTCCTGTCAGATGAACGCCGAGGCCCTCGCCCTCACCCAGCGCTTCGGCCTCGATGTCGAGAAAACCCTGAACGTCATCCACGGCACCACCGCAACCAACGGGCAGCTCAAGGTCAACTACGCCAGCAAGGTGCTCGCCGGCGACACCGAGCCGGGCTTTCAGATCGACCTGGCGCACAAGGATCTTTCGCTGGTGATGAGCGCGGCCAACGCCGGCCGTGTGCCCATGACCATCGGCGCCGCGGCCCGGGAGAGCCTGAGCATGGCCCGCGCGCGCGGCTGGGGCGGCAAGGATTTCTCGGCGTTGCTGGATGCCCTGTGCGAATCCGCCGGCCTCGACAAGGTCCGGCTCGGCTAGCGCGCCGGGCGTGGCGAAGCCCGGCCGGCGGCGCCGGCGTCAGGCGCGCAGCGCCCGCATGGCATCGGCATAGGCGGCCGTGAACAAGCGAATGTCCGTGCCCAGGGTGACCAGATCGAAGCCGAGCCCGAGCATCTCGCGCGCATAGGCGGGAGCGAGGCAGTGAATGCCCGCCCTGATGCCGGCATCCCTGGCGGCCTCGAGAATGCGTTTGATGGCGTCGACCACCACCGGCTCGGTCTGGTCCAGCTTGGCCTCGTATCCCAGCGACAGGCCCAGGTCGCTCGGTCCGATGTAGACCCCGGTAAGCCCCGGGGTGCGCACGATCTCGGCCACATTCGCCAAACCCTGGCCGGTCTCGATCATCGCCAGGGTGACGATGCTCTCGTTGGCCTGGCGGGCGTAGGCGGGCCCGTGCACGAGCCCGGCGCGCACCGGCCCGAAGCTGCGTTCACCCTCCGGCGCGTAACGGCAGTAGCGCACGAAGCGCTCGGCATCCGCCGGCGTGTTGATCATCGGGCAGACGATGCCGAGCGCGCCGGCGTCGAGCAGCTTCATGATGATGCCCGGCTCCAGCCACGGCACCCGCGCCATGGGCGTCGCATCGCTGGCCGAGATGGCCTGAAGCATGGGAACAGCGCTGGAATAGTCAGTGATGCCGTGCTGGAGATCGACGGTGATGGCGTCGAATCCCTGCCGGGACACGATCTCCGCGGTGACCNNAGCCAGGCGTTGACCGCCGTGGCGCCCTCGTTCCAGAGACTGCGCAGCTTGTTATGCATCGATCGGGCTCCTCATTTCCATGCACGCCGGACCAGCGGATTGTCTTACAGCGGCGGCGGCGCCGGAAGAGCCCCGCGCTCGACCCCTCGGGATGTGACCCGGGACGCAGCGCTGACTATGCTTAGTGGGGCATGATCGACAGCCGGGTTCGCCCTGGCGGAGGCCTTCGCGTGAAAAGAGACATTGAGCTGATCAGGAAGGTGATGCTCGCGGCCGAGAAGACCGAGGATCCCAATGACCTCATCGATCCGAAGTTCGACGGCCACAATGAAACGGAAATTTCCTACCACATCGCGCTGCTCGACGACGCCGGGCTGCTGCACGGCCAGGACCGATCGGCCATCGGCGTTTTCCGCTGGTCGGCGGGGACCCTGACCTGGGCCGGCCACGAATTCGTCGAGGCCATCCGTGACGATGGCGTGTGGCAGGAAGCGCTCGCAATCACCGCCAAATCCGGCAGCGGCGTGGTCTTCGACGTGCTGAAGAAGGCGCTGACCAAGGTTCTCGAGCAGCGCGCCGGGCTCGCCAGGAAATCCGCCTAGGCCTGCTGCCGGCGCCCGTCCCCGGGCAACTCCTCGAAAGTCTCGCGGCGGAAGCTCCCGGGGCTCGCTGCAATCTTCCTGACGAGCCCCTGCATCAGCTCGTGACCCGATCGCCGCGCCTGCAGGTGGCCGCGCAGCGGCTTGCCGAGCACCGCCAGATCTCCCAACGCATCGAGCATCTTGTGGCGCACGAACTCGTCGGGGAAACGCAGGCCGCCGACATTCAAGATGCCCGCGTCGTCGAGCACCACGGTGTTGTCGAGGGACGCGCCGAGCCCGATTCCCATCGCCTTGGCGCGCTCCCGGTCTTTGAGGAATCCGAAGGTGCGCGCCGGCCCGATTTCGCGCCGGAAGCTCTGCGGGTTGACGTCAAGCGTCAGCGACTGATCGCCGATACGGCGGTGGCTGAATGCAATGCTGCACGAGATACGCAGGCCGTCGTGGGGGGTCAGCTCGGCGAAGGTCTCGTCATCACCGTAGACGATGCGCTCGGTTATGACGATGAATTCCCGTGGCGCGTCCTGCTCCGCGCTGCCTGCCTTTTGCAACGCATCGATCCAGGGCTGCGCGCTGCCATCACCGATGGGCAGCTCGCCGCCGTCCACCTCGACGACGGCATTGTCGATCTCGAACCCGGCAAGCGCGGCCAGGCAATGCTCGGTGGTGGCGATGGTGAACCCGTCGCCGCCGAGCACCGTCGCCTGCGCGGTGGAGTGCACCGCCTCGGGGCGCGTCACGACCTCGGGCATACCCGGCAAATCGGTGCGCACGAAACGAATACCACTGTCGGCCGGCGCAGGCTTGATGCACACGCTCGCCGGATCGCCGCTGTGCACGCCGATACCGGAAACGACTACGGCTTCGATGACGGTCTTCTGCTTGACCATGGTTCAAGAGCCTCGCTGCGACAACGTCGCGCCGGTGGCCTGCACGGCGCACGGCCCCTTGCCGAGGGGGGGCGGGCCCCGCTCGTGGGCTCAGGCGCGAGCATACTGCGCGGCATCGGCGCTGTCATGAGCCGTCGGCGGCGTATCCTGGCTGCCGAGGCGGACGCCGGACGGTTGCGGCTATAATCGGCCTGCCTTGCGATCCAGGTCATCTCCGGGGAAAACCAATGCACGAGCAGCCGACCGATAGACTGAGAACCGCCGTCATCGGCGTCGGCTACCTGGGGAAGTTCCATGCTCAGAAGCTCGCGGAGATTCCCGGATCCGAGCTCGTCGCGGTCGTCGACGTCGACGAGGGAGCGCGCGAGAGCCTCGCCAGCGATCTCGGCGTCGACGCTGTCGGCGACTACCGCAAGCTCATCGGCGCAGTGGACGCGGTCAGCGTCGTCGTACCGACACCGGCGCATTTCGAGATCGCCGAGGCGTTTCTCGACAGCGGTACCCACGTGCTGGTGGAAAAGCCCATCACCGAGACGGTCGAGCAGGCCACGCGACTCATCGACACGGCCAGCAGGCGCGGCACGGTGCTTCAGGTCGGTCATCTGGAGCGGTTCAATCCGGCGGTGCGCGCCCTCAAGCCGCTGCTGGACAACCCTCGCTTCGTCGAGTCCGTGCGCATTGCGCCCTATCAGGAGCGCGGCACCGACGTCGACGTGGTTCTCGACCTCATGATTCACGACATCGACCTCGTCCAGTACATCGCCGGCTCACCCATCGAACGACTCGAAGCGGTGGGAGCTGCGGTGATCACGGATAAGCCGGATGTCGCCAATGCGCGCATCCGCTTCGAGAGCGGATGCATCGCCAACGTCACGGCCAGCCGCACGAGTCTCAAGGTGGAGAGAAAGATCCGAATCTTTCAGCACTCGTGCTACTTCTCCGCCGACCTGCACCAGAAGGCGGTGGCGGTCTACCGCAAGGGCGAGAGCACCATCGGTGCACTCAAGCTGCCGATCGCCATCGAGCAGCTGGAATGCGACGATGGGGATGCGCTGCGCCTGGAGATCGAATCGTTTCTCCAGGCGATCCGCGACGGCACCCCTGCGCTGGTGAGCGGCGAGGACGGCAGGCAGGCCCTGGAGACGGCTATCGACATCATCGCCCAGGTGCAGACCTGGACCGCCAGCCACTAGCTGCGGACAAATCCCGCCAGACCGCGCTTCGACTCGGCGGCCAGCCATTTCTCCAGTAGCGCGATCTCCGGCGTGGCTTCGCTGAGGTCGGGTTTTCCGCCGGCGCGCAGCGTGCGAAAGACCTGCTCCAGGGCCCGGTAGCGGGCGCCGTCCACGCCGGCGCGCTTGAGACCGACGCTGTTGAGCCGGTAGTGGAGGGCGGGCGCGCCCTTGGCCATGCTGAAGGGCAGAATGTCCTTCAAGATACCGGCAACCCCCGCCACCATGGAGGAGGGCCCCACCCGGCAGAACTGGTGCACCGCGGTGCCGCCACCGATGACGGCGNNCGCCGTCGCCCACCTGGCAGCCGTGGGCCACATGGGAGTAGGCCATCAGAAAGCAGCCGCTGCCGACGCGGGTGGGCACATCCGGCTGGGTCGAGCGGTGGATGGTCACGCCCTCGCGGATGATGTTGTCGTCTCCGATCTCGACGCGGGTCTCTTCGCCCTTGAAGGCATAGTCCTGGGGCGTGTCGGCAATGACGGCATGCGCGTGGATGCGGTTGCGCGCGCCGATGTGCGCATGGCTGTGGATGACGGCGTGGGGGCCGATGACGCTGCCGGGACCGATGCTCACCCGTTCCTCGACGACGGCGTAGGGACCGACCTGGACGTCGTCGGCGAGCGCGGCACCACTCGCGATGATGGCGGTGGGGTGGCGTCGGCTGTTGGTCATCGCAATGCTCGGCGCTCGCTGCTGGGCGGCTCATGTCAGCCGCCGACGGCAACCCGGGGTGGCTCTGCTGCTCAGAGGGAATCCCGTTCCGGTCGAGTGCGGATACTGGCGGCGGCCCTGGTGGGCTGTCAACCAACTTCACGCGAGCGCGTTTCCAGGAGTACAGGCCCATCACTCGAACCCACCTGGAGACGACCATGAACAACCGACCTCTACTCAGCGCGTCGCTCGCCTGCGTCATCGCCGCAGCCGTCCCCATCACCGCCGGGGCGGCGGACGGCGCGACGTCAGCCGATTCACAGGATCCGCTGCAGCACCGCTTGCATCGAAAGGGCGATCGCATCGACGCTCGTCTCG
>JABAHO010003061.1_pt1 | contig 83291 bp, 84 predicted proteins | sample 7062071 | NCBI WGS metagenome assembly JABAHO01 (sample SAMN14534356, study PRJNA622989) | marine sediment metagenome | biome: marine biome [ENVO:00000428]; feature: marine pelagic biome [ENVO:01000023]; material: deep marine sediment [ENVO:00002113] | place: India: Gulf of Kutch | collected...
GAGGGCGCTGCCAAGGACACCATCAAGCAGGGTGTGACCGAGATTTCACGCCTGGACCTCTAGACGCGACGACATGCTCCATCGACGCATTGAGTCCCGCCGGGGCGAGCCGGTCTTGGGCTGAGCAGGGCGTCTCCGATCAGGTGCCGGCGTGCGTCTGCATCAGCTTTGGAAACCAGTAGGGTTTCAACAGGCCGGCGTTCGAGAGAGCCTGCACGAGCTGCAGATGCTGATCTTCACTCAGCTCGGGAAATTTCCCCGCCAGCTCGGAAATTCGAAAAGATCCCCGTTGCTCGTCGATCCATCGCAACACCGGCGCGCATCGCGACGGCATTTCGATTTCCGAAGTGATCCTTTTTATTCCCCGATCCGAGGTCTCGATGATGGCGAGCAGACTATCCTCCTCGGTCGTATCGGCATGCGGCGACCCGACGATCAAAGACGTGTTGGGCGTGCGCTGCACCCAGCTGCTCACGTTCATCTGCGAGACGCGTCGCAGCTCCGGCGTCGTCGGCATCACCATCAGCTCGGTCTCGAGCATCGTAGCGAGATCGGGGAGCTTATCGATCAGGCGCTTCGCCCGCGCCAGGGCGGCATCGCGCATGGCACCATCACCCCAGGCGCCGTAAAGAGGCTTTCGCCACTCAGGATCCTGCAGCATCAGCAGCCGCAGCTGCTCGAGCACACACTGAGCGGCGCTCGGTGCTTCCAAGCCAATACTGATGGAAATGGAGTCAGCGGCGGCCTCGGTTCGGTGCCAGGTTCCTTTCGGCATATAGAGCACCGCCCCCGGGGCCATCTCAACGCTCTGAAACTCGGCGTCTTCCCAGCTCGGAAATCCTTCCGTTGCCTGGGGATACATATCGTCTCGTGGCCGTGTGCCGGCATTGAACTGATAGCCCCATGGGTGGCGCAGCCCGCTGACGGGTGCAAGGTCGAACTTCTTCGTTCCCTGCAGCTGAATCGAGAACACGTCGACGGAATCGTAGTGACAGCTGATGCCGCACTTCGTCGGGGAAGCGAATACGCCGGCACGCGCGCAGCCCTCGTTGACGCCGAGCTCGAGCTCCAACTTTCTCACCAGGCGTTCGACTTCCGGAAAGTATGGGCCGATATCCGTCAAATAGACCGAGAGCCCGCAAAGATACGGATCGGCCGCGTCGATGCCTTCCACCGGCACCATGTGGGTGGACTTGTCGTCACCGAAAAACGAGACGATACCTCTATAGCGCCGCGAGAGCGCGTCGAAATCGTTGAGCACCTCGTCCAGAAAGGCGCTGGGCAGCCGAGTCTTTTCGCCGCTCGCCAGAAATATCCGATCCGGCCAGTAGTCGCGCAGGAACGCCTCTACCGCATCGGCGCCGAGCAGGCCTTCTAGAACTTCCGGTTCACTGGTCATTTCGCTACTCAGATGATACTCCGCTCGCTGCCGCTCTCGATGGCCTCCTCGTGCGTGCTCTGAAATTCTTCCACCTGCTCGGCAACTTGGTGCAAATCCTCGAAGCTGGCGATGTGGAACAGCGCCTCCCCCTCGAGCACCAGAGGCAGATTGCTGCGTCCGATGACGATGCCACCTATGGATGCGCGAACCTCGCTCTCGCGGTCGCCAACCGGCTCGGCGATGGTGCCGAGCAGCGTTTTCTTCTCGACGTGCGCACCGAGCGGTACGCTTCCTCGAAATATACCACTCGCCGGGGCGCGCACCCATGAGCTCGACCGCGCCACGAAGGGCTCGCGGGAGGGCTGCCTTCTGGCGCGTGAGGGTGGCAACATTTCCAGACCGCGCATGACGTTGAGGATTCCCTGGATACCCGCGCGAATGGAAACTTCGTCGAATCGCAACGCTTCACCCGCCTCGTAGAGGAGCATGGGGATTCCACGCTCTGCCGCCGCTTCACGCAGCGAGCCGTCGCGAAGATCGGCATTGATGAGCACCGGAACGCCGAACAGCCGTGCCAGGCGCAGCGTCTCCTCGTCATCCAGCTTTCCGCGCACCTGCGGCAGGTTTCCGCGATGCATGCCACCCGTATGCAAATCGATGCCGTGGGTGCAGTGAGCGACGATTTCTTTCATGAAGAGATCGGCGAGCCGCGCGGCGAGTGAGCCACGACCGGATCCTGGAAAGGATCGATTGAGGTCGCGTCGATCAGGCAGATAGCGCGATCGATCAATGACGCCGTAGACGTTCACCATTGGCACGGCAATAATCGTACCGCGAATGCGTGTCAGCGCACGGCGTTTCATCAGGCGACGTATGATCTCGATACCGTTCAGCTCATCGCCATGCACGGCGGCACACACGAAAAGACATGGTCCCGAGCGTTTCCCGCGCCTCACGTACACCGGCATGGTCATGGGCGTACGCGTGTAAAGGTGAGGAAGCGGAAGCTCCAGGTTCACGCTGGTGCCGGGGGGAATGCTCTCCCCGTTGATGCGAAGCGGCGCCGCCATCCGACTCAGCCCTTTCCCCGGGTACGCGTCTTGTGTGGCTTGGCGTTATTTTCGATGAACTGGATAATCAAAGTGGCAACGTTCTTTCCGGTGGCGGTTTCGATACCCTGCAGGCCCGGTGAAGAGTTCACCTCCAGCACCACAGGGCCATGGTTGGAGCGAAGCAGATCCACTCCTGCCACGTTCAGACCCATTTTCTTCGCCGCGCGCACCGCCGTCGAGCGCTCCTCGGGGGTCAGACGAATGAGCGAGGCTGTGCCCCCGCGGTGCAGGTTGGAACGGAACTCCCCCTCCTTGGCCTGACGCTTCATGGCAGCCACGACCTTCGAGCCGATCACCAGGCAGCGGATATCCGAACCGCCCGCTTCACTGATGAACTCCTGAACCAGGAAGTCGGCATCGAGATTTCTGAATGCGTCGATGAGACTTTCGGCCGCTTTCTGCGTCTCGGCCAGCACGACCCCCTTGCCCTGGGTGCCTTGGAGCAGCTTGACGACGAGCGGCGGCCCGCCAACCAGTTTGATGAGGTCCCGCGTATCATCCGGTGAGTTCGCGAAGCCCGTCAGCGGCAGACCGATTCCGGCGCGCGCCATGATCTGCAGCGAGCGCAGCTTATCGCGTGAGCGTGTGATCGCAACGGATTCATTGAGCGGATAGGCGCCCATCATTTCGAACTGCCGGAGCACCGCTGCGCCGTAGAAGGTCACCGATGCACCAATGCGCGGAATCACCGCGTCGTAGGGCTCGAGCTCCCTGCCTCTGTAGTGGACGCTGGGGCGATGCGCGGCGATATCCATGTAACACTTGAGCGTATTCAATACATCGACCTTGTGATCGCGCTCCTTGCAGGCTTCGACCAGGCGGCGCGTCGAATACAGTGACGGATTCCGTGACAGAATCGCGATGCGCATCGTATCAACCTCCGAAGACCGGCCTCGGCTTGCCCGCTAGATAAGAAGATGCCGGGTTGACCACGAACTTGTTGTTGATCGCCGTACGGCCGAGCAGCATCCTGAAACGCATCGTATCACGGTCGGTCAAGGTGATCTCGATGGACCACGAGGCATCACCCACAACGACCGTCGTTTCGATGACATATCGCTTCTCACGATGGCCGCCGGAGTCAGTCACCATGCGCTGGTCGAGAACATCTGCGATGCAGACACACTCGCGGTCAGTGCGCCCTTGCAGGGGATGGATGCCGAATCGGATGCGTTGCTTTCCACGATCCGTGAAGGGCTCGAGATAGAACGCATGCAACGCCGAGGAGCGCGCGCCGGTATCGACCTTGCACTTGATTCTGGGGATGCCGAGGTCGGGCAGCGCGACCCACTCGCGCCAGCCCAGTGTCGGAAGGGAGTGATTGTTCATCGACATGGAGTGGGCCAAAGTCTCTGCGCCCGCAAAGCCGGGCGCATCACTCAGACGGTGCGTTCCCCGCTCTGCGAGCCGAAGTCGGCGAGGCTCTCGAGCGGCCGGTAATCGTTCTCGAAATAGAGCCCGCGCGGCGGCCGCGCGGGAGTCCGCCTGGATTTCATCATGATCCCAGCGTTTCGGGATGAGTCATTTCATAGGAGTATCGTAAACGTTTGTCAATCGAGTCTTGCTGCTAACGGGCGCGCCTGCCGATAATGTGCAAACACGCAAATGGATGATATTCAATGCAGCCGCACATCAGCGTCATAACGCTCGCCGTGAACGACCTGGAGCGCGCGACGCGTTTCTACCGCGACGGGCTCGGCCTGCCCATGCGCGACGACAAGCCACCGGTGGTCTACTTCGAGCTGCGCGGAACCTGGCTGGCGCTTTTCCCGCGCAAGGCTCTCGCCGGCTACGCCAACGTCCCCGCCGATGGCAAGGGCTTCGGCGGTATTACGCTGTCGTGTAACGTCGACTCGCGCCAGGAGGTCGACCGGACTGTCGGCGCTGCCGAGCAGGCTGGCGCCACCGTCGTCAATCCGCCCCACGAGGCGAGCTGGGGTGGCTACACCGGCTGGTTCGAAGACCCTGACGGCCACCTCTGGGAAATCGTCTGGAACCCCCGCCCCTTCATCGACTGAACCGAGCGAGAGACGAAGGGTCCCCCCCTCTCCCTCGATGGGAGGGCGGCTTGCCCCCGCAGGGAAACGGGGGGTGAGGGTGTAAACAAGGAGGGAGTAACGAAGCCTGCGAACCCTGGACCTATCCTCTGGATGCAGGCCTGGATGCAGGCAACGCACGCACCACCCAATCACTCCCCCCACCGACCACCAATATCGACCTCCAACCCCACCTGATCGAGCATGCGCATGCAGGTCTGATCGACGATGTCGCCGATGCTCTCCGGTCGCGAGTAGAAGCCGGGCACCGGCGGAAAGATGACGGCGCCCATGCGCGAGAGCTGCGTCAGTGTTTCCAGATGGCCCAGGTGCAGCGGCGTCTCGCGGATACAGATCACCAGCAGGCGGCGTTCCTTGAGCATGACGTCGGCGGCGCGGCTGACCAGGTCGCCGGTGTTGCCGGCGGCGATGTTCGATGCCGTGCGCACGGAGCACGGCGCGATGAACATGGCGTGCATGCGGAACGAACCCGACGAGGGTGGTGCGGCGATGTTGCCCGGAGCGTACACAGCGTCGGCGAGCGCCTCGACCTCTTCGGCGCTGCGGTCGCATTCGGTGGCGAGCGTGACGCGCCCGGCCTTGCTCAGAACGAGATGCGATTCCACGTCTGCGAGCGGGCGCAGGAGCTCGAGCAGGCGCACCCCGTAGATCGAGCCGCTTGCGCCGGTGATGGCCACCAGCACGCGCTTTTTGGGGGTCAGGTCTGGCATTCTGGCATGGCTCTGCTGTGCGTGTCGGCGCTCGGGTCTCATGCCACCGGCACGCTGGTCGAAATGATACACTGGCGGGAAATACGACGACATCCACGGGAGGATTCCGACATGGCCCGAGCAATGAGCGAGACGCAGAGCTTGCCGCGGCAGAAGATGTTCATCGACGGCGAGTGGACCGAGCCCGCTTCCGGGGAATACTTCGAGAGCTTCGATCCATACACCGCCAAGCCCTGGACGCTGGTGCCGCGCGGCAACGCCGAGGACGTGGATCGTGCCGTGCAGGCGGCCCAGCGGGCGTTCACCTCCGGGGACTGGCCGAAAATGCACGCCTCCCAGCGCGGCCAGCTGCTGAGAAAGCTCGGCGATCTCATCGCCAGGGATGCCGAGGCGCTCGCCGCCATCGAGGTCCAGGACAACGGCAAGCTCATCAGCGAGATGGCCGGCCAGCTCAAGTACACGCCCCAGTGGTACTACTACTACGGCGGCCTGGCCGACAAGATCGAGGGCGCGGTCATCCCCACCGACAAGGCGGCGTTCAACTACACGCGCCACGAGCCGCTGGGCGTGTGCGCCGCCATCACGCCGTGGAACTCGCCCATCCTGCTCTTCGGGCTCAAGGTCGCGCCGGCCCTCGCCGCCGGCAACACCCTGGTGGTCAAGCCCTCCGAGTACACCTCCGCCTCGACTCTGGCGCTGATGAAGCTGTTCGAGGAAGCGGGCTTCCCGAAGGGCGTCATCAACGTGGTCACGGGATTCGGCCCCGAGGCGGGCGAGCCCCTGGTCAAGCACCCGCTGGTGCGCAAGATCGCCTTCACCGGCTCGTCGAAGACCGGCGCCCACGTCTATTCCGAGGCGGCCCATGACATCAAGCGCGTCAGCCTCGAGCTCGGCGGCAAGTCGCCGAACATCGTCTTCGAGGACTGCAAGATGGAGAACGCCGTCAAGGGTGTCGTCTCGGGCATCTTCGCGGCCACCGGCCAGACCTGCATCGCCGGCTCGCGCCTGCTGGTGCAGGAGAGCATCCACGACGAGTTCGTCGAGAAGCTGGTGGACTTCGCCAAGACCGCGCGCATGGGCAATCCCATGGACTACGACACCCAGGTGGGCCCGGTCACCAATCTCATGCAGTACGAGAAGGTCCTCGGCTACATCGACATCGCCAAGAGCGAGGGCGTGGAAACCGTCCTCGGCGGCCACAAGGCGACGCGCCCCGAGTGCGGCGACGGCTGGTTCGTCGAGCCGACGGTGTTCACCGGTGTCAAGAACTCCATGCGCATCGCCCAGGAGGAGGTCTTCGGCCCGGTGCTCGCCGTGATTCCTTTCCATGACGAGGAGGAGGCTCTGGAGATCGGTAACGACGTGATCTTCGGCCTCGCCGCCGGCGTCTGGACCGAGGACATGCGCCGCGCCATCACCATGTCGGAGCGCCTGCAGGCGGGCACGGTGTGGGTCAATACCTATCGCGCATTCAGCTACACCACGCCTTTCGGCGGCTACAAGCGCAGCGGTCTCGGGCGGGAGAACGGCCAGGAAGCCATCCAGGAGTACATGCAGACCAAGAGCGTGTGGATCTCCACCTCCACCGAGGTGCCGAATCCCTTCGTGATGCGCTGATCCGAACCGGCTCAGTTTCTGAGCGGCCGGCCCGTGTCGAGCATGTGCTCGATGCGGGCGACGGTCGCCGGCGTGCCCGCGAGTGTGATGAAGGCCTCGCGCTCGAGAGCGCATAGCTCCTCGTCGCTGACGATCTCACCCGCCGGCGCGCCACCGCCGCAGAGCACCTCGGCGAGATGCCTGCCGACTACTTGATCGTGGGGGGTGGTGATGCCGCGTTCATCCAGCTTTTCCAGCAGCGTTTGCATCCTCTGCCGGCCCCCCGGTCCGGCGGCGGGCACTCCGCTCCTGGCAGGCGGCTCGTAGCCGTCCGCCATCGCGATGGCGCGCTTTTTCGCTTCGACGAGAAGGCGGTCGCGATTCATGGTGCTGCAGTCGCGCGCCAGAAAGAAGCGATAGGGCTCGGCCTCGATGGGTGAGCTCGCGGTCTTACCCATGCCGATCAGCTCGAATACCTTCAAGGCACCGGCGATGACGGCCTCCGTGCTCCCGGCTTCCGCGCACCAGCGGTGCAACAGCTCCTTGCAACCGCCGCCCGAGGGCACGAGCCCGACCAGACTCTCCACCAGTCCCATGACGGTATTCGTATGCGCCTGCAGCGCGTCGCAGTGCAGCAGCACCTCGAAGCCACCGCCGAGGGAGGTGCCCGCCGGCGCGCCGACGACCGGAAAAGGTGCGTGCTTGATGGCCATGGTGGTGTCCTGGAACTCGCGCAACGCCTGGTCGAGCGCATCCCAATCGCGCGCCTTGGCATTCGCGAGAGCGAATTCGAGATTGAACCCCACCGAGAAGTGCGGCGCGTCATTGTGCACGAGCAGGGCCGTGAAGCGATCCTCGACGACGGATACGGCGTCGCGCAACAGACGCATCGAATCCGGCGACAGCGCATTCGCCTTGGTGTGAAACTCGAGGCACGCGACACCGTCACCCACGTCCCACAGGCTTGCCGCCTCGTTGCCGATGATCGCCTTGCCGACGCGTTTGATGTCACCAAGGCGAACGATGCCGGGGGCCCGAGTGAGGCGGTGATAGCGTCCATCGAAACCGAGATGCTCCATGTGATCGACGGCCGCCCGATAGAGCGTCGCATCACCGGCTTTCTCGAGAATCGCCGGCACCGGTATGCCGTCGGCGAGTAGCCGTTCTCGGAACCACGCGGTGCCGAGCGCGTCGATCATCTCGAAGGGACCGCGGGACCAACCAGCTGTAGCCGAGCTTCATGGCTTCGTCGACGGGCACGATGCTGGTGCCCACCTCGGGAAGCAACGACGCGGCGTAGGACAGGGTTCGCGACAGTACCCGCCAGGCGAAATCGCCGTACTTGTCGGGATACTCGACCAGGGCCCGCAAGCCGTTGTTCTCGCCGGCCTGCGCCGCCGCCAGCTGCGGTCGCGTCGCCGGCCGGTAGTCACCGCTCGCGAGATCCAGGGCCTCGCGTCCGGACCCGCTGCTGTCCCGGCCTTCGCGATAGAAGCCCGCTCCGCCCTTGTTTCCGGTCTGCCCCCGCGCCACGAGATCGGCCACCGCGGAAATGCCATCGGCAACTTCCTGAAAAGGATCGTCTTCCGCGAGCGCGCTTCGAAGACTCGCGACCACGTCCAGCATGAGATCGAGGCCGATCAGATCGTAGAGTCCGAACACGCCGGTCTTGGGAATGCCCATGGGACGCCCCATGATGGCGTCGGCCTCCTCGACGGTGAGACCTCCGCGCGCCGCTTCCACGATGCCCACCTGCAGCGCGAACACGCCGACACGGTTGCCGAGAAACCCCGGCGTGTCGCTGCAGGGCACGACACCTTTTCCCAGCGCCACGTCGCAGAACTCCGTCAGCGTGTCGATGACCTCGACTCTCGTATCCGGCCCGCGGACGAGCTCCAGCAAGCGCATGTAGCGAACGGGGTTGAAGAAATGCGTGATGCAGAAATCGCGTTTGAGGGATTCGGACATGTCCTCGGTCAGCATCGACAGCGGGATCGTCGAGGTGTTCGAGGAAACGATGGACCCCGGCGCGCGCACGGCGTCGATGGCCGCGTAGAGAGTCTTCTTGACGTCCAGACGCTCGACGACGGCCTCCGCGATCCAGTCTGCGTCGGCGATCGACGCGAGATCGTCCTCGATGTTACCGGTAGTGATGAGGCGCGCGTTGTCGGGATGCATGAACGCAGGAGGACTCGAATCGAGCAATCGTTCGACGGCGCGCTCGGCGAGCCGGCTGCGCCCGCCCTCGCCTTCCGAGGCGATATCGAGCATCACCACCGGGACACCCGCGTTCGCGAGGTGACTGGCGATGCCGGATCCCATGGTCCCGGCGCCGATAACGGCTGCTTTTTCGATGCGCGCCATGAACGTACTCCGGCTCCCCGCTTCAGCGAAGAGCGAGTATGTACATGGCGATCGGAATGCTCAAGTTTCACCGCCGCGGCGACCGGCGACGCCGACGGCGCCGGCTCTCAGCCGCCGGAAGCCGCTCCCCTGCCCATCACGTCGTCTGCGAAGTGGTGTTCCCGAAGCTCGTGATCGTGCAGCTGCTCAACGAGCCTGCTGACCCTTGCGAGCATGTCACCTTCAGAACCGGCATCGCTCGCCTTGGCGTCCTCAATAAGCGTGTTGATGGAAGACAGGATCGCGCCGTGATCTTCAACGAGAGTCTGAATCTCGTCGCGCCGGTCATCGGCGCGTTCACCGAGCGCCTCGTAGAAGCCATCGGGGAGCTGCTCACGGGCGAAGTGCACAATCAGGAGCGTACGCAGCTGGTCGAGGAGCGAAATCAGGTCGCTGCTGGTGTCGAGCGCCCGAAGGCGGTCGACCAGCTTCATGACCCGGTGGTGCTCGTTCTGGAGATCCTTGTAGATGATTTCCAGATGGGGAGAATCGCTCATGTTCAAAGTTCCTCGAGGTCGTCACTTTAGTCTAGTCAGGACGTGGATGTCGACGCCATCGCGCCTTCCCTGCGGCGACGCTCCATCAAACGGTCGAGCCAGCTCGGATCCATCTCGGGAACCGATGACAGCAGAAGATCGGTGTATTCGTGGTGCGGCGGCGTGAACATGTCCTCGGTCGGTCCCCGCTCCACGATCCGACCCTGCAACATGACCACGACCTCGTCGGCGATGGCGCGCACGGTGGCGAGATCGTGGGTTATGAGCATGTAGGCGAGGTCGAGCTCGCGCTGAATGCGGTCGAGCAGCTTGAGAATCCCCTCGGCAACGATCTGATCGAGCGCCGACGTCACCTCGTCACAGATGATGAACTCGGGCTCCGCGGCCAACGCCCGGGCGATGCAGATGCGTTGCTTCTCACCGCCGGACAGCTCACCCGGATAACGGTCGATGAACCGATCCGGGTCGAGCTCGATCATATCTAGCAGCTCGCGCACACGTTCCTCGCGGCGGCTCCCTGTCATGTCGAGATAGAAGGACAACGGGCGGCCGATGACGTCACGGATGCGCTGGCGCGGGTTGAGCGCCGTGTCCGGCATCTGATAGATCATCTGCGCGTGACGCAGCTGATCTTTACTGCGTTTTCTATAGTCACCCGGAAGCGGCTCACCGTTGACCAGAATCTGCCCGCGCCTCGGTAGCAGCAGTCCGGTGATGACGCGTGCGGCGGTGCTTTTGCCACTGCCGGATTCCCCAACCACGGCGACGGTCTGGCCGCGGTGAATCTCGAAGGAGACATCGTGAAGCACGGTCAACGGACCATAGGCTGCCGTCACGCGGTCGACTTTGATGAGCGGCCGGGAATCGGCGTAGTTGCCCATCGCCTCTTTCTTGAACGACCGGACGGCCCACAGCGCCTTCGTATAGTCCTGCTGCGGGTCCGACATCATCGAGCCGGTGTCGGCTTCCTCGACGAGCTCGCCGTAGCGCAACACCATGATTCTGTCCGCCATCTGTGCGACGACTGCGAGATCGTGGGTGATGTAGATGGCCGCGGTGCCGAACTGCTCCACGATGTCGCGGATGGTCACCAGCACCTCGATCTGGGTGGTGACGTCGAGCGCGGTCGTCGGCTCGTCGAAGATGATCAGGTCGGGGCGACAGGCCATGGCCATGGCCGTCATCGCGCGCTGCAGCTGGCCGCCGGAGACCTGGTGCGGATAGCGGAAGCCGATGCGCTCCGGGTCCGGCAGCTTGAGCCGCGCATAGAGGTCCTTGGCATCGGCGATCGCCTGGCTCCTGTTTCTCACACCATGCTGCACAGGCAGTTCGACGAACTGGTCGATCAGCCTGTGCGCAGGGTTGAACGCCGCCGCAGCGCTCTGCGCGACGTAGGCGATGCTTTTGCCGCGCAGCGCACGGCGCTGCCCCTCGGAGGCCTGCATGAGATTGAGTCCATCGAACACGATCTCGCCGCCGCAGATGCGGCATCCGGGACGGGCAAAGCCCATCGCTGCGAGTCCAATGGTCGACTTGCCGGCGCCGGATTCGCCGATCAGGCCGAGCACCTCGCCGCGATGCAGGTCGAGATCGACTCCCTTGACGATCTCCTGCCATTGATCACCGCTCTGTCCCTGGATGCGCAGGCCGCGAATCTCCAGCAACAGTTCACCGCTTGACTTGCTTTTTTCGTTACTGGTCATCACGAAGTCCACTCGTCTTGTGCAGGAACCAATCAACGACGAAATTGACACCCACTGTCAAAAGCGCGATTGCGCCTGCCGGTAACAACGGTGTCACCCCTAACTTCGGGTCTACATTCCAGAAGCTGATCAGTGTCGCGTGGTCGCGTACCATGCTTCCCCAATCGGCCGTGGGCGGCTGGATGCCAAGGCCGAGAAAGCTCAGCGCGCTGATCAGCAGGAACACGAAGCAGAAGCGCAGGCCGAACTCCGCGACCAGCGGCGGCATGATGTTGGGCAGGATCTCGCGGATAGTGATCCAGCCGAGCCCCTCGCCGCGCAGCCTCGCCGCCTCCACGAACTCCAGCACCGCGACGTTCATCGAAACGGCACGCGCCAGTCGAAATACCGGCGTGGAGTACAGGATCGCGATGATGGTGATCAGAACCGGTATGGACGTGCCGAAAATGGTCAGCAGCAGCAGCGCGAAGATGAGCACCGGGATTGCCATGATGATATCCACCACGCGCCCGAGTGCCTGATCGACCCAGCCACCCAGCGTCGCCGCAATCAGCCCCGCGATGCCGCCGATTGCGAAGGCGAAGCAGGTCGTGAGAAAGGCGATTCCGATGGTGTTGCGGGCGCCGTAGAGCAGGCGCGTGAGCATGTCGCGGCCGAGGTTGTCGGTGCCCAGCGGGAACTGCTTGCTCCACGCGTCGAACGCGGGTCCGACGATCTGGGACTCGCCGTAGGGCGTCAGCACCGGTGCGAAGAGCGCGATGAATGCGTAGAAGGTGATGGCCAGTAAGCCGAACCGGGCGCTCCAGGGCGCCGACTTGAAAAACCGCCAGGCGACCTCGGACCGGCTGCGCCTGGCCCGCTCCGGCGGCCGCTCGCCATCCGTGGACAGCCGATCGGTCGGCGTCTCGTTCATTTCGGATGCAACAGCCGCGGATTGGTGAGGATCGACAGGATATCCGCGCTAAGGTTCAGAAGGATATAGCTGCCGGCGAAGATCAGGCTGCAGGCCTGGACCACCGGGAAGTCCCGTTTCTGCGCCGAATCGACCATCAGCTGGCCCAGCCCTGGATAGACGAACACCACCTCGACCACCACCACGCCGACGACCAGATAGGCCAGGTTGAACGCGATCACGTTGATGATCGGCGCCCAGGCGTTGGGCAGCGCGTGCTTGACGATGATTCGCGAGCGCGGCATGCCCTTGAGGTTGGCCATTTCGATGTAGGGGCTGGCCAGCAGGTTGATGATGGCCGCCCGCGTCATGCGCATCATGTGCGCGACGACCACCAGTGTCAGCGTCAGCGCCGGCAGGAACGTGCGGTAGACGCGATCCGACAACGTCATTCCGGGGCTGACGTTGGAGAGGCTCGGAAACCACCCCGCCTGCACGGCCATGAACAGGATCAGAATGTAGGCGACGAAGAATTCCGGGAGGGAGATCGAGCTGAGCGTGACGACGTTGACGGTGCGGTCGTAGATGCTGTTGCGGTAGAGCGCCGCCAGAACGCCGAGCACGAGCGCCAGCGGCACCGAGATGACTGCCGCCATACCGGCGAGGAACAGCGTGTTGCGCAGCCGCCCGCCGATCAGCTCGGCGATCTCGCGTCGATTGGCCAGCGAGGTCCCGAAATCGCCCTGCAGAATCCCCCCGAGCCAGTCCAGATAGCGCGTGTGCGCCGGCTGGTCGAGCCCGAGCTCGCGGCGGAAGGCCGCAACGGTCTCCGGCGTCGCGGCCTGCCCGAGTATCTCTTGGGCCAGGTCACCCGGCAGCAGCTCGACACCGTAGAAGATGATCAGCGAGACGATGAACAAAGGAAGGAGGCCCAGCGCAAGGCGCTGGGCCACCAGTGTGACGAGCTTTGACATCCGCCGGGATGCCTACGCGATCAGGCGAACCACCAGCGCTCCACGCCGCGCAGCCCATCCACGTCCCAGTTTGCCGCCAGCTTGTCGTGCTGTACGCGCTGGTTCATCGCGCCGACATAGCTCGCATACATGGGGACGACGACGCCGCCTTCGTTGTGCACGATGGCCTGCATCTCGTAGTACAAGGTGCGGCGCTTCGACTCGTCCAGCTCAGCGCGCGCCTCGACCAGCAGCTTGTTGAAGCGGTCGTGCTTCCAGAACGTATCGTTCCAGTTGGCATCGGCGGCATAGGCGATCGAGAACATCCAGTCCTCGGTCGGCCGGCCGCCCCAGTAGCACATCGACCAGGGCTTCTTCATCCAGACGTTGGACCAGTAGCCGTCGTTCGGCTCGCGCACCACGTTGATGGTGATGCCCGCCTTGGCGGCGTGCTCCTTGTACAGCACCGCCGCATCTACCGCACCGGCAAAGGCCGCATCGGCGGCGGACAGATCGACGCTAAGCGAGCTCATTCCGGCCTTCTTCAAATGAAACTTGGCCTTGTCGGGGTCGTAGCCACGCTGCGGCAGTTCCTTGTTGAAGAACTTGTTCGCCGGACTGATGGGATGGTCGTTACCGACCTTTCCGTAGCCGCGCAGGATCGTCTTGACCAGCGCTTCGCGATCCACTGCGTGCTTCAGCGCCAGGCGCACGTCGTTGTTGTCGAACGGCGCAACCGTGGTGAGCATCGGCACAGAGTAGTGCTGGGTTCCGGTCACCTGGTAGACCTTCAGATCCTTGTTGCGCTTGAGCAGGTGCACGGTCTTCAGGTCGCAGCGATCCATGGCGTGGATCTCGCCCGTAGTGAGCGCGTTGCTACGCGCAGCGACATCCTTGATGGCGAGAATCTCGGCGGAGTCGAAATGCGCGCGGTTGGGCTTCCAGTAGTTCGGATTGCGCGTCAGATCCGTCTTCACGCCGGGCTCGAAGCGCTTGATGACGTATCCGCCCGTAGCCACGCCCGAGGTCGCGTTAATCTTCCCGTTCTCGGACGGCAGGATAGGGATGTGATAGTCGGACATGATGTACGGGAAGTCCGAATTGCCGCCCTTGAGCGTGAACACCACGACGTTCTTGCCGTCGGCCTTGATGTCCTCGATCGGGTCGACAACGCCTTTTGCAGCCGACTTGCTGTCTTTGCCCCGGTGATGGTTGAAGGAGGCGATGACGTCGGCCGCCTCCATCGTCTTGCCGTTGTGGAACTCGACGCCCTGGCGCAGACGAATGGTCCACACCTTGGCGTCGGGGGACGCCTCAAAGCTCTCGGCGAGCTCCGGAACGGCCGCGCCGGTGTTGTCGACCTCGGTGAGGTAGTTGCAGTTCGCACCGCCAACGGTTTGCATGTAGGTGTCGGCCCATGAGCCTGGATCCAGCGAATCGGTGGTGGAGCCGGCGCCGACCCCGAGCTTGAAGTGGCCGCCCTTCTTCGCTGCGCCATGGGCAGGCATCGAAGCAAGCATGCCGGCCGGCACCGATGCGGCAAAACCCAGGGCCGTCATGCGCTTGACGAACTCGCGGCGGCTGATCGAGCCGTGAGCAAGCAACTGCTCCAGTTGTTTTCTTTCTGACATTGTCATCTCCTCCGTGCTTAGGAAGCTTTGCGGAACAGTATTCGTTCTGATCGCGTCCGGCCGGCGCTCTGGCGGCGCCTGTGTTGCCGGATCGTCCGGGTGGAATGAGCATCATTACAACATACCGGCCGCGCCTGGGGAATGGGTTTTGCGTGACCCATGCGGCCGGCGGCGGCGTGGATTTATTTAGACAAAACAGAAAGTTGCTCGACATGCCCGGCCATCGGTCATCACCGTTGGCGGCGAGGCAGGGCCGAAACAGCGTGCACGTTCCGCTCAGCGCGCGACGAGCCCGGAAATTTTTGCCGGCGCCTATGAGCGCGGATCTGCCTTTCGTGCGCCGAACCCGGGAGTGTGCCTCACGCGCGCATGCTCTCCACCTGCTCGCGCGCGATGCCGACTTTCGCCGCGGCATCGACGATCTCACTCCATGTCGTGCCATTGATAGGTATGCCTTCCCGTTGACGCCGGTCACGCATGAGACGTTCGGGATCGCCGGCAACCAGAACCGAACCATCGGAGCTCGAGGGCCTCGAAGACTTCACGAATGCGATCATCGCATCGAGCTCCGCCGCGAGCCACGTTCGATCGACCAGACGATCCGGATCGATGATCACAGTCAGCATGTGGTTGAGGATACCTCCGAGGCGCGGATTGTCCGGCTGCATGGTGCCGCCGCCGGTCAATAGGCCGCCGAGCAGCTCACACATGAGGGCGAGACCGTAGCCCTTGTGCTCGCCGACCGGCAGCAATGCGCCACGCGGCTCGGTGAACATGGCGCCCGGGTCATCGGTCGGCTCGCCGTTCGCATCGATGAGACTGCCGCCCGGCACCTGGCGCCCGGCGTTGTAGGCCACCTTGACCTTGCCGAAGGCAATGCGACTCGTGGCCATATCGAGCAGCAGGGGCTCGGTGGAGTGCGTACCCGGCACCGCGATGCAGATGGGATTGGTGGAGAAACGCGCGTCGCGACCCCCGAACGGCGCCACCAGGGGCAGGTGATCCGTGACGTTGACGAAATGAATCGACACGAGACCCGCGGCGATGCTCTGCTCTCCGTACGCGCCGATACGACCCAGATGATGCGATCGCCGCAGCGCAAGCAGCACGATACCGGTCTGCGCGCAGCGCACCAGACCCGCCGCCATCGCTTCCTGTGCAACCGGGCGGCCATAGCCGCGTCCGCCGTCGAATATGAGAAGCGCGCCATCATCCTTGACGATCGCCGCACGCGTATTCGGCCTGACCAGGTCGGCTTGCAGATCCTCGATGTACTTCGGCACCATGCCGACGCCGTGACTGTCGTGACCGGCCAGGTTGGCGTCCACGAGGTGCCTGCTGACGAGATCCGCCTCCGAGCTCTCGCTACCCCCATGGCGCAGAATCTCGGCAACGATGCCGCGAAGCGGCATTTCCTCGATCAACACGGGCGGCCCGTCATCTTTGTCATTGTCACGAGTCACCAGGCAGGCTCGAGGCTAGCGCGTGATGTACTGCTCGAGCTGCTCGATGACGTGCTGCTGCTCTTCGATGATCGCCTTGACCAGATCGCCAATGGAGATCATGCCGAGCAACTTCTCGCCCTCCATGACCGGAAGGTGCCTGATACGCTTCTCGGTCATCATGGCCATGCAATCTTCCACGCTTTGCTCGGGCCGCGCATACGCGACGCGGCTGGTCATGATCTCCCTGATCTTCGTAGTCTTCGAAGAACGCCCCTGGAGGAGGACCTTGCGTGCGTAATCGCGTTCGGAGAGAACGCCGACGAGCGACTCTCCTTCCATGATTACCAGAGCGCCTACCTCCTTGTCCGCCATCATCGCGACCGCATCGTACACCGACGCGTCGGGGCCGATGCACCACACCTCGTGTCCTTTACCCTGCAAAAGCTGTTTGACAGTTGTCATCGAGTTCTCCTGGAAGTATGCACACCGCCTACTTGTCGGTCAGATGCAACGCAGCCTCCTCACCGGATTCGTAGATCCTGGACGAAACCCTTCTTTTGCTGAGCTCTTTTCCCAGCTTCAGGCGCAGAAAGCCGCTACTGGTGTAACGCGATACGCTGATGTAGTACTTGTCTTCGACGTATTTCACCAGATCCATGTACTTGTCGACGATATCGTCATCGGCGACGAAACGCTCGTAGTTCACAATCGAGTAAACGCGCTTTCCCAGGGGTGCGAGCGTCGCATCTACAGCCTTCTTGATAGCCTCGAGATCGGCTTCCGTGCGCACGCGCATGCCGGAAAAATCGAGAAAAAGCGTGTTTTTTTCCGCATCGTAGCTGATGCGGTCCTCTATATGTATGTCGAGAAATCGATCCCGTAATCCCATCGGCTCCGTACGGAATATGCCGGCCTCCATTGGCGTCGGTTCGTGCACGAGGGGGGTGAAGGGCATTTTGCTCAAAATATCGCGCTCGATATCGATGCCGGGCGCGACCTCGATCAGTTCGAGTCCCGAATCGCCGAGCCTGAAGACGCAGCGCTCTGTAATGTAGAGGACTTCCTGGTGTCTCTCGGCCGCGTATTTCCCACTGAAGGTGATCTGACCGACGCGATCGACCAGCTTCGGGATTGTCCCTTCCTGCAGGATCCTCAGCTGCCCTTGAGCGATTTCGATCTTCAGCCCCGACGATGAGAACGTGCTGAGAAAAATCACCTTCTGGCTGTTCTGGCTGATGTTGATGAACCCGCCACAGCCGGTCAATCTGCGCCCGAAACGGCTGGCATTGACGTTGCCGTGCCGATCGGCCTCTGCCATGCCGAGAAATGCCGCATCGAGTCCCCCGCCGTCGATGAAATCAAACTGCGAACCGTGGTCAATCACCGCCTGGCTGTTGACGGCGGCACCGAAATCGAGTCCTCCCATCGGCACACCCCCGATAATGCCGGGGTCCACGGTCAGCGTAATCAGGTCCTGCACCTTTTCCTCGGCGGCAACCGCCCCGACGCAGTCGGGCAGGCCGATGCCGAGATTGATGATGCTGTTGGGAGCAAGCTCGAGCGCTGCGCGCCGCGCAATAATCTTCCGCTCGTCGAGCTCGAGAGCGTCGAGCGTCTGCAGCGGAACTCGCACCTCGCCCGAGAAAGCGGGATTGTATTGTGTGCCATAGCTCTGCATGTGGTGCTCGGGCTGCGCTACCACGACGCAGTCGACCATGACTCCGGGGATCCTCACCTGCCGGGAATCGAGGGATCCCTCCTGAGCGACGCGCTCCACCTGACAGATGACATACCCGCCGGAGTTCTTTGCCGCGATCGCCATGGAGAGATTTTCGAGGAGCAGGGATTCCTTCTCCATGGTCACATTACCTTCCGGGTCTGCGGTGGTTCCGCGGATAAAAGCCACATTGATGGGAAACGCCTGGTAGAAAAGGGATTGCTTTCCGCCGAGCTCGACGAGCTGAACGATGTCGTCCCTGGTCACCTCGTTGACCTTTCCCCCTTCCTCGCGCGGATCGACGAAGGTGCCCAGCCCGACGCGTGAGAGCGTCCCCGGCTTCCCCGAGGCAATGTCCCGGTAAAGATGCGTGATCACTCCCTCGGGAATGTTGTAAGCCTCGATCCTGTTCTCGACCGCCAGCTTCTCGATTGCCGGTATGAGGCCGTAGTGCCCGCCGATGACACGCTTGAGAAGCCCTTCGTGACCGAGATGATTGAGGCCTTTGGTCTTCCCGTCGCCCTGGCCGCCCGCAAATACCAGGGTCAGATTGCGTGGCGAGCCGCTTTCGAGAAAGCGCTGCTCGAGCGCGACCAGAAGCTCATCAGGGGTGCCGTGACCTCCATAGCCCGAAGTGGCCAGCACGTCCTCGTCCTGCACGATGGCAATCGCGTCCGGTGCCGATATGACTTTCTTCAGACTCATGAGATATAGGCGGGCGACATCGTGCCGCCGGCCGGATCTGCGTTCATGCGGGCAGCAGATCCGTGAATACGAATTTGTCCCTGAGCGTCGTTTCTCCTACCTCGATGTTTATCTTGCGGCGGAACATCGGGCCGTCGAATGCGAAGCTGTGGAACTCGCCATTTTCGCCGCATGGGTCCACCTGGGACGGAAGGTCTGCCAGGAAGCTCCTATCATACTCTCTTCCACAGAACTCCGGTGCCAGCTGACTGGGGTCGACGCAGGTGACCCGGGCACGCAGACCGCTCTCGAGCATGGTCGCCGACAGCGCGCGCGTGTTCATCCCCCACAAGGGAAATAGCGGCTTCACTCCTGTTCCTGACAAAGAGCTTTCCCGGTAGGCGCGGATATCCCCCAGAAAGAGATCTCCGAAGGCGAAGTATTCGATGCCACGCTTTCTTTCGCGGCTCACGAACTCACCCATGATGCGCGCGTAATCGGCATTGCTGCAGGGATGGGGTATGGCTATCAGATGAACGGGAAGCGCGACGCTCTCAGCCTGCGCTCGCAGCAGGGCCACCCTGACGGCGTGCATGGCGACCCGATCGAGCTGCTCATTGACCGTGCAGAACAAGCCATCAACATGTATCTGTGCATCCTGGCGCAGGACATGCAGCGCCCATGCACTGTCTTTGCCGCTGCTCCAGGAAAGCAGGGTCTTCTTCATTGCAGCGCACGGCCCGATGCTCTGACGGGCCGCCCTCACGACAATCCGAGAAAGCTCAAGAGCTCTTCAGCCGGCGGCGTCGTGGTGACGATTTTCTCTTTCCTTCGCCTGCTGAGCCGCTTTATACAGCGTTCCACCTTCAGCGCCAGCGAGCGACTTCCGATCTTTGTCGTGTACGCGATCTCGAGAGGACCTCTCGAGCGCAGATATTTCGACCCGCGCTCATCCGCCCCGTCGTGCTCCGCCAACCTGCGCGACACGTCGGTTGCAATGCCCGTATACAGAGTGTCCTGTGCTGTTCGTACGATGTAGATATACCACTCTTGCATCAGGTCACGATTCGAAGTGCGAGGTATGGAACGAGATTGAAAATGATGACGCCCATCTTGAAGAAGCCCATCAGAGAATAATGGAGAGAATCGAATTTTTCCGGGGATAGCTTGAACCATCTCGAGTGCATTCGATAAGTCCAGTCGTGCGCAAATATGATGAACAGGGCCCAGTACAACAGCAGTCCGAAATTTATCAGCGTGCACCAGCCGAGGAACGCGGTCAGAGTTTCGACGTTCATTTGAATTTTCGATCATCGCCCGCCGGGGCGGTGAACATAGCGTATCACTTCGACCTTCTCGATCGTGACGAGCCCCCCGGAATCGGCCCGCTCGAACAAATCGTTAAGCACCGGGAGAAACTCCTCGACTTTCTTCTCCTCGTCAACGATCTCGATCACCATCGGCAGGTCACTGGAGAGATCGAGCAGCTTCGCGGTCCGCATGCGCGCGGCAGGGCCGAAGCCGAGAATGCCCCGCCAGGCGGTAGCGCCTGCCAGATGCCTCTCTCGCGCCTCCTTGACAATCACCTCGTAGAGAGGCGTATGACTCACCTTGTCGGATTCACCGACGAATATTCTGAGGAGCTTGGCGGTTCCCTTGATCTCCATGAATCACACCTGAGGTCTCAGCAAAAGCGTCGTGATGAGCGAGCCCAGATAGAAGGCGACAACGGCGCCGACGAATGTGGCTGCCAGATACACGGATGCATGCATGAGCTCACCGTCGTCGACCAGCTGCGCCAGCTCGTAGACGAGCGATGACAGGGTCGTGTAGCCGCCGCACACTCCTGTGGCCAGAAACAGCCGCGCCTCGCTCGACAGCAGCGTCGATCCTACGGCCAGGCTCGCGACAATGCCGATGACGAAACAGCCGAGCACGTTGGAAATGAGCGTGCCGTAAGGGAACGAGATCGAGGCGCCCTGAGTCGCCAGCGTGGTCAAGTAGCGAAACACCGCACCGAGGAATCCCCCGATTCCCACATAGACAATCGGCATGAGCATCTTCACCATCGTGAACGTCTCTCAAGCCCGTTCGATGAATGCGTCGTTCAGCGCCTCGATGTGCTCCGGGCCGATGCCGCAGCATCCACCGATGAGCTGGACCCCCTTCTCACGCCATCCGCGCGCCGCGCTCACCAGCGCGTCCGGCGGAATTACGTCGACGAAGCGCCAGTTGGGCATCTCGAAGTAACCGCTTTCCGGATAGACCGCCATCGGCCCCGACCAGCGGCTGCGCACCATGTCGATCCCCGCAACGATATCCGGCACCTCGCTGTGCATGATACCGACGATGCCGACCGGCAGCTCGACGATGGCATCGAGCAGCTCGCTGAAGTCACGCTCGGCATTGTCGAAAAATACCAGCCGCCCCTCGTTGCCGACGCGCCGGCAGCTGCAGCCGACCCACACGGGGAGATCCGTTTCGATGGCTGCCTCGATGGCGGGAACGGCGACTTCCGGCTCCTGCATCATCTCCATGGCGAGCAGATCCGCGCCGGCCCCGGCGAGGATCTCGGCCTGCTCGCGGTAGGTCGCGCGCAGGCGCGCGTCGCTCCACCAGTAGGGGTTGTCACGATCGGTCATGAAATCCGACATGGAGCCGGCGACCGCCACGTCGTGCTCGGCCGCGCGCTCCCGGGCCTCGCGTGCGATCTGCACCGCGAGACGATTTGTCCGCTCCACCTCGCCACCCAATCCGATGGGCTCGAGCGCGTGACGTGCGGTGCAGTAGGTATTGGCAATCACCACCTCGGCACCGGCGCGGATATAGTCCTCGTGAATTCCGCGCAGGACTTCCGCATGTCCAAAAACGGCGTCACCGCACCATGCGCGTTCGTTCATGGGCACGCCGCGGCGCTCGAGCTCGGTGCCCGTGCCGCCGTCGAGCAGCACCACGCCACCGGCCGCAATGCGTGCGTGCAGCCAGGCGGGACCGATCGGAGCGTTCGCGCTGGAGACCATGGTGGAAGAGCATCGTATCAGCTCGGCACGGTTGCGCGAAGGCTGGAGGCGGGGCCCCGGCAGCGGTTCTACTCGAACGCGTCATGTGCCAAAGTGGCACCGGAGGAAAAGACGTGAACGGGCAGTTCCAGGACAAGACCGCCGTCATCACCGGCGCCGCGTCCGGCATCGGGCGCGCCTGCGCGCGTCTGCTCGCCAGCCGCGGCGCGCGGGTCGTGGCAGCGGACATGGACAGCGGCGGCGCTGCGCGCACGGTGCAGGAGCTGGCCGGCAGCGGCGGCGAGGCGCTCGCCGTCGGCGTCGACGTGCGCCGGCGTGACGCCGTCGAGAGCATGGTCGCGACCGCGGTCGAGCGCTTCGGCGGAGTCGACATTCTGATCAACTCGGCCGGCATCACGCGGCGCAATGTGAGCCCCGATGCCGACTTCGAGGAGGCCTGGGATACCGTCATGGCCGTCAACCTGAAGGGTACCCTGCTCGCCTGCCACGCATCCTTGGACGCCATGCGCAGGGCCGGCGGTGGCGCCATCGTCAACATCGCGTCCGTGATGGGCCTGGTGGTATACCCGGACTGGTTCGGGCTTTCCGACGGCTTCAATCCTTACCCGCACAGCAAGGGCGGTGTCCTGCAGCTCACCCGCGATCTGGCCGCTACCGTGGCCAAGGAGGGCATCCGCGTGAACGTGGTCTGCCCTGGATTCGTCCACACGGAGCTCACGCGCTCGGTCACCGAGACGCCGGAAGGGCACGCGATGCTGGCCGATCGACACCCCATGGGACGCTTGGGTGAGCCCGAGGAGATCGCCAACGTTATCGCTTTCCTGGCCTCCGACGAGGCGTCCTTCGTCACCGGCGCCGTATGGACCGTAGACGGAGGCTATACGGCGGTGTAGACCGGCCGCCATCGCTCCAGGTGATGAAGATGCTCAAGTTTCGCGACGACGAGGGGCAGCTGGAGTTCGTCTGGCTCTACGCGCCGGCGGTGCTGCTCGTCGCCGTCGTCCTGTACGTCACCTATCAGTTCGTCGACCCGGCACCGCCCAACCGGATCACCATCGCCACCGGCGCGCCGGACGGGGCCTACTATGCCTATGCGCAGCGCTACCGCGAGATCCTGGCGCGCGACGGGGTGACCCTGGAGGTGCGCCAGACGGCGGGGTCGGTCGAGAACATCGAGCTGCTGGAGTCCCGGCAGGCCGGCGTCGACGTCGCGTTCGTCCAGGGCGGAACCGGCCACCACGCCCGCGGCGACACCATCAGGTCCCTCGCCAGCCTTTACTACGAGCCCCTGTGGCTTTTCGCGAAAGGGAGCAACCGCCTCGCGCGACTCTCCGATATCGTCGACAAACGTATCTCCATCGGACCCGTAGGCAGCGGCACACGGGCACTGGTTCTGGAGCTGCTGCTGGACGCCGGCTTCGATGAGAGTCAGATGAAAATTTCCGAGCTCAACGGCATGGCGGCCGTGGAAGCGCTGCGAGACGGCTCGCTCGACGTGATGATGATGGTGGCGTCACCCGAGGCGCCGATCGTGCAGAACCTGCTGAGTATCGAGGATGTACAGATCGTCAGCTTCGGACGCGCGGACGCCTTCACGAGACGACATCGCTATCTCTCCAAGCTCACCCTGCCCGAGGGCACCATCGACTTGCGCACGAACCTTCCCTCCCGGAACGTCGGCCTGCTGGCCGCGACCGCCAATCTCGCCGCCGACAAGGACCTGCATCCGGCGCTCGTCGATCTGCTGCTGCAGGCGACCACTGAAGTTCACGGCGACGGCGGTTTGTTCGAAAAGCCGCGTTCGTTCCCTTCACCGCAATTTCTGGTATTCCCTCTGAGCGAGGAGGCCAGGCGCTATTTCACGTCGGGCACGCCGTTCCTGCGCCGCACCCTGCCCTATTGGGCCGCCACCCTCGTCGATCGGCTTCTCCTGATGCTGCTGCCGCTCGTCGCCATCGTCTTTCCGCTCATGCGCATCATGCCGCCCATCTACAAATGGCGCGTCCGGCGCCGCGCTTACCGGTGGTACAAGGCGCTGCGAGAGCTCGAACGCAGCATCCAGGAGGGGGTTCATGACGGCAACGTGGGACAATTTACCGCCGAGCTCGATCACATCGAATCGGACGTGAAAAAAGTAAAGATACCGCTGGCGTACGCCGAGGAGCTCTATCAGCTGCGCCTGCACATCCGCTACGTGCGCGAGACTCTTAAGAGACAGCCATCGACGCAAGCAGACGCGCCGCGGCGGTCCGACACCCCGGCATCAACAGGCACAGCCGAAGACGCCCTGGAGGACGCATCGTGATCATGAAATTTCTACGCCGCTTCGGCGGCCGCGGCGAGAGCGCCGAGCGCGAGGCCGTCGAGTACAAAGGCTTCAGCATCGTGCCGGCGCCACGCGAAGTTCAGGGCGGATGGACCACCGAGGGCATCATCCGCAAGACCACCGGTGAGCAAACGCGCAGCGAGCATTTCATTCGTGCCGACCTGCTGATGTCGGAGGACGACGCCGTCGAGTATTCCGTCACCAAGGCCAAGAAGATCATCGACGAGCAGGGTGAGCGACTTTTCAGGGACTGAATGGGCTCTAGTAACCCGGTGAGCCCCTGCACGCGACGAGCTGGGCGAGCGCCATCGTCGGTCCATCGGGGTCTTGCATGATGCCCTCCCGGTAGTAGAGCACCCTCAAGCCGCGGAACATCCCGAGCAGCTCGTTCGGTCGCAGGCGGAATTCGGGGTTTTGGGGCCCGGAAACTTCTCGAGCGGTGACCAGATGCTGCTCGTAGATGAGGTGTCCGCCCTCGCGCAGTGCCCCGGCCAGTGCCCCGCTGAGACCGCGATTGACGTAGCGTGCCACCAACACCAGGTCGTAGCGATCCGCGCTGATGGCGGCTTGGTCGAGGTCGGTCTCGATCCAGTTGATCTCGACACCGAGCTCCGCCGCCCGGGCCGCTCCCCGCGCGAGTGCCACGCTCGATATGTCCATAGCGTCCACGCTGTAGCCCTCGGCGGCCAGGTAAAGGGCATTTCGGCCCGCGCCGCAGGCCAGATCGAGGGCGCGGGCGGCGTCCGGTTTGCTGATTCTCGGCAGCCAGTCCACCAGCAGTCGTGAGGGATGAGTGCGTGCTTCGTAGCTCCCCTCGGCATAACGGCGTTCCCATTTTTCGCGGTCGGCATCGCTCATGAGCGGCTATTGTGTCAGACGACGTCTCCGGACTCGATGCCCCGTCGCTGCCATCTACCGCCCAGATGATCTATGCTGGCCTCCAGTCGTGCCGGTCACACCGGCAACGGGACTCAGAGGGCCTGGATCAGCATGCATCTGACACCGAGAGAGTTTTCCGCCTGGGAGCACAAGGCCATCACCCTGCTCGGCATGTCCGGCATCGGGAAGACGACGCTCGCCAACAAGTTGCCCAAGACCGAGTGGTTTCACTATTCGGCCGACTACCGCATAGGCACCAAATACCTGGAAGAGTCCATACTCGATAACATCAAGAAGCAGGCCATGAAAGTGGATTTCCTACGCGACCTGCTGCGCAGCGATTCCATTTACATCTGCAGCAACATCACCGTGCACAATCTCGAACCGGTATCCAGCTTTCTCGGAAAGATCGGTGATCACACCAAAGGCGGCTTGTCGCTGAAGGAGTTCAAGGAGCGCCAGCGCCTGCATCACGACGCCGAGGTTTCCGCAATGAAGGACGTCGCGCCTTTCATTGCCAAGGCCAGGGAAATCTATGGTTACAACCATTTCATCAACGACGCGGGCGGTAGCGTTTGCGAGCTCGACGACGAAGCGGCCATGCAATGTCTTGCCGATAACACGCTCGTTATCTATATCCGCGCGGACGAGCAAATGGAAAGAACATTGATCCAGCGCGCTATCAATTCGCCAAAACCGCTTTACTATCAAGAGCACTTTCTCGATGCGAAGCTCGCGGACTTCATGCGTAACGAGAAAATAAGCGACATCGACGACATCGACCCGGATAAGTTTGTTCGCTGGATCTTTCCAAAGCTTGTGGCCCACCGCCGGCCTTTGTATCAGGCGCTCGCGGATCGTCACGGTTACACGGTGGAATCCCATGACGCCGAGAAGGTCCGGGACGAGGCAGATTTTCTCGAGCTGATTACGAGCGCGCTCGATAAACCGATCGACCGGGATTTTTCCGTCAAACAGGCTTGAGCCAATGCCTCTCGTCGCCCACTCGCAGCTGCCGACCTTCTCCCGCCTTCGAGAGAGCGGCCTCGAGGTGCTCGATGCGCGAAGAGCCACCGAGCAGCACGTGCGCGAGCTGCACGTTGGGCTGCTCAACATGATGCCCGACGCCGCGCTGGAGGCGACGGAAAGGCAGTTCATGCGCCTCATCGGTTCCTGCAATCGCATCGCGCAGTTCTTCGTCCACCCATTCACCATCGAAGGCGTGGACCGAGAGGGAAAGGCACGCGACCACGTGGAGCGGTACTACGAACAGTTCCACGAGCTCCAACACGAGGGTCTCGATGCGCTCATCATCACCGGCGCCAACGTCACAGAGGCCGATATCACCAAGGAGCGCTTCTGGGGCCCCATGACCGACGTGATGGACTGGGCACGGGACAACGTGACCTCGACCCTCTGCTCGTGTCTCGCGAGCCATGGCGCCTTCATGCACTACCATGGAATTCTTCGTACCCATCTCGCGCAGAAGCGATGGGGTGTCTATTCTCATCGCGTCGTGGATCCTTCGCATCCGCTGGTCTCGAACATCAATACGCGTTTCGACACCTGTCACTCACGCTTCAACGACGTGCCACGCGAGCAGATGGAGCGTGCCGGGCTTCGGCCGCTGGTCGTCGGCAAGGAGCCGGGCGTGCTGCTCGCGGTCAGTGCGGACGGACTGCGATTCGTCTACTTCCAGGGACATCCCGAGTACGACATCATCAGCCTGATGAAGGAGTACAAACGCGAAATCAGCCGTTTTCTTCGCGGGGAGCGAGAGGACTATCCGCCGTATCCCGATCACTACTTCTCGGATGAAGCGCAGTCGATACTCGAAGCCTACAAGAGCAAGCTGCTCGAGGCGCACACTCGAGGGCTGAGTCTGCCGGAGTTCCCGGAGCACGAGGTCGTCGCCCGGCTCGACAACACCTGGGCGGATACGGGTAAGGCGCTCTTCAACAACTGGCTGGGGCTCGTTTACCAGCTCACCAACCGCGATCGCAGGCTGCCCTGGATGGAAGGCGTGGATGCGGACGATCCGTTGGGCATCGTATCGAACGCTGCCCATGAGGCGCACGCCTGACTATCAGACGCTCGAGACCGTTCAGCCGTCGGCTTTCGAGCAGTCTCGGGGCGTGATGTTGTTTTCCCTGGCGTACTGCGCAGCCGCCTTCTCGATCATCGGGCGCACGACGTCGTGCATCGGCTCGATCCAGTCGCTGATGAGGCTCCATTGGCTGCCATCCCACTGCTGGATGATGACCGAGCCGCCGCTCTCGTGGTCCTCGCACGTCACCTTCAGCTCGTTGGCGAATCCCGCAAGGCCGAGCGCGGCGAGGCGTTGTTTCGTCACGTGCAGGTTCTCGAGGCCCCAGCGGACCTGCTCACCGGTCATCGGCCTGTTGCCCCAGCGGGCCATGGCGGTGCGCACGGCCTCCAAGCCGTAGACATAATTCAAAATGTTCCGGTTGTAGAGGACCTCGCCCCAGTGGTTGCGCTTCGCCTTCTCGAAGTCGCCGTCATAGACGTATTTGACGATGTCCTGAAAAAGCGGGAAATCGGATCCCGGAGCGTGGAAGGTGCCGGCCTTGTAGCCAATCGCATCCTTACCGGCCGGGATCACGTCGCTCTCGGTGCCCGACCACCACACACCCAGCATGCGACCCATGGGAAAGCCGCTCGCGGCGGCTTCCTTCACCGCGACCTGATTCATGACCCCGAAGCCCCAGAGAAATACCCAGTCGGGGCGGTGACGCCGAACTTGAAGCCAAGCGGCCTTCTGCTCCTGCCCGGGATGGTCGACCGCGATGAGATGGAGCTTGTATCCGTACTTCTTGCTCAATGCCTCCAGCACCGGGATCGGCTCTTTGCCGTAGGCGCTGTTGTGATAGATGAGCGCGATGGATTTCTCCGAGAGCTTATCGAGGCCACCTTCCTCCTGGCCGACGTAACGGACGAAGGCCGACGCCTGGCTCCAGTAGGTGGTCGGAAAGTTGAACACCCATTTGAAGACGCGGCCGTCGGCGGCGGCTGCGCGGCCATATCCCATGGTGAGAATGGGGATCCTGTCCACCGCGGATTTCGGAATCAGCTGGTAGGTGAGCCCGGTGCTCGCGGGATTGATAATCGTGGCACCCGTCGAGCCTTTGCCCTTCAGCTTCTCGTAGCACTCGATGCCGAGCTTGGTGTTGTACTGGGTCTCGCACTCCTCGTAGACGAGCTTGACGCCGTTGACGCCGCCGTCGCGCTTGTTGATGAGAATGGCGAAATCGCGTGATGCGTTGGCCGACGGTATACCGCTGGGCGCGAACGGCCCGGTGCGGAAAACGAAGATCGGAAAGTACTGTACCTGCTCGGCAGCAGAGGCGAGCGGTCCTGTAGCCGCCATGAAAATTACGGCGGCGAGGCCCGAAAGTGCCGGCGTTTTCCACTTCATGCGGCCCGCTCTCCGTTACCGCTTTCAGGCGCGTATGCGCTCGTTGCGGGGATCATGAAGAGCTCCGAAGTGGATCGCCGCCGGCACACGCCGATTGGCAACCTCGAGCTCATAGGTACCGGATTGCAGAAACTTCCGGTCGACCCCCGCTGGATTGCGAACATAACCGTAGCCGATGCTCTTGTCGACCGTGTAGCCATAGCCTGCGCTGGTCAGCCACCCCACGCGCTCGCCGTTGCGGTAGATGGTCTCCCTGCCAAGCAGAAGGGCGTCGTTGTCGTCGGTCGTGAAGCATGCCAGCCGTCGCGCCAACCCATTGCGACGCTGCTCGTCGAGCGCCTCGCGCCCGAGAAACGGCGCGTTGCTGCCGAGCTTGACGGCGAAACCCAGGCCAGCGTGCAGCGGTGAGTGATCCGGCGTCAGATCCGTACCCCAGGCGCGATAGCCCTTCTCAAGGCGCAAGCTTTCGATGGCGCGGTATCCACACGGCGCGACTCCGTGCGCGCGGCCCGCGGTCATGACGGCGCGATAGACCTCCCGGGCGTGCTCGACGGGGGTGTGCAGCTCCCAGCCGAGCTCTCCCACATAGGTGACGCGCAAGGCTGTCACCGGCGCATCCGCGACCCGGATTTCGCGCACGCTGCCGTAGGGAAACGCGTCGTTGCGAAGATCGTCATCCGTGAGCCCGCAGAGCAGCTCGCGGGAGCGCGGTCCGAAAACGGCAATGACACTGTACTGCTCGGTCACGTCGGTCAGATCGACCGCCATCCCGGCCTGCACGTGGCTCCGTATCCAATGAAAATCGTGAGTCGCGAATCCGGTCCCGGTGACGATGTAGTAACGATCGTCATCCAGGCGCGCTACGGTGAGATCGCACTCGATGCCGCCGCGGGAATTGAGCAGCTGCGTATAGACAACGGTGCCGGGGTCGCGTGTCACGTCGTTGGCACAGATCCAGCTCAAGGCGCGCTCGGCGTCAGGGCCCTTCATCACGTACTTGGCAAACGACGTCTGATCGAACACGCCGACCCGCTCGCGCACCGCGCGGTGCTCCTCGCCAACGTGGGGGAACCAGTTCGGGCGCCCGAAGCTGTACTCGTCCCGGGGCGCGACACCCCCTGGGGCGAACCAGTTGGGACGTTCCCAACCGAGCTTCTCGCCGAAGCACGCACCCGCTGCCGCCAGATCGTCGTAGAGCGGTGAACGACGGTACGGTCGGCTGCTCGCGTGTTCCTCGTGAGGCCAGGCAATGGTGTAATGCTTGGCGTACATCTCGTGGGTGCGTGCACGCACCCAGTCGATCTCGTCGTGCGGGCGTCCGAAGCGGCGGATGTCCACGGGCCACAGGTCGTAGGGGGGCTCACCGGCGAGAATCCACTCGGCGAGCGCCCTTCCCGCACCGCCGCCGGAAGCAATGCCGAAGGCATTGAAGCCGGCGCCGACAAAGTAACCCGCCACCTCCGGCGCCTCGCCGAGAATGAAGTTACCGTCCGGCGTGAAGCTCTCGGGCCCGTTCAGCAGCTGCTTGACACCGGCGGCCTCCAGCGCCGGCACCCGCGGCAATGCCTGGGCCATGAGCTGCTCGAACTGATCCCAGTTCGAGTCGAGCAGAGTGAAGTGAAAGCCCTCGGGGATACCCTCGACGGCCCACGCCAGCGGATCGGGCTCGTAGCCGCCCATGACGAGCCCCCCGACCTCCTCCTTGTAATAGGTGAGGCGGTCGGGATCGCGCAGCGTCGGTAGATCGGCGGTGACGCCCGCGATGGGCTCGGTGATCATGTACTGGTGCTGGATCGAAACCAGCGGCACGTTGACGCCGGCGAGACGACCTAACTCGCGTGCCCACTGGCCGCAGCAGTTGACGACCACCTCGCAGGCGATGCGCCCCTCCCCCGTGGTCACCGCCACCGCGCGGCCATCGCGCACCTCCACACCGGTGACCGCACAGTCCTCGAGCAGCGTCGCCCCGTGCATGCGCGCGCCCTTGGCCAGGGCGAGCGTGATGTCGCTTGGATTCGCCTGGCCGTCGGTAGGCAGGAAGGCCGCGCCCACGAGGTCGTCGATGCGCATGAGCGGCCACAGCTCGCGCGCCTCGGAGGGCGTCAGCAGGTGCATCTCGAGACCGAAGCTGTGGGCGGTGGTGGCCTGGCGCTCGAGCTCGATCATGCGCTCGCGGGTGCATGCCAGCCGCAGCCCGCCGTTCATCTTCCAGCCGGTGGCCAGCCCGGTCTCCGCCTCGATGCTGCGGTACAGCGCCACCGAGTGGCCGAGCAGCTGGGTGATGCCCGCCGATGTCCGTAGCTGTCCGACCAGACCCGCGGCGTGATGGGTGCTGCCGCTGGTGAGCTTGGCACGCTCGAGCAGCAAGACATCCGGGCATCCCAGCTTGGCGAGATGATAGGCCGTCGAGCAGCCGATGATCCCGCCCCCGACGATGACGATGCGCGCTTGGCTGGGTTGCTGCGACATGGGCCTCAGCGCGCCTCCGGCGCCGCTCCCCGCAACGCCGACCAGGCGTCCTCGAACCGCGCCAGGTTCTCGTCGGTGTACGCGACGTAATCGAAGTCGAGCTTAGAATGGATTTCGGAGACCATGCTCCACATGGATTCGCGCAGCAGCGAAGCGCACTTCATTGCCCGGTAGCGGCGCACCAGCGCCGCGTCGGCGGGCGCCCCGAAGTACTCGCGCAGCATCCATAATTCCTGATCGGCGTCGAGCTGGTTGTTCGAGGCGAGCCCGCCGAGGTCGAAAAGCGGGCTGTTGAAACCCGCGTAGTCCCAGTCCACCAGCCACATGCGTTCACCGTCGTCGATGAAATTCGCCGGCAGCAGATCGTTGTGGCCGAAAATCAGCCGCACGGGGCCGACCTCGCCCTCCAGCGTATCGGCGATGTCCAAGAGCTCCGGCAAGGCACCGACCATCCGGCTGTTAGCGTCTGTGAGCGTCCCGGCATAATCTCTGATTACATGGAAGACCCAGAATACGAGCGCCGGGCCGCGCAGGTGTCTCGGTATCTCCTCGTGGCAGCGTTTGATCAAGGGCACGATGCGCTCGAGATTCTCCGGCTCGCGCACGCGCGCCTCGTCGAGGGTCTGGCCGTCGATGAAGCGCATGACCAAGGCGCCCGGCTCGTCGTGCACCACTTCCGGCGACACGCCGGCAGCCGCCGCCGCCCGGCTCGCGGCGAGCTCGTTGAAACGCATCACACCGTGAACGGGAATATCGTCGCCGATGCGCACGAAGTAGCGCTCGCCCGCGTCCTCGACGACGAAGTTGTGGTTGGTGATACCGCCACCGAGCGGCCTCGGCGCCACGTCCCCTCTCCAGCAGGACAAACGCGACGCCCGCTGCAATGCGCTGTTCATGTTCTCGACTCGGCCGAATGCATACCGGGATGAGGCTCTGACAGCTGGCGGGCGGCGAGGCGCTCGTCACGCCATCGACGACGATGATAACCAGGGGTGCACACGGCCCGCGACAATACCACACCCGGTGGCCCGGCCCTTGCGGGCCCGGCGCGGGTCGCCGGACCCTGGAGCGCCCTTGACGGCGCTCGGCGTGAGGTCCCGCATCGCCGGGGTCGCCGTTGCCCGCAGCGGCCAATGCGGGGTCCTTGCGCTGCCCCACCCTCGCCGCAGCCCGCTCCACCGCCCGCCGTTCGCGGCCGTACAGTTTTAGTTCTCATTAAGTGCTCGGCCGTTCGTGCCGACAAAGTAGAAGCCCGGTAAGTCCCGGCACTCAGCTTCGAGGACGTAACTATTTTTTGTGAACCGGTTGGCATTTACCGATTGGGTCGAGGTCCGGGATGACACTTTGAATCCCGAGGCCGACTGCCTGACCCCGCCTGGCAGAGGTCCACACCCCACGCATTACGGAGAAAACCCATGTCGTTTTCAAGCCTCATGATCACAGGCGAGCCAGTCAGTTCGGCGCTGATCTGGTTCGTGGCGTTGACGGTGCTGCTCTACATCGCGCGCACCCCGGCGCATCAGGCCATCTCCTCTATCTGCCGCGTCATGCACACGGCCTTGCGCCTGTCGGCCCGCTCGGTCGCGAACGCGGAGAGGCGTCTCTCCATCCGCAATCGTGAGGTTCTGCTCGGGCAGGGACGCGAAGCGGCCGAGCGCATCATCGAGCGCGAAATCGAGCGCATGGATGCAACCGTGCGCCGCGATCTTGCCGAGTATCCGTCGCTGCACAGAAAGATCAGCGAGGTGCTTGCAGCCGTGGAGGCGGAGTACAAGGAAAGTGCCGAGGTTCCGCCCTCTCCATTGAGCTGGACCAAGGCAGTCGAGGCCGTCGCCAAAATCCCGGCCAAGAGCGACCCGATGGTCATCGATATCCTCGAGGAGATCAACAAGTCGATGCAGAAGGCGCATGAGAAGGCGCTCATCGAGTATCGCAAGGCGAGCGCCACCCGCCACAGTCTGCTCAAGGGGTTGATGCCCCATTGGCGTGGCGTGCAGCGCAAGCTCGAGGAAGTGGACAAGCACGTCACCAGCCTCCTCGAACGATCCCAGATTATCGGTCAGCACATCAATGAATACCGCGACGTGCTGAACCAGACCGATCGCGCCGTGCGCATTCTTTCCTCCTCGGCCCTGAGTCAGTTCTTCGTCTCCGCCTTCGTGCTTGCCGTGGCCGTCGGCGGCGCTGCGATCAACTTCACCTTGATCGCTCGCCCCATGGCCGAGATGGTGGGTGGTCAGTATCTGACGGCCGGTTTCAAGACTGCAGATATCGCTGCGCTGGTGATCATTCTCGTGGAAATTTCCATGGGTCTGTTCCTCATGGAGTCACTGAGAATCACGCGCCTCTTCCCCGTGATCGGCGCTCTCAAGGACGCGGCACGTATTCGCATGGTCTGGATTACCTTTGGGTTGCTGTTCGCACTCGCAAGCGTCGAGGCGGGCCTCGCCTTCATGCGAGAGATGTTGCTCGAGGACGAGCTCGCCACCAGTGCGCTGCTGCGGGGCGACGACGTCGGCGCAACTGTCGCCGAATTCGCCTGGATAACCACCGCTGCGCAGATGGGCATGGGTTTCATTCTGCCCTTCGCGCTGGTGTTCGTGGCGATTCCACTGGAGACGTTCGTGCATTCCACGCGCACGGTTCTCGGGCTGCTCGGCTCGGTAGTTCTCCGCTCGCTCGCCTATGTGCTGCGGCTGCTCGGCAACGTCTTTCTTCAGCTCGGCAGCATGCTCAGGGGCTTCTATGACCTGCTTGCGTTCGTTCCGCTTTGGATCGAGCACATTGTGAGGTCCCGCTCGAACAATGGCCGTAAACACAAAGCTGCCACAACCGGTGACTCGGATCTCGACGATCTGATGAGAGAAGATGTTGCCGGAGGCACTGTCGCCATGAGGGAGTCATACTGATGAAACGTTCAACATTCCTACTTTCCGCGACGACCCTTCTGGCCGCCCTGCTAACGGGTTGCAGTCAGGAGCCCGTCCCGCAGAACCGCGGTGTCTATTTGTTGATGGATACCTCGGGGACCTACACGCAGGAGCTCGCGGAGGCGGTGCAGCTCATCAACGTCATTCTGGTGAAGCTCGAGCCCGGCGACTCCTTCGCGGTCGCGCGAATCGACACCGGCAGCTTCAGCGAGAAGGACATCGTCGCCAAGATGACCTTCGATACCCGGCCGAGTGCTGCTAACCAGCAGAAGCGCAAGTTCCGGGAGAAGGTGGAGAAATTCGTCAAGAACGTGAGGCCTGCCTCGCACACGGATATCACCGGCGGAGTGCTGCAGGCTATCGAGTATCTGAACGAGAAAGAGCCCGGCGTCAAGGAAATCCTGATCTACTCGGATCTGAAAGAGGATCTTCCCAAGGGTTTCGTGCGCGATATCCCGTTGCAGCTGCAGGGCTTCAACGTGGTGGCGCTGAACGTCACGAAACTGCGCAGCGACAACCGCGATCCGCGCGAGTACCTGTCACGTCTCGAGAACTGGCAGAACCGCGTCGAGGAAGGTGGCGGTCAATGGGTCGTCATCAACGACATGGANNCATGGACCGATTGGAGCGAATTCTCGTCAACTGAGGCTTCGCTGCGCGACCAGGAACGAGCCATGGCGCGTTCCTGAGTGTATCTCCAGGGGTCAGTTGCATCGAGACGGTGAAGCTCGAGCGCAACTGACCCCTGTCTTTTTTCACCCGTCGTAAGTCGGTGCGCCGCTTGCCCGGTGCCAGGTGCGCACCAGGTGGCGCTTGAGCGCGGGATCGTCGTGGTCGGTGAAATGGCTGCGATAGTGCGCAATGGTGCGGTTGTTGAGGAACTGCAGCTGGCCCCGCTCGATGGGTAACTCGAACCACAGCTTCGGATCCTCCGCGACATCCTCCAGCGCCTCCAGCGCGCGACGGGTCCGGGTGTCCATCTCGACACCGGCGACCTCGTAGCCCTTTCTGATCAGGCTGACATTGAGCCGCGCCGACAGCCCACCGTCCCGATAGCGGAAGACAGGAGCACTGGTGACTTTGGGTGCGCCCGGCGCGTGTTCCGCCTGGCGGTCCCAGAAAACGCACTCGTAGAGACGTTCGAGCTCGCGAGGGTGCTCGGAAAGCATGCGGTTGTGCACGGCGAACACGCTGCAGAAACGGCTGACGCCGCCCTGCTTGGCAGGGCGAATGCACAAGAGTGCGACGTATTCGGGTGGTGTGACCGCGAAGGCGTTGTCGGTATGAAAGAGCAGCTCGACGTTGGTGTACGAGCCACGCACGCCGTATGAGTAGCGCTGCCCTGTGTCCATGACATCGTAGAGCATCGTGCCGTCCCACTTTTGCGCGACGGGCCTGCCGACCAGCTTGCCGAGCACCCAGAACATAGCCACCGCTTCGTGCTCATCGATGACATCCATGGGCAGCCGGTCGATGACGGCGATACCCGACCGACCATCCAGGAGGCTGCGCGCGCGCAGCATGAAATCGCGCAACGCGTTCATCTCGAACTGAGCCGGGTCACGAAGCAGCACCGGCAGTGGTTGTGCGCGCATCTTGTCGGCCATTTGCAGGATCTCGTCGCGCGCCGCATCGTCGAGCATCACCAGGCACGCTGCCTTGTCGATGTCAGCGGCGAGCCATGCACGTGCATCCCCGATGGAGCGGTCGAGAATCGAGGCGCTCTCCTCGAAGCCGAGATCGATACATTCGACGCCAAGCTGCCTGTTCATAGCGCCCGTCTTGCGAACTATTGTCCCCTGGGCTTGGTGGTAATGAAGACGAAGTCGGCGGTCACCGGCCTGCCGTCGGTTCCTGCGCTGTCGGCTTTCAGTCGCTCGCTGAGCGCGGCCAGGTAGTCGCCGTCGCTCTCGTGGCCCTGGCGGGTGTCGGCGAACAGAGGAAACGGCGCGGCGATCACCGCGATCATCTCCTTTCCGAACGGTGCCGACACGATCCAATCTCCGCCTTCGCCGATGGACATCCGCTCACCGGCGTCGAGACGCACCGGCCCGGAGCGATCATCGGGCAGAAGATGGACCACGTAACCGTCACGAAAATGGTAATCCACGTACACGTAGCTCCGATAAAGCGGCGCCGTCAGATTAATCACCAGGGACTCACCCTCCGAGAAGACGTTCTCGGGGTTGGGCGTACCAATGGCGGTGCCGAGCTTCTGGATACGGTTCGCTTTCCAATACGGGCCATAGAATTCCAGAAGCCGGCAATAGCCGGAGTCGACACTCGTGACCTGCATGGAAACGCTGCCGACGCCGGGAAGGCCGGCAAGCGCCTGCTCGGCGCCGGCGAGCTCCACGCTCCGGGTCGCGTAGCCGGCCACGCTCACGGCTCGGCCGTCGGCAGCGGCGACGAGCGCCGAGCAAGACACCCCGTCGAGCATCGCCTGCACATCGGCCAGCACGGGCTGCAGGGACTGCTGCCGATACCACCACAGGGCTGCCGCAACGACGGCGATGCCCGCCACGAGCATGCCCATCAGGCGCCGCCCACGCGAAGCATCCGGCCGACGCAGCGTGGTGGCGCCGGGATCGACGTCGGCACCCGCGGCGGGAGGTGCGTCTGCACCGGGCGCTGCATCGCCGCCAGGGGCCTGCGCCCGTCCCGGGGGGGCGGACGGCGCGCTGCGCAGTCGCACGGTCTTCTGATACGGCACCTCGCCGGCCGCATCCGTCCGGGCCTGCGCCAGGGTCTTGTCCGCGTCGTTGGCGCCGGCCTCGGCAACGAGCGTCTCGGCCGGGCTATCGAACATGGCGCGCCATTCGGCGATGGTCTGGGGGCGCGCCTCGGGCTGAAATGCCAGGGCCCGGTCGATGGCGTGCAGGAAGCCCGGCGAGTAGCGGCCCTCGCCGACCATGGCCGCCGGCGCCAGGAGATCCTTGTGGCCCTTGAGAATCGCGCCCGCACGGGTGAGCGCATCAACCGGCCCCTTGCCGCTCACCGCCCGGTAGAGCGTCGCGCCGAGCGCATAGATATCCGTCCAGGGCCCCTGCTTGTCGCCGTCGCGGTTCGCGTTGTACTGCTCGAAAGGCGCGTATCCCGGCGTCACCAGAGACGTCAGCGTACGCGTCTCGACGCCGAGGGCCTGGCGCGCGGAGCCGAAATCCAGCAGCACCGGCGAGCCGTCCTCGCGCACGAACAGGTTGTTCGGCTTGATGTCCCGGTGCACGAATCCCGCCTCGTGGACCTTCTCGAGGCCTTCGAGGAGCGGCTTCAGCAACTCGCGCAGCGCTTCCTCGCGGCAGTTGCCGGGCTCGCGCAGGTGCGCCCCGAGACTGCGTCCCCGCTCGTACTCCATGACCATGTAGGCGGTCTTGTTGGCCTCGAAGACATTGTGAACGCCGACGATATTCGGGTGCTGGAAGCGCGCCAGGGTACGCGCCTCGCTGATGAAGCGGTCCAGACCCCAGCTGAAGGTGGCCGACTCGTTCTCGGATAACGGCTCGACCGTGCTGTCGTCCCGGCGCACGGACAAATCCGAAGGCATAAACTCCTTGATGGCGACGGATCGCTTGAGATTTCCGTCGCGGGCGAGATAGGTGATGCCGAAGCCACCCAGGCCGAGGATACGCTCGATCTGGAACCAGTGGAGCTGATATCCGATGGGTAGGGCGTGCTGGCGCTGCGAGTCTTTCAACAGGTCTCGGGGGCCCTTGCGTGAATCAGGGCGTGATCTGAGTGTATTAAATCATAGGAATAATTTGAGCGCCTGTTCAGCATTCCGTTCCATGCCGTGCGCCGGCCGCCGCCTCGCGTGCGCTCGCCGCAGCGCCGACCGCCGCCGACTGGCTCGCACCCCACGAGTTTGCCACCATCGACCACATCGCGATCCACCTGGCGGGGGATGGCCCTTCCAACGCCTACCAGGTGCTGGATTGCATCGAGGGCACATCCTGTAACCTCTCCGGCGCCCCGCCGCATCACCCGGCGCACAAGGTGGGCACGGAGTACGAGGCGCTCTACGACATGAAGCCGGAGGCCGCGGATGTGGGCGCCAATGCGGTCGTCGGCGTCACCTGCGAGCGCTACGGCGTCTACCGGACTGTTATCAGGCGGTGGTCTGCCAGGGCGACGCCGTGGCCTTCGACGACGGCGTCGGCATGGCTCTGCCGCTGGCCTCCATCAGCGCCCTGCAGGCGATGGCCAAGAGCGCAGACGTTGCCGGCAACCCCGCGCTCTACGAGTCACTGGTCGGGCGACTGGGTCGGGGGACGTGTCCGGGGTTTCCTGTTCCGAACGCCGGAATGAGCGTACGCCGATTGCTCCCGAACCTGGCCGAGACGGCGAAATACGCCGTTGTTGTTCTGCTAGACTCAATGTCGACGTGCCACTGGAGGCCATTCTTCGCGTGAGGTTCCTTCCCCTTGTGCTCTTGCTGCTCGCTGCGTGCGAAGCGCCACCGACCCAGCAACAGGTCACCTCACGCGCGGTCGTGCGAAATTGCGAGGCTCGTGGCGCGGCTGCGGCCGAAAAGGTAAAAAAAGAGAATACTCAGATGATCAAGGAAGGCAGCGCCTCGGCTCATACACCCGACTTCGATATTGAAGCGAGAGCCGAGAAGGCGCGCGACAAGGCTTTCAAGAACTGTATGTTCGACTACTCGGTCTGAAATCAATGGCCGATCTGGGTGATGGCACCGAGGCCAACGACGCGATCGTCTCTGAGAAGTAGAATCCGGGAACCTTCCCTGGCTTTGAGCGGCATCTCGACGCTAAGAGGCATCTCTCTGTAGTCACCGGGATGATACTCGGTCAGCGAAGCGAGCTTCGCCGGCGACTGCGTGCCCTCGCTCCACACGACAATCGAGTCATCCGGTGTCAGGATGACCGCGCGCTCATCGGCCTCGGCTTCCGTCAGCAGATAGACCGCACTCCAGATCTTGTCGACACTCTGCATCTCGGTACTGGCCACTCGGCGCGGCGTCAGTATCGACAGCGCCTGCAGGGTCTCTCGAAGGCCGTACGCCGCGACGCCGACCCCGGCCTCCGGCGTCTGCGCGTCGTAGAATACCGGCACGGCATCCGCATTGAGATGATAAGTCGAAAGCAGGTCGCGAATCTCGTCGCTCTCGAGGGCGAGCAGCTCCGCGGCATCGTCCGGCGCGCCAGCGTAGAGGGCTTTCACATTGACGAGCAGCACGGCCAGCATTGGCACTCTCGCCTGGCGCGCAACCAGTATGTGCTCGCGGATCGCGGGTGTCGGTCCACGTTGCGAGTCGACAACGATGAGCGCGATCTCGTTCGCGTGCAGCAAGTTTGCAAGAGCCGTGATCCCGGCCCCGGGAGCCAGGCTGCTGAGACGCACTCCGACGCTTTCCACCGTGACCTCGTACATGTCGCCGAGACGCCGAATATCGGATCGCTCCTGCGCAGCGACCTTTTGAAGCACCGCGTCACCCTGCTCATGGCCGATGAGCACGATACCTGATCCCGCGTGCGCGCCGGACACCCATAGGCCGATCAGCAGGAAGCCAACCAGAAGCAAAGCACGACAGCAAAGCCCCAACGCGCGCACCCACGGGTTGGACTTGCGCGTTGCGACAGACATCGCGGCTGCCGCGTGTAAGGCGGGTGTGTTTACATGACGCATGCCAACAAGCGCCCTGCGTATCAGGGGGCCGGCATTCTACTTCAATGAGCCCGGCCGCCCAAGCGGGCGGCCGGTGCGCGGGACGAGAGAGTCCCTCAGGTGACAGGCTTCAGCTTGATCTCGACGCGCCGATTCATCGCACGACCTTCGCTTGTGTCGTTGCTCGCAATCGGATCGTCCTCTCCCATGCCATCGGAGAGCAGCCTTTGCGTCTTGAGTGCCCGCAGTTGGAGATACTTCGCAACGCTCTTCGCGCGCTTCTCGGACAGGCGTTGGTTGTATTCTCTCGAGCCCTTGCTATCGGTATGCCCGATGATGTCGACGTAGGTCTGATCGAATTCGTCGAGCACCCCTACGACCGAGTCGAGCACCGGATAGAACTGTGCGTCGACGTTGCTCGAGCCGCTCGAGAAAGTCTTTGAGCCGGGCATGCTGAGAATGATGATGTCACCGGCGCGCGTTACCGCCACGCCAGTGCCCTCGAGCCGCTCTTTCAGCAACTGCTCCTGCTGATCCATGTAAGACGAAGCGTAATCGGCAGGCACAGGCTCGATGCCGGCCTCGACCATGGCACCTCTGCGGGGATCGCCTGCCCCGCCGGAGGTCTCTGATGCGGCAGCGGCAGTGGTGGAATTCTGGTCGTCTTTGAAAATGTTTATCGACTCCATCGTATCCTTCATGGTCTCGCATGCCGAGAGACCGAGACAGACGGCCGTGATCAGTGCCAGTGCACGACCAGCGGGCACGTCTCTCTTTGCAGGTGCGACGGTATCGTCGTCAGAAGTTTTCATCGCAACGTGTGACATGAAAGTGCTCCGATAATTCACAGTGCTACCTCGGGAAGTGTAGCCCTGCGTTTTTTTACAAACCTGTGTCCCAGTGCTCATTTTCGAGTTCGCCCGCACGCAAGGGAGCATGCGACAAGACTCGTTTCTAAAACACGTAAAACGCGGGAGGCGAAGCCAGTCGGTAGGCTGGGGATCCCAAACTGGCTCCACCCCCGCGGGTGGCAACGAGAAAGCATCAAAGTCCCTTGTGTTGCCGGAATGTGTGCGCACGTGCGCTCCACGAGCATGGTGTCGAAACACGCCCGACCACGACTCTTCGTCTTTCTTGACCACCCAGGATGCCCCTGTTGCAAAGCCGGTGGTCAGATCGCTTATCGACGCCGGCGAAACGAACTTGATAGCGGAACCGATAATGAAGAAAGGATTTCCCGATTGCCCCTCGGAAAAAGGCTTTCGGGGAAACAAATTCTCGCGTTCCTGGAGGCAGGGCGGTGCCGATATAATGGCCCCTCCCGAACCTACCAGGGCAGATGGAACCCATGCAGTCAAACTACGAAACTCTCCGGCTCGAGCGGGTATCCGAACACGTGCTGCTCGTCACCCTGAACCGCCCCGAAGTCGCCAATGCGCACAACACGCAGATGGGCCTGGATCTGCGCGACCTGTGGAACGGTCTGTACGTCGACCAGGAGAACCTTCGCTGCGTGGTCGTCACCGGTGCCGGGGACAAGGCGTTCTCCGCGGGTGGCGATCTCAAGGAGCGCCACGGCATGAGCGACGAGCAGTGGCATCGCCAGCACCACATTTTCGAGCACGCCGTCATGAGCATGACGGAATGTCCCGTGCCGATTATTGCCGCAGTCAACGGTGCCGCATACGGTGGTGGATGCGAGTTCGCCATGGCCGCGGACTTCATCTACGCCGCCCGGCGCGCGCGTTTCGCGCTGACCGAGGTGACCCTGGGAATCATGCCGGGAGCGATGGGCACCCAGCACCTGCCTCGCGCCGTCGGCGTTCGAAGGGCCAAGGAGATCATTCTGACGGGCACGCCCTTCAGCGCCGAGCAGGCCCTGGAATGGGGGCTGGTCAACAAGTTGTGCGAGAACGAGCATCTTGTGCAGGAGAGTCTCGAGACGGCCGAGCGTATCGCTGCGAATGCGCCCATCTCGACCCGTCAGGCCAAGAAATCCATCTCAATCGCCCTCGAGGTGGACCTCAGGAGTGGTTATGCCTTCGAGATCGAGGCTTATAATCGCATGGTCGGCACGGAGGACCGGATCGAAGGTATCCGGGCATTCAATGAGAAACGACGCCCGGTATTCAAAGGGCGCTAGGAGAATGAGACCCATGCGAGCAGATATCGATGTCGAGGTGCGCGAGGTTGGCTTGCGCGACGGACTGCAGAGCGTCTCCACCTTCTTTCCAACGGCCGAGAAGATTGCCTGGATTCGCGCCGAGGCCGCCTGCGGGATGCCGGAGATAGAGGTGTGCTCCTTCGTGCCGCCGAAGCTGATCCCCCAGTTCAGCGACAGCGCTGAAGTGGTGGCCGCGGCGCTGGAAATCCCGGACCTCTGCGTTGCCGCGCTGACACCGAACCTGAAGGGGGCCCTTCGCGGCTTCGAAGTCGGCGTGCACAAGCTCAACTACGTGACGTCGGTGAGCGAAAGCCACAACCGCTCGAATGTCCGCCGCTCGGTCGACGAATCGGTGGAGGACTTCCGGCGAATCGTCGAAGCCCGCGACCAGCACGAGCAGGCCGCCGCTACGCGACTCTGCGCCGGGCTTTCAACCGCCTGGGGCTGCAGCATCGAAGGTTGCGTGGATCCAGATGCCACAATGCGCCTGGCCGGTCACTTCGTCGAGGCCGGTGCCGACGAGCTGGCGATTTGCGACACCGTGGGTTACGCGAACCCCACCGAGGTCAAAGCGCTTTTGAGCCGGATTGTCGAGGCCTACGGGGATAGCGCCGACATCGCCGCGCATTTTCACGACACGCGAGGGCTCGGCCTGGCGAACGTGTATGCAGCGCTCGAAGCCGGTGTCACTCGCTTCGATGCGACCCTGGCAGGGCTCGGCGGCTGCCCGTATGCACCCAATGCCACGGGCAACATCGTCATGGACGACCTGGTTTTTCTGCTCGAAGGCGCGGGCTTGCGAACCGGCGTCGACCTGGACCGCCTCGTGGAGGTCCGGGACATCATTGCGCGCAACCTGCCAGACGAGAGGCTCTACGGCATGTATGCGCTGGCAGGTGCGCCGAAGGGTTTTCGCGCGGCTTCTCAGGCTGCCTGAGCCCGTCATGAGCGCCGCTTCGACAGCCCACGTGCAGCTCCCGCTCGGCGAGGACTACCCCGAAATCCGAGAGGCGGTCGCACGCCTTTGCGCCGAGTTCCCCGGCGAGTACTGGCGCAACCTGGAGAGACAACCGCCATCCGCAAGCTATCCGGACGATTTCGTCGCGGCTTTGACCGAAGCCGGTTTTCTCGCCGCTCTGATACCGGAAGACTATGGCGGCTCGGGACTGGGCCTGCGCGCCGCGGGCGTCATTCTCGAGACCATCCACGCAAGCGAGTGCAGCGGTGCGGCGTGCCACGCGCAGATGTACACCATGGGCACCGTGCTGCGACACGGCAGCGAGGAGCAGAAACGGGAGTATCTGCCCCGGATCGCGTCGGGAGAGCTGCGCCTGCAGGCCTTCGGTGTCACCGAGCCGGGCACCGGGTCGGACACGACGCAGCTAAAAACCCGGGCCGAGAAAACCAATGAGGGCTACGTCGTCAACGGCCAGAAAGTCTGGACCAGCCGCGCAGCGCATTCCGATCTCATGCTGCTGCTTGCACGCACGACACCCGCGGACCAGGTCTCCAAGCGCACCGAGGGCATATCCACGTTCCTGATCGATCTGCGGGAAGCGACCAAGAACGGCTGCGAGATTCGTCCCATCGATGCCATGATCAACCACAACACCACCGAGGTGTTCTTCGACAATCTGCACATACCGGCCTCGAGCCTCATCGGCGAGGAAGGCAAGGGGTTTCGCTACATCCTCGACGGCATGAATGCCGAGCGATGCCTCATCGCAGCCGAAGCCATCGGCACGGGACGCTACTTCATTCGCAGGGCCTGCGAGTATGCGAACGAACGAGTCGTGTTCAAGCGCAAGATCGGCGAGAACCAGGGCGTTCAATTTCCCATCGCCAGGGCCCACGCCCATCTCGAGGCTGCCGATCTGATGGTGCGCAAGGCCACCGCGCTCTTCGAGGCCGGCAAGCCCTGCGGCGCCGAGGCCAACATGGCGAAGTATCTGGCCGGAGACGCCTGCTGGGAGGCCGCGGACGCGTGCATGCAGACCTTCGGCGGCTTCGCCTTCGCCCGCGAGTACGACATCGAGCGCAAGTGGCGCGAGGCGCGGCTTTTTCGAACCGCACCCGTGTCTTCGAACATGATTCTGAATTTCATCGGCCAGCACGTGCTCGACCTGCCGCGCTCCTACTGATGCGCATTCCGATGACAGGCTTTGCGCAAAGGGCGTAACGACCATGACCCGTGAGGAGAAGACGGTTGCCATCCTGATTGCCGACGTGTGCGGAAGCACCCCCCTGTACGAAAGCTCCGGCAGCCTGAGGGCGCTCGACCTTATCGCAGAATGCCTCGACAGTATCTCGGACGTCGTCGATGACGAGGGCGGCAGCGTGCTCCGATCCAAGGGAGACGACGTCCTGTGCACCTTTCCCGATGCCGGATCGGCGCTTCGCGCGGCACGCCGGATGATGGATGGTCAGGTAGGCAGCCCACTCGAGATCCACGTCGGCATAAACTACGGGCCTGTGGTCTACGACCGCGGCGGCATCTTCGGCGATGCTGTGAATGTCGCCAGCCGGATGCAATCGATGGCGAAACCAGGCGAGATCATCACCACCGAGGAGGTGTACGAGCAGCTCTCGGAAGCCGAGCGCAGTCAGATACGCCTCCTCGACAAACAGGTCGTCAAAGGCAAGTCACAGCCGATGAACATCTACGCAGTGTTCAAGAACGATACCCAGGTCACCTACTACGTGGGCGAGGACGGCAGGCACACGGTGCATCCGAAGAACGTGCACGAGGCGGCTGGACCGAAGGTGAGCATTACGCTCGAATTTGGCGGCCAAACCATCGTGTGCCGGGACGGCAGCCCCGGATTTCACGTCGGCCGCGCCGCGAGCAGCGATCTGGTCATCGACGAGCCGTGTGTGTCGCGTGACCACGCCTTGCTGACGGTTCGCCGCGGAAAGGTGCTGCTCACCGACATGAGCTCCACCGGAACGTGGGTCGCCGAGGCCGGTAGCGATGCGGTCCTGCTGAGACGCGACGTCATGCAGCTTTCCGGCGATGGCATCATTTCCCTCGGGCTGCGTCCCCGTGAGAACGGCCCCACTATCATCGAGTACCACCTGGAACGCGAAGATCGCCATGACGGTTGATATCAGGACCAGCGCCAGGCGACTCGTGGAAGAGGCCAGCGCGGAAATCGAGACGCTCTCAGTCGAGCAAGCCATCGCGCTGCACACCGACGACGATGTCGTGTTGGTGGATTTGCGCGACGTCAGAGAGCTCGCCCACGACGGAAAGATCCCGGGCTGCTTTCATATGCCGAGGGGTATGCTGGAATTCTGGATCGATCCGGAAAGCCCGTATTTCAAGGAATTGTTCCTTGCCGACAAGCGATTTGTCTTCTATTGCAGCAAGGGATGGCGCTCTGCGCTCGCCACCCAGACGGCTCAGCGCATGGGACTGCAGCGCGTGTGTCACATAGCCGGGGGATTCGAGGCGTGGCGCGAGGCCGGCGGGCCGGTGAGCGAGCACGCGAGAAAATAGGGCGCCCGAAGGTCGGTCGGCGGCGCCCGCACGCGCCCCGCCGGGCGGCCGGCAGTCAGCGCGATTCCACCTTTCGCTTGTGATTGCTCCACTTGCCGCAGCGCCGCAGCCAGTGGAGCGATTCCCACTTCCAGTGCGCGAGACCGTTGTCGTCCTCGGACCGCCGGGCGGCGTGCAGATTCCTCTGCGAGGTGCCGAGATTGGTGCGCGCCAGGTTGAGCAGCACCGCGATGCACTCGAGTGCACGCTCCTTCGGAGGGATGATGAAGTTGCGGCGCAGATCCGGCGACAGGACGGCGCCCGCATTGTCTGCTGAATCTTCCGCGCCTTCCGGCTCCGCCTCGACGACGTCAGTCTCCGCCTCGGCAACATCGGAAGCCGCGCCGGCATGGTCGCTCGGCGGTGGTCCCAGCGGCGCCGCCTGAACACGGCCGTTGCTGATGCGAAGTTTGTCCATTTGCTCGTCGTGCCGGTACGTCGTCCCCTGCTCTGTCGTCGCCATAACGGACAGCTCCCTTAGCTTCGCAGACTAGCACGGCGCAGCGAGACCTCTTGTCGCACAGGGCTCACTGCGACCCGTCTCTCGGTTTTGAGCACCACCCTGGGGGCCGAAATGTGACCTGTGCCGCAACTCCCGCGGGCATGGACCCGCGGAGGCTGGGAAGCTACAGCTTAACGGCCCCGGTTCTAATTCTTTTTGGTGGTTTTTTTGGGTACCGAAGGTACCACATTCGCGTCGTTTACGTACTCCAGCTTTTCAAATTTCGTCCCCTCTGGCGGGGGCTCGTCGGTGATGTGCCAAACACCATCGGCGTCGCGCCACTTGTAAACCCGCGTCGTGCCTAACGTTTCACGCACCGCGCTCTCGAGCGGCGTTCCTTCTACAAGCGGGGTGACGACGGTAGGGTTACGATATACGTAGTAGGCGCCGACCGCAACGCCCACAACTACAATGACGACGACAAATTTCATCCCCAGAGTGTAGTGCGCACGGCGCCGATTGTCCGGTTGCGGCGTATTCCAGCTGCCGTTCCCTGCTGAGCGAGCGTGCATGCGCGCGCAATCTGATCGTTTGATAGATCGCGTGGCGGAGCCCGCGCACAGAAGCGCTGCGGCCACGTTGCGCAGCCGCGCGCGTCGCGGCGGGCCACTCTCAGCCGAACAGGCCGGTATGGAAATAGCGAACGAGGCCCGCTGCCAACAGCCCGACAATGATCGGGACAACGCCTATCTCACGCAAACCCTTGACGGTGCCGCGCCGGGTAAACGGCAGGAACGGGCTCTGCTGACAGAATGCCGCGTAGGCGCCGTCGGGCAGCGCCTTCTGTCTGCGGTCCTGATGCCAGCTGCCGAAGAGCCCGAACACGACGAATCCGCCGAAGAAAGCCGCATCCGACGCGTAGCCGTTAACGAGCAGGTGCATCAGCGCCCAGAGCACGATCCCCATGAAAACCGGGTGGCGGGTGATGCGCTGCACGCCGCGCGGTCTGCGTGTCGGCGTGCCCGTCACACCCGTCGGACTGGGACGGAAGATCCCCGCCACCACCAGCATCACGGCGACGGTATTGCCGACGCGCGTGACGACATCGAGTGCGATGTTCGGTTCGATGATCCACAGCAGCGGCCCGGCGTGCTTGCTGCCCGCATAGACCAGCACCAATGGCACGAAAATGGCGAACGCCACCAATGCGTACAGGCCCTGAAACAGCCGCTCGCCCAAAAGGCGCACGCCGCGCGCGCGCAGCGGATTGCTGGACAGCCCCACATGGGAGAGTGCGAACGCCACCCAGAGCGCCGTGATGACGGCAACCGCGGTCATGGCATCAGTGTCCCCGTTGACCGCGAAGGAACATGGCGCGCAGCCGTCGTCTTACGCCGCGTAGCCACTCGTGCGATCTCCTCGCCCGGTCCCCCGTATCGTGCTCAGTGCGTTTGGCGTGACGGCGCCCGGCTGCCCGGCGCGCGACTATGACACGGATTGCCCGGGACGGCGGCTTGCCGTCTCATCATTGATGTGCGCATGGTCCCGGCTCCTCCGGCATCGGTAACTGCGCGCAGTATAGGCCAATTCCGGGGCCCGCCGCATAAGCCAGGGTCGGCCCGGCCCGCGGGGGGCGAGCCGACGGTGCGCCTGCGGTCGAGCATCCCCGGTCTCGGGCAGAATGCCCTGTTCGATACCGTTTCAGGTGACCGTTTCCCCCTGCCACTCGCGGTGCCGGTCGTCGCCCGAAGCAACGGCCGCCACGACCAGCGATGAATTCCTGCCAACCAGGCCCCATAACGAGTCCCGGCTGCGTGATTATACTTTCGATGTCTGATTTGGGCGGAACACGCCGCACCGGCAGCATGCATCTGCTTTATCTCATCGGTTCATCAGGACCCCTGCGGGCGCTCGCGACGGCCTGGCGTAACGTGGTGTTTTACTGGCACACCCACGAGAAGGGTGGACTCGTCGTGCTCTCGGTGATGGCGCTGATCGTGTTAATGCTCGGCGCGCTCGTTCATTTCGCGATCGCCGGCCACGATCGCACCAGGGACGTGCGCACCCGTGCCCAGGACCTCACCTGCCTCACGGAGAATATCTATCACGAGGCGCGCGGCGAGCCAATCGATGGCCAGTACGCCGTCGCCGAAGTGACCATGAATCGTGTGGCGTCGAAGCACTACCCGAACACCGTCTGTGAGGTGGTCTACCAGGCGAATTTCGATGTCATCCGCAGACGCCACGTGAGCGCATTCTCATGGACGGAGCTGGACTTCGACGCGCCCGTCGATCGCGGCATCTGGGAGCGCACCTGGAAAATCGCCGAAGAGGTGTACGACCGCAAGGCCGAGCCCCGAGCCGAGGGCGCGTTATTTTATCACGCCAGGTACATTCGACCTCGCTGGGCGCGAGGGAAACGGCGTATCGCGAAGATCGGCAAGCACGTCTTCTATTGAGAGTCGTCAGCTATCCTGCTTTTTCTCGGCTTTCTTAATCAGCTCGTCTTTCCTGACCGCCATGTACTTGGCGCGGTAATCCGTAATGACATAGATCCAGTCTTTTGACTCTCGATTGATACGCTCCGCCTCCTCACGCACGGCGTCCGCACCGAGTAAAAGTGCACTCTCTCCCTCGGACTGCTCTCCGCCCGGCATAAAGCGCGACTCTACGAGCGACTCGTCGAAAGAAGCGTGAATCCGCGCCAGGGTGCGCTCGCCATTCTTTACGCTTCGCAGCGTCACGCGCAGCCCGTCGAAGGTCACCATCTCGACCTTGAGACCATCCTCGGAAACGGTCGCCTGTGACGCGGGCAGCACGTCCACCAGGTCGAGGCCCGCGACCGAGCGTCCCAGATCGCTCACCTTGTATTTGGAATCGAGCTCGGTGCCCTCCGGTACATCAAGGAGATCGAAAGTCTTCTGTGACGGTTGCTTCTTGCCGACCCTGACAAGCTCGCCGTCCGGATGCTCGACGGTGACCGTGTGCACGCGATCCCTGTCGATTTCCAGCACCTTGTCGTCGAGCCATTCGATGACACCGATGGCGTCCGGCAGCTTGCCCTCCACGAGCCAGGTCTGCGCCTTCGCCGGCTCCCGCACGAAATATTCGCTGGTCTGTGGATCGGCACGACCTAAGCGGCTGTTGCCGATAATGATCTCGGCGAGCACCTCTCCGGCGGCATTCTTGAACGTGTACTGCACCGCATTGCCGTCTTCAGCGTGAATGTCGTCGAGACCGATTCTCGCATACAGATCCGGATTACTGGTCTTCGGCTCGATGCGGGTCAGCCGAGCAGTGCCCAGAACCAGCAGGCGCGCGTCGTTCTGATCCGCTGGATAACCGTGCTTCTCGGAAACGAGCCATTTGTTTCCATCGCGAACCAGCGTGAAGGTCTCGCCGCGACCCACACCCACGATGGTGGTGATGTCGTTGATGTTATCGAGCAGCGCCGGAAAAAACGGCTTGCCGGCGCCTTCGACGGGGCCCGTATCGCGCTGCACCAGGATAGCCGTCACGGCAACCGCCACGGTGAGCACTACGAGAATCAAAAGAGCCCTGCTGCGCATGTTCCGTCAACCCAAAGCTTCAATGAGCAGGCGCAGACGCCCGGGGCTTGCGTCGGTGAATCCGCCACAGCCCTGCCGCCAGGCCGCCGACCCCGATCAGTATCGGCACCAGCGCAATATTGATGAACTTCAAGCGCGCATCCAGATTCTCGATGTCGCGGCGCAGATTTCGGCGCACGTCGCGCAGGTCTTTTCGTATTACGAGTTTCTCCTGTCGAAAGCGCACCAGCTCCTTCTGCTGCTCGGGACTCAGAATGAGATTCTCTCCACCTTGCTTGGCCTTCTCGAGCTCCAACAGACGTTGCTCGGTCTGCTCGAGCCGCTTGATGAGCTCCTCTTCCTTCTGCCGGAACTCGAGCTCTGCGTCCTGGCGAATGGCATTGACGCGCTGGAAGGGCCGGATGAAGCTTCCACGATTACGTACGCTTATCAAATCGTTGCTGCCGACGAGGTTGTCCAGCGCATTCACCAGGAAAGCGCCGTTAGCGGCGCTGGGAATAGCGATACGCGAGCCGAGAAACTCCTGCACCTGCACCCAGAAACGGTCTGCGAGCACATCAGTATCGGCAACGGCAATGATATTTATGTCTTGTTTGGATTCCGCCAGGTGCTGGCGCGGTGTCTTCCCGGCGTCGGCCTCACCGGCGTCCTTGCTCCCGGCGCCCGTTGCTTCGACGGGCGGTGGTCCGTCGGGAAACGCGCTCTTCACCGGCCCCTCGATGCGCGCCGCAAGGGCCATGGCGTGACCGACGGGCGCGTAATCGCGCAACAGCTCCTGCGGATCGGCGCTCGGATCGAGCAGCCTGTTGGCCTCGAAAAGCGCGGCGTTCTCGCTGGTTCGGATGAGCGGCCGGAAAGTGGTGGTGGCATTCTCGAGCGGCTGGAGATACCCGGCGCTTGCGAATGTGATGTTACCGAGCTCGGCGGTAATCGTGTCGTCGTTGTCGAAGAAATCCGGAACGGTGTTTATCCAGATCGGGTATTCGAGCGTGACTATCTTCTGATCGCGCTGCATGCGGACTCTGGCGGCGAGCTGCAGATCGCCCACCACTTTGCCTGGCTCTGATTCCAGCCCCCAGGCGGCAAACAGCCTGCCGAGCTCGGAGCTGCGCGTCTGCGGCAACATCGCCATGCTCTGCTGCGGCGCCTGGTCGCTCTCGGAATGCGGATCGATGAAAACGAGGACACGTCCGCCTCCGAGAACAAACTGATCGATCGCGTACAGGGTGGTGTCGGCGAGCCCCTTGGGGTGGACCAGCAGCAGGACGTCGACCTCCGGCGGAATCTCCGCGGCATCGGCCTCGATGGTCTGCACCTCGAACAGCTTTTCCACCTGGTCCATCACCACCCAAGGCGGTAAGGTCATGCCCCGCAGCGCCGCGTGCGGACCCAGACCGTTGATGGGCAGGCTGCTCAGCAGGCCGATGACCGGCAGCTCAGGGCTGGAAAGGTTGTAAACCATTCGGGTGATGTCGTACTCGATGAACGATTCTCGGCTGGTGCTGAGAAACGGGATGATGTCCTCGTCGTCGACCGAGTTCGTTCCGACGAGACCCATGTAGAGCGTCTCGTTGCCGCCTTCCAGCGGCACCCCGCTCAGCCCGAAACCGACGGCGCGATCCTCTTCCTCGGAAAAAGGTTCCGGATCGATGATGCGCACCTCGATCATCCCGTTCGAAGCGCGCTCGTACTCGCCCAGCAGCCCCTTTATACGAGTCGCATAGCTGTTGACAGCGGGAAGGTTCCGCGCCAAGCGCTCGGAAAGATAGAGACGGATAGTGATTGGCTCCTCGAGGGCCCCGAGTATGTTGCGCGTGCCTTGCGAAAGCGTAAAAAGACGATTTTCGGTAAGGTCGATTCGCGCAGCGGTGAACACGGTGTTGCTGAGAATATTCACGGCAAACAGCAGCACTAATGCCACGACCAGCCCCGTGATGGAGAGTGCTCGGGTGTTCATCGTCGTGCCCTTAGCTCGCTCAGCTTGCCTTCTTGAGATCGATGACGACCGCGTTGACGAACAACCAGAACACGATCAGTGATACGAAATACACGATGTCGCGCAGCTCGATGACGCCTTCGTTGATGGCGTTGAAATGACTGAGAAAACTGAAGGAGCTCACCGCCTGTACGAGGAAATCAGGCGCCCAGGCACTGAAAAATTCGAGCACCAGGGGAAAGCCGCTCATTACGAAACCCAGACAGACGACTGCACTCACGACGAAGGCGATGACCTGGTTGCGCGTCAGGGCCGACACGCAGGCACCGATTGCGAGAAACGCCCCGGCCATCAGCAAGCTGCCGACGTAGCCGGCGAGAATGACTCCGTTGTCCGGATCGCCCAGGTAGTTGACCGTGATCCAGATGGGGAAGGTCAGAGCCAGCGCGATTGCGCTGAACGCCCAGGCGGCCAGGAACTTGCCCAGCACGGCCTGCGTGACCGTGACCGGCAGGGTCAGCAGCAGCTCGATGGTGCCGCCGCGGCGTTCTTCGGCCCAAAGGCGCATGGCAAGCGCCGGGATCAGGAACAGGTATAGCCACGGATGGAACTGGAAGAATGGCTGAAGATCGGCCTGACCACGTTCGAAAAAGCTGCCCAGGTAAAAAGTGAATATCCCGCTCAGGAAAACGAATATGGCGAGGAACACATAGGCGATAGGCGTCGCGAAATAGCCGACGAGCTCGCGTTTGAAGATGGTGATTATGTGGGTCATGAGTCTACTCCGGCGCACCTTCGCCGAGGGTCACGCGGCGGAAGACCTCGTCGAGCTGGCCGCGCTCGACGTGCATCTCTTCGACCTCCCAGCCGCGCTCGCGCACCATGCGGCTTACCTGATCGATGAGAATCGCTTCGTCTTTGGGCAGAACCTGTAATCGCACGCGATTTGTGCCGTCCTCGGTCAATTCGACACCGCGCACATCGGGTATCTTGGAAAGCGCATCGCGGATTCCGTCAGCGTCATTCCCACGCACCGTGATGCTGACGGCGTTGTGAAGCGAGGAACGTGCTTCCAGCTCAGCGGGCGTGCCATCGGAGACTATGCGGCCCTTGGCGATAATGATGGCTCGGCTGCAGACTGCATCCACTTCCTCGAGTATGTGCGTGGAGAGCACGATCGTCTTGTCCGCCGCCATGCCGCGGATCAGCTTGCGCACCTCGTGCTTCTGATTGGGATCGAGACCGTCGGTGGGCTCGTCGAGTATGAGCACCTCGGGATCGTGAAGAATTGCCTGAGCAAGTCCGACACGCCGCTTGAAGCCCTTGGACAGTGTCTCGATGGGCTGGCCGAGCACCGCGTCCAGGTGCACGAGCTCGATGACGCGATCCAGACGTTGCTGCCTCTCGGCTCCGCGACAGCCACGAATCTCGGCGATGAAACCCAGGAAACCTGCAACGGTCATGTCACCGTAAAGCGGTGCGCCCTCCGGTAGATAGCCAATGCGCTGCTTGACCCGCACCGGGTGCTCCGCGATGTCCTCGCCCCCGACCATCACCCTTCCGGCATCGGGCGCCATGAACCCGGTGATCATCTTCATCGTGGTGGACTTTCCGGCGCCGTTCGGCCCGAGAAAGCCGAGCACCTCACCGCGCGATACCTCGAACGAGACATCGTCCACTGCGGTGAGCTCGCCAAAGCGTTTGCTCAGGTTCGTGATTTCAATCATACGCGGAGAACCGGATACGAATACTCAGCCTGCTGAAGCCTAGCAACCGGCGCGGGCGCCGTCAGGTTACGTTTCTTTCATCGAAAATGGTCCGAAGACCGGCTGCTTTTTCTTTCATCTCACCGAGCCGCCTGGCAGGCGACCGCGCGGCTTCCTCAGAGTATGCGCACTATAGGGCCGACGAGCCTGATTTCAAGTCCGTCCGGTCCCTGCGCGACCCTGCAGCCCTTGAAATGCTCCCCGGAGCCCCGATATCAATCACCGTCGTTCGCGTCAGGGGGGGAATGTGACGGTGATCATGCATGTCGCGCTCCGATTGCGCTCGTCCCTGCTGGCCGCCCTGATACTGCTTCCGGCGGCGGCGTGGGCGGCCAGCCCGCCGCTGCCGAGCAAGGACGGGATACCGACGCTCGCACCGCTGCTGCGCGATGTGACGCCGGCGGTCGTCAACATCTCGGTGCTCGTTTCGGCGCCGGCGCTGCAGAACCCGCTCATGAGGGACCCGTTTTTCCGCCGCTTCTTCGAGGACTTCCTCGAGCAGCCGCAGCAACGCCCGCAGCTCAGCGCCGGCTCCGGCGTCGTCATCGATGCCGAGCGCGGCTACGTGGTCACAAACCATCATGTCATCGAATCGGCCAGTGAGATCATCGTCACGCTCAAGGACCGCCGAAAGCTCGAGGCGGAGCTCGTCGGTAGCGATCCGGGCACCGACATCGCCCTGCTCAAGGTGGCTCCGGAGGGACTCACCGCGCTCGAGCTCGGCGACTCGGACGCGCTCGAGGTCGGCGATTTCGTCGTTGCCATCGGCAACCCCTTCGGCCTCGGTCAGACCGTGACCTCGGGCATCGTCAGCGCCCTGGGGCGCACCGGTCTGAACGTCCACGGCTACGAGGACTTCATCCAGACCGACGCCGCCATCAACCCGGGCAACTCGGGCGGCGCGCTCATCAATCTGAAGGGCGAGCTCATCGGCATCAACAGCGTCATCATCGGCCCGTCAGGCGGGAACGTCGGAATTGGCTTCGCGGTGCCGAGCAACATGACCCGCTCGATCGTCGAGCAGCTGGCCGAGTACGGCGAGGTGCGCCGCGGCCGTCTCGGCGTTCTCATCCAGGACCTGACGCCGGAGCTCGCCGAGGCCCTCAATCTGACGGTCTCCGAGGGTGCTGTCATTACCCGTATCGAGCCGGACTCGCCCGCGGAAAAGGCTGGCCTGGCGGCAGGAGACGTGATCGTCGCCGCGGATGCCGCCGAAGTGACGAGCTCCGCCGAGCTGCGCAATGTCATCGGATTGGTGCGCGTCGGCGAAGAGGTGAATCTCACGGTTTTGCGCGACGGCGGGCGCCGCAACATCAAGGTGCGCGTCGGCGTGGTGGAGCGTGCCACCTACGCCGGGAGTGAGTCCGCACCGCAGCTATCCGGCGCCGTATTCCAGGCCATGGGACCGGAGCACCCGCTGCATGGCCAGATCGACGGCGTAGTCGTCGCCGACGTGGAACGCGGCGGCCGCGCCTGGCGCAACAACATTCGCCCCGGCGACGTCATCGTCGGCATCAACCGCGAGCGCGTGCGCAGCGTCGAGGAGCTGAGCCGCGCATTGCGCCGGGTCGGGCGCACCGTTGCCGTGGACATCATCCGCGACGGCGCACAGCTTCTCATCGTCATTCAGTAATCCCCCTCGGAGATCAGCCGATGTCAGCCCCCCGCTTCCACTTACTGGCCAATGCTCCGACGCCGGTCGCGCCGTTCAGTCACGCGGTGGAGTGCGACGGGTGGGTCTTCCTCACCGGCCAGATGCCCACCGACCCCGACGACGACGACAAGCCCCTGCCGAGCGGTGTCGAAGCTCAGACTCGCCGGGTCATGGACAACCTCATCCTGGTGCTCGATGGCCTCGCGCTCGGACTCGAGCACGTCGTCCAGGTGCGCGCCTATCTGACCCACTTCGAGCAAGACTACGCGGCCATGAACGAGACGTACGCGCGCTACTTTCCAGCCGATCGCCGTCCCGCGAGAACCTGCATCGGAGTCACCGGTCTCGCGCGCGGCGCACGCGTGGAGATCGACATGATGGCGCGCCGCCCGTAGCGGCCGGGCCCGACCCGCGGATTACTGCGCCGTCGCGGGGGCGTTGCCGGCCAGGGCGTCCTCGGAGGGGTTCACCGGGAATCGAGTATCGCAGTCGGGCCGGCCCTGCCTGCGACACCGAATGCGCTGGGTCTCCATGGAATCCGCCGCCTTCCAGCTGAAATACGGCGCCGCGAGCTCCCACCAGCCGAGCACCCGACCCACCGCGCTGTCCTTCTGATCCACCATCACACCCCTCTCGTCGACGAGCGGTCCGGTGTAAGACTCGACGAAGGGAACGACCGCCGCGCGCTGCAGGTACACGAGACCGCAGGCGAGCACCAGAACAGCCGCGAGCGCCCAACGGAACTTGGCCTTTCCGCTCATCCTCGGCTTATCGTCGGTCTTGCGCCTGTGTTTCTGCCGGCCCTCCTTCTGCAACCCGCCAACTGCGTTGTTGACCCGCAGCTCGGTTACGGTGGCCAGCATCTCCCGCGCGTCCGCAAAGCGATCGTCCGGCTCCTTGGCCGTCATCTTGTCGAGCAGCGGCTGGTACATGGCGAATTCTTCGGGAAGCGGCGGGATCGGATCGTTCAAGTGCTTGAAAACGATGTCCACCGGTGAAGCGCCTTCGAAGGGTTTTTTCCCGACCAGCATCTCGTAGAAGATAATGCCGAGCGCATAGATATCGGTGCGACCGTCCAAGGGCTCGATCCTGGCTTGCTCGGGCGCCAGGTAGTCAGGGGTGCCGACGACCGTTCCGTCGACCGTGATGTCGGTATCGCGCTCGAACTCTTTTGCAATCCCGAAGTCTGCCATGACAGGTGTGCCATCCTGACGGAAAAGGATGTTGCCGGGCTTTACGTCACGATGGATGACGCCCTTCTTGTGCGCGACCTGCAGGGCTTCTCCGATGGTTGCGAGCAGCTCCAGAGCCTCCTTCGGCTTCATGCCCGCATCGATGCGCAGCTTCAGGTCACCGCCCTCGAGATACTCCATGGAGATATAGATGTGGCCCTCGTGAATACCGATATCGTGCACCGTGATGATATTGCGGTGACTGAGGGAGGCAAGAATGCGCCCTTCGTTGAGAAAACGCTCGGTGAACTCCTTCGATTCCGCACTCTTGAGAACCTTCAAGGCCACGGGCCGCTGCAGAGATTCCTGCTCGGCCAGGAACACGACGGCCATTCCGCCCGAGCCGATGTGGGCCTTGATCTGGTAACCGGGTATGTTCAGGTTGGGCATGGGAGCGAGGGTTCTTCCGGGTCAAAGGAACTATCCGTGTCGTCCCGGCCGACGCGGGCGGCTGCAAAATTCTGACGACATCCCAAGCGTAGTTCCGAGATGCCGTCCATGCCCTCAGGGACGCGCCGGCGCGCATCACGGCTGTGACATGGGCCACACTCGATCGAGCACCCGGGGGGAGGCCGGGGGGCCACCCCCCCGCAATTCACGGCGTCACAACCCCCTGGCTTTTTGCGCCAGCGCCCGCCTCAACGCCAGCATCGCCAGCGTATCCCGGCGACAGTACTCGCTAAGCGCGTCATGGATATGCCGGCGCTCGCTATCGCTGCCGCAATCCAGGCTGCGGGCGTAGGCGATGCTGGCCTCGCGGCCGTCGGCGACAGCGAGGTCTTCGTATCCCATTTCGGGCACCAGCACCGGCAGCACCTGCTTGATGGAAAACGAGCCGCGCAGGTCGGGATGGTAGTAGTTCGCTTCGACCACTTTGAGCAAATCCCAGAGCCGCTCGACGAGCGCGTCGAGCTCGCTACGCAGATCGGGAAACTCGCGTGAAAGCGCCCGGATGACCCGCCTTTCGAATCCCGAGTAGACGCAGATGAGCCCGTCATCGGCACACGCCTCGAGCAGCGCCTCGGCGAGCGGCCGTCGCGGATCGCCCTGCTCGGTCCAAAGGAACTCGCGATGAGAGACCCCACCACCGTGCTCCTCGGTGTGCACCGAGAACTGGAAAGGAACGGCGTCGTAGCAACGCGTACCCGCATAGCGGGGAACGGCGGGGCTGAAGCTCTCGAAGTCGAGATAACGAATCGGGAACGAGACGCACGACAGCGCCTCTCGAAGATTCGGCGAAACGAATTCGTTACCAGTAACCACCGAAAGACGCACGATGGCCTGGCGCTTGCTCAGCGGAAAGTCTTCGGGTATGTCCCCGATCTCCTCGACCCCCTGACTCTCCAGGGCTTCCTGCCTTTGCGCATGTAAGCGCGGCAAGTCAGATATGGGATGCTCGAGATATTCCCAGTCTTCGGTGCAGATATCGTAGTAGCCACATTCGTAGGGCTCGAAGCAGTGATCGCCAGGCTCGATCTCCGGCGCCTCCTTCGCTGCAAGCATCGATTGGAGAATCCCTACTTCCTCATCGATCCATGGAAGGTGCTCCGCCACGACTTCGCTGAGATTGTGAAAACGGAAAAGGCGGTAGACGTCGAGACGCTTGCCGTCGAAGACATAGCCGCGACTCAGCGTCAGAACCCCGGCGGCCGCAATATCGACTCCCGCGCCGCGAAGAACCCACGCCTGCACGGCGACATCGTGCTCGTGTACCTCTTTTACCGTGGTGGTGGACTTCACCTCGATGAGATTGAAAGCGCCGCTCGCGGTGCGCTCGAGCACATCGACCCGGACCAGTACACCACGGTGCTCGAACGCCGCTTCGAAGATTGCGGGAACGCTCCGGTCGTCGAGCAGGGCGCGCGTCTCTGCAAGCGCGTCCTCGGGATGAAGATGGTCGGCCTTCACGAGGATGCCGCCCGGGTAGCGCTGCCGCGCGAGGCGGCCCACTTCGTGGCCGGTATCGAAAATTGCCTGGGTGACGGCGTCGACGTCGCTCTCGAGCTCGCTCTCGTAACAGTCGTACCAGAGCTTCAGGTGACACTGGCAGCCGGAGAGGTAGCGTGTTTTCGAAAGACGCGGGGCCACTACTCGGGACGTGTCTCACTCATCGACGGCCGCGCGCAGACCACTTCGAACCAGGCGGTGAGCTGGGGTCGGCTTTCCCGCCAAGCCTCGTCGGCGTAGCGAAAATCCAGGTAACCGAGCGCGCACGCAACCGAGATCGTGCCGATGTCCAGCGTCTCACCGAGAGCCTCGCGCTCGAGCGCGTCGAGACTGCGCCGCACCTTACCCAGCTGGCCGTTCACCCAATCGGACCAACGCAGATTTTCCGGGCGTAGAAACCTCTCGTAACGCGTGTTGACGGCAGCGTCGAGAATGCCATCGGCGAGCGCCTGTCGACGCAATGCCGTCCAGCGCGCTTCGCCGTCCTGGGGAAACATGCGGGGACCATCGTGCAAGGTGTCCAGGTACTCACAGATGACCCGGGAGTCGTACAGCGCACGGCCGTCGTCCCGAACCAGCGTGGGGATCTTGCCGATGGGATTGTCCGCGCAGACCGCCTCATCGGCTTCGACGGGCGTCCCTTGGAATCTGGTGAGCTCTATCCGGTCCGCAAGGCCGGTCTCCATCGCGAGCACCCTCACCTTTCGCACGTACGGCGAGGCGATTGCGAAATACAGCTTCATCGGTGCTACCTCTTGTCCACGCTGATGGTGCTATTCCAACTCATAGGCACACGCAGGTAAATATGAATGACGCCTTCATGCCTGGAAGCTCGCGTCGAACAGCTCCTCGATGGCAAGCAGCCTCGGCGTGAGGCCCTGCTGATGCGCGTAGAGCGCGAACTGCTTCAGGTCCACGCGGTTGCGCTCCAACCCGTAAGGCCAATAATCCCTGCCGAAAAGCTCCAGCGTTTCGTCCATGACCGCTGGCAGGAACGGGATCATGGCCGAGTAGGCCCCGGTATCGCGCAAGGCCGTCATGGCCTCGCTCCGCGCCTGGCACAGTGCCTCGTAGATTCGCGGCAGGACGTGAGGATGCGCCTCGTGGACATCGCGTCGCACCACGACGCAGTGCATGATGGGATGGATGCCGGTACGGGAATAATATTCCCTCTCGACGCGCTGATAGTCGGGGAACACTCTGCGCACGCGCGACGACGCACGCTCGAAGCACGCCGGTATCCTGTGGCTGAGGGCAGCGTCAACGGCTCCGGATTCGAGCAGCGCCGAGAGCTCTTCGCCCGAGGACATGTAGCGTATGCGCGTCCCCGCCGGCATCTCGATGGGCACGCGGGGCCTGCGCTCCGCTACCCATTCCACGGATTGCAGCTCGAGGCCGTGCTCCTCGGCGAGAATGCCGACGATCCACACCAGTGCCGTCATGCCCCATTCGTAGATGGCAATGCGCTTTCCGTTCAGATCCTCGGGAGCATCAATGCCGGCGTCGACGTTGGCGTACACCATCCCGTGCCGGAATGCCCGGCTCGGGAATGCCGGCATGGCCACGAATGGATTCTCTCCCGCGCCTGTGAGGTACGCATGGGCGCCCATGGACATCTCCGAGACGTCGAATTCGCCATCACTGCACATGCGCCGGAATATTTCCGTCGGTGAAAGCGTCTCGATACGAAGCTCGATGCAACGCGGGCGCACGCCGCCGGTGTGCAACGGCGCAATGCGGTCGTAATTACCGAAAGCGGCGCTAAGTGTCAGATCGGACATGCGTTTACCTGCGGGTCGGCACGTCGCCGCGGGCGAAGAAAATTCCTGAGCAAAAATGCCAACAAAGGAACTGACGTTGGTTCAATTCCCCCATATAATGCAGCACTCGGGGTGCAATAAAAACAAAGGGCATATCGTGGACTTTACCATTGGTAGAACGAAGCGTAACCGCGACGGCCATAAGCCCGAGCGACGCTGCGTATCCCGCACCACAACGAAGGCAAGGGCTTACGTCTCTCGGCAGGGATTGCCTCGGTTCAAAGGCCAGGTTCGCGACCTCAGCTCGACCGGAGCATTCGTCGCCACCGGACCGTTACCGATTCGCGAACGTCACGTGGTGAAGCTCAATCTGGTGCTCGACCTCGGCAACGTCATTCGCCTGCACAACCGTCCCGCCGTTGTCGTGCGCCGATCACGCGAGGGGGTCGCGCTCAAGTTTTTCTGAGGCTGCGGGACATCGCCNNCAGATGGCCGCCCGGATTCGGTCCTTGACCCGGTGCGACCATGCGAAGCCGTGCTCACCGGGCGTTGCCTGCAGATCGTGCCTCTCGAGCGCGGTGGCGTTCATTCCGGCGCCCTTCGAGATCCCTGTCATCGGCGCCGCATATCGCCCTGAACTGGATACTGATACGCGGATCGGCACGGGCCTGCTTCGGCACGCTGTGCAACCAGGTTCGCTGACAGCGGCCACCCATCACCAGCAGGTCGCCCCACCCCGGTGAGAAGCTGACCGAGTGGCCGCCGGCCACCGGGTGCAGAACGAATCGGCGCGGTGCACCCACCGAGACGATGGCGATGATCGCATCATCGCAGGCGCGGCCGATCCTGTCGCCGTGCGGGGCCACGCTGTCCTGGCCGTCGCGGTACCAGGCGAGCGTTGCGCTCGCAAAGCTGACGTCGTAGTGCCGGGCGAGGGCCTTGGTCAGACCGTTGAGCAGCTCGGCGCAGTCTCCGGTTCCGGGCGCCGCGGCGGTCAGGCGCGGCACGTTCACGGTGCGGTGGTACATGAGACGGCGCCCCTGCCGCCAATCCGCCACCGCCGACAGGCTTCGGTAGACAGACGCGTGACCGCTCAACCAGTTGGGCAGGTAGTCGACCCAGGCGCCGTCACCGAGATCCGTTCTTTTCAGGCCGCGCAGCTGCGGATCGAAGCCCGGCGCTGCGAAATCGAACAGCGATACCTGCATACGGACACCCTCGCGAATGTCCGAGGCATGATACTGGATATTTATCCAGATCGGAAGCGCTCACAGCCCTATTCAGCCATTATCTTTTTGCTTTTCTCGCGGCGCTCGATCCGTCTCTGATCGCGAATTTTCTTGTACTCGATCTTGATGAGCTGCTTCTTCTTACCGAGCTCGGCCATCTGATTCATGAACTTCTGATGATCGAAAGCGCCTGCCTGGACCGCCTGCGTGAGCATGCTGTTGTACAGTATCTGCTCGGCATCGAGCGCATGCACCTCGGCCTTCTCGTCCCAGGTGAGCTCGAAATCCTCGTTCAGGTTCTGGATTTCCCAGCTCCGCAGTTTCTCGCCGTTTCTGAACTCGGCGAGGGACTTCCTGTTGCGTTCCTCGAGCTTGGCAACTTCCTTCTTTTCACGCTCGTTCCATTTTTTCTCCTGGTCGGTGAGGCTGCCGCCGATCGGCGTGGCGAGGATAGGCGCGTAGGACCTCGTCAGCCCTGCGGCGTTTGCCCGATCGAGAGCCATTCTGTCTCTCTCGGTCAGCAGCGCGTTCTTGCGCTCTTCCTTGGCAATCCGGGCCTGATGCACTTTTCGAGCAGCCTGCTTTCTGATGCTGAACAGCTCCTCGGCGAAGGCCCTGCTGTCGGCCTGCAGCTGCGCGACGGTCTGCTCGTTGAATTCCTGCCCGGATTTCGTGAATAGTCCGGACAATTTCTGCTGATAATCTGCCTCGGCGCGGGCCACTTCGGCATCGTGCTCGGCCCCGAGCTCGATGCGCTTGAGCTCGAACTGCGTATCGAGCTCGTTCGCGCGAGGTCCATACCCGCTCTTTAACTCGCGCGCGTATTCCCGAAAAGCCTTTGTGCCGTCGCTGATTTCCCTGGAGCGTTGATTTTTCTGATTCTGCCTTTCCTTTTGGGCAGCCTGGCGCTGTTTTTGCAATTCCTTGCTCTCGTTTGCCGCCGACGCATCAAACGATAGAAAAATCGCAAGAGCCAGAATGACCGGATAGCGGATAATAGACATGTCGCGCCCTTCCCCACTCGTAACTGTTGGCGGGTATATTATATGGCCATCCCCCGACGCTGCGACATGAATCCTCCGTATGCGCTAAGCTGAAGAAAACACCGGGATTGAATCGCCATGCCCACGGTTTTTAAACTGTTCGTCCTTGGCGTTCTCGTCGCGCTTTTTCTTTTTCTGTTCACGCGACCGAGCGACTATCGCAACCTGCTGAGAGACATCTCGGGAACATTCGAGGACCAATGGTGTGCCTGGTCGGAGGTTTTCGGAAACGAATGCGACCGGTGGCGTCACGCGCGCCGGATCATCGATGAAGCGAGGCAGTTCGGCGAGGAGCTCGGATCAAAAATATCCGTCACGGCGCCAAAGCAGAGCTCGGGCACCAGGCAGGAGTGAACGGTGCTCTCGGGGAGAGGGCCGGTGCGCAGGCGCGACCCGCTCAGGCCGCGCTTTCCTGGGCCGGCTTTTCGAGCATTTTCTTCAGAGCCTCGAGGAGATCCAGGTAGCTGAGAATCCCCACGAGACCATCGCCCTTGGATACGATCAGGCAACCGATACGCTTCTCGCGAAAAATATCGATTGCAAACGAGACCGGATCCTCGGGTGAGACGCTGAACGGCTTGGTGACCATAATCTTATCCACGGTGGTGTCCTCGGTAACGAGGAAATCCTCGGCCCCCGTGGCCTCGTCCTTGTATATGGCGCCAACGCTGCGCAGGTCCCTGTCGGAAAGAATACCGGCGACCTTTCCGGTGTCATCCAGAACCGGCAGGTGACGGAATCCGCCCTCGCGCATGATCTCGAACGCCTCCTGCACGGGAGTTCCGAGGGGTGCCGAGGTCACGTCGCTCTGCATTACGTCTTTGACGTACATGGTTTTGCTCCGAAGTTTGCCTCCGGCAGCCGGTCATCAGGCTGTTCGTGCCCGATGAGTACGGCTTCGCTTCTTTCCCTGAGACGCTCGAATGCCGGAGCCTTGATTGCGCTTGCGACCCGCTCGCAGGGAGCCGCGTTTGGCTGTGATCAGCCAAGGCTGTTGATGGGATATCGGCTTCCCAATGCAATGTCTGCACGGCCTGTAAATGGGAACAGGTCTCAGTTCCGAAGCAGGCTCGGGAAGCTTCAGGAATTAAACGAGGGCCGTCGGCCTCGCCCGGCACGTGAGGTGCCTCCGCGATCGCGGTACCGTCATCCCCACGACCGGATCGCCCGCATTGCGCGTATCATACGAGGCGAATCACATTCGAGGCCTGCCATGACCGCCTTCAAAGCCAAATTTTCTCCCGGACAGATTATCCACCACAAGCGCTTCGACTACCGTGGGGTCATCATCGACGTCGATCCCGTGTTCCAGGGCACCGATGAATGGTACGAGCAGGTGGCGCGCTCCCGTCCGCCCAAAGACGAGCCCTGGTACCACGTGCTGGTGCACGACAAATCCGTGGAGACCTACGTGGCGGAGCGCCACCTCGAGGAGGACACGTCGGGGCAGCCGATCAATCATCCCGATGTGCCGCGCTTCTTTGCGGCAATGACCGACGGCCGCTACGTCAGGAGCAGACCGCACTAGTCGCGCGACGGCAACCCTGTTCGCTACTCGGCACCGACGTAGACGGCGGCGTCGGCGATGAGCCTGTCGATGGCCGCATCGTCGAAACCCCGCTCACGCAGTATCTCGCGACCGTGCTCGCCGACGGCGGGCGCCACCTGAAGCGCGTCGTCGGCTGCAAGCGGGACCATGCCCGGTATCAACGGCATTGGCACACTGCCGACTCGGGGCTGTCGCACCGGTGGCGCCGCGCCGACTTGCTGCACGTGAGGGTGATTCAGCCAGTCGCCGAAATCGTGGATCGCGTTGCACAATGCGCCTGCCTCGGTGAGCCGCGCGCACCACCGCGCTGTCGATTTCGCCTTCAGCCGTTCCTCGAGAATGGCCACGAGCGCCTCCAGGTGCTCGGCACGCTGCTCGAAATCAATGAATCGTGCATCCTCGATGAGATGCGGCAGGTCGAGCCCTCTGCAGATAGCGACCCAGTGCGCCTGCGTAACGAGCGTGATAGCGATCCAGCCGTCGCGCGTTCGATAGGTTCCCGCCGGGGCGTTTAGCACCCGTGGTTTTCCCTCGGACAGGGCATATTCGGCGATCTTGGCCGCCTGGATGGCGGCCGCCGACTGCATCAGGCTCACGTCGATGTGACGGCCCTGCGCCTGTCCGGCACGGCCGTGCAGAGCCGTCGCCAATGCCTGATAAGCGTAAAGGCCTGTAACCATGTCGACCAACAAAAAGCCGATCCGATGCGGTGCACCGTCGTTTCCGGGATTGACCGACATGAGGCCCGAGAAAGCCTGCATGACCGTATCGGTGCAGGGCTCTTCACGGTACGGACCCTGCTGTCCGTAGCCACTCACGGAGACATACAGGACGCGGGGGTTACGAGCACGAACGGCCTCGTATCCGATGCCGAGCCGGTCGGCCACACCGGGCCTGAATCCCTCGATGACGACATCGGCCTCGGCGGCGAGCGCCTGCACGAGGGCGCGCCCATCGGCGTGCTTGAGATCGATGCAGATGCTGCGCTTGCCGCGGTTGGCACAGACATCGAGCACCGAATGACCGTTGTAATCCGTGCCGAGGCTGCGTGCCCAGTCACCCCCGGGCGGCTCCACCTTTATGACATCGGCACCGTAGAGCGCCATCAATGTGCCACAGTACGGTCCCGCGACGCCCTGGCTCAGATCGAGGACGGCGAGCCCGCGGTATGGATGCTCATAGCTCATGTCAGTGTGGACACGGTTCACCAGCGGTGGCAGTCAGCAGCGGTTTCGTGCGCTCGATCACGGCTCGGTCATCCCAGGTAGCAGCTCATGACCTTGTGTGAATTCCCCGCCTTGATTGTCAGATATTTTTCGTAAAAGGACTTGTCGATCTTTCGCAGGGATCTCTTCGTGCTGTCGAGACGATAGCGGCGACGGTGCGATGGGCCACCGTTGTAGACCGCATAGGTCGCCCGCGCGAGCGCGTCGGGGATGCCGTATTTGTCCTCGCGTTTTCTGATCGCGTAATGAGTGAGATAGTGAGCGAGGATGTCGGCGCCGGCGCGCGCATTGTAACCGATGTCATCGGTGAGACCTGCGACCTCGTAGAATCCCCGCCAGGCGTTCGGATCCACCTGCATCATTCCGAGCGCACCCGTGACCGATTCGATGGTCCTGACCGTGTCCTGCCTTCGCACGAACTGACGCCAGCAACTCTCCTTCCAGGCGGTGGCGAGCAGCAGATCGCGAAAAAGCCTGGCGTGCTTTTTCGGAACCTTTCCCTTGCCCATTGTCAGCTCGGATGTCTGCTCGAGGAGATCCTCGACCATTGGAAGATACCCCGCGGCGTTTTTGTAATCCGGCACCCATTGATTGAGCTTGACCACCAGCACCGGATCGATGCGCGCCGTCGCCCGCGCCGCGCGAAAGATGCCGTCGAGCCACCACGCGCCGCCGCCCGCCTGCGGCGGTGCGATGGCCGGCCCGAACCCCATGAGCGCGCGCAGCTCCGCGTCGACCTCGAAGCTGCGCCCGAGCGGATCGTCGCGGACCGCGGGCGCGATGATGCGGGCCAGGCGGCGCAGCCCGTCGGCGCTCAGGTCGAGTCCCGCGCCGGGACCGAGGCTTTGAATCCCCTTGAGCGCGTCGGCCGCGGCGATGAAGCCGAGGTATTGAAAAGCGCTGTCACCGGGCAGCCCCGCCTGCATGTTCCGGAGCACCGGCGCCAGCCGATCCCAGGTCCGCACGAACAGCGCAGGAACCGGGTCCGGGCCCTCGGGTGTCCTGGCGAGAATCTCCACGATGTCGTAACGCGCCGTGAGCAGCACGTCGAAAAGCGCCGCGCGGGTCGCATCACGGGCCGTGTCGCGCGCGCTCGACTTGACCACGAAGGTCAGGAAAGCGTCCCAGCGCTGCCACGCCTGCTGCCATTGGGCGAGCTCCTGCTCGCTCAGCACCGGTTCGGGCGTCGGCGCCGCGCCCGGGATCGCCGGCACGTCGAGGCGCGCACCGAGGGCAACGGCATCGGCCTGCACCTCGACGGCGGTCAGCGTCAGCGAATCGACGATGCGCTGAGTGCGCCCGGCGTCATCGCGCGCGAGCACCAGCGGCAGCAGAGAGCGGATCTCCCCGAGCGGCGCCTCGAGGTCGACGTTCAACCGGTCGATCCTCGGATGAACGTGATCCGAGACCCAGCCCCAGACGGCGCCGGCAAGGGTGGTGGGCTGCCCGTCTTGGTCGAGCAGACGCGAAGCGACGGTGCTGAAGCGCACCCTCGGGCGCTGACTGTCGAGCACGGCCCGCTGATCGGTCTCGACGAACCCCGTCCAGTCGAGCAGCACCAGGCACTGGGTGCCGATGGCTGTCGCCACCCGGGCCCTGGCGGCGCTGCGCACGCGCAGCAGGCCGTCGACACCGCTCAGCTTCGGATCGGTGAGAACCAGATAGTTGCATCCGGAGCCGTCGCGCAGCGCCACCAGAGAACTCTCGGGACCCGTGAACAGCTGCTCGAGGAGAAGCTGCTCCACCAGCGCGTGGTCGAAGCGCAGCGGCATGGATACTTCCCGCGCGGCGACCGGTTGGCCGGCCCAGAGCAGCCATGTGAGTGCGAGAAAGGCGGCCCCGCCGAGTGCCCGGGAACAGTGCGACATGGATCGAGTATCGGCTTTCGTGGGTATACTTACCACGCATTCCTAACGGTAATGTTAACCGAGGCGCCCGTTATGCCGGCAACGCTGGTGACGGTTTTCGGCGGAAGCGGCTTTCTGGGGACGGCGCTCGTGCGCAGTCTCCTCGCTCACGGCTTGCGGGTGCGCGCCGCCGTGCGCCACCCCGAGAACGTGCACGGCCTCACAGACTCCGCTTCACTCGCGGCGATCCGCGTGGACATCAGGGACGAGGCGGCCGTCGAGGCGGCACTCGATGGCGCACGGGCCGCCGTCAACGCGGTCGGCCTTTACGTGGAGCACGGCGCCGAGACGTTCCAATCGGTGCACGTCGACGGTGCGCGCATTGTGGCCCGCTGCGCGGCGCGCGGCGGCGTGCAGCGGCTCGTTCACGTATCCGGCATCGGTGCCGATGCGGCCTCCCCGTCCCCGTACGTGCGCGCCCGCGCCGCCGGCGAGCGCGTCGTCGAGGAACACTTCCCGCACGCCAGCATCGTCCGCCCGAGCGTGCTTTTCGGTCCAGGCGACAGCTTTCTCAGCACCATCGACCGCATCACCCGACTGTCACCGGTTTATCCGCTGTTCGGTTCCGGCGATACCCGCATGCAGCCGGTATACGTCGAAGACGTTGCCGGGGCGGTGGTGCGTTTGGTCGCCGATGAGACGCCGCACGCCACCGCCATCGAGCTCGGCGGTCCGCGGGCTTACCGCTATCGCGAGATTGTCGAGGCGGTTCTCCAGTATCGCCGCCGGCGGCGCCTGCTGCTGCCGATTCCATTCGCCGTGTGGACGTTGCAGGCGAAGCTGCTGTCGCTCGTGCCGAATCCGCCGCTGACCGTGGATCAGGTCGTGCTGATGCGCGATGACAACGTCGTCTCGGAAGCTGCCGTGACGTTCGAGAACCTCGGCATTATCCCCGCCGATCTCGTCACGCTGCTGCCGCGTTGCTTGGGCGGTGACGCGATCCCCTGACAGCGTCAGGCCCGGCCTCCTTCGCGTAGCGTCTCGAGCAGCTTTCCTATCGCAAGGCATTCGAGACCGAACGGCAGGTAGCCGCTGTAGCCGAGCAGTGGCATGTGGAAGATCTCGAAGCGGTGCACCAGGGGCACCGAGTACTCCCAGTGCGCGAGGCTGCCGTAGTTCCACATCTCCCAGAACAATCCGCACACCAGCGCCGCCAGTGCCACCTGCCAGAGCTCGCGCCAGTCGCCGTCGGCCGGCCCTTCCAGGATCGACCGCTCGCCGGTGATGACCTGCAGCGCCGAAATCAGCACCAGCGGCGCGAGCCACAGGGCCGAGAACAGCGCGTTCGGCCACACGCCGAGGCCGGCGAGAGCCGCCCCGGCGAGCGCCAGCGCGATCCAGACGAGCGGTTTGGAACGGGTCATATCGATGCGCCATGCGTTTTCGAGGCCGGCGCTGGCGCGAGGAAACGAGGCCAGCAGCTCGCGGGTGCCGAGAACGGCCGGCAGCACCGTCGCGAAGGGCAGCGTTGCCTGCCAGAAGTAATCCCATGCGCCGAGCGCGCCAATGCCCATGTAGTGCCAGTTCTGAACGAAGCGATTGAGGTATTCGAACATCCACCAGAACGCCGCGCTCAGCGGAAACAGCGTCAGAAAGTAAACCGGGCGAGTGATCAACATGCAGCGCCCGGTACGTCGCCATGTGAGCGCATTGACGATGACGATATAACCGAGCCAGAGCATGCTGAACGTGAAGCCCTGCAGCGGTGCAAACCATTCAAACCGGTTCCACGCGAGGATCCACGCGAGCGCGAGCCACGCACAGGCTACCCAGCCCCACCACGGAAAAGCCGAAGCGCGCCCGGGATCGCGCTCGACGCTCGCCCGGTGCCGGACGATGCGCGCCACGAAAGGCGCCAGCGTGATGATTACCAGAGATGCCGTGAACGCAAACGCCGTCCAGGAGAACGGCGCGTGCACGACGTACGCGGTTCGCGGAGGAAACTCCAGATAAGGCGCGAGCGGCAGGCCGGCGAGGGCGACGCCCGCAAGCGGCAGGCCGACCAGCAACGGGACCAGAACGAGCAGCAGGGGTGGAAATCGCATACCGGGCTAATGTACTCCGAACCAGGGGAATGCGTTCACGCCGAGGGAGCCCGCAGGGCGGTCGTGGCCGCGACAAGCTGCCCCGCCCTCCGTTTCGCGCGCCCGGGTACGCGGTCGTAAGCAATCTGTAAGCTCCCGCTCAGGCATCTGTTTGCCTCCCCCCGCCATCATGGGGCCGCATTCGGGCAACCACGGGGGACGCGACCATGGCAGCAACGACGGGCAGGCGAGAGCATGGCGGCGGCATGGCAACAAGGTTTACGGCGGCCTTCGGCGCCCTGCTGCTGGCGGCGCTCGCGACCTTCGCCTCGCCGCTTGCGGGTGCCGGTGAGCTCCTGGCGGGAAATCCACACCCGAGCGCTGGCTTTGGAGATCGCGACGTCGACCTCCCGTACACCGGCGTCGAGACCCCGGCTGATGGGCCTTTTTCCGGGCACCTGAGCGGCGCCACCGGACTGCTCGGCAACATGCTCGAGACCTACGCCACCGACCCGCTCCTGCGGCCGGTCTCCACACTGCGTTCGCTGGGATTTCTCATCAAGAACACGTTGGCCGATCTCGCCACGCAAGCCCTCATCAGCATGGTTCACCTTCCGGAGATCACCAAATTGCCGATTCCGCCACTCGCCCGCGGCCCGGGCATGGATCTCGAGGAATGGGAACGGGAGCTCGACGCGATCACCAATTCGGCACCCCTGTCGGGCTCGCTCGAGTTTCTCATCGACGGTGACGAGTACTTCCCGGCACTCGTCGACAGCATCGAGCAGGCGAGCCAATCCATTCACATTCGCACTTACATCTTCGACAACGACGACTTCGCCATTCAGATCGCCGATCTTCTCAGACGGCGCTCGAGCGAAGTCGACGTGAAGGTGTCGATGGATGGCATTGGCACGTTGACCGCCGAGCTCACGCACTCGAACAGCATGCCGGCGTCATTCGACCCACCTGCCTCCATTGCCGAGTATCTGCGCAGCGGTTCCACGGTGAACGTGCGTACCCTGACCAACCCGTGGTTCTCCGGCGATCACACCAAGGTCACGATCGTCGATCGCGAAGTAGCTTTCCTGGGAGGCATGAACATCGGTCGCGAGTACCGCTACGACTGGCACGACCTGATGGTCAGGCTGGAGGGCGCCGTGGTGGAGGAGCTGGCCCGCGAATCCGATGGTGCGTGGGCAAAGAGCGGAATGCTCGGCGATCTGGCCGCGCTCTTCCAAAACTTCGACGAACGCAAAGCATCGAGAAAGGCAAACGAATACCCCATCAGAGTACTCCACACGCGCGCTCAGGATTCCCAGATCTACGAAGCACAGCTGGCTGCCATTCGCCGCGCGCAGAGATACATCTATATCGAAAATCCCTACTTTTCCGATGATGCGATACTGTTCGAGCTCATCGCCGCCCGTCGCAGAGGCGTCGACGTTCGCTTCGTGATCGCCGAGCGGGGGGATATGGAGCTGATGGATATGAGCAACGCTCAGGCCATCAACGAGATGCTCGCCAACGGCATACGGGTGTACATGTATCCGGATATGACCCACGTCAAGGCGACAATCGTCGACGACTGGCTCATGGTTGGCTCCGCGAACCTCGACAAGCTCAGCTTGAGAGTCAACAACGAGATCAACGTCGCCACCTCACATCCGCAAGCCGTGCATGAGCTCAAGCGGCGTCTGTTTCACGTCGATTTTGAAAGATCCGTAGAGCTGACAAGGCCGCTCCGTGCCGACCTGCGCTATCAGCTCGCTGAGACCCTTGCAGACATCTTCATGTGAAGGACGCGGATACCCGGCGAAGCCACACGGCGAGGATGGAGAGACCGGTGTTCTACTCCATTATTCCCGTGGCCGTGTCGAGAATGAACACGGTTTTCTCGGCACCGAGGGATTTCGGCGATGCGTAGGCCTCGAGATCCACTTCCATCTTCAGCTTGGTGGTAACGGCGGAAGAGGCGCCGAGCTTGACGGGAACCACCATGATCGGGACCGTGCTCCCTGCTTCGAAACCGTTGGTCACGACCACCTCTATCTGAAGCTTTTTACTTGCCCCGCCGGAGCCTTTCTTGGCTGCCCGCGCGGCGTTCTCAATGGTCTGCTCGAGCGTGACGACGGCGATCTTGCTCGTGCACGCCTGCATGACGAGGCAAGATACGACCATCAGGAAAATTCTCAGTCGCATGGCGTGTGTTCCCGGCTCCTTCAGCAGGCGTCCTAGTCGGCACCCTTGCCGTGCGTGATCTTCTCTTTGAATGCTGCCATCAGATCGATGGGAATCGGAAACAGCACCGTGGAGGTCTTCTCGGTGGACATGTCGAGCAGAGTCTGCAGATAGCGCAGCGTCAGCGCCGCTCTCTCCTCGGAGAGCACCTTGGCGGCGTCCTTGAGCTTTTCCGAGGCCTGGAACTCGCCGTCTGCCGCGATTACCTTGGCGCGCCGCATACGCTCGGCCTCGGCCTGCTTGGCAATCGCACGCACCATGGTTTCATCCAGATCCACGTGCTTGATCTCGACGTTCGACACCTTGNNTCTCGTTGGCAATTTCCTTGAGCGTCTGCAGGTAGCGCAGCGTCAGCGCCGATTCTTCCTGGGCCAGCATGTTCGCCGCTTCGGCGAGCATCGTCGCCGCCTGTTTCTCGCCTTCGGCGTTGATGACCTTCGCGCGCCGCGCACGCTCGGCTTCGGCCTGCTGGGCGATTGCGCGAATCATGCTCTCGTCGAGATCGACGTGCTTGATCTCGACGTTGGACACCTTGATGCCCCAGGCATCGGTCTGCTGGTCGAGATTCTGCTGGATATCCGCATTCAGCTTGTCGCGCTCGGCGAGCAGCTCATCGAGCTCGTGCTGTCCCAGCACCGAGCGAAGTGTCGTCTGGGCGAGCTGGCTGGTGGCTGCCTGAAAGTCTTCCACCTGCACGATGGCCTTCTCCGGATCGAATACGCGGAAATAGACAACGGCGTTGACCTTCACCGAGACATTGTCATGTGTGATGAGATCCTGCGTAGGCACGTCCAGCACCCGAATGCGCAGATCAACGCGCACCAATTGCTGAACACCGGGAATGAGAAGGATCAGTCCCGGCCCCATCACCGACTGGAAGCGTCCGAGGAAGAACACTACCCCGCGCTCGTACTCCCGGAGGATCCAGATGATGTAGTAAGCAATAACAATGACGAAGAAAGCGGCCATGCTGTAAAGAACGAGTGTCATTTCACTTCTCCTCTCGCTCCGGCTCGACCTCGAGGACCAAGCCGTCGATATTCTTGATGCGCAGATGCTGTCCGCGAGCTACCGGCTCGCTCGTGCGTGCCGACCATATCTCGCCGTGGGCCCTGACCTGACCGAAATCCGAGAATGCACCGAGGGCCTCGGCCGCGGCACCGATCATTTCCTCGCGGCCCGATACCACCGGGCGTTTGCGCTGACGAACGGCGAGCAGCACCGTAGCGCTGAATAGCGCCGCCGCGGCCATCCCGACCGTGACCACCAGGGGCATGGAAACCGCGAACCCCTCCACGTCGGTGTCCATGAGAATGATCGAGCCGATGATGAATGCCGCCACACCGCCGATACCGATGACGCCGAAGCTCGGCAGAAACAGCTCGGTCACGATCAGCGCGACACCGATCAGGATGAGCGCCACGCCGGCGTAATTCACCGGCAGCACGTGAAAGGCATAAAGGGCGAGGACCAGCGAGATGGCGCCGACGATTCCGGGAACCAGCGCCCCGGGGTTGTAGAGCTCGAAGAACAGACCGTAGATGCCGAGCAGCATGAGAATGTATGCCACGTTAGGATTCGTGATGACCGCGAGCAGCCTGCTGCGCCAGTCCGGCTCGACGATTTCGATGGTCCAGCCCTCGGTTGCCAGCGTGAGCTCGGCATCGCGGATCGTGATCTTCCGCCCATCGAGCTTCGAGAGCAGATCGTCGATGTCCTCCGCCATGGCGTCGATGACGTTCTTCTCCAGAGCCTCCGCGGCGCTCAGGCTCGATCCCTTGCGCACCGCCTCCTCGGCCCAATCGGCATTGCGACCGCGCAGCTCGGCGAGGCCGCGGATGTAGGCCACGGCATCGTTGACCACTTTGCGGCCCATGGCCTTCTGCGGCGATACCGGCTCCTCGCCCTCGCCCTCCTCGTCGTCCTTTTTCTTGGAGGGCTCGCCCTCGTCGCCGCCGGGCGGCGCCATGCCCGGGCCGATGGGAACGGGCGTCGCGGCACCCAGATTGGTCGCCGGCGCCATGGCCGCGACGTGGCTCGCGTACAGGATGTAGGTGCCGGCGCTCGCCGCCCGCGCCCCGCTCGGCGCAACGTAGACGATCACGGGAACCGGTGAGGCGAGTATCGCCTTGATGATGACGCGCATGGAGGTGTCCAGGCCCCCCGGTGTGTCCATTTTGACAATGACCGCGCGATGGCCGTCTGACGCTGCGCGCGCAATGCCGCGCTCGATGAAATCGCTGACGGCGGGCCCGATGGCTCCGCTGACCTCGAGCAGCAGCGCATCGGCGGGGGGCGATTCCTGGGCGAGGGCGGGCCGGCCGACCAGCAGCAGCGCGATCAGTGCAAACCCGAGGTACCTCATGACTGCGGACCAATCAGTGGCTCAGGCATTCAGGGTACTCCTGCGAGCCCCGCCTGGCGAGGCGCGCGGCCCGATATGCCGGCCCGCACGCTCGCGTATGCTGGAAGTGGCATACTGAGCCCATGCAGGACGATGCGCACGACGGCGCCGCCGTTAGACTTCCGCCGCCTCTCGTCTACCTGGGCGGGCTGATTCTCGGTGTCGTGGTGCACGCCTTCGTCGTGCCCCTGCCTCTGGGGCTGTCCACGGAATGGCAAATCGCCCTCGCGGTCGCTGCCGGCATACCGGCCGTCGTTCTCCTCGCCGGCGCCATCGGACCGTTCCGGCGCACGGGCCAGGATCCGAAGCCGTGGACGCCGACACCCGAGATCGTGTCGAGCGGTGTCTATGCGTTGACGCGCAATCCCATGTATCTCGGGCTCGCGCTCCTTCAGCTTTGCATCGGCATTGCTCTCGCCAACGGCTGGATTGTCATGCTCGTACCGGTGGTGCTCGCCATCGTGCACGTGAGCGCGGTGCGTCACGAGGAGACTTATCTCGAGCGCAAGTTTCCCGACGAGTACGCGCGCTACAGGGCGCGCGTGCGTCGCTGGATTTGAGCGCCCCGGGATCGTCGCGCCTCGATCGCCTGCTGACGGGATCCGCCATCCGATCACGACGGGCCCACGATGTTCTATATTTGTCGAACGGGTATCGCCCACCGCCGCCGCTGTTCAACTTTGACAATATCCATCATGACCGACACTCGTTTTCGCATTGCCGCGCTGTGGCTCGGCCTCCTGATCGCATTCATGTCTCCTGTCACGCCCTGCCGTGCCGAGAACACCGCCAAAATTCCGCTCGAGCTGATTGCCATCGGCGCGCGCTATGGCACCAACGTGGTCACCGACAAAGCAGGCGCCCTCGATCGTGTCGACGTCTTCTGGAGCTGGCGCACGCCCTTCGCCTGGGAATTCACTCCGGGCTGGGATGTGAGCGCACGCATGAACGCGAGCCTCGGCTTGCTTCACGGTCAGGACGAGACCGGCGGCGTCGGAACACTCGTTCCCACGCTCGCCATCGGTGACACCGATAACTTTTTCGCCTTCGAGCTGGGAGTCGGGGCGGCAATGTTCACGAAATGGGAGTTCGGCGACGTCGAGGACTTCGGCGGCCCCCTCCAGTTCATTCTCGATGCGGGATTCAACTTTCGCGTCTACAAGAGGTTCGGGCTGGGCTATCGATTCCAGCACTGGTCCGACGCCAGCATCCACGGCAACGACAATCGCGGCGTGGAAATGCACATGTTCGAATTCAGCTACCGTTACTGAGTAGCAAATAAATCTCAGTTTTACAGGACCTTATCGCGCAAACGGCGGCGCCCGGCCGCATCGGTTTCTTCGCTCCGGGTGAACCGGCTATGATGACCGCTCATGCCTCCGAGGAGGTCCGCGGCGATGAGACTCTACCCGAAAACAGCCTCCAGGCAACGCGGGACGTGCTCTTGCCGAGCGGCCCGGGTCGGGGGCCGGCTCGCAGGGGATTTTCAGGCAGCCGCTGTTTTCACTGCCTGCAAAGGCCGGTGAGCCGAATGGCGAGCGCCATACCCGCAGTCGGAGTACGCTGGAAGCTTCTCCTGACGATAGCGCTCGTCGCGGTCTTCGTCGTCTGCATCAACTACTTCGTCCACTGGCTCGGCATCGTGCTCGAGGGTGAGGTGCGGCCCGCCGGCGGGATTACGGTCCAGAGGATCGTAATCGCCTCGATTCTTGTCTACACGCTGCTGATCGCGATTCCGTTCGTGCCCTCGGTAGAGATAGGTCTCGGTCTGATTCTGCTGCTCGGCGCCGAGCTCGCGCCGCTCGTGTATCTTTTCACCATCGTCGGCCTCAGCCTGAGCTTCCTCATCGGACGCCTGATTCCGGAAGCGGGTCTGCAGAAATTTCTCGAGGATATCTCGCTGACCAGAGCAAGCCGCCTGGTCGACACAATGAAAACGCTCTCCACCGAGGAGAGGCTGGCATTACTCGTCTCCCGCGTGCCCGCGAGATTCGTCCCGTCGCTGGTTAGACACCGATACGTGGCGGTTGCCTTAGCATTCAATATCCCCGGTAACACGGTCATTGGAGGCGGCGGCGGAATTGCGCTCGTGGCCGGAATGAGCCGCCTGTTCGGGTTCTGGCCGTTTCTGCTGACGCTGGTGATCGCGGTCGCACCGGTGCCGCTGCTGATCGTGCTCTGCGGCACCGACGTGTTTCTCTGAGCGCCGCCGCGCCCGGGCTCATCCGTCCGCGTCGCGGTGCACCGTGTGCGGCGAGAACGCCGGCAGGCAAACCGCAATGTACTCCGCACCGTCGGCCTCGGGCGTGCTGTAACGCACCCACTCGCCGGGCTTCGTGACGACCGCCTGACCGGCCCGCACGTCGAGACTGCCGCCTTCGTGCTCGACCCTGAGCATGCCGGAGAGAACGACCGTCAGCTCTTCGAACTCGGGCCGTTGCCCCGGCTCACGCCAGCCGCCCGGAGACTTCATGCGCGCGACGCTGACGTTCTCGTGACCCGAGTTGACCCGCCCGGCGTACTCTTCGATGCGCTTCGGCTTGTTGCCGGCGGCCGCAACTATCGTCGGCGCCTCGATCAACCGCGGCATGCGTTCACGTCTCCGGCTGCTTCACGTCGACGGCACCACCACGGGACACGACTCGCGGTTGCCCCATTCCTGCCAGGAGCCCACGTAGTTGCGCACGCGCGGATAACCGAGCATGCGCAGCACCAGATAGGCGTGCGCGGATCGGTAGCCGGTATTGCAGAAAGCGAGCACCTGCTTGTCCGCGGTGATTCCACGCGCTTCGAACAGTGGCTGCAGCTCGTCCGCGGCCTTGAGGCTGCCGTCCGGGGCCAGGTGGTTCACCCAGTCGAGATGCACCGCACTCGGAATCGTTCCGCCTCTCGCCGCGCGTCTGTCGGTGCCGCGCCATTCCATCTCACTGCGGGTGTCGAGAATGACTTTGTCAGAGTCATCGATGGCATCGAGCATGTCCTGATAGGTCGCGACGCGATCGCGCACCACTTGATAGTCGAACGCCGCCGCCCTCTGCGCCTGAGCATCCCTGGTGACCGGCAGACCTTCGTTGCGCCAGGCGTTGAACCCGCCGTCGAGCAGATGCACATCGCCGTGCCCCAGATACTCGAGGAACCAGAAAGCGCGCGCCGCCGACATGCCCGCGATCTCGTCGTAAACGACGATGGTGTCGTTCGCCGTGATGCCGTGCAAGCCCAGCAACGAGGCCCACATGTGGGTGAAGGATCTCAGGGGCGCCTCGTCCGTGTCGTAGGTATTCACGCCGTAGACGCTGAAGTGCAGCGCACCCGGGATATGGCCCATGGCGTAGTCCTCGCCGACGCGCACGTCGACGACTCTCAGGCTGCCCTCGCCGAGGCGCTGTGCGAGCTTCGAGGTATCCCAGGCAAGCTCGGGAGCGGCGAAGGCCTTCTTCGAGGTGTCAGTCATGTTCCGCCACTCGCGGTCGCGCTCCCCATGGCCGCCGAATTCCGCCCTCGAAGCGGCCGATCCCGGAGGCAAGGCGTTTCCGCTGCTATGCAATCACAGGTTCCGGGTGACATCAAGGTGATGATTGCGTTGCGCCGCGGCGCCGGGAGACATTGCACGCGTGGTGCCCAGCTCGATCTCTTGACGGGCGGCGATCGCCTCGCGCAACCTCGCATCGGGGAGTAACGGCAGCATGAGTTTTTCGCACCTTTTCGCAGCCATTCGGATCCGCGATCGTGAGATTCGCAATCGCATTGCGCTTTGCGCGACGCTGACCAATTTCGGCGCCGGCCACCGGGTCACCGAGCGCTGGATCGACTTTCTGGCGGCGCGCGCGCGCGGAGGCACCGGGCTCCTCGTCAGCGAGGTGATCGCCGTCGATCCGGAGGCGCTCGCCCACGGCGCCATCGTGACGGGCTACGACGACGTCAACGACGCGGGTTTTCGACGCGCCGCCGGCGCGGTCGAGGACGCGGGCGCGTGCCTGGTCGGCCAGCTGTGGCATCCCGGCCGCCAGCAGCTTTGGCACCCGACGCGATCGCCCATGGGTGTATCCGATCAGCCGGATCCGCTCAGCTGGACGGTCCCGCACGTCATGTCAACGAGCGATGTCGAGCGACTCGTCGACGCGTTCGCGGGTGTTGCGGTAAGGCTCGAGCGCTGCGGCTTTCACGGTGTCGAGCTTCACGGCGCCCACGGCTACCTGATCACCCAGTTCCTGTCGCCCTGGTCGAATACCCGCAACGACGCCTACGGTGGCTCGCTGGAAGCACGCGTGCGTTTCGTCGAGGAAATCACGCGCGAAATCCGCAACCGCTGCGGCAGCGGCTTCATCGTCGGCCTCAAGATGCCGGCGGATGAGGGGGTCGACGCAGGCATCGATCCCGACGAAGCCGAACGCATCACGCAGCGACTCGCCGAGCTGGGAGATCTCGACTACATCGCCTACGCACAGGGCAACTTCAGCGCAAGCCTCGAGAACCACGTGCCGGACATGCACTTTCCCGAGGCGCCGTTCATCGATCTGCATCGACGCATGCGCGCCTCAGCCGGCGCCATCCCCGTGATGGCGCTCGGACGCATCGGCACACCCGAACTCGCCGAGAGGGTGATCGCCGGGGAATTCGCCGACCTCGTCGGCATGAGCCGCGCGCTCATCAGCGATTCCGATTTTGCGCTCAAAGCGCGCGAGGGCCGCGTTGCGGATATCCGGCCCTGCATCTTCGACAACTGGTGCTGGGGCGAGGTCCACGCCGGTAAGCCGCTCGCTGAGTTCCACAACCCGCACCTGGCTGCACCGGACGAATCGGGCTGGCGGCCGTCACCGACGGCGGCTCGCCGACAGATCGTCGTCGCGGGCGCCGGCCCGGCGGGACTCGAGGCGGCGTGGGTCGCGGCGGCGCGCGGCCATCGGGTGACGCTGTTCGGGGCCGAAGAGCAGGTGGGCGGTAAGCTCAGGCTCGAGGCGCGCCTGCCGGGATGCGGCGAGGTTCTGCGAGTGGCCGAGTGGCAGCGCCGACGCGCCGAGCAGTTCGGCGTCCAGCTCAGGCTCGGCGAGCGTGCGACGGCCGATTCAATCCTCGCGCTCGAGCCCGATGCCGTCGTGCTCGCCACCGGTGCAGAGATGCGTCCGCCCGTCCTCGATCCCGCGCAGGGCAGCATCGTTTCGATTCACGATTACGCGCGCAAGCCTCCAGCGGTCGAGGCAGGCGCCGCAGTGCTCTACGACCACGATCATACCCCCATGACCTATGCAACCGCTGAAGCGCTGGCGGAGAGATACGATCGCGTCGTTCTGCTCACGCCGCGCACACAGATTGCACAGGCGGTCAACTATTGCAGCGCCATCGGCATTCATCGGCGTCTGCACGTGCGCGGCGTCGAGATCGTCACCGCGGCACGCCCGCTCGCCTATCAGAACCGGAGCGTGCGCTACGTGGACGTCTTCAGCCAGCGCGTCTCGACCATCGACGGCGTCGGCATCCTGGTGTTTGCGACACCGCGGCGCGTCAACGACGCGCTTGCCTCGAGCCTCGGCGGCATCGAGCTGCACCTCATCGGTGATTGCATGGCGCCACGTAACCTGATGATCGCCATTCACGAAGGACACGCCATCGGCAACGCGCTGTGAATCGCGTACCCCTCGATGCGCGCCGCACGGGCGCCCCCGAGACCGGCAGCGGCGGGGCCGTCAGGTAATCAGATCGAAATCGCCCCCGAGCGCGCGATCGAGCCGCCCGCTGCGCCAGCCGCGCGCGCTGTCGCGCACCAGGGGTGAGGGCTGCTCGCGGTAGCGGCGCACAATCTGAAGCTTGTCATCGCCGCTGGCTGCGAAGACGCGTTCGGCCTGCTCGCGCGGCGAAAGGTGACTGGACGAGGGCTGGTCGAGCTTGGGGGGCGACCCGCACCCCGCTCCCCCTCAGCGGGGGAGCGGGAAATGCGACCTCTCGGTAATCANNGACCACCTTGAGGATGACAAAGGTCACGATCGCCGTCCACGCCACGGTCGCGGCTACGCCTATCAGCTGCGTGAACACCTGACCGCCCATGCTGACGCCCTCGGCGAGCCCCGCGCCGCCGAGCTGCGAGGCGACGAAGACCCCGGCCAGCGTCGTGCCGAGCGCCCCGCCCACCCCGTGGACGGGAAACACGTCCAGCGAATCGTCGATCTTGAGCGCGCGCTTGATGTAGTTGGTGGCGAGAAAGCACACGACACCGGCCGTCAGGCCGATCACCAGCGCGCCCATCGGGCCGACGAATCCTGACGCGGGCGTGATGGTGCCGAGTCCGGCGACCATGCCGGTGACGATGCCGAGCACGCTCGGCTTTCCGTAGCGCCACCACTCCATGAACATCCAGGCTAGCGACCCGGCGGCGGCGCTCACGTGCGTGACCAGCATCGCCATGCCGGCGTCGCCGCCGGCGGCAACCGCACTGCCCGCGTTGAACCCGAACCAGCCGACCCACAGCATGCCGGCACCGGCGACGCTCAGCGACAGATTGTGCGGCGGCATGGCCGTTGTCGGGAAACCGCGCCGGTTGCCCATCACCATGGCCGCAACGATGGCGCCAACGCCCGCTGTGATGTGCACCACGGTGCCACCGGCGAAGTCGAGCAGGCCGAGCTGTCCGAGCCAGCCGCCTCCCCAGACCCAGTGACAGACAGGCAGGTAGACCAGCGTCAGCCACAGCGCGGAGAAGATCAGCATCGCCGAGAAGCGCATGCGCTCGGCGAATCCTCCGACGATGAGCGCCGGCGTGATGATGGCGAAGGTGAGCTGGAACATGACGAACACGGTTTCCGGGATCGAGCCGGAGACCGCGTCTCTGCCGACGCCGGACAGGAACGCACCGCCGAGTCCGCCGATGACGTCGTTCACGCCGCCACCGTCACCGAAGGCGAGGCTGTAGCCGTAGATCAGCCACAATATCGACACCATGCAGGTAATCGAGAAGCACTGCATGAGCACCGACAGCGCGTTCTTGCTGCGCACGAGCCCCGCGTAGAACAGCGACAGGCCCGGTATGGTCATGAAAAGCACCAGCGCCGTGGCGGTCAGAATCCAGGCAGTGTCGCCGCTGTCGACGGCGCTCTCGGCGAACGCCGCGAGCGGTGTTCCCATCAGCACCACGGCAGCTGCAATGGCGCGGATGAACGTTTTCGATTCGATCTTCATAGTGCTTCACTCCCCGTCTCGCCGGTGCGGATGCGCACGGCCTGCTCCACGGAGCTGACGAATATCTTTCCGTCGCCGATCTTCCCCGTGCGCGCGGCGTTGCTGATAGCCTCGATGGCCCGCTCGGCCGCGTCGTCGTCGACCACCACCTCGATCTTCATCTTCGGCAGGAAGTCGACCACGTACTCCGCGCCGCGATAGAGCTCGGTGTGCCCCTTCTGGCGTCCGAAGCCCTTGACCTCGCAAACCGTCATGCCCGCGACGCCGACTTCCCCGAGGGACTCGCGTACGTCGTCGAGCTTGAAGGGTTTGATGATCGCGACTATCTGCTTCATCGCTGCTGCCCCCTTGTGACCGTCGTTCTTGCCAGCACAGCTGATGCAGATAACATGCCACGCGGGGATGCACGCGCGTGCGCGGTGCGGCGCCGGGATCGACGGCTTTTTGTGCACCAGATTGGCTCGACGCACCGGGCCACGCACATCTTTGGTGCATCCCGCGAGGCTTAACGACCACCCGTGCGTCGGCCAGGAGCGAAGCGTATGAATCAGCTATCCATCGAGCGTTTGCCGGAGCTCGCCAACGGTGACGCGTGGCTCACCCATCGCGGACGCTTTATCGACGTCAGCCTGATGCTCGAGGTGGGTGAGGAACAGTACCTGATCCGCATCCGCGACGGCGGTGTGGAGTCCGTCGAGCGCGGCCCCTTCGTCATGCCCCGATGGACTTTCGCGCTGCGCGCATCGAGCGAAGACTGGAAAACCTTCTGGAGCGCCACACCGCCACCGGGCTACCACGACCTCATCGCGATGCTGAAGTTCAAGCGCCTGCGTCTCGAAGGCGACCCCTACCCCTTCATGACCCATCTCCGCTACTTCAAGGATCTGCTCGGACGCCTGCGCGAAGGAGGAGCCCCATGAGCGTGCCCATTCGAGCCCAGGTCGAGCCCGTCGTCGGCCGCTACCTCAACCTCGATCTGGGCGGCCGCCCGCACCGGCTCTACGTGGAGGAAGCCGGCGAGGGCATTCCGCTGCTGTGCCTGCACACGGCCGGATCCGACAGCCGCCAGTACCGAGCGGTGATGAACGATGCGGGCATCACCGACAAGTTTCGTGTCATCGCCTTCGACATGCCCTGGCACGGCAAGTCGTCGCCCCCGGCGGGCTGGCATACCTACGAGTACACGCTCACCTCGCAGGGATACATCGACATGATCCTGACCGTGTGCGACGCGCTCTCGCTCGATCGACCCGTGGTCATGGGCTGCTCCATCGGTGGGCGCATCGTCCTCAATCTCGCCCTCGACTATCCCGAGCGCTTCCGTGCGCTCATCGGTCTGCAGTCAGGCGCCCATGCCGAGCCCTACTACGATCTCCAGTGGCTGCACCGCCCCGACGTGCACGGCGGCGAGATATGCGCGGCAATGATTTCGGGTCTCATCGGACCGTCGGCGCCGCAGATCGATCGCTGGGAGACCCAGTGGCATTACGCCCAGGGTGGTCCCGGCGTGTTCCGCGGCGATCTGTACTTCTACACCGTCGACGGCGACGTGCGCGACAGGCTATCGGCCATCGACACGCGCCGCTGCCCGCTCTATCTGCTGACCGGCGAGTACGACTACTCGTGCACCCCGGATGACACCCGCGCCATCGCGCAGAGCGTCGAGGGGGCGCGCGTCACCATCATGAAGGGCATGGGACACTTTCCCATGAGCGAGGATCCCGAAGCATTCCTCTCATACCTGCGCCCGGTGCTCTCGGAAATCGACTAGGACGCCGGCCTGGTCGCGATGGGCCAGGTCGCCTGCAGCAGGCGCAGCAGCGCCACACACAGAATCACGATGCCGAAATACGACGCGCCGAGAAGCACGGGTGCCGCCGCGTCGCCGCTCGCATCGCGCGTCCATCCCGCCACCGCCGGCGATACCGTCATGCCCACGTAGTACCAGGTGTAGAAAATCCCGAGACCGGGACCCCGGTTGTCGGGCGTGAGCGCCTCGGCCGACAGCGCCATCAGCGCCCCGGCCGGAATTCCGGAGATGACACCGAAGGCGACGCACAGCATCTCGGGCGCGGCGCCCTGGGCGACCGCCGCCATCACCAGCGCCGACGCCGCTATCGTGACGACGATGGACGCCGTGATCCAGCCGAACACCTCCAACAGGCGACCACCGAATGGAACCGAGATCAACATCGACCACATGGCGAGACTCGTGGTCGATCGCGCCACGCCCGGCTCGTATCCGTGCTGCTCCAGAACGTCCGGCACGAAGCTCACGAAGATGATGAACGCCGCGTTGTAGAGGGTCCAGGCGATGCCGACCAGGCCGATGTGGACGAACTGACGCGTCGGCAATCCGATGCGGATGCGCGCCGCCGGTGCGTGCCCGGTCCCAGGCGCATCGCGGTAGAGCACCGCCGTCAGAATCAATGCAGCGAATGCCAGGACACCCGTGGCATGCATCACCCAGGACCAGCCGTAGGCGTCCGCGATTCCGCCCTGGGTGATGAGCCCCACGGAGATGCCGATGGGCCACGCCGTCAGCATGACCGCGAGGGCGGTGAGAATCTCGTGCTCGATGAACCAGTCGGTCACCATCTTGGTGAGNNTGCGCGCTCGCCATGATCAGTGCGCCAATGATCATGGCGAGCGCACCGATCATGAGCAGATTCTTGTCCCTGACGGCGCGGGTCAGCGCACCGCTCGGTATGGAGATGAAGATTCCCGGAAGCAGAAAGAAGCCGATCAGCGTACCGACCTGCGTGTAGCTGAGGCCGAGCTCGGTCACCAGGTGGGGTGACACCGATGCCACCGACTGAAACTGGTAGCCCATGGCGAGCCTGACCAGAAACAGCACCAGCAGCATCACCCAGCGCAACGGCATGATTCTTCGACCCCCGGAAAGCCGCGAATGCGGTGTCCGAGTTACGGTACCATGCGACGAGGAGTCGGATCAGTTTGATCGGCCATCGGCAGGTGCTGTGGGCAGGACGATGAGAATCACCATTCTCGACGACTACTTCGACA